>Ga0307424_1000159_pt1 | contig 33333 bp, 30 predicted proteins | sample SalMarWE160320MG_FD_202157 | JGI IMG/M metagenome (GOLD analysis project Ga0307424, IMG submission 202157) | Salt marsh sediment microbial communities from the Plum Island Ecosystem LTER, Massachusetts, United States - WE1603-20 | ecosystem: Environmental > Aquatic > Marine > Intertidal zone >... | reverse complement strand
TCGGCCGCACTGCCCGGGGACACCGCATCGACCTTGGCCGCGGTGATCCGTTCGCCGAACACGCTGAAAATGGCCGTGAAAATGACGACGGCGAGGATGAAATTGGCGATTGGTCCCGCCGCCACGATGGCCGCGCGCTGGCCAAGGGACTTGCCTTGGAAGCTCCGCTTGCGGTCCTCCTCGGGAAGCGCCTCGAAGTCCTTCTGGCCGGCGCTGGCGACATTTTCGTCGTCGATGAATTTTACGTAGCCGCCGAGAGGGATCCAAGACACGCGCCAGCGCGTGCCCTTGCGGTCGTAGAAGCCAAAGATCTCGGGGCCGAAGCCGATCGAAAACACCTTGACGGCAACACCGCACCAGCGGGCCATCAGGAAGTGCCCAAACTCGTGGACGAAGACCACGATCGTGAGCACGAAAAGGAATGGAAGAAGGTAGTGGAGGATGGTGTCGCCGAGGCTGGAAAGCTGAATTATTGTGTCCATACGCCTGCTTACCTAAAGAATTTGGCCCTTCTTAGCCCGCCCAAAAGCCTTATGCAAACCGGGGAAGCCAGCCGCGGGCCCGGATGCGAGCCTCCTCGTCGATATCGAGCACGTCGTCTGCGGTCTGCGGAAGGATCCCGGTGAGGTCGGCGCTTGCGGCAAGCGTCGCCTCGACCAGACCCGCTATGGCGAGGAAGCCGATGCGCTTCTCCAGAAACGCGGCGACCGCGACCTCGTTGGCAGCGTTGAGCACGGTGCCGGCGCTGCCACCGGCAGCAAGAACGTCCTTGGCGAGACGCAAAGCCGGGAAGCGCTCCAGATCGGGCGTCTCGAAGGTGAGCGCGCCGATCTCCGCAAGATCGAGACGCTTGTTGGGAACATGCATGCGCTCGGGCCAGGCGAGGCTATAGGCGATGGGCGTGCGCATGTCTGGACAGCTGAGCTGGGCGAGCACGGCGCCGTCGCTCATATAGACGAGGCAGTGCACGATCGACTGAGGGTGGACCAGTACGCCGAGCTTGTCGGGCGACAGCGCGAAGAGATGATGCGCCTCGATCAGCTCCAGCCCTTTATTCATAAGCGTGGCGGAATCGATCGTGACCTTGGCGCCCATGGACCAGTTCGGATGTCTCAGCGCCTGCTCAGGGCCAGCGTCCGCCATCTGGGTGAGGCTCCAGGTCCGGAACGGGCCGCCTGAGGCCGTGAGGCACACGCTCTCAATACGCTCCGGCTTCGTGCCGATCATGGCCTGGCGTGCGGCAGAGTGCTCCGAATCCACCGGCAGCAACGTCGTGCCGTGGCGCGCTACCTCGGCCATGAAGATGCTGCCGGCCGAAACCAGGCACTCCTTGTTGGCGAGCGCCGTCGCGGTGCCTTGGCGTACGGCGCGGAGCGTCGGCTTGAGGCCGGCCGCGCCGACGATCGCCGCCATCACCCAGTCGGCGGGGCGACTAGCCGCATCGAGCAGCTCCCTCTCCCCTGCAGCGGTCTCGATGCCGGTGCCAGCGAGCGCGGCTTTGAGGTCGGCGTAACAATCCGGATCGGCGATCACCGCAAGCTCAGCGCGATGGAGGATGGCAAGCTCGGCGAGGCGGGTGGCGTTTTTGTAGCCCGTGAGCGCCACGACCTCATAGGCGTCAGGGTCGCGGCCGACGAGATCGAGCGTATTGTCGCCGATGGAGCCGGTGGCGCCGAGGATCGAGACGCGCCGTGGCGGCTTGGCTTGCGAGCGCGGCTTGGTGTCTGGGGATGTCTGGGAGGTCAACACCGGGAATTCGCCTCTACCAGATGAGAAGGCCTGCGCCAGGCGCGGCCGGATCGCGCAAGGCAATGAGAGCAGCCACGACCGAGGCCAGCAAGAGGCTGTCGATGCGGTCGAACAGCCCGCCATGACCTGGGATGAGCTGGCTCATATCCTTGGCTCCAAAGTGCCGCTTCACGCCACTCTCAAGCAAGTCCCCCATCTGGCAGGCCAGGGCAAGCGCCACGCTCACCAGGGCAAGGCCCCAGGGGGACGTGCCTCCGAGGAGAAGCGCGACAGTATACCCGACAAGAGCTGGGGTCAGGGCGCCTACGACGAAGCCGCTCCAGGTCTTCTTGGGCGAAATGCTTGGTGCGAGCTTAGGGCCGCCAAGGCTGCGGCCGCCCACATAGGAAGCCGTGTCGGTCGCCCAAGCTACGGCGAGCAGGTAGAGCACCGCAGCAACCCCGAGATTAGGGTCGCTGCGGAGCCACACCAGGGCCCAAGCCGGAAACGCGGTGTAGGCCAGACCACCCAGGGCCCAGGCGACGCGGTCCCGCGAAAGGCCCGAGAAGGCGATGGCGACGCCAGTGCCGCCCAGAATTAAGAGAATCAGCTGCTGACGGCCCAAAGTGGCGAAGATCGCTAGCGCTGTCACGCAGACCGTCTGGATCAGGGACGTCGCATCGAACCCGTTGCCTCGCGTGAGCCCGCCCCATTCCCAGGCTAGAAGTCCGCCGGCCACGGCCACCAGCGCAAGGAAGGACCAAGGGCTTACGATGACGGCGCCAAGCGCAATGGCCGCGAGAACGACGGCCGAGGCAAGCCGACGCAAGAGTTCTGGCGTCCCGTGTGCCCGTGCCTGCTGTTGATCGTTGCCGGGAGGCGCTTCGGGCGGTGTCACGCGGTGGATCTCGCCGAGGTTCCACCGAAGCGGCGGTTTCGCCGTTGGTATTCGGCGATGGCGCCCTCAAACAGCTCCTTGGAGAAATCGGGCCAGTAAACGTCGACGAAGACGAACTCAGCGTAAGCCAACTGCCAGAGCAGGAAATTCGAAAGACGCAGCTCTCCACTGGTGCGGATCAACAGATCCGGATCGGGGAGACCGGCCGTGTCCAGATAGGTGGCGAAGCGCTCGGGGGTCACCTCCGACGGAGCGATGACGCCTTTCTTGGCGTCTTCGGCGATCTTCTGCGCGGCGCGGGCGATCTCGTCGCGCGAACCATAGTTGAAGGCGATGGTGAGGTTGAGCGCGGTATTATCCTTGGTCAGCTCCACGGCGTCGTCGAGCATGCGCAAAATGTCGTCATCGAGCCCAGTGCGCGCCCCGATCACGCGGATCCTCACTTCGTTCTTGTGCAGCTCGGCGAGATCGCGCCGGACAAAGCGGCGCAGGAGACCGAATAGGTCGTGGATCTCCTCCCGGGGACGTGACCAATTCTCCGAGGAGAAGCTGAACAGCGTGAGATGCGTGACGCCGAGCTCCATAGCCGCCTCGACCGTCCGCCTGACGCTCTCGACCCCCTGGCGATGACCTTCAACCCGCGGCAGGCCACGTTCGGCCGCCCAACGGCCGTTGCCATCCATGATGATGGCAACGTGGCGCGCGGTCGGTCTCTGAGCGTCGCCCCATTCCGGCTTATCCATGGCAAGCGTCACGTTCGGCTTCTCCAATGCAAGGCTAAGGACGGTTAGACCTGCATGATCTCTGCTTCCTTGGTGGCAAGGGCCTCGTCGATCTCTTTGATGACTTTATCGGTCAAGTCTTGCACCTTGGTTGAAAGCGAATGGTGCTCGTCCTTCCCCATTTCGCCATCCTTCTCGGCCCGTTTGAGATGCTCCATGCCGTCGCGACGGACATTGCGTACAGCGACACGGGCCTGCTCGGCATATTTATGCGCGACCTTGGCAATCTCATGCCGCCGCTCCTCGTTGAGCTCCGGGATCGGCAGGCGCAGGAGTTGCCCTTCCATCACGGGATTGAGCCCAAGGTCCGATTCCCGGATGGCCTTCTCGACGGCGTTCACCTGGCTCTTGTCCCAGACTTGTACCGTGATCATGCGCGGCTCGGGCACATTCACGGTTGCCACCTGGTTGAGGGGCATGGGATTGCCGTAGGCCATCACCATGATCGGATCCAGCAGGCTCGCGCTGGCGCGACCGGTCCGCAAGCCACTGAACTCCTGCTTGAGTACGCCAAACGCGCCTCGCATGCGCCGTTCAATCTCGCTTAGGTCGAAGCTAGACATGTTGTCTTCCCTGCTCGCCTTTCCGCCCGGCCCGCGATTAAGCGAGGCTTGGGCATAAGCTCTGTGGCGTCCCGGGCGCCCTCACGCCCCATCTCCACCGTCTATGGTGGTCGAGGCACCCTCCCCTTGCAACTCAAGAGCCAAGCTGGCTTGGCTCTTGATCGAAAACACAATTATCGGAATCCGATTGTCCCGGGCAAGGGCGATCGCGGCGCCGTCCATGATCTTCAAGTCTTGGCTTAGCACATCGTCATAGCTCAGACGGGCATAGCGCTTGGCGTCCGGGACTTTCATCGGGTCGGCACTATAGACGCCATCGACCTGTGTTGCCTTGTACAAGGCCTGACAGTCCATCTCCGCGGCGCGGAGCGCGGCTGCCGTGTCGGTGGTGAAGAAGGGATTGCCGGTGCCCCCGGCGAAGATCACCACCCGGCCCTTCTCCAAGTGATCGAGCGCCTTGTCGCGGATATAGGGCTCGCACACAGTGGGCATGGGGATGGCCGAGAGGACGCGCGCGGTGGGCCCTGCCCGCTCGATCGCCGTCTGAAGCGCAAGCGCATTCATAACCGTGGCCAGCATGCCCATATAGTCGGCGCGGGCGCGGTCCATGCCGCTCTCCGCCGCCATCAGGCCGCGATAGATATTGCCGCCCCCGACCACGAGGCAAATCTGCACGCCCATGTCGGCAGTCTTGGCGATGTCCTTGGCGATCGGCTCGATGACGGCGAGATCGATGCCGTAGCCTTTGGCGCCGGCAAGCGCCTCACCCGACAGCTTCACGAGGACGCGTCCGTAACGAAGCTTCGTCGTGGGAGCTTTGGCCATCAGCGCAAACTCCGGTGGCGGTGGGAAGACCTCGAGCTTGAGGCGGGCGGCAGGTCCATCGAGCCGCGCCGACCCTAAGAGGCCGAAGCGGCCGCGGCAACCTCCGCCGCGAAATCGCTTTCGCCCTTCTCGATCCCCTCGCCGAGGGCAAACCGATAGAAGCCGGTGATCTTGATCGGCGCGCCAGCCTCTTTGGCCGCTGCCTCCATGGCCTTGGCCACGGTGTTGTCAGGGTCGTGGACAAAAGGCTGCTGTAGCAGGACGACCTCTTCGTAGAACTTGCGCAAGCGGCCCTCGACCATCTTGGCGATGACTTCGGCAGGCTTGCCGGATTCCTTGGCCTGCTCAGTCAGGACGGTGCGCTCGCGCTCAACCAGATCTTGGTCGAGGCTGGTCGTGTCGACGGCTTGAGGGTTGGCCGCGGCGATGTGCATGGCGACTTGCTTACCGAACGCCTTGAGGGCTTCGGGGTCGCCCGTGGATTCGAGAGCGACGATCACGCCGATCTTACCAAGCCCGGGCGAAGCCTGATTGTGTATGTAGCTTGCGACCACGCCTTTGTCGGCAGAGAGATGCGCCGTGCGGCGGAGCGTCATGTTCTCGCCGATGGAGCCGATCATCTCTTTCAGGGTATCGGCCACGCTGGCTTTGGTCTTGCCGTAGGGCGCCGTTGCGAGCGTGTCCAAATCGCCTTTGGACTTGAGTGCGGCGTCGGCGATCTCGCTCACCATTTCCTGGAAGGATGGATTGCGCGCAACGAAGTCGGTCTCTGAGTTGACCTCCACAAGGGCGCCCTCCTTATCGCTGCCGGCAAGGCCGATGAGCCCTTCGGCCGCGACGCGGCCCGCCTTCTTGGCGGCCTTGGAGAGGCCTTTTGCCCTCAGCCAATCGACCGCGGCTTCCATATCGCCGTCGTTCTCGTTGAGAGCCGCCTTGCAGTCCATCATGCCCGCGCCGGTCTTCTCGCGCAGCTCCTTGACCATGGATGCGGTTATCGTCGCCATGCGTTCCTCTTCAGTGTTGCTCCGCCAATTGCGCGAAGCGTGTCGTTGCTAGTCTGCCTGCGCTGCGGGCTCTGCTGCGGGCTCGTTGGTCTCTGCAGTCTCAGCTTCGGCCTTTGCGGCCTTCTTGGCGGCGACCTTCGGCTTGCTTGGCTTCTTCTTGGCTGGAGCCGCGGCCTCCTCGGAGGCTTCAGCGCCCTCGAGACCCGGCTCTGAGATCGGCTCCTCTGCGGCACCCAGATCGGCACCAAGAGAACCTTGCGCCCGCTCGATGCCATCAATGGCGGCGCGCGAGACGAGGTCGCAGTAAAGGGTGATGGCGCGGCCAGCGTCGTCATTGCCAGGGATGGGGAAGGTGATGCCGTCGGGGTCGCAGTTGGAATCAACGATCGCCACCACAGGCATGCCAAGCTTGCGCGCCTCGGCGATGGCGATCGACTCCTTGTTGGTGTCGATGACGAACATCAGGTCCGGCGGCGCGCCCATATCCTTGATGCCGCCGAGAGAGCGCTCGAGCTTGTCCTTCTCGCGGGTGAGCTGGAGCAGCTCTTTCTTGGTGAGACCGCGATGGTCGCCTTCGAGAAGTTCCTCGAGCGACTTGAGCCGCTTGATCGAGTTGGAGATGGTCCGCCAGTTGGTCAGCGTGCCGCCGAGCCAGCGATGATTGATGAAGTACTGCGCGCACGACTTGGCCGCTTCGGCGATCGCCTCGGAGGCCTGGCGCTTGGTGCCGACAAAGAGGACGCGGCCGCCCTTGGCCACAACGTCGGATATCGTGACGAGCGCCTGATGAAACAGGGGCACCGTCTGAGTGAGATCGATGATGTGGATGTTGTTGCGCGACCCGTAGATATAGGGCGCCATCTTCGGGTTCCAGCGATGGGTCTGGTGACCAAAGTGCACACCAGCCTCCAGGAGCTGGCGCATAGTAATATCGGGCAGTGCCATGGGACTGCTTAACTCCTTTTTCCGGTTCAGCCGCCGCGGGGCAAGAGACCAGCCGGATAACCGGTCACCGGAGCGAGCGCGCAAAGCCTCAAGGGCATGCGTGACGCTTAGATCCCCGCGTGTGAGATGGTGCGGGTTATAGGGGGTTGGGCGCCCCCTTGGCAAGAGCGGAAAAGCCCGGAAATGAGGGCTTGCAGGCTCTAGAGCGCGCTGATCGAGGCCACCCCTTCGACGAGCTTGAGCTCGCTCCTCTGCCGCGGCGTGGTGTCGATCCCCTGCGGCAGGTCGAACTCAACCTCCTTCGACAGGTCATCCAGGCGCAGCACGAGGCGGAACGACCCCTCGCCGCCCTTGCCGCCCACTTGCTCGGCAAGCGGGGCCAGCGCCCTTGTGTCCTCCACATAGACCTTCATGCCGGCGGAACGGGCCTCCGCCGCCCTGTCGAGGGAGGAGAGCCGTTGCACCCGGACTCGGACCGTCTCGCCGTCAGCCTCGGCTTCCACGTCCAGCACCACGGCTGTCCCCGGCTCAAGCAGGGGCCGTGAAGCCAAAAGCGCCTCGGAGAACACCACAGCCTCGAACTGGCCCGTGGGGTCGGAGAAGGCGACGAAGGCATATGGATTGCCGCTCTTGCCCTTGCGCTCGCGGGCGGAGAGCACGGTGCCGGCCAGCGTCCCGACCACCCGGCGCGTCCTCGCCTTGGCGGCAAACTCCGCCCAGGTCTCGGCGCCGAGACCTTCCAGCACTTCCCTGTAGTCGTCCAACGGGTGGCCGGTGAGGAAGAAGCCGACCGCCTCGAACTCGCGGCTCAGCTTGTCTGTAGGCACCCAGGGTTTGGCAGGGCGAAGCTCGATCGGTGGCGGGGCGTGGCGGGCGCCGGAGAACAGATCCTCCTGGCCTTCGGCACTCGTCTCGAGTGCGCGATTGCCGGTGGCGATGATCAGATCGACATTGGCATGGGCGGTGGCGCGGTCGATCCCGAGTTCATCGAGCGCACCGGCGGCGGCCAGCGTCTCCATGGCCCGCTTGTTGACGAGACGCGGACTGATGCGCCGAGCGAAGTCGGAAACGTCCTTGTAGGGTCCATTTGTCTGCCGCTCCTCGACGATATGCTCCACCGCATGGCGGCCGACGTTCTTGAGTGCTGCGAGCGAATAGCGAATGGCGCCGTTGTTGGGGATGAAGCCCACCTCGGAGTGGTTTACGGACGGCGGCTCCAGGGGGATGCCGAGGCGGCGCGCCTCTTGGGCGAAGCTGTTGAGCTTGTCGGCGTTCCCCATATCGAGGGTCATGGACGCAGCGACGAACTCGGTCGGGTAGTTTGCCTTGAGATAGGCGGTCTGGTAGGCGATCAGCGCGTAGGCGGCGGCGTGGGACTTGTTGAAGCCGTAGCCCGCGAACTTCGCCACCAACTCGAAGATATACTCGGCGCGGCTCTTGTCGACACCGTTTGCCACAGCGCCGTCGACAAAGCGCTTCCGCTGCGCGTCCATCTCCTTCTTGATCTTCTTGCCCATGGCGCGACGCAAGAGATCGGCTTCGCCGAGCGAATAGCCGGAGAGCACTTGCGCGATCTGCATCACCTGCTCTTGGTAGATGATGACGCCGTAGGTCTCGGCCAGGATCGGCTCGATCGTGGGATGGAGGCTTTCGATCTCCTCGCGCCCGTGCTTGCGGTTCACGTAGGTGTCGATGTTGTCCATCGGACCCGGCCGGTACAGCGCCACGATAGCGATGATGTCCTCGAAGCGGTCAGGCTTGAGCTTGCGCAGCGCGTCGCGCATGCCCTGGCCTTCGAGCTGGAACACGCCGACCGTGTCGCCGCGCTGCATCAGCTCGTAAGACGCCGTGTCGTCGAGCGGGATCTTCGATGGGTCGATGTCGGGACCGTCGCGGGCGATCAGCTTGCGCGCCGTGTCGATCACGGTGAGCGTCTTGAGGCCGAGGAAGTCGAACTTCACCAGTCCTGCCGCCTCGGCCCACTTCATGTTGAATTGGGTGGCCGGGAGCTGGGCGCGGGCGTCGCGGTAGAGCGGGACGAGGTCGATCAAGGGGCGGTCGGCGATGACGACGCCCGCCGCGTGGGTCGAGGCATGGCGGTAAAGCCCTTCGAGGCGCTGGCCGATGTCGAGCAGCTTGGCGACGATGGGGTCCTTGTCGCGCTCCTCTTGCAGGCGGGGCTCGCCGGCAATGGCCTGGGGCAGGCTCACCGGGTTCGCCGGGTTCATGGGCACGAGCTTGCACAGGTGGTCCACTTGGCCATAGGGCATCTGGAGCACGCGGCCCACGTCGCGCAACACAGCACGCGCCTGCAGCTTACCGAAGGTGATGATGTGAGCCACGCGGTCCGCGCCGTAGCGTTCGCGCACATAGGCAATCACCTCGTCGCGCCGGTCCTGACAGAAGTCGATATCGAAGTCGGGCATCGATACGCGTTCCGGATTCAAGAAGCGCTCGAACAGGAGCCCGAAGCGGATGGGATCAAGGTCGGTGATGGTGAGCGCGTAGGCCACGAGTGAGCCGGCGCCCGAGCCGCGGCCGGGGCCTACAGGGATGCCCTGCCCCTTCGTCCACTTAATGAAGTCGGACACGATCAGGAAGTAACCCTGATAGTTCATGCCGGTGATGACATCGAGCTCAAAGGCAAGGCGTTTCGCGTAGGAGGCCGTGTCATGCCCGGGTGCAGTGCCGTGCTGGGCGATGCGTTCCTTGAGACCCGCTTCAGCCTGGCGTCTGAGCTCGGCGGCTTCCGTCTCGGCAAGCGCGCTCGTCGCCTCGCCACCGGTAAGGAAGGGCGGCAGAATGGGATCGCGCTTCACGGGCCGATAGGCGCAGCGCTGGGCGATCTCCACCGTGTTCTCGATCGCCTCGGGCAGATCGGAAAACAGCGCCCGCATCTCCTCGGCGGTCTTGAAGTAGTGGTCGGGGCTCAAGCGGCGGCGCTCGTCCACCGCCACGTAGCTTCCTTGGGCGATACAGATCAGCGCGTCGTGGGCCTCGAAATCGTCTCGTGTCGCGAAGAAGGGCTCGTTGGTGGCAACCAGCGGCAGTTCCAGGTCGTACGCCAGGCCGACAAGCTGCGGCTCGACGGAGCGCTCTTGAGGCAGGCCGTGGCGCTGGAGCTCCACATAGAGCCGGTTGCCGAAAAGCGTGTGCAGCGCCTCGAGACGGCTGCGCGCGAGCTCCGGGTTGCCCTCGGCGAGCGCGAGATCGATCACCCCTTCGGGGCCGCCAGTCAGCGCGATCAGGCCCTCGGTATGATTAGCGAGTTCATCGATTGTGACGAGCGCCTCGCCCGTCTCTGCCGCCGTGAAATAGGCGCTGGTGGAGAGCCGCATCAAATTGGCGTAGCCGGTTTCGTCCTTGGCGAGCAGCGCAATGCGCCCGTCTGCCTTCGGTCCACGGAGGTCCGTGCCAGGGGTAGGTTCGCGCTCCGCGGCGAAGGTCAGCGCCAGCGTGCAGCCGATGATGGGCTGGATGCCAGCTCCCGCCATGGCCTCGGAGAACTCCAGCGCGCCGAACAGATTGTTGGAATCGGTAAGGGCTAACGCTGGCGCGCCATCGGCCGTGGCGAGCGACACGAGCCGCGGGACGGTGAGCGCCCCTTCGAGCAGCGAATAGGCCGAGTGCACCCGGAGATGCACGAAGGGTTGGGTCTTCTCGTCCGCCACTGAAAACGCTCGTTCGTTAGAGTGTGTCCTTCGCCCTACACTCCCGGATTCGGGGGATCCGTTCGAGGCGCTATCCCCGCTTTCCACCGGTTAGAATCCGGATGCTCGACCATCGCCCGACCCGAACGGATCGGGCCGGACAACCGCCGTCCGAGCGAGTAATGTTCTCTTTATGTTCTAGGCTGTCAAGCGCTAGCGATGGGTCTCCACCACGACCACCTCCTCCTCGATGAGATGGCCGTCGGCCAGGCGGAGCGTGCGGTCCATACGCGACGCAAGTTCGAGATTGTGGGTCGCCACCACAGCCGCCACGCCTTCCTCGTTGACGAGTCGCATGAGCTCCTCAAATACGCGCTCCGCGGTGTGGGGATCGAGATTGCCGGTCGGCTCGTCAGCGAGCAGGACCTTGGGCTGGTTGGCTACGGCACGGGCGATGGCCACGCGTTGCTGCTCGCCGCCGGAAAGTTCGGCTGGCCGGTGGTCCCAGCGATCTTGCAGGCCGAGGATCTCCAGCAGCCCTTTGGCGCGCGTCTCGGCGTCCGGCCGGGCCCGGCCCATGATTAGTTGCGGCAGCATGATGTTTTCCAGAGCCGAGAATTCCGGAAGGAGGTGATGGAACTGATAGACGAACCCCACCTCCAGGCGGCGCACGCGGGTGCGCTCTCCGTCATTGAGCTTGCAGCAATCGATTCCGTCGATCATCACCGCGCCCGAATCGGGGCGCTCAAGCAGCCCGGCGATGTGGAGCAGGGTCGACTTGCCGGCGCCGGAGGGCCCGAGCAGCGACACGGTCTCGCCAGGGTAGAAGGAGGCCGACGCCTTGTTCAGGACGTCGATGTGGCGGTCGCCTTGAGTGAAGCCGCGCTCAAGGTTCTCCAAGCGCAAGACCGGGGCCCGTTCAGGATTGTCCACCGTTCCCCCTACTCGTAGCGCAGTGCTTCGACGGGATCGAGACGCGAGGCCCGCCAGGACGGATAGATGGTGGCGAGCACCGACAGGACGAGCGCCATGATGACAACGGAGGCGGTTTCGCCCGGATCCATCTCGGCCGGAAGCTGGGAGAGATAATACAGCTCTGCCGGGAACAGATCGGTGTCGGTAAGCCAGCCGATGAACTCGCGGATATGCTCGATGTTGAGGCAGACCAGCACGCCGAGCGTGAAGCCGGCCAGCGTACCGACAATGCCGATCGAGGCACCGGTGATGAAGAAGACCCGCATGATGGCACCCCGCGTGGTGCCCATGGTGCGCAGAATCGCGATGTCGCGACCCTTGTCCTTCACCAGCATGATCAGGCCGGAGATGATGTTGAGGGCTGCCACCAGGACGATGAGCGCGAGAATAAGAAACATCACATTGCGCTCCACCTGGAGCGCGGTGAAGAACGTTGCGTTTCGCTGACGCCAATCGCTCACATAGATGGTCGGGCCGCCGGCGGTGATGATCTTCGGCGAAAGCTCCCCGACTTCATCCGGCGAATCCAGCACGACCTCAAGCACGGTGACGGAGTGCGGCTCGCTGAAATAGCGCTGCGCCTCGTTGAGCGGCATGAACATGATGCTGGCGTCGTATTCCGACATGCCGATCTCGAAGATGGCGACAACGGGATAGCGCTTCACCCGGGGTGCGGTGCCGAGCGCCGTCGAAGGCCCGCGGGGGGTGACGAGCGAGACCTTGTCGCCGACCTTGACGTTGAGCTCGTTGGCCATGCGGCTGCCGATCGCAACGCCGCCCCTCTTGTCGAATCCGTCGAGCGTGCCGAAGCGGATATGCTTGGAGACGGCTTTGAGGCTCTTGAGGTCGGCTTCGCGCAAGCCCCGGACGAGCGCACCGCTCGACATCAACGGAGTGGAGACGAGAACCTGGCCCTCCACCAGCGGCACGGCATATTTGACGCCGGGGACTTTGCGGATCCGTTTGGCCACCTCGTCGTAATCGGTGAATTCGCCGAGGCTGTGCACGACCACATGGCCGTTCAGGCCCAGCATCTTGTCGAACAGCTCCTGGCGGAAGCCGTTCATCACCGCCATGACGATGATGAGGGTCATGACGCCCAGCGTGATGCCGATAAACGAGAAGCCGGCGATTACCGAGATGAAGCCCTCTTTGCGGCGTGCCCGCAAATAGCGCAGGGCCAGCATCCATTCGAAGGGCGCAAACGCCCGCGTGCTCGTGGCCCGGCTCATGCCCCGTCCTTTCTCGCCTGCTCCGCCTTGTCGATGAGCATATTAAGGGCGGCATCGAAGGTAAGACTATGGCGGGCGCCGGTGGCGCGCTCTTTCAGCTCGATCTCGCCGACTTTCAGGCCCTTGGGCCCGACGATGAGCTGCCAGGGAAGTCCGATCAGGTCCATGGCCGCGAACTTGGCCCCTGCCCTGTCATCGCGGTCGTCATAGAGAACCTCGAGGCCTGCCGTCCGGAGCCGCTTGTAGAAATCCTCGCAAGCGGCGTCGGTCTCCGCGTCGCCGACCTTGAGATTGATGAGGCCGACATCGAACGGCGCGACCGCTTGCGGCCAGATGATGCCGGCTTCATCGTGGGAGGCCTCGATAATGGCGCCGACAAGCCGCGACACGCCAATGCCGTAAGAGCCCATCTCGACCGCGACGAGCTCGCCGTCAGGGCCTTGCACCTTGGCGCCCATGGCTTCCGAGTATTTGGTGCCGAAATAGAAGACCTGCCCGACCTCGATACCGCGTGCCGTGAGCTGCATGTCGGCGGGGACGTCCTGCTCGAAGCGCTTCGCATCGTGCACGTCCTCGGTCGCAGCATAGAGCGCGGTGCGCTCACGGACATACGGGCTGAGGTCGCTATCATAGTCTACGTCGCCCGGCGGCACCGGCATCTCGACCAGATCCTTATGGCAGTAGACCTGAGACTCGCCTGTCTCGGCGAGGATGATAAATTCGTGGGAGAGATCGCCACCGATCGGGCCGGTCTCAGCGCGCATCGGCACTGCGCGAAGTCCCATACGGGCGAAGGTGCGCAAATAGGCGACGAACATCTTGTTGTACGATTTGACGGCGCCCTCTTTGTCCAGGTCGAAGGAATAGGAATCCTTCATCAGGAATTCGCGCCCGCGCATCACGCCGAAACGTGGCCTGACCTCGTCGCGAAATTTCCATTGGATATGGTAGAGGATGCGCGGCACGTCCTTGTAGGACCTCGCGCCAGCGCGGAAGATCTCGGTGATCATTTCCTCATTCGTGGGGCCGTAGAGCATCTCGCGCTCGTGGCGGTCACTGATGCGGAGCATTTCTTTGCCGTAGGCCTCGTACCGACCGCTTTCCCGCCAGAGCTCGGCGGGCTGGATGGTGGGCATCAGTAACTCTATCGCACCCGCGCGGTCCTGCTCCTCGCGGACGATCTGCTCGATCTTGCGTAGCACGCGGTGGCCGAGGGGCAACCACGAATAGATGCCGGCGCTTGACTGGCGGATGAGACCAGCCCGGAGCATCAGCCTGTGGGAAACGATCTCCGCTTCCTTGGGATCGTCGCGCAAGAGGGGCAGAAAGTAGCGGCTGAGGCGCATTGGTTGCTTTTCGGCGTTGAGAGCGGGTTTGAGAACGCCCGCTCGTTTTCGAATGAGCCATGCTTGGCGTGGAAAGCCGAAAAGTCCCCCGCCGGGCCCTTGGCGCGGCTAATAGCCAGAATCGCAAGGCTAAGCAATCGGCCCTTTCAATTCACTCGGGGCCCGGCGATCCTCTTCACGGGAACGCCTTCCTCGCGGGAATGGAGGCCAATCAAGGCCCTGTACAACGGGCAATAGCGCAAGTCTCGTCCATTCCCTCAGGGCCGGGTCAAATGTCGCCTATGTTTCGGGCAGAATTGCCCGATGCGAACATTTGAGAACAACCCGAGTTCGTCTTCCATGATCTCGCGGCGAAGCGGGAAGCATAAATCTGCGGCGACCGGTCACAATCATGGTGACAATTTGGCGCGCCTGGGGTAGTGTCCCGCCACAACGTGGGAGCGTTTCGGGACCGGTAGTGATCTCGGCATGTCGCGCGTTGAGATTGGACCTGGTCCAAGTCTTGGGAGGAAGTACTCCAGGCGCGCTAATTATGCAGACGCATGGGCGCCGCCGCTTTTCTGTCGGCACGTTCGCCTGTCACTCGTGACAGCGAGGCACGCAAGACGGAGAGGACGAAGGAGTCACGATACTGAAAAGCAAGGTCGATTCGACCTTGCTTTTTTTTCGCCTGATGCCCGGCGTCTTTCACAGCACCCAGCGCCTATTGCACCTTCTCGAAGTCCGGGAAGAACGGAATGTCGTCGAGGGTGATCACCTGATGCACGATGATCACGTAGACGATGGCGAAGACGATGCTTGCCACGACGGTCGTTGCCAGCGCCTTCCTCAAGAGGTGGGGCTTGTGCGGAGCACTTTCGACCGAGCCGGGCACTTCGGATTCTCCGGCCTCCTCGGAGGTACGCACGCCGATGGGGAGCATGGCGAACAGGACGATCCACCAGATGACGAGGTAGATGGCCGCGCCAAAGGCAATGCTCATGGTCTAGGCCTCCTCAAGCTCGACGAGGGTTCCGCAAAAATCCTTCGGGTGCAGGAACAGCACCGGCTTGCCATGGGCCCCGATCTTCGGCTCGCCATCGCCCAGTACGCGGGCTCCCTGCTCTATGAGCCGATCGCGCGCCGCCTTGATGTCCGGCACCTCGTAGCAAAGGTGATGGATGCCGCCATTGGGATTGCGCTCCAGGAACCCGGCAATCGGTGACTTGTCGCCCAATACGCCGAGGAGCTCGATCTTGGTGTTGGGTAGCTCGATGAACACCGTGGTCACGCCGTGCTCCGGCTGTTCTTCTTCCGCCGAGACTTTGGCCCCGAGGGTATTGTGGTAGACCTCGGTCGCGGCCTTCAGGTCCGGGACGGCAATGGCGACATGATTCAAACGGCCAATCATCAAACTCTGCTCCAGGCTCGAAAGATCAACGGGAAATCCCAGCGCATATATGGGTTGTTAGGGTGCCATGGCACCCTCATGAGGGCGCTATAGCACCGTCAGAAGGACCGTGCACACGGGCTTCTTGCCCCAGGCCTGATTGATGGCGGCGCGCACCCCGCGACGGACCGCCTCGCTCACCACAACGGGGTCCTTGCGGCGCGGACGCGGAATGCTCTCCACGGTGCTGGCCGCCGCAACCTGAGCGATCTCAGCCAGCGAAATGCCGCGGGAGTCGGTCTCGGGAAGTCCGGTGAGCCCAACCTCCGGGTCGGCCACGAGCTCGCCTTTGGTCGTCAAGACCAGAGAGACCGCAACGATGCCGGCGAAGCTCAGCTTGCGCCTGTCGCGCACGTGGCCATCATCGGCGGAGGTTAGGATTGTACCGTCGCGATAGACGCGCCCCACTGGCACGTCATCGACGATGCCGGCAGGTTGCGGCAGAAGCCGGACCATATCGCCGTTTCGCACCCGCACGACCTGCCTCACACCGAGCTTCTCCGCGAGTTCCGCGTGCGCCTCGAGGTGGCGGCCTTCGCCGTGCATTGGAACGGCGACGTCCGGCTTCAGCCAGGCGTAAAGCTGCTCGAGCTCACCGCGGCGAGGATGACCCGAGACGTGAACCAGGTCGTCTTGATCGGTCAGGATCTCGATTCTGGCATCGGCCAAGGCGTTCTGCACCCGGCCGACCGCCTTCTCGTTTCCGGGAATGGTGCGGGAGGAGAAGATCACCCGATCACCTTCTTTCAGGCTGACACTCGGGTGCTCGCCGGAGGCGATGCGCGCCAGCGCGGCGCGGGACTCGCCTTGGCTTCCGGTGCAGAGCGCCACGACCTTGTGCGGCGGCAGCTTGGGGAACGCCGTCTCCTCGTGAAAGTAGAGTTCGGGATCGATATAGCCGGTCGTCTGCGCCGCCTCGATGACGCGATACATGGCGCGCCCGACCACGACAAGTTCGCGTCCTGCAGCGCGCGTAGCCTGGGCTACAGAGCGGAGTCGTGCCACGTTGGAGGCAAACGTCGTTACGGCGACGCATTGTGTGGCCTCGCCGATAAGCTTGGTGAGGGTGACCGCCACGTCCGCCTCTGAAGGCGAGATACCCGGCCGGATTGCATTGGTGGAATCACAGATAAGGGCGGCGAGGCCCTCCTGGCCGATTTCCCGCAAGCGCCTCTCGTCCGTCGGGGCGCTGGTCAAGGGGTTCTCGTCGAGCTTCCAGTCGCCGGTGTGAAGCACCATGCCTTGGGGCGTTCGGATGGCGACGGCCGATGGCTCGGGAATCGAGTGGGACATGCTGACGAGCTCTACGTCGAACGGTCCGATTGTGTGGCGGCTTCCCATGGGGATGGTCTTGAGGGGCAGGTCAGCCTCGAGGCCCATCTCGCCGAGCTTCGACTTCAGCATCTCGGCGGTAAATGGCGTGGCGTAGATGGGAACGTCGCCGAGGAGCGGCCACAGATCCGGCACGGCACCGAAATGATCTTCGTGGGCATGGGTGAGCAGGATGCCTGAAATGTTGTGGCGCTCCTCTTCGAGGAAGCGGATGTCAGGCAGGATGACGTCGATGCCAGGTTCGTACTCGGTGCCGAAAGTCACGCCCATGTCGACGATGAGCCATTGGTGGACACCGCGGCGCCCATAGCCGTAGAGGTAAAGGTTCATGCCGATTTCGCCCACGCCGCCAAGCGGTATGAAGACGAGTTCGTCGTTTCTACGATCGGTTTTTCGGGACACTGGGTTCAAAGCGCGTTATCGGCTCGCGAAGAAGACGTCGCCGGCGGTGATGCGCTTCTCTCCGTCCGTGGTCTTGAGGCGCAACGCGCCGTCGGAGTCGAGACCGGCATAAGTGCCGTCGGTCTCCTCGCCGTTGAGCCTGACATGCAACAGCCGGCCCGTGGGACCGGCACGGTCAAGCCAGGCACGCCTGATGCTGGGGAAGGTGGCGCCCTCCCCCCAACGCTGAAGCCATTCATGGGTCGTTGCCGCCAGCACTTGCAGCGCATCGCCCGGCGCTATCGATAGGCCGTAGGCGTCGAGGCTGATCGCCGGTTGTGGCAGGTTCTCGGGGTGGTTGGCGAGATTGATGCCGGTCCCAATCACGACCACGGAGCCGTTATTCTTCGTGGTGCCGACATTCTCAAGCAACATCCCGGCGACCTTCTCCTCGGCGAGAAGAACGTCGTTCGGCCATTTGAGCAGAAGTTCCGAGCGGCCTTCATAGGCGATGAGCTTGGCGACGGTATCGTAGGCGGCAATGCCGGCGACGAGGGCAAGCTGACTTGCGGTCTGGAGCGGGCAGTTCAGCCTGATCAAGAGGCTCGCGAACAGATTGCCGACCTGGGAGGTCCATTCGCGCCCGGCGCGCCCGCGGCCCTTCGATTGACGCGACGACCAGATCCACAAGGGACCAGGCTCGCCCATCTCCGCTCGCCGTTTGGCCTCGGCGTTGGTGGAGTCGACCGTATCCAGCCTGACCAGCCGATAACCAGGCGGCATCTTTGGTGAAGGCGATCCTAAGTAACTCATTTAGAACAATGACTTGGCGGCAACTTCGGCAGCCGAGACCAACGGTGCCGGATAGATGAAATAGAGCAGGATCAAGACGCCGCTCACCCCGAGTATCGTGGCAAGAGGCAGCGACATCGGCTCGAAGCGCTCGGCGGGATCGTCAAAATACATGATCTTGACGATGCGCAGATAGTAGTAGGCCCCTACCACACTCAAAAGCACGCCAATTACGGCGAGGGAGTAGAGACCCGCTTCGATCGCGGCGAGGAACACGTAGAACTTGGCGAAGAAACCTGCAAGAGGCGGAATTCCGGCGAGCGAGAACAAGAGCACCGCCAGCATCAAGGCCATCGCTGGGTTGGTGCGGGACAGCCCTGAGAGCTGGTCGATCTCCTCGACCATCTTGCCGTCGCGGCGCATGGAAAGGATGAAGGCAAACGTCCCCAGCGTCATGACGAGGTAGATGGCGAGATAGACGATGACGCCCTGCACGCCTTGCGCCGTGCCGGCGGCGAGCCCGACGAGCGCGTAGCCCATATGGCCGATCGAGCTATAGGCCATCAGGCGCTTGATATTGTGCTGGCCGATCGCGGCGAAGGCGCCGAGTGCCATGGAAGCGATGGCCAGGAACACCACGATCTGCCGCCATTCCGTGGTGACCGCCGGGAACGCGGCGATGACAACGCGCACGGTGAGTGCCATGGCGGCGATCTTGGGGGCCGCGGCGAAGAATGCGGTGACCGGCGTCGGTGCGCCCTCATAGACATCGGGCGTCCACATATGGAAGGGCACGGCGGAGATTTTGAAGGCGAGGCCCGTCATCAGGAATACCAGGCCGAAAATCAGCCCCAGATTGGCGCCGGAAGGCTGCACCGCGGCGGCAATCTGGGAGAACTCCGTCGAGCCGGTGAAGCCGTAGATCAGCGAGGCGCCATAGAGCAGCATGCCTGAGGACAGCGCGCCGAGGACGAAATATTTGAGACCGGCCTCGGCGGAGCGGGCGGAATCGCGCCTGAAGGCGGCGACGACGTAGAGCGCGAGGCTTTGGAGCTCGAGGCCGACATAGAGCGCGATGAGACCGAAGGCCGAGATCATCATCAGCATGCCGGTGGTGGCAAAGAGCACGAGGACCGGGTACTCGAACTTCACCCCGCCGGCGTCACGCCAATAGCCGACCGACATGATGAGTGCGACGGCGGCGCCGGTGAGCGCAAGAAGCTTGAGCAGCCGCGCATAGGGGTCGACGATGAAGCTGCCGCTGAACAGCGTCTCGGTCCCCTGCCCGCTTGCGACGAAGATGCCGGCGAGGACAAGCACAAGGACCGCGAGCCACAGCACGAGCTCGCCGCGCTCCTGCCGCGTGGCGACGCCCACCATGAGCAGCGCCATAGCGCCGATGGCCAGAGTGAGCTCTGGCAGCATGACGGCAAGATTGAGCGGCTCGATTGCAGACATGGCTCTCTACGGCGCGAGCGCAAACCGCGCGTGCTCGGCGGCGGCAAGGCTCGCTTTGAAATTGGTCATCAGCGTTTCGACCGACACGGTCGATACGTCGAGGATCGGATTGGGATGGAAACCAAAGATGATGGTGATGATGATGAGCGGTGTCAGTACCGCGACCTCGCGCCAGGACAGGTCCTTGATGTGCTTAAGGGCGGGCTTATCCAAGACGCCGAAGATGATGCGGCGATAGAGCCACAGTGCATAACCGGCCGACAGGATGATGCCTGTCGTGGCAAGCACCGCGACCCAAGTGTTGACGATGAAGGCGCCAAGCAAGCTCAAGAACTCGCCGACGAAACCCGTGGTGCCCGGCAGCCCCACATTCGCCAGCGTGAACACCATGAAGCAGAAAGCGTAGAGCGGCATGCGGTTCACCAACCCACCGAAGACCGAAATCTCGTGGGTGTGCATGCGATCGTAGACAACGCCGACGCAGAGGAAGAGCGCGGCGGAGACGATGCCATGGGACAGCATCAGGAAGATGCCACCCTGTAGCCCCTGGATGGTGATGGTGAAGAGGCCAATGGTCACGAAGCCCATATGGGCGACGGAGGAGTACGCAATCAGCTTCTTCATGTCCTCCTGTGCCAGCGCCACCAGCGAGGTGTAGATCACCGCAATCACGGACAGCGCGAAGATGAGCGGCGCGAACTCGGCGGAGGCTAGCGGGAACATGGGGATGGAGAAACGCAAAAAGCCGTAACCGCCCATCTTCAGGAGGATGCCGGCAAGGATCACCGAGCCCGCCGTCGGGGCCTCCACGTGGGCGTCAGGCAGCCAGGTATGCACCGGCCACATGGGCAGCTTCACCGCGAACGAGGCGAGGAAGGCGAACCACAGCCAGGTCTGCATTTGCGGCGGGAAGTCGTGGGTAAGGAGCGCGGGGATGTTGGTGGTGCCCGCCTCCCAATAGATCGCCATGATGGCCAGCAGCATCAGCACGGAGCCTGCCAGCGTGTAGAGGAAGAACTTGAAGCTCGAATAGACTCGGCGCGGACCGCCCCAGATGCCGATGATGAGGAACATCGGGATCAGTCCACCCTCGAAGAATAGATAGAACATGACGAGATCGAGGGAGCAGAACACGCCGATCATCAAGGTCTCGAGCACGAGAAAGGCGATCATGAACTCTTTCACGCGGACCTTGATGGCGCCGAAGCTCGATAGGATGGTGATCGGCATCAGCAGCGTGGTGAGCAACACGAACGGCATGGAGATGCCGTCGAGGCCCATATGGAAGGTAATGGGCCCGAGCCAGGGACGAAGCTCGACGAATTGGAACTGCGCCGTCGCAGGATCGAAATCGCGCCACAGGAGAAGTGAGATGGCGAAGTCGATGAGCGTGGTCCACAGCGCGATGTAGCGTGCGTTACGGAAGGCGCTCTCGTCGTTGCCGCGCAAGGCCAAGATCAGCAGCACGCCGACGAGGGGCAAGAAAGTGACGGTAGAGAGGATCGGCCAGCTATAGCTCATGGCGTGAGCCCCCCACCGGTGACGATGAAATAGGTGATGAGCAGCGCCACGCCGATCAGCATGATGAAGGCGTAGTGATAGATGTAGCCGGTCTGGAGCCGGATTACGCGATTCGTGATGTCGATGACGCGTGCGGCGATACCATTCGGTCCAATGCCGTCGATGATGGTGCCGTCGCCGACCTTCCACAGAATGTATCCGAGCCGCTTGGCTGGGCGCACGAACAGGAAGTCATAGAGCGCATCGAAATACCAAGCGTTGAGGAAGAACTGGTTGGTGGCCGGGAAGCGCTTGAGGAGGCCGAACGGCAGGAGCGGCTGCCACATATAGCAGTACCAGGCGATGAGGAAGCCGAAGGTCATGCCCAGCGTCGGCGAAATGGTGAGCCAGAACGGGACGTCGCGGTGTGCGTGCTGCGGCAGCACGATGGCGTCGCGCCAGAAAGAGGCCTCGTCCGCGCCGATGAAAAGATGCCGGAAAGCGAGACCGGCAAAGAGTGCACCGGCGCCGAGGATCACCATCGGTACACCCATGGTCCATGGGGCATCGTGCACGTGCTCCATGGCTTGCTTACCGCCACGGAAGTTGCCTTCGAAGGTCATGAACATGAGACGCCAGGTGTAGAGCGCGGTGAGGAACGCCGCGATCAGCGTCATCCAGTAGGTGTAGAGACCGACGGGCGTGTGGTCGAACCAGGTCGTCTCGATGATGTAGTCCTTGGAGACAAAGCCTGAGGTGAGCGGAAAGGCCGTCAGTGCCAGCGAGCCGATCAGCATCATGACCCAGGTGAAAGGCATCAGCTTCCGCAAGCCGCCCATGCGGCGCATGTCGCGATTGTCGGCCAGCGCGTGGGTCACTGCGCCGGCGCACAAGAAGAGCAGTGCCTTGAAGCAGGCATGGGTGAAGAGGTGAAACATGCCGGCGCCGAAGGCGCCGACGCCTTCCGCGGCGAACATGTAGCCGAGCTGCGAGCAGGTCGAATAGGCGATAACACGTTTGATGTCGGTCTGTACGACGGCGGCGGTCGCGGCGAAGAAGGCGCTGGTGGCGCCGATAATCGCGACGAAAGCGAGGGCGTGAGGCGCGAGCTCGAACAGGGGCGACATCCTGGCGACCATGAACACGCCGGCCGTGACCATGGTCGCGGCATGGATCAGGGCGGAGACGGGCGTCGGGCCCTCCATGGCGTCGGGCAACCAGGTATGGAGCAGGAACTGCGCCGACTTGCCCATGGCGCCCATGAACAGGAGGAAGCAGATCAGCTCCAGCACCGGGACCTGGTAGCCGAGGAAGGCCATGGTCTTGCCCACCTGATCGGGGGCGGCTGCGAAGATCGTGTCGTATTGGACGGCGCCGAAGATGAGGAAGATGGCAAAGATGCCGAGCGCGAAACCGAAATCGCCGACGCGGTTGACGAGGAAGGCCTTGATCGCCGCGGCGTTGGCTGCCGGCTTGTGATACCAGAACCCAATCAGGAGATAGGAGGCGAGGCCGACGCCTTCCCAACCGAAATAGAGCTGCACCACGTCGTCGGAGGTCACCAGCGACAACATGGCGAAGGTGAACATCGACAGATAGGCGAAGAAGCGCTCCTTGTGGGGATCCTCGTCCATGTAGCCGAAGGAATAGAGGTGCACCACGCTCGATACCGTGGTCACCACGACGAGCATGACGGCGGTCAGTGTATCGATGCGTAGAGACCAGAAAGTCTTCAGTGCGCCGGAGTGGATCCAGCCGAGCATCTCAATGCGGACATCGTGGCCCTCGATGGCCACTTGATAGAAGGCGATCCAGGCCAGGAACGCGGCGATGAACAGCAGCGTCGTGGTGACCACCTCGGAGGCGCGCGCGCCGACGAAGCGGCCGAAGAAGCCGGCGAAGATGGCCCCAATCAGGGGAAGAAAGACGATCGCCTGATACATTGGTGCCAGCGTCAGCCTTTCAGCAAATCGATTTCGGCGACGTCGATCGTGCCGCGGTTACGGAAATAGACGACGACGATGGCCAGCCCGATCGCGGCCTCGGCCGCTGCCACGGTGAGCACGATCAGGGTGAAGACCTGGCCGACCAGGTCTCCATGAAACGCCGAGAACGCCACGAGGTTGATGTTGACCGCGAGCAGCATCAGCTCGATCGACATCAGGATGACAATGACGTTCTTGCGGTTGAGGAAGATGCCGAAAATGCCGATCGTGAACAGGATCGCGGCCAGGGTGAGATAGTGCGATAGCCCAATGGTCATTTGAGCCCCCTCCCCGTTTCGACTTCGACGACCTCGACCGCCGTCTCGCGGGTGCGGCCTACCTGCGTGGCGATGGACTGCCGGCGCACATCACGCTTGTGGTGAAGCGTGAGCACGATGGCCCCGACCATGGCGACCAGAAGGATGAGGCCCGCCGCCTCGAATAGATAGACGTAGTGGGTGTAGAGGATCTCGCCGAGAGCCCTCGTGTTGCTCACGTCGGCGACCGGCGGCATGGGCGCGGCGTTGAACATCGTGGGCGCGGTGATCCAGGCGCCGACCACGAATACGAGCTCTACCAAAAGCAGAATGCCAATGACGGTGCCGATGGGAAGATATTTCAGGAAGCCGGCGCGGAGCTCGGCGAAGTCGACGTCGAGCATCATCACCACGAACAGGAACAGCACCAACACCGCGCCCACATAGACGACCACGAGGATCATGGCGAGGAACTCGGCGCCCAGCAGCACGAACAAGCCGGCCGCATTGAAGAAGGCGAGGATCAGGAACAGAACCGCATGTACGGGGTTCTTGGCGGCGATGACCATGAAGCCCGCGCCCACGCACATGATGGCGAAGAGGTAGAAAAATAGCGCCGACAGCATCATGCAGCCTTCTTCGTGCTGACTAGGACGTCATAACGCGTGCCCGGCGCGAAGGCCGAACGTTCGAATTGCGGATCGCCCCCGAAGTACCCCACGGCACCCTCACCGATACGGCGCGTCGAGCGCGATGTTCTTGGCGATCTCCCGCTCCCAGCGGTCGCCGTTCGCAAGCAGCCGGTCCTTGTCGTAATAAAGCTCCTCGCGGGTCTCGGTGGCGAACTCGAAATTCGGTCCCTCCACAATGGCTTCGACCGGACAGGCTTCCTGGCAGAAGCCGCAATAGATGCACTTCACCATGTCGATGTCATAACGCGTGGTACGGCGGGTGCCGTCATTGCGCCGGGGTCCCGCCTCGATCGTGATGGCCTGCGCCGGGCAGATCGCCTCGCACAGCTTGCAGGCGATGCAGCGCTCCTCTCCGTTGGGATAGCGCCGGAGCGCATGCTCGCCGCGGAACCTTGGGCTGAGCGGCCCCTTCTCGAAGGGATAGTTGAGCGTCGCCTTCGGCGCCACGAAGTACTTCATGGCGAGCCAGAAGGCTGACAGAAACTCCATCAGCAGAAGCGATTTCGCGGCTTGGGCAACGCGCACGCGCTCACTCCTCTCAGAAGCCGTATTGCCACAGCCGCAACACCGCGGCCACGACCACGACGGCGGTTAGCGACAAGGGCAGAAACACCTTCCAGCCGAGCCGCATCAGCTGATCGTAGCGATAACGCGGCACCATGGCCTTGACCATGGAGACTAGGAAGAACAGGAAGCCAACTTTCAGCAAGAACCATAGCACGCCTGGTATCCAGGTGAAGGGCGCCACCGGAAATGGCGGCAACCAACCCCCCAGGAAGAGCACGGTGCCGAGCGCGCAAAGCAGGAGGATGGCGACGTACTCGCCCAGCATGAACAGCATGTAGGGGGTCGAGGAATATTCGACCATGAACCCCGCCACGAGCTCGGATTCCGCCTCGAGCAGGTCGAAGGGCGGGCGGTTGGTCTCGGCCAAGCACGAGATGAAGTAGACGACGAACATCGGGAAGAGCGGCAGCCAGTACCAGCCGAATAGGCCCAGCCCCCGATCCTGGGCCATGACGATTTCCGTCAGATTGAGGGAGCCGGCACACAGCAGCGCGGTGATGATGACGAAGCCGATGGAGACCTCGTAGGAGACCATCTGTGCGGCGGAGCGCAAGGCCGCGAGAAAGGCGTATTTCGAGTTCGAGGCCCAGCCGGCCATGATCACGCCGTAGACCTGCAAGCTGGAGATGGCGAAGATGTAAAGCACCCCGACATTGATGTCGGCGACGGCCCAGCCCTTGTTGACCGGCATCACGGCCCAGGCGGAGATTGCAAGCCCGGCCGTGACCACCGGCGCCAGCAGGAAGATGCCCTTGTTGGAGCCGGCTGGGATGATGACTTCCTTGAAGACGAATTTGAGAAGGTCGGCGAAGGATTGCCAGAGGCCGAAGGGACCGACCACGTTCGGCCCGCGCCGCATCTGAACCGCGGCCCACACTTTGCGGTCCGCGTAAAGAATGAAGGCGACGATGATCAAGAGGATCACGATCAGCGCGATGCTGTGCGCCAAGATGAGTGCGGTCGGCAGGCCGTAATTGGTCCAAAACTCAGCCATCGGTGCCGGTCGCCTTCTCGTTGCCGCCGGCATGCATCGCGCTCAACGACGCCATGATGGCGGAGGCGCGCGCGACTGGATTCGACAGGTAGTAATCGCCGATCGCGAGCCCGAAGCGGTCTTTGCCGGGCTTGGCCGCAGTCCCGGCGAGCTTTTCTATGGCCGCGCTGTCGGCAGGCTCGACGAGATCGAGCAACGCCAGGCTGGGCTGCGCCTGGTACATCTTTGAGCGAAGCTCTTGCAGGCTATCGAAGGGTAGCGGCTTGCCAAGGACCGCAGAGAGCGCGCGCAAGATCTTCCAGTCTTCGCGGGCCTCGCCCGGTGGGAAGATGGCTTGCGCCGTCATCTGCGCCCGCCCTTCCGTGTTCACGTAGGTGGCGTCCTTCTCCGTGTAGGCCGCACCGGGAAGGATCACGTCGGCGCGGTGCGCGCCGCGGTCGCCGTGGCTGCCCTGATAGATGACGAAGGCATCACCAAGACGCTCCATGTCGATCTCATCGGCGCCGAGCAGATAGACGACCTCGAGTTCGCCTTTACCTGCGGCCTCGAGCATGGCGTCGACATCGCGGCCGCCTTTGCCCGGAACGAGGCCGAGATCGAGACCGGCCACGCGGCCGGCGGCGGTGTGGAGCACGTTGAAGCCGTTCCAATCGGGCGTCACCGCACTCATCTGCTTCGCTGCCTTGGCGGCGAGCGCCAGCACGGCGGCGCCGTCTGGTCGCGCTAGCGCCGCTTGGCCCACGATCACCATAGGCTTCTCGACCCCGTCGAGCCTCTTGAGGAACGGATGGGAGCCGTCGGCGATCTTGGCCAGCGTGTCTGGGCCAGCGCCGAGATAGTCGTAACCGTAGGTGAGATCGACCTCGGTGCCGACGAGGCCGATGGGAAGCTTATCCTGCTCTTGCCGCCAGCGCTTGCGGATGCGCGCGTTGAGCACGGGCGCTTCGACCCGCGGGTCGGTGCCAATGAGCAGGACCGCGCCTGCATCCTCGATGCCGGCAATGGTGGTGTTGAAAATGTAGCTTGCGCGGCCGAGCGCCGGATCGAGTTTGGCACCGTCCTGCCGGCAATCGATATTCGGCGATCCGAGCTGCTCCGCCATCAGCTTCAGCGCGAACATCTCCTCGGCACCGGCAAGGTCGCCGGCGATGGCGCCAAAGCGTGACCCGTCGAGGCCGTCCAGGCGCTCAGCAATGGCGCGGAACGCCTCGTCCCACGTGGCCGGCTCGAGCTTGCCGTTCCGCCGCACGTAAGGCTGGTCGAGGCGCTGGGTGCGCAGGCCGTCCCACACATGACGCGCCTTGTCGGAGATCCACTCCTCGTTGATGGCATCGTTGATGCGGGGCAGGATGCGCAACACTTCCCGATCGCGCGAATCGACCCTGATGGCGCTGCCGACCGCGTCCATAAGGTCGATGGATGGCGTCTTGCCGAGCTCCCAGGGGCGCGCCACGAAGGCATAAGGCTTAGAGGTGAGCGCGCCGACAGGACAGAGGTCGACCACATTGCCGGACAAGTTCGAGCGCATGCCGTGCTCGAGATAGGTGGTGATCTCCATATCCTCGCCGCGGCCAATTGCGCCAAGTTCCTGAACACCCGCCACCTCGGTCATGAAGCGCACACAGCGCGTGCAATGGATGCAGCGGGTCATGAAGGTCTTGATCAGAGGCCCGAGATATTTGTCCTCCACGGCACGCTTGTTGTCCTGAAAGCGGCTGGCATCGAAGCCATAGGCCATGGTCTGGTCTTGCAGGTCGCATTCGCCGCCCTGATCGCAGATCGGGCAATCGAGCGGATGATTGATCAGAAGAAACTCGAGTACGCCTTCGCGTGCCTTCCGCGTTGTTTCGGAGTCCGTGAGCACGGTCGGCGGCGTGCCATCCTTGCTAGGGCGCAGATCGTTCACCGACATGGCGCAGGACGCCACTGGCTTCGGCATGCCGACAACTTCAACGAGACACATGCGGCAATTGCCGGCGATGGAGAGACGGTCGTGATAGCAAAAGCGGGGGATCTCGACGCCGGCGATCTGGCACGCCTGGATCAGCGTAATGCCGTCCGGGAAGTCGTGCTCGGTATCGTTGATGATGATCTTCGGCATGGGTTCCCTACTCCGCCGCCACCGGCACCGAGGGTGAAATCGGCTTGGTCGCCTGCTCGTCGATGCGCGCCTCGATCACGTGGCGGAAATTGCGGATGAGGCCCTGCACCGGCCACGCGGCTGCGTCGCCCAGCGCGCAAATGGTGTGGCCTTCCACCTGGTGCGTGACGTCGAGCAGCATCTGGATCTCGGCCTTCTCCGCTTCGCCTTTCGCCATGCGCTCGAGTACGCGCCACATCCAGCCGGTGCCCTCGCGGCACGGTGTGCACTGGCCACAGGACTCGTGCTTGTAGAAATACGAGATGCGAGCGATGGCGCGGATGATGTCAGTGGATTTGTCCATAACGATCACGCCGCCGGTGCCGAGCGCCGTTCCGGCTTCCTTGAGGTCGTCGAAGTCCATCCGGACCGTGTCGCAGACATCGGCTGTAATGCAAGGGACGGACGAGCCGCCGGGAATGACGGCCAGTAGATTGTCCCAGCCGCCGCGCACGCCGCCGGCGTAATGGTCGATGAGCTCGCGCAAGGGCACGCCCATCTCCTCCTCGACGGTGCACGGCTTGTTCACGTGACCGGAGATGCAATAGAGCTTTGTGCCGGTGTTGTTCGGGCGGCCGAGGGAGGCGAACCAGGTGGCGCCGCGGCGCAGGATGTCCGGCACCGAGGCGATCGTCTCCACATTGTTGACCGTCGTGGGCGCGCCCCACAGCCCGCAATTAGCGGGGAACGGCGGCTTCAAGCGCGGTTGGCCCTTCTTGCCTTCGAGGCTTTCCAGAAGCGCCGTCTCCTCGCCGCAGATATAGGCCCCTGCCCCATGATGGACGTAGAGGTCGAAGTCCCAGCCGTTGACGTTGTCCTTGCCGATCAGCTTGGCGTCATAGGCCTCGTCGATCGCGGCCTGCAGGATCTCGCGCTCGGCGATGAACTCGCCGCGAATGTAAATGTAAGAGGTATGCGCGCGCATGGCGAAGGCGGCGAGCAGCGCACCCTCGATCAGGAGATGCGGGTCGTGACGCATGATCTCCCGGTCCTTGCAGGTGCCGGGCTCGGACTCATCGGCGTTGACAGCGAGATAGCTCGGGCGGCTGTCCGCCTTCGGCATGAACGACCATTTGAGGCCGGTGGGGAACCCGGCGCCACCGCGGCCACGCAAACCAGACGTCTTCACCTCGTCGATGACGGCCTCATGCCCGCGCGCGATCATCTCCTTGGTGCCGTCCCAGGCGCCGCGGGCGCGCGCTGCCTTCAGCTGCCAGCTGTGGAGGCCGTACAGGTTCGTGAAGATGCGGTCCTTGTCCTGAAGCATCAGCGGGACCTCGGCTTCTTCGGCTGTGGTTTGGCTCGGGGACGCTTGGCGGCCTCAGGGATGACGGAGGTTCCGGCATATCCCGGCTCCGGGCCGGACGGATCGTTTGCGTAAAGCGCGGGGTTGGTGAGCGTGTTCGGGCCGCCAACGGGGGCGGAGGCCTCCCGCCCGTCTTGCGGGCCAGGCGGAACCTCACGGCCGGCTTTGAGCTCATCGAGGATGTGCTCCAAGATCTCCGGCGTCAGGTCCTCGTAGTAGTACTTGTTGATCTGGGCCATGGGTGCGTTGACGCAAGCACCAAGGCATTCGACCTCGGTCCAAGTGAACAACCCATCGTCGCTGACGGTGTCCTTCGGGCCGATGCGCTTGCGGCAGGTGGCCATGATGTCTTCGGACCCGCGCAGCATGCACGGCGTCGTGCCGCACACCTGCACGTAGTGGCGGCCGATCGGCGCGAGATTGAACATCGTGTAGAAGGTCACGATCTCATAGACGCGGATATAGGCCATACCCAGCATGTCGGCGACGTAGCGCAACGCAGGTTCAGGGATCCAACCGCCCATCTGCTCTTGCGCGCGCCATAGCAGCGACAGCACGGCGGAGGCCTGACGGCCTTCCGGGTACTTCTTGATCTCAGCCTTGGCCCATTCGAGATTCTCGGGCGTGAAGGTAAAGCCTTCAGGCTGCTCGGCGGCGAGGCGGCGGACGCTCATCTTCTGTCTTCTTGTGGTCTCGCGTTAGCTATGGCCCAGACTGACGCGAGTGCTTCTAGGTCGCTTCTCTAAGGTCTTTCCAAGTCTTCCCGACGAGGGCTGATTTCGCAACTGCACAATGCGTTATCGGTCGCACTCTCCAAAGACAATGTCGATCGAGCCGATCACGGCGGACACATCGGCCAACATGTGGCCTTTGCACAGGAACTCGAGCGCCGCGAGATGGACGAAGCTCGGCGCCCTGATCTTGCAGCGATACGGTCTATTGGTGCCGTCGGAGACGAGATAGACGCCAAATTCGCCCTTTGGCGCCTCGACGGGGGCGTAGGCCTCGCCTTTCGGCACGTGATAGCCCTCGGTGTAGAGTTTGAAGTGATGGATCAGGGCTTCCATGGAGCCCTTCATCTGGGCACGTCGGGGCGGCACCATCTTATGGTTGTCGACGGTCACAGGACCCGGTGTGGTGGTAAGCCGCTCGCAGCATTGCTTCATGATGCGGACCGACTGGCGCATCTCCTCCATGCGGATGAGGTAGCGGTCGTAACAGTCCCCGTTCTTGCCGACGGGAATGTCGAACTCGAGCTCGTCGTAGCACTCGTAAGGCTGGGCCTTGCGCAAATCCCAGGCAGCGCCAGTGCAGCGGATCATGACGCCGGTGAAGCCATGAGCCCAGGCGTCCTCTTGGCTGACCGCGCCGATATCGACATTGCGTTGCTTGAAGATGCGGTTCTCGGTCAGCAGACCCTCGATGTCGTCGCAGACCTTCAAGAAGGGATCGCAAAAAGCGTAGATATCGTCCACGAGTTCAGGCGGAAGATCCTGATGTACGCCCCCAGGGCGCACATAGGCTGCATGCATGCGGCTGCCGCTCGCCCGCTCGTAGAACACCATGAGCTTCTCGCGCTCTTCGAAGCCCCATAGCGGCGGCGTCAGCGCGCCGACATCCATGGCTTGCGTGGTGACGTTGAGGAGATGGGAGAGCAGGCGCCCGATCTCGGAGTAGAGCACGCGGATGAGCTGCGCCCGTTTCGGGACCGTGATGCCGAGAAGCTTCTCGACCGAGAGCGAAAAGGCGTGCTCCTGATTCATGGGCGCGACGTAGTCGAGCCGGTCGAAATACGGCACGGCCTGGAGATAGGTCTTGTGCTCGATCAGCTTCTCGGTGCCACGATGAAGCAGGCCGATGTGAGGATCGACGCGCTCGACAACCTCGCCGTCGAGCTCGAGCACGAGACGGAGCACACCGTGGGCTGCCGGATGCTGCGGCCCGAAATTGATGGTGAAGGTGCGGTCGTCACCCTCGCGTTTGCCGCTGTCCATCTCGGGGGCTCTTGTTTCGATCTCGGCCATCAGGCGTCCACCTTGGCTTTCGTCTTCGCCTGCTTGCCGGCCATACCGCGCCCGAACCTCTCCCAGCCGACGATGAAGCGCTCATGGGTGCCTGAGCCGATCTCCTCGACCCCATCATGGGCGATGACCTGGAAGCGCGCCCGCGGCCCGCGCACCTCGATGCATTCGGCCTCGACGGTCACGGTGAAGCCCGGCGGGGTCGCGGCCTTATGGGACACGTCGATATGAACGCCAAGGCTCCCCTCGCCTTCATCGAGATGTGGCTCAAGGAGCTGGACACAGGTCCACTCCATGAGGCCGACCATGAAGCCCGTGGCAAAGATCTCAGGCATCACCTGGAGTTGCGGCGCCTCCTGATAGAGATGCGGCACCGTCTTGGTCACCGGCACGGTGTAGGAGAAGCTGTGCTTCAGGCCAGGCTTCAGGGTCGGCTTCACGGCTCCCCCTTCCGGTCTGGCGCTTCACCCGCCTTCTCGTCCCCGGGAATGGCGGTGTCCATGCCCTCCCATGGGCTCAAAAAGTCGAAGGTGCGAAATTCCTGCATCAGCTTGACGGGCTCGTAGACCACCCGCTTCAGCTGATCGTCGTAGCGGAGCTCGACAAAGCCGGTGAGCGGGAAGTCCTTGCGTAAGGGATGGCCCTGGAAGCCGTAGTCGGTGAGGATCCGGCGTAGGTCGGGATGGCCGTCAAACAGGATGCCGTAGAGGTCATATGCTTCCCGCTCGAACCAGTTGGCGGCGGGGAACTGTGGGATAATGCTCGGCACCGGCGTTTCTTCATCCGTCTTGGCGCGAACGCGGATGCGGTGATTAAGCCAGGGGCTCAGCAGGTGATAGACGACGTCGAACCGCTCGTCGCGTTCGGGATAATCCACGCCGCAAATGTCGATCAGGCAGCCGAAGCGGCAGCGCTCGTCGTCGCGCAGGAATGTAATGACGTCGGGAATCGCGTCGCGTTTCACCTCGATGGTGAGCTCACCGAGCGCAACCTGAAAGCCTACGAGCTTCGGGCCAAGCTTTTCGGTGAGATAGGTGCCCAATTTGTTGAGGGCTTGGTCCATCAAGGCTCCGGGATCAGAGCGGCAGGTCAGCGTTCAATGGTGCCGGTCCGCCTGATCTTCTTTTGCAGGAGCAGCACGCCGTAAACGAGCGCTTCGGCAGTCGGTGGGCACCCTGGAACGTAGATATCCACCGGCACGATGCGATCGCAGCCGCGCACCACAGAATAGGAATAGTGATAGTAGCCGCCGCCATTGGCGCAAGAGCCCATGGAGATGACGTAGCGGGGCTCCGGCATCTGGTCATAGACCTTGCGCAATGCAGGCGCCATTTTGTTGCATAGCGTGCCGGCGACGATCATCACGTCAGATTGACGCGGGCTGCCGCGGGGCGCGAAGCCAAAGCGCTCAAGATCATAACGGGGCATCGAAGCCTGCATCATCTCGACGGCGCAGCAAGCGAGACCGAACGTCATCCACATCAGCGAGCCAGTGCGGGCCCAATTGATGAGATCGTCGGCGGTGGTGAGCAGAAAGCCCTTGTCGGCCAGTTCGTTGGAGAACACGCCGAAGCCTGTCGCACCGGCGACGAGGCCGCCTGCCTTGCCTTCGTTTTCGAAAACGGGTTCAGGCATCATTCCCATTCGAGCGCGCCCTTCCGCCATTCATAGATGAAGCCGATGGTCAGAATGCCCAAGAACACGATCATCGACCAGAACCCGAGCGCGCCGACGTGATCGAAGGCGACAGCCCAGGGAAACAGAAACGCCACTTCAAGATCGAAGATAATGAACAAAAGCGACACGAGGTAGAAGCGAACGTCGAATTTCATGCGGGCGTCATCAAATGCGTCAAAGCCGCATTCATAGGCCGAGACCTTTTCAGGGTCTGGTCTGCGGACGGCAATCACGAACGGGACGACCAGCAGGATCGCGCTGATGACAAAGGCGATGCCGATGAAGATGACGAGGGGAAGGTAGTCTTGGAGCAACTGGCCCATGGCTCTGTCGAAGCCTTCTTTTTGCATTCACGGGGCCAAAATGGCGGGAGTGACGGGACTCGAACCCGCGGCCTCCGGCGTGACAGGCCGGCGCTCTAACCAACTGAGCTACACCCCCCACCGGGCCGTAACGCACGGCCGGAGGCGATATTCAGCATGTACGGCCTGGGATTCTCCAAGTCAAGGCGAGGCGCAATGGCCAGTGCGACGCAGGGATGGTGGGCGGTGACAGGCTCGAACTGCCGACATCCACGGTGTAAACGTGGCGCTCTACCAACTGAGCTAACCGCCCTGCTTTGGGAAAGCGTTAGACCAGGCTGTAGCCGGTGCCTATGGCAAACCGAATAAGAAAGGCGAAGCCTCGCGCTAAGCGGCAAGGCTCCGCCCAAAAACTTTCAAATGCCGTTTCCGGCCTTAGGCGTTGCAGGCCTCTTTGAGAGCCTTGCCGGCGCGGAATTTCGGCACCTTGGACGCCGGGATCTGGACCTCGGCGCCGGTGCGCGGGTTGCGTCCGACCGAGGCCTTGCGCTG
>Ga0307424_1000155_pt1 | contig 33680 bp, 25 predicted proteins | sample SalMarWE160320MG_FD_202157 | JGI IMG/M metagenome (GOLD analysis project Ga0307424, IMG submission 202157) | Salt marsh sediment microbial communities from the Plum Island Ecosystem LTER, Massachusetts, United States - WE1603-20 | ecosystem: Environmental > Aquatic > Marine > Intertidal zone >... | reverse complement strand
TCCTGGCACGGCTTCTGGAACCCCATCATCTCAAGCTGGCTGAGGGACGCCTGGAACTGGCCCGGGTCCTGCGGATGGCCGGAAGACTGGACGAGGCCGACAGCCTGTGCAAGCTCGCGGAGGGTCCACTGATCGCGGCGCTCGGTCCTTCCCATTGGGAGGTGGGGAACCTCCAGGACGAGGAGGCCGAGATCCTCACGGCCCACTCCCGCCCCCGGGAGGCGGAGCCCCTCTTCCGCCACAGCCTCGGGATCCTCCAGAGAGCCCTCCACGAGGACCACTGGCGGGTGACCCGGTGCCGCATCCGCCTCGCCGCCTGCCTGGCCGCCCTGGGCCGGAACGCCGAGGCGGAGAGCCTGTTGCAGCAGGGACTCGCCCACCTGGACCGCATGCCCGACGCCGAGCGACGGGGCGCCCTCCGGACCGCGGAGCAACTGCGCCTGTTCACGCTCCCTGCCGAAAACCGGGACCCCCGCGGCTCCCGTTCCGGACGGTGACGAGCATGTCCCGTCTGGAGCGTCTGAAGGAGATCCTGCTGGGTGCGGAGGGGGTGGCGGCGGCCGAGGTGGAGGCGTATCTGGACCGGGCCTGCGGGGACGACGCGGACCTGCGCCGGGAGGCGGCGTCGCTCCTGGCCCAGGCCACCCGGGCCGCGGTGGACACCGGGGGTCTGGACGCAGCCATCCGGGAAGCGGTGGCCGCCCTGCCCCGGGACGCCCTCCCCGAACACCCCGAGGCGATCGGGCCCTACCGCATCCTCGGCGTCCTGGGCCACGGGGGGATGGGGACGGTCTACCGGACGCTGCAAACCGAGCCCCTCGAGCGGCAGGTGGCGCTGAAGCTCGTGCGCTGGAGTCTCGACTCCCACCGCATCCTGGCCCGGTTCGAGGCCGAGCGCCGCACCCTGGCCCGCATGGACCATCCCGGCATCGCCCGGGCCCTGGACGCCGGCACCTCCCCCGAAGGCCTCCCCTACTTCGTCATGGAGCTGGTGGACGGGGTGCCCATCACCACCTACTGCCGGCAGCAGCGCCTGGCTCCCCGGGCCTGCGTGACCCTGTTCCTGGAGGTGTGCCGCGCCGTGCAGCACGCGCACCAGAAGGGGGTGCTGCACCGGGATCTCAAGCCCTCGAACCTCCTGGTCACCGAGGTGGACGGGGCGCCGGTGGTGAAGGTGATCGACTTCGGGATCGCCAAGGCACTGGAGGAGGAAGACCGGACGGGGACGCTCCTCACCCGGGAGGGCCAGCTCCTGGGGACGCTGGAGTACATGAGTCCCGAGCAGGCGCAGGGGACGAACGCGGCCCTGGACACCCGGTCGGACGTCTACGCCCTGGGGGTGGTGTTGTACGAGATGCTGGCCGGGCGGTTGCCCTACGACCTGGAGGGTCTGGCCGCGCACGAGGCGGCGCGGCGGGTGATCGAGGCGCCGCCGGCGCCGCTGGGGGGATCCCGGGTCTCGACCTCGGGAGTGGGCCGGGATCTGCAGGTGATCGTGGGGAAGGCGCTGGAGAAGGATCCGGAGAGCCGGTACGCGACGGTGGCGGCGTTGGCCGAGGATCTGGAGCTGTTGCTGGCGAACCAGCCGATCCGGGCGCGGTCCCCCAGTGCCGCCTACCAGTTGCGGAAGCTGGTGTCCCGGAACCGGGGGCCGTTCGCGTTCGCGGCCACGCTGCTGGTGCTCCTGGTGGCGTTCGGGGTGACGATGTCGGTTCTGTTCGCGGGGCAGCGGCGGGAGCGGCAGCGGGCGGAGCTGGAGGCCACGAAGTCCACCCGCATCAGCGAGTTCCTGCAGAGCATGATCGTCGCCGCCCGGCCCGACGACGCCGGCAGGGAAGCCACCGTCAACGACCTCCTGGACGCCGCCGCCGCCAAGATCGACTCCGAACTGGTGGAGGAACCCGAGGTCCGCATCGCCGTGGCCGAACTCCTGGCCCAGGCCTACGGCACGATGGACCGCTACGACGCGCAGCAACAGGTGCTACTTCCGGCCCTGGCCACGGCCGAGGAACTCTACGGCCCTGACGATCCCCGGGTGGCCGACTTCCTCTCCAATCTCGTGGCCAACGCCTACAACGCGGGGAACCTGGCCGAGGCCGAGGCCTACAGCCGCCGGGCGGCCGCCATCCTGAGGAAGAACCCCAAGACCGATCCGGGGGAACTGGGCCTGCTGCTCCACAACCAGGGCTTCATCCAGTACAAACAGGGAAATCTGGAGGAGGCCGAAGACACGTTCCGCGAGGCTCTCGAATACCGAAAAGGCGTGGGACGTCTCGAGGCCACCGTGACCATGCAGGGTCTGGAGGAGGTTTCCCGCGACAAGGGGGACTTCGAGGCCTCCCTCTGTCTGATCAACCAGATCGGACGTATCCGCGCCGAGATCCTGCCCGAGGAACATCCGTGGCGCACCGGCACGATCAAGGCGGACCTGGAACGGCTTCTCGGCCACTACGAACTCGCGGAAGTCCATTCTCTGCGCTGTATCAAACTACGCCATGCGACCGGAGAGGACACGCTGGTGACGGGGGCGGGCGACTGGATCAACCTCGGCAAGATCTACCGGGACACCGGCCGGCTGGACGAGGCCGAGACCGCCATGCGCCGCGCCGTGGGGATCCTGGCACGGCTTCTGGAACCCCATCATCTCAAGCTGGCTGAGGGACGCCTGGAACTGGCCCGGGTCCTGCGGATGGCCGGAAGACTGGACGAGGCCGACAGCCTGTGCAAGCTCGCGGAGGGTCCCCTGATCGCGGCGCTCGGTCGTTCCCATTGGGAGGTCGGGAACCTCCAGGCCGAGGAAGCCGAGATCCTCATGGCCCGTTCCCGTCCCCAGGACGCGGAGCCCCTCTTCCACCGGAGCCTGGCCATCCTCACCGGCTCCCTCCACGAGGACCACTGGCGGGTGACCCGGTGCCGCATCCGCCTCGCCGCCTGCCTGGCCGCCCTGGGCCGGAACGCCGAGGCCGACAGCCTGTTGCAGCAGGGACTCGCCCACCTGGACCGCATGCCCGACGCCGAGCGACGGAGCGCCCTGCAGACCGCCGACCGCCTCCACGCAAGCCTTGGTGGCTAGCCCGGCCCCAGGAGTATGATGGAAGCATGCAGGTCGCCCGGTATCACGCCTTCGTCTGCACCCAGGAAAAGCCGGAGGGGGCTCCCTCCTGTTCGGCCCATGGCGCCGGACCGATCCTCGAACGGCTGAGAGCCGAGGTGGCGGCCCAGGGCTTGGCCGACCGCGTGCAGATCACCGCCTGCGGGTCCTTCGGACTCTGCCGGTGGGGACCCAACATGGTGGTCTACCCGGAGGGGACCTGGTACTGCGGCCTCACCCCAGGAGACATCGCTGAGTTGGTGCGGGAACACTTCGGCCAGGGGCGGCCGGTGGCTCGACTGACCCGGACCGACCCCGAGGCGCTCCGGGCCGAGATGGAAGCGAACCGGCAGCACCGCCTGGCGTTCATGAAGGCCCAGGACGAGGCGGGCGTGCTCCCCTTCGACTTCCAGCGGCAGGTGCGGGGATACCAGGAGAGCCGGGTCATCCTCACTGCCCTCGAACTGGACGTGTTCTCGCACCTTGGGAAAGGCGCCACGGCAGCGGAAGTCGCGGCGGGGATCGAAGCCCGGCCCCGGTCCACGGAGATGCTGCTCAATGCCCTCACCGCCATCGGGCTCCTGGAAAAGCGCGAGGACCGGTTCCGCAACACCCCGCTGGCCTCCCGCTATCTGACGGCCGGAGCCCCCGACGACTCGCGGCTCGGGTTGATGCATACGGTGCATCTCTGGGATCGCTGGTCCACGCTCACCGAGTGCGTCCGCGCGGGAACGCGGGTCGCCCCGCCACGGGCGGCCCCCGACGAGGAATGGCGGCACGCCTTCATCGGGGCCATGCACAAGAACGCCTCGGGACGGGCAGGGCCGGTGGTGCGGGCGGTGGGAACCACGGGCGTCAGGCGCCTGCTCGACGTCGGCGGCGGCTCCGGAGCGTACTCCATCGCCTTCGCCAAAGCGGACCCCCAACTGGAAGCCACCATCTTCGACCTCCCCCCGGTCCTGGAACTGGCCCGGGACTACGTTGCCGCCGCCGGTCTGAGCGGCCGTGTCACATTCCAGGCCGGAGACATGCACCGGGACGACTTCGGCTCCGGGTACGACCTCGTTCTCCTCTTCGCCATCTGCCACATGAACTCCCCGGAGAAGAACCGGGCGCTCTTCGCCAAGTGCCGGCGCGCGCTCGTCCCCGGGGGGCGGCTGGTCGTCCAGGACTTCATCCTGGAAACCGACAAGACCGCGCCCCGGACCGGCGCCCTCTTCTCCTTGAACATGCTGGTGGGGACCGAGTCCGGCGCGTCGTACAGCCGGGACGAGTACTTCGAGGCGCTGACGGACGTGGGGTTCGACAGCCCGCAGCACATCCGGCTCCCGGGCCCGACCGGGCTCATCGTGGCCGAGCATTCTTGACCCCGTAAGTCGCGTTTCCGCCCCGGCCGCCCCCGGGGGCGGCTTTAACCCTTGCCCCCCTTGGCCTTCAGTAGCACCATAGGGCGTTCCCGCGCCGCCGGCCGCCGGTCGCGCACGGCCCAGAACCCAGCGCTCGCAGTACAGGAAACTCCAGACCATGCCCGACACCATCCAGACCATCGAGGCGCCCCCGAAGCCGGGCGACGAAGACGCCTACAAGCTTCCCATCCAGGGATTCAAGGGCACGCCGGACGAGGTGGAACGCCAGTGGTTCGACCAGTGCTACGTGGGCCGCGGCGACACCATGAAGCAGCTCACCGGCCGGGCCGTGCTCATGGGCTCGGTCCTGGGGGGGGTCCTCTCCCTGACCAACCTGTACATCGGGCTCAAGGCGGGCTGGGCCTTCGGGGTGGCCATCACCGCCTGTATCCTCTCCTACGCCATCTGGACCACGCTCCACAAGCTCCGGCTGGTCCGGACCAAGATGACCATCCTCGAGAACAACTGCATGCAGTCCACCGCGTCTTCGGCCGGGTACTCCACCGGAGGGACCCTGGTCTCCGCCTTCGCCGCCTACATCATGATCAACAACCAGACCCTGCCCACTGGCATGATGCTGGGCTGGGTGTTCTTCCTGGCCGTGCTCGGGGTGACCATGGCCGTGCCCATGAAGCGCCAGATGATCAACGTGGAGCAGCTCCGCTTCCCCTCGGGCATCGCCGCCGCCGAGACCCTGCGGGCGCTGCACGCCACCGGAGAATCCGGGCTGAGGGCGGCCCGGGCCCTGGGCTGGTCGGCCTTGTTCGCCATTCTCAGCCAGTTCTGGTCCGACGGCCTCCGGTTGATCCCCCGCATCGGCTCCCGCCTGGAGCCGTTCCAGCTCTCCACCTTCACCAATCGCTTCAACGAACTTGCCGTCGGCCAGAGCTGGATGGGGCGCACGGTGATGTTCGTGTGGGATCCGATCTTCATCGCCGCCGGAGGCATCATCGGTTTGCGGGTCAGCCTCAGTCTCCTCCTGGGCGGGGTGACCTGCTGGATGATCTTCATCCCCATCCTGCAATCCCACGTGGGCGAGCTGGCCGGGGTGAGCGGCTACCGGGACCTGGTGCAGTGGTCCCTATGGGGCGGCACCGCCTGCATGGTGACCTCGGGCCTCCTCTCGGTTGGCCTGCAGTGGCGGAGTGCGGTCAGCGCCTTCAAGAGCATGGGATCGATGTTCTCCAAGCGGGGCGCCTCGAGCTCCAAGCGGGAGGATATCGACGCCATCGAGACTCCGGGATCCTGGTTCGTCCTGGGCCAGCTGGTCTCCCTGGTCGCCCTGGCCTGGCTGGCCGAGCGCACCTTCGGCATGGCCTACTGGGAGAGCGTCCTGGCCGTGCTCCTGACCTTCGCCCTGGCCCTGGTCGCCTGCCGGGTGACCGGCGAGACCGACACCACTCCGGTGGGAGCCATGGGCAAGATCATGCAGCTCACCTTCGGGTCCATCTCCCCCGGGAACATGAACATCAACCTCATGGCCGCGGGCATCACTTCGGGAGCGGCGGGCTCCTCGGCCGACCTCCTGACCGACCTCAAGAGCGGCTATCTCCTGGGCGCCCACCCCCGGAAACAGTTCATCGCGCAGTTCTCGGGCATTTTCATCGGAACGGTCGTGACCGTGCTCGCCTTCAAGATCCTGGTCCCCAACGCCCAGACCCTGGGCTCGGACCAGTTCCCGGCTCCGGCAGCTCAGACCTGGAAGGGAGTGGCCCTGGCCATGTCCCACGGGCTGTCCACCATGCACCCGGTCAAGGTGTGGTCCATCGCCATCGGCGGGCTGGTGGGGCTGATTCTGCCCCTCCTGGCCCTTGCCTTCCCCAAGAAGCAGCAGTACATCCCCTCTGCGGCGGGTATCGGCCTGGCTTGGACCTTCCACTTCTTCTACAGCCTGCTCTTCGCTATCGGGGGAGTCCTGGGCTTCCTCTGGCAGAAGCGGAATCCGAAGCAGTCCGAGGAGTTCCTGTTCCCGGTGGCCAGCGGGGTGATCGCCGGCGGGGCGCTGATGGGGGTGGCGCTCATCTTCTGGGAGAACGGCCCGGAAATGGTGCGGCAGCTCCTGTCCCACTAGGATCACCGGCCCCGTCCGGAGAACCTCGAAGTCGGCCGCTCCCAGGGACCCGCCTTGCCGGGTCGTGCTTGCGGCAGGCGGGGGCTCTCCCGTAGCATCCTCGGAATCCACAGCCCAGGAAGGATGATCATGCCTACACCCAGCGCCCCGATCCTGTTGATGGTCCGGCTCAAGTCGTCGTTGCCGATGGAGGAGCTGGAGACGCGCTACCGGAAACGGATGCCCGAGTTCCGCGCATTGCCCGGCTTGCTGCAGAAATACTACCTCCGCGACCCGGCATCGGGTGAGCTCGCCGGCCTTTACCTCTGGGACTCCCAGGAGTCGCTGGACGCGTACCTGGACAGCGAGCTGTGCAAGACGATCGGCAAGTCCTATGAAGCCGTAGGGCCTCCTACGATCGAGACCCTCGCCGTCATGGACACCTTGAGACCGTAACCGGGCCTCCCCGGGACCGGTGGAACCCTGGTGGAATCGTGGCGTGGAGCCACAGGAGGTGATCGAGTGAACCGCCCTCTCTCCCTCGCCCTGTTCGCCGTCGTGCTCGCGCTCTCCGCCCCTCCGGCCCCGGCGGCGGGAGCCCCGGACCGGTCCGCTCCCGCCGGGGAACGGCCCAAACCGGGTGAGAGCCGCTACTTCAAGCCCGAGGACGTCCGGACCACGGGGACGGTGACCGTGGAAGGGAAGCGCGTCGACTACGACGCCGTGTGCGGCACCCTGGTGGTCCACCCGGAGGGCTGGGACGATGCCGCCCCCCCTCCCGATCCCCAGGCCAAGGGCGACGAGGAGCACGGGGACAACCCGACGGCCGAGGCCTCCATGTTCTACGCGGCCTATTTCAAGCACGGCGCCGATCCCGCCTCCAGGCCGGTGACCTTCCTCTTCAACGGCGGCCCCGGTTCCGCCACCGTCTGGCTGCACATGGGCGCCTTCGGACCCCGGCGCGTGATCACCGCCGACGACACCCATACCCCGGCCGCGCCCTACCGGATCGTCAACAACGACTTCAGCCTCCTGGACGCCAGCGACCTGGTATTCATCGATGCTCCGGGGACCGGCTTCAGCCGCATCGAGGGCAAGGACAAGGAGAAGGCCTTCTACGGGGTGGATCCCGACGCCCACGCCTTCGCCGAGTTCATCACCGCCTTCCTCTCCAAGTACGGGCGCTGGAACTCGCCCAAGTACATCTTCGGGGAGAGTTACGGCACCCCCCGGGCCGCGGTGCTGGTGCGGATGCTGGAGACCGGATACGCCCTCGACGTGAACGGCGTCATCATGCTCTCGCAGATCCTGAACTTCGACCTGAGCGTGGACGGTCCGGAAGGGAACCCCGGGGTGGACCTGCCGTACGTGGTGGGCCTCCCCACCTACGCCGCCACCGCCTGGTACCACAAGAAGCTGCCGGACGCCGGCGCAGCGCAGGACCTGGACCCGCTCCTCGAGGAGGTGGAGACCTTCGCCATCACCGACTACGCCCAGGCCCTGGCCCTGGGTTCGGAGTTGCCGGAGGCGCAACGAAACGCCGTTGCCGGCAAGCTGCACGAGTACACCGGGCTGCCCCTGAGCTACATCCTGAAGGCCGACCTGCGGATCGACGGGGGCGAGTTCGAGAAGAACCTCCAGGACGAGACGAACACCACCACCGGACGGCTGGATTCGCGGTTCTCGGGCCCCACCCTGGACCCTCTCAGCAAGCAGGCGGAATACGATCCCCAGTCCGCGGCCATCAGCTCGGCCTACGTCTCGGCCATGAACGAGTATGTGCGGAAGACCCTGAACTACGGGAAGGACCGGACCTACCGTCCCAGCGCCCGGGTGTGGCGAAGCTGGGATTTCAGCCACCGGCAGCCGGGCTCCCGGGGTCCGTCCCAGGGGACCTGCAACACCATGCCCGACCTGGCCATGGCCATGAAGTACAACCCGGGGCTCAAGGTCCTGCTCACCGGCGGCTACTTCGATCTGGCCACCCCGTACTTCGAGGGCTGGTACGAGATGCACCACCTCAAGATCCCGGCCTCGCTCCAGGACAACATCGAGTACCGCTACTACCGGTCCGGCCACATGGTCTACGCCCACCAGGCCTCGCTCAAGGCCCTGCACGACGACGTGGCCGGGTTCATCGGATCGACCTACACCGTGAACCGCTAGTTCCGCTCCGCAGCCCGGAGGGCCCCGCCGGGAGTCAGACGGTGCCCCCCGGGGCGGTAACGCGTTGTTCCGGAACCGGTTAATTCCGCTTGCCCAGGAGCCTCGACGCCGCTATAATTTCGATGTTCGTCTAATTAGACTGTCCTCGAAGGAGAACGCCCATGAGCTCGGACGACTTCCAGACCCTCACCCGCTTTCTGAAGGCCCTGGCCGACGAGAGCCGGCTCAAGCTGCTGGGGCTCCTCGCCGAGAGGGAGCGCAGCGTCAAGGAACTCGCCGAGCATCTGGGTCTCAAGGAGCCCACGGTCTCCCATCATCTGGCCCGGCTCCAGGACATCGGGCTGGTTCGCATGCGACGCGACGGGACCACCCACCTCTATCGCCTGGAGGCGGCCGTCCTGCACCGGATGTCGCGCGAGCTCTTCACCCCCGGCCACGTCGCTTCCATCGCGGACTCGGTGGAGGGCGAGAGCTGGGAGCGGAAGGTGCTCCGCACCTACTTCGACGGGGACACCCTCACCCGCATTCCGGCCGTCCGGAAGAAGCGGGACGTCGTGCTCCGGTGGCTGGTGAACCGGTTCGAACCGGGAGTCCGCTACCCCGAAGCCGAGATCAACGAGGTTCTCAAGCGCCACCATCCGGACTGCGCCACCCTGCGCCGCGAGTTCATCATGACCCGGATGATGGAGCGCAAGAACGGGGTCTACTGGCGGACGGAAGCGCCGGCTTCCTGACCGCCCCCGCCCTGAAACCCGGCAGCCGAGCCGTGAGCCGGCTCAGGGCCGGGCGCGCTCCGTGTAGCGCGTCTTCACCTTGCCCCAGGTGGACGGCTCGACCGGGACCGGGCCCAGACAGGGCTCCAGAGCCGGGTTGCAGCCGTCGGAGTCGCTGCCCATCATACCGTTGCCCATCGAGACCCACCCCACCCGGGCCGGGTCCACTTCCACGTCGAACACCGCGCCGTTGCAATCGGCGACCCGGACCCTTCCATCGGCCGGATAGCCCTCGACGGCCATGACCGAGGATCCATAGGCGGTAACGTAGAAGTATCCGGCGGCAGCCAGGGGCGGTTGCCCGCATTGATCCGGGATGAGCCAGGTAAGGATGATCCCGGTATCCGGAGCGGGCCACCCATCCCCGGGAAAATAGAGGCCGCTTGCACAGAAATTCCAGGAATGCACGGCAAGGGCCGGGTGACTCGGGGTGTTCTCGTCGTAGGTGATTCCCAGCTGCATGCCGGCCAGGCCGTTGTTCCCGTTGCTCGGGTAGACCGGCGTTCCCAGCAGGTAGACGTAGTAGCTGTCCGAACCGTCCGGATTGGCCGCGGCCGAGGTAACGATGTCGTTGGGGGAAGCCGGGACCTGTCCGCAGGCATTTTCGCCCACCACCGGTCCGATGTGAAGCAGGATCGAGGTCGGCGGATTGTCGGCGCCGGCCGGCTGGGGTGGGAAGGCCAGGAAGCCCGCCAGGAGAACGAGAGGGACGAGGGCCGTCTTTGGAAGTCGCCACGAGGTCATGATCCACCTCCATATGGAAACCATACACAAGCCCAATCCACCTTATACTACAGCCTCCAGCCATTCCGGTGGCGAGAATGCGAAGATCGCGTTGAAAATCCGACAAGCCGGCTCCGGTCCGGACTTCCGCCTAGGACCTCTTGAACCGGTTGGCAGTCTCCAGGTGCATCGAAGCCACCCGGCCGTCAGGCCCGGTCACGAAGGACACCGTGTAGGGACCCTTCCGGGTTTTCCAGGACGTGCCGTCCTCCCCCGCCGTCTCGAGGGTGAAGGTCCGGCCGCCTTCCGGGTGCACCAGGACCAGCCGGGATCGCTTCCAGACCAACCGGACATCCGCATCCAGGGCCGCCAGGTAGTATCGGCCCGGATACGCGGCAATCTCTTCCGGTGCACCGGTGGCACTTTCATCTGGATCATCCCGGCGCGGAAGCGGCTGGACTTCGTGCAGGGTGAATGCTTCGACTTCCCCGGAGCCGTCCTTGCGGTCGAAGGTCACATACGCGCGGTCGGTCAACTTGCACACCCACCGGTTCCCTTCCCTGGGCTCTTCCAGGGCGAGCAGGGTCCGGCCCGGGATATCGAGCACCAGACCGCCGTCCAGGACCTTGATCTCGGTCTCCAGGGGCGAGTCCGTGTGGCGGTACCGGCCGAGATACGGCTGGTATCGCCGGCGGGCGGCCTCCGTGGCGTCCTCGCCTCCTCCCTCCACACGGTAGTCCAGGATCTCGAACTCCCGGGCGTTGAGCCGCGAGTAGAACGAGCCGTAGGGAGCCACCCGGAGGTGCCCGGAATCCACGAAGTCGGTCTCCCCCGCCGTGGCGTCCACCGGAATCCATCCCGCCCGGCCCATGTGGACCTCCGTCCATCCGTGCTGGCCGAAGGACCCGCCCCGGTCGGGAGTGTACATGCATCCCCAGACCATGCGCGCGGGAATGCCCACCGCGCGGCAGAAGGTGGCCAGGAGGACGGAGTGGCCGCCGCATTCCCCGGCCCGGAGGTCGTAGGTCCGTCGAGCGGTGCCCCCGCCGGGGACGGCGTAGCCGATCTCCCCGGAAACCCACGTGGCCAGCCGGGTGGCCGCTTCCCAGGCATCGGCCGCCCCGGCGGTGATCTCCCGGGCCTTGGCCCCCAGCACCTCGTCGTCCGCCTCGTACACCGCGTCGGCGGCGAGATCGGCCTGGAGCGCGGGGTCCACCTTCCCCAGGGGAAAGGCCGGTGCTCCGGCACCGTCGTACCGGAGGTGTTGGATCTCGAACACGCCGTCGATCACGTTGTCTTCCACCGTCCCGGTGAACGTCTGCCCGGGAACGTTGAGCGTCTCCGGCGTCGGCCTGAGGCCGGTGGGGCGGACCCGGGCCCGTACCTTCATGTAGGTGATCCCGGGAACGTCGGCGATGGCCACGTTGGTCCGGCTGAAGATGGACCGGTCCAGGTTCACCGGCCGGATGCGGTCCGCCACCGAGGCGTCGGCCAGTGACACCGTGATGCCGTCCTGCTCGACGTACTTGACCAGCAGGCCGGTGGCGGTGTCGATCCAGAGGCGCGCCGAGGCCCCGGTGGCCTCCACCGTGCGGTCGAGCACCAGGACGTCGACCGCGTCGCCGGCCGGCTCCGGTTCCTCCCCGGCGGACTTCCGGTAACGGGTGTCGCGGACCACGAAGTCGGCCAGGTCGAGGACGGGATAGATCTTCTCGGCCAGGTCCGTCCCGGCAAAATCGGCCACCAGGTGGTCGTAGAACAGCGTGTTCTCCACGATCGCATCCGGCGGCAGGTCCAGGGCCAGGCTGTCCCCCTTCAGGGACGAGGTCCCACGTACGCGGCCGTCGGTGATGTCGAAGGCCCAGCGGGCCGAGTTGGTGCCGGCGGAGGCCTCCCCCTGGTGGCGGCGAACGCGCTTCCCGTCCGGCGCCAGGAGATACTCGAGACGGGTGTCGGTCTCCATGTCCGAGCCCATGGCCCTGGACTCGAAGTGGTTCCGCTGCAGGAGGTGGATCCAGGTCTCGCCGTCCTCCTCCACGAGCTGCGTGTCCACCACCGCGTAGCCGGCCGGCACCCCGCCGGACTCGATCCGGTACCGGAAATCCCCGGCAAGGTCCGGATCCCGCCGGGAACAGCCGGCGATCACCCCGGCCAGGAGTACCGCAGCCCAGAGCGCGGCGACCGTCGCTCTTTTCACGTCCACCTCCCTCCCGCTGCCGAGACCCGGCCGGGGACGGAGCGCCTACAGCGCCGGGAGTTCGTCCTCGTCCAGGTCCAGTTCCGCGTCCGAGCCCGGAGGCAGCTTGGCGATGGCCTCCTCGACCATCCGCACGTGCTCGGTCTCCTCGTCCCGGAGTTCGGTGAAGAGGGTCTTGATCTCGGGATCGACGACGTGCGGCAGCGCCTGGTCGTAGAAGTCGTAGGCTTTCTGCTCGGAGTCCAGGGCGACCTGGAAGGCCTGGAGGGGGGACATGGTGGAGCGAGGGGCGTCCATCCCCGGCGCCTCGACGTCGAAGAGATCATCCAGGGAGATCCGCCTGGGAGCGTCTCCGAACCGGGCCTTCCGCCGCGCGTCGAGCTCCTGCCCGTGCTTGGCCTCGTTCTCGGCCATGGAGGCGAAGATGCTCCCGGCATCCCCGGGGTAGCGACGGCCGAGCTGGGCCGCGAACATCTTGTAGCGGTTGAGGGCCTCCACCTCGATGAGCACGGCCATATCGAGGGCGTCCATCAGGCTGAGTTTCGAGAAGTCGAGACGGGTGGGCATGCTGGGCTCCTGATCTGCGTATGGTGAAACGCACACACCGGATACGGGTCCCTACTCCCGGTGCGCGCCGGGCAATCGCTTGGGCGGGGTTCGAATCGACACTAGGTTAGCACAGATACCCCTTGGCGCCTCCACTGCCACGGCGATGGATGTGGATAGCCTACCGCTCATATCGGATTTGGCATTCTCACACCGTGCCGGCTTCTGCACCACCCTCATTGCCCCGCCAGATCCCTATTCTGCCCTTGAGATCCTCGAAGAGGGAATAGATGACGGGTACATACACCATGGTCAGAAAAGTGGATACAACCAGCCCGCCGATGGCCACCACCGCCAGGGGGGACAACCGCTCCAGACCGATGGCCCATTCGGCGGCAATGGGGATCATCCCCACCGAGGTACCTACGGCCGTCATCAGGATTGGCCGGGTACGGACCGTCACCGCCCCGATCAGCGCGTCATGCACGCTCTCCCCTCTTTGACGTGCGGCGGCGATGAAGTCGATCAACAGGATGGAGTTCTTGACCACGATGCCGGCGAGCAGGATCATCCCCATCATCGAGGGCATGCAGCCATGCTTGTCCATGATCAACATCCCCCACGCAGCCCCGATGAGCGAGAGGGGAATCGCCGACATGATGGTCAGCGGGTGCAGCCAGGATCTGAATGCCGGTACCAGCGAGAAGTACAAGAGGATCATACCCAGAACAAGGGCCATTCCAAGGCGATGGAAGGACTCCCCCATCTGCTTGATGTCGCCCTCATGGCTGATGGTGTAGCCCGGGGGCACTTCAAGGCCCTTCAAGGCCGCTCTCACATCCTCTTGCAAGTGGCTTATGGGACGCCGATTGCGATACGCCTGAACGTCCAATGTGCGCTGCAATCCCTGGTGGGTGACCAGCGAGCTGGTCCAGCGCCGTCCCACCGCGCCCAGTTGGCTCAATGGGACCTCACCTCTGGGGGTGGCAACGCTGTATTCCGCCAGCTGGAAGACGTCCTTACGCTGCCCGGCAGGAAGCTGGAGCCAGACCGGCAGACCGTCCTCGTTCGGAACACGCAACACGGAACCGGGTACACCCCGTACCGCCGCGGACAACTGGGCCGTCAGCACGGCGGGCGAAAGCCCGTACAACGCCAGCTTGTCCGGATCGGCGGTGAAGGTTATTTCCTGGTCGTCCAGGGCCCAGGTACGCGAGATGGACGCCACATCACGCAGGTGTCTCCGGAGACGCCTTTCCACGTCCTGGCCGAGACGGTCGAGAACCTCAATGTCTGGACCCGAGATCATGACGTCCACAGGAGCGCGGATGCTGGAGAGAGCGGTGGCCCCGAAATCGAACACATCCACCGTCTTCAGGCCGGGAAGTTCGCGGAACCTCCCACGCAGGTCCGCCTCGATGTCCCAGATCGAGGCAGATCGTTTGAAGCGGTCGACCATGTGGATGGTAATGAGTCCCTGCTGAGCAAGCCGGCCCGCTCCGAACGAGATCACCGCCGGCTCGGAACCGATGACGGAGGATACTGACGTAACTTCGGGCCGGGTGCGGATGATCGCTTCCATTCTGCTCAGGGTCGCCTCGGTCTGGCCAAGGGAGGTATTGGCGTCCGTTTCGAACGCCACCTTGATGATCCCGGTGTCCATGGGGGGCATTAGATCCCGCCCCACCAGGGGCATCTGCCGGGCGGCCACCACGGTCATGGCGATCCCGATGAAGACGAACCTCAGGCGATGATCCAGAGCGAACGTGGTTAGCTTCACGTAGAATCTTCGCACCGGATCGACCACCCAGGGCTGGAACAGGCCGATCATCCTCTCGACTCGATTGCGCCGGTCTCCGTGGCCACGTTTGAGCAGTAGCGGCGCCAGCAGGGGAATCACCGTTACGGACACCACGTACGATGCAGTGAGAGCTATGACAAGGCTGATGGAAAGGGGCCGCAACACGGTCTGGACATAGCCGCCAATGAAGATGATCGGAAGCAGCACCATGATGGTCGCGTAGGTTCCCGAGAAGATTGCCAGCATCACTTCGTTGGTGCCTCCGAGTACGGCATCGCGTACACCGTCGGGATCCTCTCGGTAGTGCCGTTCGATGTTCTCCAGTACCACGATGGCGTCATCAAGCAACATTCCCACGGCAATGATGACGGCGGTGAGGGTGACCATGTTGAATTCATACCCGAACAGCCACATGGCGGCAAAAGTCAGCAAGTAGGTGAAGGGAATGCTGATGGCGGCAAGCAACATGCCTCTGAAGTCGGCCAGGAACAGGAAAATGACGAACACCGTCATGATCACCGCGTCCCGCAGCGCACCGATCATGTTGCCTACTGACAGCTGGATCAACTCGCCCTGGGTGTCGGGAATCGAAAACGCGATGGAGGGGAACTGTCTCTTCAGATTTGGCAACACCGCCATCACCTGGGAGATGGCATCCAAGGCGTGCCCGTTGACGCCGCGCTGGATGTTCACGGCCACGGCCGGCTCGCCGTCTCCGTGATATGCACTTTGCGGCTCCAGGACCCCGCGGGTTATGGTCGCGATGTCCCGCAGGTGGACGGCTCCGTCGGCTCGGCCGGCCACCGTGATTGCCCCTACGTCCTCGATGCGCTGGAACTCCCCCGTACGCTTGACGAGGAACTGGGCCTCCCTGGTTATCAGCAGACCTATGGGTTGGTTGGCGTTGTACGCCATCAGGGCCTGACGCACCCCAAGAGCGGTAAGGTGGTTTCGTTCCAGTTTGTCCCTGTCCAGGGACACCCGGATCACGGGCTGGTGCGCTCCGAACACTTCGACATCGGCCACACCCTTTACCTGTAGGAGCCTCTCCTTGATCTGGTTGTCGGCAAGCTGGCGTACCATCGACAAGTCCAGGGGTGTGCCGGCCTTGGGGCGCAGAGCCAGGGTCATTACCGCCGGAGTGGCCGAGGACACCTTGAACAGCATGGGCGGCCGGATCGTGTCCGGGAGCTTCGCCTTGATTTTCTGTAAGGCGTTGGCCACGTCGCTGGCGGCGACATCCAGTCCTTTGGCATATTCGAACTCCACCGTCACCGCGGAAAGCTCGTCCTTGCTCACCGAGGTAACGCGCCTTACCAGATCGATACTGCTGACCTCCTTTTCGACGGTTCGAGATACTTCGCTCTCGACCTCGGCGGAGGAGGCCCCCGGGTACACCGTTACCACCGCGATCTGGGGACGTTCCGAGTCCGGGAACAGGCTTACCGGCATTCTCCGGAAACCCACGAACCCTATGACCGCCGCCAGAAGAACCACGGAGACAACCAAGTGTGGCTTGCGTAGGTATGAATCAACGGCTCTCATTGCTGGCCTCCGTCCGACACGAGGCGCACCTTCTGCCCCCTGCTCAGCAGCATGAGACGGGAGGGCCGGGCGACGACAACCTGGTCCCCGACACCAAGGCCGCCCCTGACCACCGCCCGGTCTCTTCCCGTCGCTAGGACGTCAACTGCGACCGGCTCGATCTGCTGATTCTCGACCCGGAAGACCCAGGCGCCGTTCTCCCCTTCCAGGAGGGCGGAAACCGGAACCGAAAGTCCCGTTGAGGATGCCAGACGAATGTCCACGCCCACGGTCACACCGGCCACGAACGTGGTGCCCGCGTTGTCGAGATCCACCTCGAAGACCGCCAGGTGAGTGCGGTCCGCGGCCGGGAAGACGCGGGCTACCTCGGCGTCACAGGTCGTCTCCCCCGCGGCAATGGTCAGTCGCTGTCCGATGGCGAGTTTGGCCAGGTCTTCCTGAGGTAGCGCACCCCGGACGCGGACGTCGCTTTGGTTGACAATCCTTAGCAGCGGCTTTCCGGGCACCGCCATATCTCCAGGATCGACTTTGCGATCCGCCACCACGCCGTCCATGGGCGCCGTCACCCGTGTATAGCTCAGCCGGGTCTCGGCACGTTTCATGTTGCTCTCCGCCGAGATCCGATCCGCGTTGAGTGCGGCCTTCCGAGATCGGGATCGGTCCCATTGCTCCTGGGAGATGGCCTTGGCCTCGAACAGGACCTTGTCCCTCGCCGTGGCATCGACCTGGACACGAGCAGCCAACCGGGCGGCTTCCAGACCGGCGCGGGCCGCGTCGGCTTCGTCGCATTCCTCACGGTCGTCCAGGGTCACCAGCAACTGGCCCTTGGTCACGGTGTCGCCCTCGCGAACCAGGACGTTCAGCACCCTGGCAATGACGCGCGGGGCGACTTGCACCTCGTCTCCTCCGATTACCGTACCCAGGAGATGGCGGACCACCGGAACCGTCCCCGTATCGACCCGGGCGCTCTGGACCGTCATGGGGACGGCCTCGAGCAGGGGGGCATCGTTCTTCTCCTTCGCTCGCTTCATGCGCACGGTCCCAAGACTTGCCACGATGATCAAGGCGAGTGCTGGGATCCCCAGTCGCTTCTTCATCGGACGACCTCCATTTCGACAACCGCATTGATCTGTTCCCCAGCAACCATGAGCTCGCCTCTTGCCCGGGCCAGGGCGGTGTGAGCTGCCGCCTCGCGGGTTCTGGCCCGCAACAAGTCCTCGATGGACGAGGCTCCGTTGTCATAACGGATCTGTTCGCTGCGCGCTGCTTCGTCTGCCGCGGCGACGCCGGCCCGGGCAGCCTCCCGGCCGGCTTGGGAGGCCTTGAGTCGGGCCAGGGCGTAGATCAGATCCGCTTCCCGGCGCAAACGTGCGGCCTTCACTGCCTCCTCGGCGGCTCGCTTCCGGGCCTTGGCCGAGGACAGATCCGCCAGTCTCGCGCCGGCGTTGAAGATCGGGATCTGCACACCCATGGACAGCTCCCAGGTCGCGGGATCCCCGTCCTCCGATTTGGCTTGGTGCCACAGGTAGTCGGCCTGGCCCACGAGGCTGGGCAGGAATTCGCTCCGGGCCGCCTTGATACCGCTGCCCGCCTGGTCCCGGGCCAGGAGAGCCTCCTGCACGGTGGATGATGCCAGGAGCATGGTCTTCAGGCTGTCCACCGCAACGGAGAATGTCGGGTCCTGATCCAGGAGCGGGGCGACGATCAACGCGCGGTTCGCCGACTGCCCCAGGAGGGCAAGCAACGTCCCCGCCAACCTCGTGCGCTGGGCCTGCAAACCGGCCAACTCCGCCCGGGCTTCCGCCAGTTCGTCCTGGACCTTGAGCAGATCCAATTCGGGACGGTCGCCCTGCTGGACCATCAGTTGAAGACGGCTCTGCACGGCTTCCAGTGTCTGAACGAGGTTGGCGGAGGACTTGAGAGTCCCGTCGAGGGTCTGTACACCCGAATAGAGGGAAACAACATTGAAGCGCACCTGCCAGAGGGTCCCGTTCCGTATGGCTTCAGCCTTGGCCGCCTCCAGCTTCGCGATGTCGATTCCTGCCGAGAGCTTGCCTCCCAGATAGAGCGGAATCCTGAAGGTCAGTCCGTAATGGATCTGGTTCCGATCGAACGGGGCGTTGGGGAGACCGTCGGCAAGCAACTGGCTCGACATGGGTACCAGGAGCCGGTCCTCGTCGAACCGCCACGCCGATGCCACCGCGTCCAGTCGGCCCCAGCGGGTCCGTTTGATGGCGCTGGCCTTCAACGACGCGGCCCGGACGGCGAACTCCGCCGCCTTCACGGCTGGACTCCGGTCCATGGCCATGTCGATGGCCTGATCGAGCTGGAGGACCATTGGTTCGATCCCGGAAACGGCAGGGATCGACTCTTGCCCCCGAGCGGCCGGCGTCACAAGAGAACCGCTGAGTACGAGCCCGAGGAAGATGCTGCCCTTGATAGGAAGACGATTCATGGGATTTACCTCCGACCTCTCACTCCACCGCCACGGCTCCCGGTCCCCCGGTAGGCCCATGACGGATCACCGAACCAGTGGTTGGTTGCCTCTTGCCGGGCCTTGCCCCATCCACTGATAGAGACCCCAAAAGCGGGGTGGAGGATGTTGATGCCGGTCAAGAGAGCGGAGATTTGGGTCGGAGGACTCCCCTAGGGGGAGAGACGTGGAGGGAGGGAGCCTGAAGCTCGGTGCCTGCAACCTGGTTTGTCGGATGCGCTCCGGAAGGAAGATCCGTACATATGTACGGCCAATTCACCAGGCCGCCGGCCGGCCTGCCCGCTTCAGACCCTCGATATCGAGAACCTGGAGCCGCCTTCCGCCCATCCGGTGCAGGATCCGATCCGCTTCCAGACGGGTGATGGCCCGGGAGAGCGTCTCCGGACTGATGCCCATGCTCTCGGCCAGGGTCCGGCCCGACTCCGGGTACTCGATCACCGTAAGCCCTTTCGGCGATTGAGAGCGCGGCAGGAGCGCGGCCAGCGTGGAGGCCACCCGGGGCAGAGCCCCCTGCATGGACAGCTCTTCGATCCGATCGAATGATCCACGGAGACGCCTTCCGAGAAGGCCGATGAGGGACAGGGCGATGTCGGGCTGGAGGCGCACGGCACGAACGAGGGCGGGCCGGTGAAGGACCCAGGCCACGACCTCATCCACCGCAGCGACCGAGGCGGGATAGGGACCGCCGTCCAGCAGGGGCAGGAAGCCGAAGATATCTCCCGGAGCGAAGACCAGGAGTGGGATCTTCCTCGCGTAGGGACCCACCCGAAAGGCCCGCAAGTGCCCCTCCTCCACGATGGTCAAGAACCCGTCGCGATCTCCCTCCCGCCAGAGCATCTGCCGGGGCCGGAATCGCCGTCGGGTCAGGAATGGCAGGAGGGGCTGCAAGGCCCCTCGTTCGGGATCACTCAGATCGGGAATCTGAGGCAAGGGGCGGTAACTACCGGGACCGGTCTCGACCCTTTTCCTTCCGGCGGGGGTGAGGCGCAGCCTCCGAGCCTGTCCATTCCCCCGCTCGAGCCAACCTCGGTCCACCAGCGCGCGGACGTGCCCGTGTACCGTTCCCGCCGAACGCCAGTCCAACGCGTCGGCAATCTCACGGTAGGTGGGAACCCGCCCTGTCTTCTCAGCATCCAGGAGAATGAGGAGAACCCCGCGCTGGGCAGGAGTGAGCTGTCGTGGCCCTGGTGAACCCATGAACCACAGGATACCGTACATTTGTACGCGATCCCAGCGGTCGTTTCGCGCCTGAGCGAGCGGGGGGCTGGAGACCGGCCCCGCGGTCTCTCCCGGCTGAAGAGGGAGCCGGGACCGCCCGGGAACTCAGTCCTCGAGATCCTCGGCCAGGGCCCGGCGCTGCTCCTCGTCGAGCGCCGCCTCCGCCTGCGCGCCGGGGAGATCCGACCCCACCGCCACCGGGGCGTCCTTCCCCACCTTGAACTTGAGGTACTGAACGGAGCTCAGCCGCCCGTCCCCCCGCTGGCTCTCGTCGAAGGTGGGGCGCACCTTGGTGCCGTCGGGCAGCTTCACGTATAGGTGCTCGGGAAGCTCCATCCACTCCCGGAGCTTCACGTCCCGCTCGGCCGGATCGGTGATCTCGATCAGCAGCGTGGCCGCCAGCTCGCCCGGGCCCCCCAGGAGGCCGCTGTAGGTGTCGATCTCGTGCTGGATGTCCCGCTCCTTGACCATGCGCTCGGCCCGCATCATCTCCTGGACCTGGTAGCGCATGGTGAGAGCGTTCTCGAACAGGAAGGTGAACACCTTGCCCACGTGGATCCGGCGGGCCTCCTTGGCCTGCATCACCCTGGCCCGGAAGTCCGGCCGGGTCTCCTCGTAGGTCTGGAAATCGACGATCTGATCACGGCTAATCGGTTTCATGGCTCGCTATTCCTTCTTCTCGTCCTTTTCGAGGTCGGCAATCCTGGTGGGAAAACCGTCCTCCCGGTAGGCCCGGGCCAGGATGGTCATGGGATGCATCGGCCTGACCCCCGCGTGCTGCTGGAACTGGATGGCGGCCAGCGGGCAATCGGTGGACCAGACCCGCGAACCCGGCTCCTTCATCTCGTCGAAGGCCTTCTTCCCCACCCGCTGCGAGGGCTCGAACCCGTCCACGGTCATGGCGTAGGTCCCGTCGTGGCCGCAGCACTCCATGACCATGGCCGGCTTCACTCCGGGGATCTTCCGCAGGAGGTCGCGGCCCTTGAACCCGACCCCCTGGGCCCGGAGGTGGCAGGGGGCGTGATAGCTCACCGTGTCCCCCGGCGTGCTCTTGAAATCGGCGTTGAAACGCTCCTGGTCGCGGATCGACCACAGGTACTCGCTGGGGTCCATGGTGGCCTCGGCCACCCGCCGGGCCCGGTCCCGGTCCTCCCCGGCGACCAGGGTGGGATACTCCCGCCGCAGCATCATGGAGCAGGTGGGGTTGATGGCCAGGACCTTGGCCCCCTTGGCCACGAAGGGTTCCAGGATCTCCAGGTTCTTCCGGGCCTGGGCCTGGACCGACTTCAGGTCCCCTTTCTCCCAGGCCGGCATGCCGCAGCACTGGAGTCCGCGGGCGCAGGCCACCCCCACCCCGTTCTTCTCCAGCACCTCCACCGTGTCGCGACCGAGTTCGGGCTCGTTGTTCTGCACGAAGCAGGTCTGGAAGAGGACCGCCTCGCCGCCGGGCGTACCGGCCACCCGGCCCGTCTTCTCCGCCCAGGCCTCGAACGTCTCCCCCGCGAAGTCGGGAAGGAGCTTCTCCCGGTGGATCCCCAGCGCCTTCTCCATGAACCAGCGGTGGATGGCGGTCCGGTTGGCCACGTTGGCCATCCCCAGGCTCAGGCGGGCCATCTTCCCCGCCCGGTCGGGATCGGCCAGGATGCGGTCCCGGAGCGGAACGCCCTTCTCCCCGGCCCGGATCGCCCGCTGCCGGTGGACCATCTTGGGGAAGTCCAGCCGGTACTCGTGTCCGTCCCGCTCGGTGTAGGGGCACTGGACCTCGCACAGCTTGCACTGGAAGCAGGTGTCCAGCACCGCTTCCGTCTCGGCGGGGGTAATCTTCCTCACGTCCCCGTCGTACTTGTCGTCCAGGAGCGAGAAGAGGTCGGGGAAGGTGTCGCAGTACTTGAAGCAGAGGCGGCAGCCGTGGCAGATCTCGAACGTGCGGGTGATCTCCCGGACCAGCCCCTCGCGGCTCCAGTAGACCGCCTCGGCGGGATCGTAGGAGATCCCGTCGGTCGGCTGGTACGAGACGTTCTTCCCGGCTTCGCTCATGACGATCCCCTCCCGTCGACGTCTTCCCGGTCCGGACCCCTCACGAGCCGAGGATGCCGGAGCAGGCCCGGGCGGGGGCCAGGGCAGCCCCTCGCCCGTACGTGCCCATTCCGATCAGCTGATCGACTTCAGCATCTGGCTGAAGCGCCCGGCGTGCGACTTCTCCGCCTTGGCCAGGGTCTCGAACCAGTCGGCGATCTCCGAGAACCCCTCGTCGCGGGCGGTCTTGGCCATGCCCGGATACATGTCGGTGTACTCGTGGGTCTCGCCGGCGATGGCCGCCTTCAGGTTCTCGTCGGTGGCCCCCATGGGGAGGTCGGTGGCCGGGTCGCCCACCTTCTTCAGGTAGTCCAGGTGGCCGTGGGCGTGGCCGGTCTCGCCCTCGGCGGTCTCGCGGAAGTTCCCCGCCACCTCGGGATACCCCTCGACGTCGGCGATCTTGGCGAAATAGAGATAACGGCGGTTGGCCTGGCTCTCGCCGGCGAACGCGTCCTTCAGATTCTGGTGCGTCTTGGAACCCTTCAGCTCTGCCATGTTCGATGTTCTCCTCATCCTCGGCGGGGTGTCCGCCCCGCCGATCTCCACAAGGCGCCGTCAGCTCCGGCCGGCTTCCCCGGCGGAGTCGCGGCACGCGTCACAAAGTCCGATGATCCGGATGTCGAGCCCCTCGGCGGTGAACCCGGGGGTGGCGCTCCGGGGAACGCGGATCCGGGCCAGCGAGGCCTCCTCGAAGTCGGTCATCACCCCGCAGGCCCGGCAGACCAGGTGCTGGTGGGCCTCCACGTTGGCGTCAAACCGTCCCACCCCGTCGGACGTGCTCACCCGGCGAATGAGCCCTTCCCCCTCCAGGGAGACCAGGATCCGGTAGACCGTCGCCAGGGAGAGCGTGGGCATCTCCGGGCGGAGGCGGGCGTACACGTGATCCGCGGTAGGATGGCTCAGGTCCTCGGCCAGAGTGCGGTAAACCGCTAGTCTCTGGGGAGTTACCCGGATTCCCCGGTCACGGCAGGTGCGTTCGAAGTCGTCGCACCAGCGGATCACGGAGCCGGGGTCCCGGCCGGCGGCGGCCGTCCCCCCTTTTATAGGATCGATTCTCATATAAGAATGATTACCGTCTACAGGGGGCGGTGTCAAGGGGAAAAATCGGGCCCCGAGTCGATTCCCGGGCTCGAGTTTCGCCTCCGCCACCACGAGGCACGGGGTCTGCCTGCCGCCACCGCCCGCCGGCCCGTGGACCGGCGGGCCGGGCCGGGAGTAGAATTCCCGACAACCTGCGTTGCCTACCCCCTCACGTCACGGCATCCATGTTCGCACGATGGTGGACACGATGGCGATCTCGATCTGGGTTCCGACCGTACTGCGCTCCTACTGCCGGGGGGCATCGAGGCTCACCCTGTCCGCCCCCACCGTCGGTGCCGCCTTGGAGCGGCTCGAGACGGAGCATCCGTCCCTCTATCGCAACGTCTGCGACGAGACCGGGGCCGTGCGGCGCCACATCAACCTGTTCGTGAACACGGCTCACGTGCGCGACCGCGAGGGGCTTGATACCGTGCTTTCGCCCGGGGACGTCCTCATGATCGTTCCCGCGGTTTCAGGAGGTTGATCGTGGCTGATCGAGTCGTTCTCGCCATCGGAACCAAGAAGGGACTCTTTATCGCCGAAGGGGCCAAGCCCCGGCGGCGATTCACCCTCCGGGGGCCGTTCGGCCCCGGAGTGCCGGTGTACTCCGCGCTGATCGACACCCGCGGCAAGCCGAGGATCTACGCCTCGAGCTGCAATCCCTTCTTCGGTATGAAGGTCCTGCGCTCCACCGACCTGGGCAAGACGTTCAAGGAGACCAAGTCGGCTCCCGCCTTCGCCAAAGACGACGGACGCGCCCTGGCCAACATCTGGTCCCTGGAATCCGGGCCGGGGAGAAAGGAAGTCTGGGCCGGGGTGGAACCGGCCTCCCTCTTCCGGAGTGGTGACGGCGGCGACTCCTGGGAGATGGTCGAGAGCATCAGCAACCACCCGCATTCCCGGAAGTGGCAGCCGGGGAACGGCGGCCTCTGCCTGCACACGGTCCTTCGCGACGGCGACCGGGTGCACCTCGGGATCTCGACCGGCGGCCACTACCTCAGCGAGGACGGGGGCAAGACCTTCGACGCCTCCAACAAGGGGGTGGGCGCGGGCTTCTCGCCGGATCCCTATCCCGAGTTCGGGCAGTGCGTGCACAAGATCGTGAGGCACAAGGACGCCCCCGGCCGGCTCTACATGCAAAACCACGGCGGCTGGGGGGAATGGGACGGGCCGGGGGGGCGGCGGCCGGACATCGGCGTGCTGCGGAGCGACGACCACGGGAAGACGTGGCGCTCCATCGCCAAGGGGCTGCCGTCGGACTTCGGCTTCCCCATCGTGGTCCACCCCCACGACCCCGACACGGTCTACGTGCTCCCCCTGGAGCCGATGACCCGGACCTGCCCCGGGGGCGTCCCCGCGGTCTGGCGCAGCGAGAACGGCGGGGACTCCTGGCGGAAGCTCACCAAGGGTTTCCCGAAGAAGCAGAGCTACTTCACCGTGCTGCGCGACGCCATGGACATCGACGAACTCACCTCTCCCGCGCTCTACTTCGGCACCACCACCGGACAGCTGTGGATGGGGCGGGACGGCGGGGAGAAGTGGGAGTGCCTCCACGACTCCCTCCCGCCGATCAACTGCGTCAAGGTGGCGGTGGTGTAGGTCCGCGGATCGGGAGTCCCGAAGTAGCGGTCTGGAGCCGGGAGACGAGGCCCCTCGCCCGGGGCCGGGGGCCTCCTTCTCGGGAGGCGCCGAGGCGGCGACGCCTTGTGAACCCACGGCTGGAGTCGACGCGGAAGTGACGACGGCCTCGGCGCACGGACGAGCCCGACCGGCCGGGGCCAAACGGACGTAAACTGTTATGGAACTTATGGTTTTACGGAGGCGAGCGGCCAGGGCGGACAGTTGAACGGGGCGGCAGGCAGACCCGCCGTCAGTCTTCGAGTGTCAGGGGCGTCTTACACGCTGCCCCATCCCGGGACGGCCCAAGGAAGCCGTTCAGGGCATTGAAGATCCGAGGGAAAGCGCCTTGATGACCTGACACGAGCCGGAGAACTGTCGGGCCTCCCTTACACAACTCGCACAGAGGGGAACTAGGCAAGTTCCTAGCACCCACCCCGAGATGCCATGCAAGCCCTTGAAATGAAACACTATACGTCACGACGCTCGATCTTGGCACGGAGCATGCGTCACTGTTCAGTGAAGATAAAGCTCTAGGCCGGTTCGAAAGGCCTGAACCGAGGGAGAGGATCACCATGAGAATGTTGCGAAGCTTGGTTCTGCTACTGGTCGGGATGACCCTCCCGCTTGGGGCAGCCCAGGCAACGATACTCAGCGGTAGCTTCAGCATTGCTGTGTACCAAGGTCCTGGCAACAATAACAGCGCCGACCCCAACAATCAGGCCAACCTGTCAAACCCCTTGCTTGCCACGACCGCGCTCTATTCCGGGACGTACACCGGCAATATCAACTTCGACGATGGGGGAGTGAACAACATTCTTCACTTCCTGACGTCGGGGGGAGGTTCTCTCAGCGGAACCACCACAGCTCTTAACACCACCATGAGCAGCGGCAATTTTGCTCTCACCACAATTTTTGACATTGCGTGGTCGGACCCCTACAGGCTGGCCGGAACGATCTATCATGACGATGGGGTGAGTCTCTATCTCAATGGAGGGTCGATTGCCAGTTCGCCTGCCCCCACCACGCCGATCTACACGCCGTTCGGGTTGACGGCTACCGGCGGTAATTATCGCCTGATCTACGCCGCGGCCAACGGCCTTCCCGAGAAGTTGACGGTCGATATCACTCAGGCGGTCCCGGAGCCGGGCAGCCTCGCGCTGCTGGGCCTCGGCCTAGTGGGCCTCGCGTCGTGGAAACGGCGACGGCGAGCCTGAGTGAGCCCGGATTGCCTTGAGAAGCCCGCCGCGACCCGGCGGGCTTTTTTTGGGCGCCCCGCATTCACTTCCACAGGTGGTAGACCACGTTGAAGGGGCTGTGGAAGGGAGCCCTTTCCGCGATACTCCATCCGTAGAGCATCGCCCCCATCGGATTGATGTTGTCCTCGAGCCGGTCGCGCCCCTCGCTCTGCACACAGTTCGCCACGATTGGACCTTCCCTCCGTGAACTTCGCGGTTCGCCCCTGGATGAAAGAGGAGGACTACTGGTCGGCGCGAGGGCTCCTGTCGCCATTCGAACGCTGAACCCGCCCTTCAGGAGGTGTGCGTCGCCGCCCATAGCCCGAGTCTGTTTACGGAAGACCCGTTTCTGCACCCGGTGTATCATATTCTCCTGGGATCGATTCCCGTCCGCGCTTGGTCGTGGAGGTGCATATGATGAAGCAACACGTTGTCTTCTTTGCCTTGGTGGCTGGAAGCGCTTTTGCGTGTTCCAGCCCGACGAAACCGGCAGGGTCGGAGGACTTTCCGAACACCCTTGGTTCCAGGTGGGTCTATGCGGTCTACGACAGCTTGACCCAGGAACAGGACACGGTCCTAGTCCGGGTTGCCGAGAGGACCCAGATGGAGCTGTGGGGCCAATCGCGGCCGGCCACGCGATGGAGGCTGGCTCCTGCCTTGAACGACTCCATCTGGTACGTGATCACCACCGGCGACACAGTGCGGATCTGGAGCGGTGACGAAGACCGTCTCCTGGGACTCCGGTTCATGTACGTTTTCCCGCTGAATGTGGGAAAGCGGTGGCCGGAGGGCGCCTGCCTAGACAGCACGGAGGTGGTGGCGAGGGAGCAGTCGCCGATCCCGGACGGTTCCGAGCGGACGGCCTACTTCCTGCAGTCGATAGGTTTTTGTTACAACACCCTACACAAGGAAGAGAGATGGTTCGCTCCCGGCGTTGGGCTTCTCTCGGTGAATTGGTGGGAGAAGTGGGTGGGTGTGTCGCGGAACGAAACCTGGGATCTCATCTCGTTTGAAATCGCAGGTGATTGAGGTCTACCGAGTGACCATCAGGAATTCCGTTGCCCGCCACTACTAGGGGAAAGAACAAGATGAAGCACGCCGCCGTAGAGCGGCTGCCGTACTGGGTGTCGCCCTGCCGGGGCTGCCGGTCCTGGCCGAGGTTCCGGCCCCCCAGGATGTCACCTACCCCGGCACCCTGAGCCTCGAGGTGGACGCCACCCATTTGGCCCACCGCATCTTCAAGGTCCACGAGGAAGTGCCGGTCAAGGCCGGGCCCCCTGACCCTGCTCACCACAGCCGCCGGATCCAGGGCAAGAACGACTACCTGAGCGAGGTACTGAAGGCCCGCTGAGGCCGGGAGACCGGAAGTAAGGTGGTGGTCCTGGTCGCCGGCCGATTTTGCTGGTGACCGGGATCCGGCACAGGCTACGGTTACGGACTCCGGCTCCGTCACCCGGTGGGAAAGGCAAGACCATGCGCCCCTCGTTCATGCCGCGTCCATTCCTGATCGTCCTCCTTCTTGGGTTGGTCTCGGCCGCCAACGTGTACAGCGCTATCGGCCAGGAGATGACCACCACCTGGAATCAAGAAGAACTCACCCTGGAGAACGGTCTCCGGGTCCTTCTCCTCCCTCACCCCGGGAGCGGCCTGGTGGCCAGCAACGTCTTCGTGGGGGCGGGCTCCACCCGCGAGGAGGACCGGTATGCGGGGAGCAGCCACTTCCTGGAACACGTCCTGTTCAACGGCACCGAGCGGAGGACCCAGGAGGAGATCTACGCCTTCGGCGATCGCCTGGGGGCCTACAACAACGCCACCACCAGCCTCGAGTACACCCATTACATGATGGTGGCGCCGACCGAGAAGCTGGCCGGGGCCCTGGACCTGCAAGCCGATATGCTCTTCCACAGCACCCTGCCCCCGGAGAAGTTCGAGAAGGAGCGGGGAATCGTGCTCGAGGAGCTGAGCAAGGACAAGGACGACCCCGACTATCGGCAGCAACGTCTCCTCGGCGGCCTCACCTTCGGAGAAAACTCCGACTTCGCCCGTCCTGTCCTGGGCACGGCGGAGACCATCGCCGCCCTTCCGCGCGACAACGTCGTCGAGTACTACCGGCGCCAATACGTTCCCTCGAACATGCGCCTGGTGCTGATGGGTGACTTCGAGCGGGATCGTGCCCTGGACCTGATCAAGGACCTGTTCCGAACTCCCGCGGGCGTATCGACTCTGGAGCCGCTACCCGGCCCCCGGTGCGCGCTGCAGTCGCCGAGCCGGCTCGTCACGGCGCCGGTGGACGCGCCCAAGGTCGCCCTCGAATTCCTGATCGACATTCCGGAGGGCTCGCCCGAAGTGGAGGCGGAACTGGCTCTCCTCGCGCAGATCGACGGCGGCGACAAATCGGGGCGTCTCGAGCGCGCCCTGAACCGGGAGCCGGGGATCGCGCACGAGAACGCTAACGCCGCACTCACCTACCGCCAGGGAGCACGGCTTCTTACCTTATCGGTGCAGCTTCCGGAGGCCGGTGAACTTGAAGAAGCGACTCGCCGCATGCTGGCCACTCTCAAGAGCCTCGATACGATCGGGAAGGAGGAGCTGGCGGCGGCACGCATCGCGCTCCTGACCGAGGAGCTGTCCCAGCTCGAGCAGCTCCACTACTACGCCATCTTCCACGGGGATCGCCTGTGGCACATGCCGGAGGACTTCACGCCACGGTATCTGACGGCCCTGGAGACCTCCGAGGCGGGGTCCCTGGGTGCGTCGGCGGCCAAGCTCCTTGATGGCGCACGCCTCCAGGCCGTGGCCGCGGGCTCCGGAGTGGCGGACTCCCTGGTAGATCTCGGGCGACTGGAGCCTTCCCCGGAGCTGGCGGTGTGGCTTCACCCGTCCAAGGACCGGGAGAGCCGTGAGATCGAGCGGCATCGGCCGCGGCCGATCGAGGCGGATCAGCCGCCGACGGTCACCACGCTGGAGAACGGCCTCACCGTCATCCACGCTGCGTCCACCAGCACCCGTATGTTCGCGATCCATCTGCTCGTCAAGAACCGGAGCCAGCGGGAGTCGGAGGGATTGGCCGGCATCGCCGACCTTCTTCACCGGAGCATGGCCAACACCGTTCAGACCGCAGACGACGGCGGGCCGTCCGTCCTGTCCCGTATCGGGGCCACCCTCAAGGTGGCGGACAATCCGTGGATACCCTACGACGACTACTACACGACCCCGCTCTACTCGTTCGTCCGCCTGGAGTGCATGGACGTGTACTACCGGGAGGCGATCCGGATCCTGGCCTCGATGCTCAAGACGCCCTGTATCGACTCCACGGCGATCGAGAACGCAAAGACGGAGATGATCTCGGCCATACGGAGACAGGCACAGCGTCCCTCGGAGATGTCCGCAAAGCGCTTGAGCGAACTGCTCTTCCCGCGGAACCCCCTCTCCCGGCCGGTCATGGGGGACGAGGCCACGGTGAACAGCATCACCCCCGAGGTCCTGGCCGGATTCCAGTCCACGTACCTGGAGCCCGCCTATCTCGTGCTCGCGGTCGTCGGTGACGTCCCTCGCGACGAGGTGCTGGAGACGATCCGGAAGGAGCTGGGCGCTCCCCACGAGTTGCCGAACATCGGGAATCAACTCACGGTCCAGTCTCACGTGACCGCAGACTCCGCCTTCGAGGAGATCGAGGGCGGGGGGAATCAATCCTCCATCCGCATGGCGAAGATCGTGAAGGTCGATTCCGCGGACCGGTGGCCCCTGATCGTAGCCTCCCGGATTCTCTCGGACCGCATGGCCCAGGATCTCCGAGAGACCCGGGGACTGGCCTATTCCCTGGGGATCTCGGTCGACTTCCTCGACGCGGACATTGCGGAGCTGCAAGCGTCGATGGGGACGCGCCCCGAGAACGTCGAGGAGGCCAGGAAGGGGATGCTCTCCTACTTCAACGCCAGCCGGCTGCAGGCGACCCCCGAGGAGATCGAGACCGCGTCCAACAAGTACATCTCGCGAATGAGAATGCGCCGGGTGACGAGCATGGGGCAGGCTTTCACCCTGTCCCAGGACTACTTTCTGTACGGTGACGTGGGATATTCGGAGAAGGAGGCGCAGGGACTGGAGGCGGTCACTTCGGCGGCGGTGAATCACGTAGTGGGACGCTACTTCGCGGCTGGTCCCATGGTGACGGTCGTCGCCCGCTGACTGAGTCCGTCACCGGGAGCCTCGCCGATGGTCGTCTCCGTTCTCTCGAAGCGCGCGTGAACCCGGTCGCTCTCACGAAGCGGAGAATGCGGGCGGCACGGGGGTCAGCTCGAAACTCCTTGCGGGGCACCAGAGTCGGAGATAGTTGGGTGCACGGCGCCCCAACCGCGTATCAAAACTGTCTGCTTTTGTTCGCGGCTCCTGGGGACGGCGTTGGACGCAGGCATCGCCTGCCAGGAAACGCCGTTTCACCGGACGATCCCCCCCACGTGGCCCTACCGGTCGTGGTGAGGTCTTGACGACATGCGAATGGTCGGAGATCCTTGTGCTTCATCCCTCGGCCGCGCAAGGGGATACTCATGATCCGCCGGTCGATCGTCATTGCCCTCGTTTCCTTCACCCTCATCGGCCTCGAACTCATCTGGACTCGGATCTTTTCGGCCGAGTTCTTCTACACCTTCGCCTTTCTCACACTTTCCCTCGCCCTCCTGGGACTGGGGCTGGGGGCCCTGTCGCTACGGGTCTTCCCGCGCCTCGGCCAGGAGGCCCACGTTCCCTGGTACCTGTCCCTCTGCGGGCTGTTCACCCTGGCCGGGCCGCCGGTCGTCTTCCTCATCGCCGTCGATTTCTCCAGGATCTTCACGAGCTGGACCATGTTGGCCCGGTTCGCGGCTACGGTGGTGCTCCTGGCCGCCCCCTTCTTCTTCGCCGGCATGGCCCTGGCCCTCCTCTTCAGCGTCTACCACCGGGAGATCCCCCGCCTCTACATGGCCGACCTGGCGGGCGCGGGAGGCGGGGTGATCCTGGCCATGGCGGCCATGAACGTCCTGGGCACTCCCCTGGCCACGGTCGGTATCGCCCTCCCCGTTCTCGCCGCCGCCCTCCTCTCCGGAGGCCGGTGGCGGGTGTTTTTCCCGGTCCTGCTCGCGGCCTCCATGGTGCCTCTGGGGCGGCACGCCCCGGATCTCCTGGAACTGAAGCGCGAGGAGCGCGCCCCCGTCGTCTACAAGCACTGGGACGCCATGGGCAAGGTCAAGCTCTACGACTTCGGCGGCCAGTACCGCGGCATGAACATCGACAACGTGGCCAACTCGCCCGTCTTCCCGTTCGACGGCGACTGGGAGGCGTGGCGGCGGATGGAGATTCCCTGGGACATCAACGTCGCCTTCCTCGTCGCCCGCTTCGATTCCTGCCGGTTCCTCTCCCTGGGCGCGGGGGGCGGCTCGGACGTGTTCCAGGCCCTGGAGCACGGGGCGACCGAGGTGCATGCAGTGGAGGTGAACCCGCATATCAACCGGATGATGCTGGCGGGGGACCCCGCCGGGTACACCGTTCGCGACTCGTCCGTCGTCGACTCCACCGGCCGCGTGATCACCTGTGCCGAGTACACCGGGCACCTCTACCGCGATCCCCGGGTGCGGGTGGTGAGCGAGGACGCCCGCACCTACGTCCGCCGCCACCGGAATCGGTTCGACGTCATCTACTCACTGAGTTCGAACACCTGGGCCGCCCTCGCCTCCGGCTCGTTCGCTCTCGCCGAGAACTACCTCTTCACCACGGAAGCGTTCATGGACTACTGGGCGGCGCTGTCCGACTCGGGGTTCCTGTCCATGGAGCATCAGGTGTACATGCCGCGCCTCGTGTCCGAGGTGAAGGACGCGCTGGACCGGTTGGGAGTGAGCGACCCCGGCTCCCATTATGCCGTGTACGAGCTCCCCCACCTCCGGCGCAAGCTGCTCCTCCTCTCCAAACGCCCCCTCACCGACGACCTCCGCTACCGCGCCTACGGCCCGCTCACCCAGGAACGCCAGGGGCACATGCACTTGATCTACCCGGCTCCGGACTCCCTCCGCGACAACCTCATCGCCCGCATCGCCGCCGACGGCTGGCGCGCGGCCTCCGACTCCATCGCCATCGATCTGTCCCCCTGCACCGATGACCGCCCCTTCGTGGCCCAGCTGGGGTTGTGGAAGAACGCCTCAGTGGAGAACCTCCGGAAGGCCAACTGGCTGGCCGAGTTCCGCGGCTTCCCGATGTCCAAGCTCATGATCGTCATCATCCTGGTCGTGGGAGGCGTGCTCACCCTTCCCTTGACCCTGCTCCCCGCCCTGCGGCGAGGACCCCGCCTGGGGCCCGTTCCCTGGATGTACTTCTTCACGATCGGGGTGGGCTTCATGATGATCGAGGTGGTGCTCATCCAGCAGTTCACCCTGTTCATCGGTGCTTCCGTCTACAGTCTGGCCACCGTCCTGTTCATCCTGCTGGTGGCGGCGGGGCTGGGAAGCCGCCTCGCTCCCCGCACCCCGGACCTAGCCGTCTTCTGCGCGCTGGAACTATGGCTGCTCTTGGACGTCTTCTTCGTTTCCGACCTGGCCCGAGCCCTGGCCGGTCTGCCGACGGCGGGACGCATCCTGGTCAGCGGGGCCGTCGTGTTCCCTCTCGGCCTGTTCCTGGGCATGCCCTTTCCCAAGGCCGGGCTCCGGGTGGGACGCCTCCTCGACTGGGGATTCGCGGTGAACGGGGTGGCCTCCGTGCTGGGAGCGACGGGAGTCGTGCTCCTCGCGATCACCCGGGGATTCACGACGGCGCTCCTGACAGCCATGGGCGCGTACGCCTTGGCGGGGATCCTGCTCGCGGCAAACAAGGGCTGGATCGGCACGGACGCGGAATTGCCCGGATCCTCGCCATCCACCCCGACCGGGCAGATCGTCGGGTAGTTGCACTCAGGTCCCGGGTACCCGGCCAGGATTGACCCTCCCTCCCTCACCCGTCACCATGGGTCCGCGCGAGGGTAACCTGGCCGGGGTCGAGACGACGTCCTTCGTCGCGATTCTCGGAGCTATCGGCTTCGCGGTCGGGTTCGCCCTGCAAGGATCTCTCTCCAGCTTCGCTGCGGGCGTGCTGATCCCGCTGTTCCGCCCCTTCCGCCTTGGCGACTACATCGAAGCGGCAGGCGTCGCGGGCACGGTCCAGGAAATCCAGCTCTTCGTGACGGTTCTGTCCACTCCGGACAACGTCCGGATCCTCCTCCCCAACCGCACGGTCTACGGGGACACCATCAAGAACTACTCGGCCAACCCCACACGGCGCATCGATCTCACCATCGGGGTGGGGTACGGCTCCTCGCTCGAGCAGGCCCAGGAGGTGTTGGCAAAGGTCATCCAATCCGAGCCGCGCGTGCCAGCGGATCCCGCCCCCCAGATCGCCGTCGCCGAACTGGCCGACTCCAGCGTGACTTTCGTGGTTCGCCCCTGGGTGAAGAGGGAGGACTACTGGTCCGTGCGCTTCGACCTCACCGAGCAGATCAAGCTGGCGCTGGACCAGGCGGACATCGAGATCGCCTTCCCCCAGCGAACGGTGCACATGGCTTCCGCCGGGACGACTTCCTGAGTTCGCCCGAAGGAGGGTATGAGTGCCGATCGCGGACCTTCCAGCTGGGTGTCGGCGGCGAGACGAGGAACCAGGATGCTCCAC
>Ga0307424_1000154_pt1 | contig 33729 bp, 29 predicted proteins | sample SalMarWE160320MG_FD_202157 | JGI IMG/M metagenome (GOLD analysis project Ga0307424, IMG submission 202157) | Salt marsh sediment microbial communities from the Plum Island Ecosystem LTER, Massachusetts, United States - WE1603-20 | ecosystem: Environmental > Aquatic > Marine > Intertidal zone >... | reverse complement strand
ATATTTGAAAAAGGTGCGAGTCAAGCACAAGCTGGTTTTGTAACAAATTACCACAGGGTATGGGCGACTGCAAACCGTTTGATTCGAACTATATCGATGGTTTTTTCTGATCAATATGAGCGCTGGGGAGTCGTGACAAGGCCGGTGAAGCTTCGTGTGCCCCAGAAGTACCACCTGGATATATCAAACATTCAGTACCACCGAAAAGCTGTGTTATCTGCCATATTGGTCAGCATTTCAGCGCCAAAATACCATGTGATATCAGAAAGATAGATTGATAACTGATTGCCGGGGTGAAGGCCTTCTCGGCCTCCACCCCGAATTGATTGGATTAAGCGTAGAGGTTCTCTATCCACCTCATGGCTTCGGTGTCAGCGACCTCTCCAAGATAAATCTGGGTTGTTGAGAGATTTGCGGGATTGCGGCGTGTCGCCTCAAATCGTGTGGCCTTGGCAGAAAACCAACCTTATCCCCTACCTTTTTGACCATTATTCTGGCGGCATCGTAACATATGGGAAAGGCTCTTTGATCCTGTTGAATGCTCTTGTGCTTGGATTAATAATTCTGTCCCGTCAAGAGGATCTCTGAGTTTCTCCTATTTTCCAGGTCCTTAAGCCGTCTCTCTCTGTAATCGGCCGAACTCAAAGTTTTCGTGATCGCCTGCTCTGTCATCGGCGGTCTGCTTGTGGGAACGTTGTTGTGTCGCCGAAACAACACATGAAAAAGGAGCGGGATTTATTTCTATTTCAAGACACGAGGGTGGTTTAAGTAACCGCGGGGATGAAACGGATGTTCATCTCTCTTTAAGAGAATCGGGTGAGGTATGAAAAGGATTGATTATCTTGATATTTCCCAGGTTCTGGTTTTCCTGGAGATCTTCTGTCAGAAGGTAACGGCAGTCACCTATTTGAGCGGCGGACACGACCAGGGAATCCCACCAGGACAGCCTGTAACGATCCTGGATACGCCACGCTCCCTCGACCATACGGATATCCACAGGTATCGGGCGCCATGCAAGAAGTAAACGTACATCTTCGCGGGCATTATGTGGATCCAGGCCGGGTTGGAGTTTGCGTGTGACCGTTACGTAGAACTCATTGAGGATCTGAAAGCTCAAACGGCCTGTTTTTTCGCTCCATAGACGGGCCATCCAGGCCATGGCTTGTTTCTGTTTTGGGGGTTCTGAGGCATCTCTGCTGTAAACAAGAACATTGGTGTCAACGAAGACCCTTTCGGTCATGGAGTTCCTCACGATCGGGATAATCATCTCCCTTTTTCTTCAGGACAAGTGGAGATTGGGCTAAATAATTTTGCATAGATGTCTGATAGTTGCTTTCGTCACGCATTTTTTCGCGGAGCAATTCACCCACCAGGCGAGAAACACTTGTGTCTCCTTCCGCAGCACGAATACGGGTCCACCGAGCGACTTCTTCATCCAGTGTAATGGTAACATTTTTCATGCCACTATTTTAGTGTAACACGAAATTCGTGTCAAGCTTTATTTCTTAGATTTTCAAGTTATCCTCTGCGAAAAAGACGTATCAAAATTTGATGAAGATGCAGTTTTGATTTTTTTGTTGACAAAAGCGTTTCGATCATTTAAACAGCAATCTACTTTAGTAATCGAAAGGGTCAGGGACAGATATGAATTTCAGTTATCAACCATGGCAGAGCCTCTATTTTTATTTTTACGGGAGAGGTATGCCCATGTGCTGATAAGCTGATTTCTGAAAGTTTTAAAGCCGCGGGCAAAAAAATTGCCCGCGGCTTTTTTTTTGGTGGGATGAAGACAGGTGTTATGAATATCGTTCTGGTCGGATACCGGTGCAGCGGTAAGACAACCGTGGGCAAGCTGTTGGCCCGGGATTTAAAGAGGGAGTTCTTGGACACAGACCGGCTTATCGAAGGAAAGACAGGCCTTCCCATACATTTATATGTATCCCAAAAGGGATGGTGCAATTTCAGAGCGGTGGAAAAGGAGGTCGTTTCACACGTGGTATCAAGAGATCACCTGGTCATCGCCACAGGGGGAGGGGTGGTCATTGATCGGGAGAACGTGAGGAATCTAAAGAAGAACGGATGGGTGGTTTGGCTTGACACCGGAGTACCGGTTATCAGAGAGAGGATGCAAAAAGCACAGAAGTCGGGTGAATTCCGCCCTACCCTTTCCGGAGCCGACCCCCTTAAAGAGATCGACAGGATTCTCCATGAGAGGATGCCGGTTTACGAATTAGCAAGTGATTACAGGGTGGGCACAGACAGACAAAATCCTGAAGAAGTGGGGCAAGCGGTTATGAGGGCCTTTGCACTCAAGGATAAGAGCCATCCGGGGGGGGAATGAGGTGGCAGGGAATTCGTTCGGAAAGGCATTTAGGATCACCACTTTCGGTGAATCGCACGGCAAGGGGATCGGAGCGGTTATAGACGGATGTCCATCAGGTATCCCTTTGTCGGACAAGGATTTTGTCAAGGAGATGGCAAGACGCAGACCGGGCCGCACCTCTATTGATACGCCCCGGTCCGAAACAGATCGGGTGGAAACCCTCTCGGGGGTCTTTGAAGGGTTCACAACCGGAACCCCGATTGCCCTCCTTATCCGTAACGACGATGTTAAGAGTGAGCCGTATGAGATCCTTCGTGAGCTTTTCAGACCGGGTCACGCCGATTACACCTATTTCAAAAAGTACGGCCATTTCGATTTCAGGGGTGGGGGAAGATCATCTGCCCGCGAGACCGCGACCAGGGTTGCTGCCGGCGTGGTTGCACAAAAGGTCCTGGCTCCGTTAGGCGTAGTCATTACCGGTTACACCCTGGAGTTGGGTGGTATCCGGGCACAAGATATTGATTTTGAGGCAATCAATGCAAATCCCTTCTACTGCCCTGACGTGGCAGTAATAGAAAAAATGAGAGAGGTCATTTTAAGAGCAAAGGAGGAAGGTGATTCCATCGGAGGGATTGTTGAGGTTAGAGTATCCGGGTGTCCTGCTGGATTAGGGGAGCCGGTATTTGACAAATTGAGTGCAGACCTGGCCAAGGCGGTGATGTCCGTGGGGGCTGTGAAGGGGTTTGAAATTGGCGCTGGCTTTGAAACGGCCAAACTCAAAGGGTCTGAAAATAATGACCCGATTACTCCAGCGGGTTTCAAGACGAACAACGCCGGGGGTATCCTGGGTGGCATTTCCAACGGTGACGACATTATTCTCCGCGCCGCTGTGAAGCCGATCCCCTCCATAATGATTGACCAGGAGACAATAGACAGAGAAGGACAACCTGGCAGACTCAGGCTGACCGGAAGGTTCGATACCTCAGCAGTTCCACGAATTGTCCCGGTCTTAGAGGCCATGGTCAGGATCGTCTTGGCCGACCACTATCTGCGGGCAAAGTCAAATACGAATATTGAGTAGAGAGGATGTTGAAAAAGAACTGGCTAAATTTTTATTACACTTTTTTCTGGGATACAGGTCCACCCATGGTCTAAACGAAGTTGAGGAATTGAAGACCGTGGGCCGACAGATCGACCACGGCTTTTTTTGCGCCTTCTTCAACTGACCGAGTAGTGATGGATTATTTCCGTTGAACAAAAAGGAGATTATTAAATAATGAATGCTCTTAGACTTACATCAATAAATGGTGACGGTGCCGGGCGGACGGTCATATCGGCCGGTAATGTGAAGTTTGGCGAGGGTTTTGTGGTGATTGCCGGTCCTTGCAGCGTGGAGAGCGAAGAGCAAACCATTAAAACGGCCCATGAGGTAAAAAAGGCAGGCGCCAATATGCTCAGGGGGGGTGCGTTCAAACCAAGAACTTCACCTTATGACTTTCAGGGGCTTGGCCTCCAGGGTCTGAAAATACTTGAAAAGGCCAAACAAGAGACCGGGCTTCCGATTGTGACTGAGGTGACGGATACCCGTGATGTGTCATGGGTGTCTGAATATGCAGATGTGCTGCAGATCGGCACCAGAAACATGCAGAACTTCTCTCTTTTAAAGGAAGTTGGAAAGCTTGACAAACCGGTGCTCTTGAAAAGAGGGATGAATTCAACCCTCAAGGAATGGCTCAATTGCGCCGAATATATACTTGCGGGGGGAAATCCGAACGTTATTCTTTGTGAAAGGGGGATAAGGACGTTTGAGACTTACACCCGTAACACACTGGATCTGAGCATAGTGCCCTCTGTCAAAGAGCTCTCCCATCTCCCAATTGTTGTTGACCCATCACATGGAACCGGACGCCTAAGCCTGATTGAACCCATGAGTCTTGCTGCCATGGCGGCCGGAGCAGACGGCATCATGATCGAGGTGCACTGCAACCCCTCTGAGGCCGTGTGCGACAAGGATCAGGCCATGTCACCACATATGTTTGGGGCCCTCATGAAGAAGCTGCAAGTATTAGGGTCCTGTATGAATCAAATGAATTGAAATAAAAAGGATTGGACTCGGAGTAAACAGATGAAGGCGATCCGGATTCATGGCAGCACAGGTGACTCAACCATACTGGTGGGTGAGAGTATCAGGTCTCTAAAAAAATACGGCCCATTGGAAAGGGCGGTTGTCGTCACCGACGAAAACGTCAGACGTCACTATCAAAAGGACTTTCCCCCCTGCGAAGTAATAGAGATCGGGAGTGGTGAAAAGGTAAAGACCCTGGAGACTGTCAGAGAAATATACCAAAGGCTCACAGAGATTGAGGCTGATCGGTCATCTTTTATTGTGGGGATTGGCGGTGGCGTTGTATGTGATATTACAGGCTTTGTTGCATCTACTTATATGCGTGGAGTAGATTTCGGGTTTGTATCCACCACATTATTGTCGCAGGTGGATGCCAGCGTAGGCGGAAAGAACGGGGTAAATCTCGGTGGATACAAGAACATGGTGGGAGTTTTCAATCAACCTGAATTCGTTATCTGTGACCTGAACCTTCTGAAGACCCTGCCGGAAAAAGAGCTTTTATCCGGTTTCGCTGAAATTGTAAAACATGCCGTTATCGGAGACCCCGAGTTGTTTTCATATCTTGAAGCAAATTATGAGAGGGGATTATCACTGGATACCGAGGTGATACAAAGGCTTGTTTGTGATTCCATCGTCATAAAATCATCCATTGTAAACAGGGATGAGAAGGAAACGGGGGAGCGGCGGAAACTCAACTTCGGGCATACATTCGGCCACGCCATTGAAAAGACAGCCGGGATCTCACACGGCGAGGCGGTCAGTGCCGGGATGGTGATTGCTTCGGAACTCTCCAAGAAAAGGGGGTATCTATCTCCTGAAGAGGCCGAAAAGATCGTAACACTGCTCAAAAAATTGAAGCTTCCATACCGGATTCAAATTGACCATTCAGGTGTGCTTGACGCCCTCAAGAAGGATAAGAAAAGGAACGGGATCAGCATACATTTTGTGCTGCTTAAGGCTTTAGGTAATGCGTTTGTGGAAGAGATATCAATCAATGAATTGGGGGAAGCAGTAAAGGATTTTTGTTAGCCGTTCGCCGAGTTAGGGTTTCCGTGCATTGACAGATATTAGCGAGGTAAAAGATGAGTCTTAAAGAAATCAGAAAAAACATTGACAGTATTGATTCCCAACTTCTGCAACTTCTAAACAACAGGATGGAGCAGGTTCTGTTAGCAAAAAAGTTCAAGGCCGAGATCGAAGACAATAAGAGAGAGAAGGAGGTCCTTGACAGAATAGGAAAAGACTCCACAGGTCTTATTAATGCCGAGTTTATGAAAAAAGTATATGTTGAAATTATCAAGGAAAGCAAAAGACTACAGCAGGACAATTTCGAACTCATTGCGTTTCAGGGAGAACACGGTGCATATGGTGAAGTCGCATCAAGGGAATGGAACAGAGATCTGATTCCTTTCCCATGCAACACATTTGCCGAGGTATTCGATGGCGTTCAATCAGGGCTCTATGAATATGGGATTGTTCCCGTAGAAAATACATTGGGCGGTTCTGTGTCCCTGGTCAACCAACTCCTTATAAATACAGACCTCCATGTGGTCGGGGCCGTAGAACTTCTCGTACACCATTGTCTTCTTGCACTGCCGGGAACCGACCACAGAGAAATTCGTACCATATATTCACATCCCCAGGCGCTTTCACAATGCCGTCAATTCCTTTCGAGGAATAAACTTGAGCCTGTTCAATACAGCGATACTGCCGGCGCTGCAAAAATGTTAGCAGAAAAAAGACCGAAACGAGCTGCAGCAATAGCCAGCAAGCTTTCTGCTAAACTTTATAACCTTGAGATCATCAAAGAGAAGATAGAGGATCTCGACAGAAACATGACGCGATTTCTGGTGCTTTCCAGCAAAGAGAACAGGGAGGAAGGGGACAAGTGCTCCATTGTTTTTGCCACAGAACATAAGGCAGGCACCCTTTTCAGCGTACTCCATTCGTTTGCGAGGAAAAACATCAGTCTAACAAGAATAGAGTCTATCCCGAATGAGCCGGGGGACTATGCCTTTTTCCTTGATTTCGAAGGATCAAACAAAAATGACAAGGTAGTAGAGGCCCTCAAAGAGGTAAAGAAGATTACCACCAGCTTCAAGCTGATGGGCTGCTACAAAGAGAGGAGGGTCCAATGAGGATACTTGTTCTTGGTGCAGGACATATGGGTGCGTGGCTTGTAGAAGAACTTTGTCTTGACCATGAAGTGGCTGTTTACGACTTGGACAGAAGAAAGCTTAAATACTTTTTTAACGTCACAAGATTCCTTGAACCGTCTGAGGCGGTGGGATTCGCGCCTCAGCTTGTGATTAATGCGGTAAGTCTTGCAAATATTCATGAGGCCTTTGATGATTTTCTTCCTTACCTTCCTGAAGCGTGCATCCTTTCAGACATTGCCTCAGTAAAGACCGGGATAAAGGAACTATACAAAACCCTTGGAAAGAGATTTGTTTCCACCCACCCCATGTTTGGCCCTACTTTTGCCAATATCAGAGACCTCAGTAACGATAATGCAATCATTATCAAAGAATCTGATGAGGAAGCAAAGTCCTTCTTCCATGATTTCTACAGGGGGCTTAAACTGAATGTCCATGAGTATACATTTGAAGAACATGACCAGACCATCGCCTATTCCCTCTCAATCCCCTTTGCTTCATCGATGGTGTTCGCCGCCAGCATGAAGAAACAAGAGGCCCCGGGCACAACCTTCAGGAAGCATCTTGATACGGCAAGGGGTCTCTTCTCTGAAGACGATCATCTCCTGGCTGAGATCATGTTCAACCCCTATACGGTCCGGCAGATCGAGGAGATCAATTCCAAGCTTGCTTATCTGACCCATATTATCAGGGGGAGAGATTACGAAGAGATGCAGAAATTTCTCAATAAATTGCGGCATAACATAGAATAGTGGTGGTAAAGTAATGATCTGCATCCCGATTATGGCAGAAAGTACCGAGAGCGCTCTTAGAAGGATAGCAAGGGCTAATGCCTTAGCGGATATAATAGAGATACGCTTGGACGTCATGGAAGAATTTGACCTTAAAGAGCTAATTATGTCAGCAACCAGACCAATCCTTGCGACCTACCGGTCCAGGAAAGAGGGCGGGGAAGGATCTGCGGGTTATGAAACAAGGGTTCGCCATCTCAGCAATGCCATGGAAGCGGGTGCGGATTACGTGGACGTAGAATTCAGCATTCCTCTCGAACATAGACAAAGGGTCCTTCAGAACAAGGTTTCATCTAAAATCATCGTATCTCTTCATCTGCGAAACGACACCCCTCACAGAGAAAAGCTGGAAGGGGTTTTGAAAAACATGGCTGCCACGGGCGCTGATATCGTAAAAATTGTGACATGGGCCAGGGCATGGGAAGACAACTTCAGGGTCCTTGAACTCATTCCCAAGGCCCAGGCCATGGGAATCGGGATCATCGCGTTTTGCATGGGGCCTTTGGGCCGGATCAGCCGCATCGTCTGCCCCCTCATGGGCGGGTACATGACCTTTGCATCCCTTGAAAAAGGTCAGGAGTCTGCCTCAGGACAGATCCCTGCTCCGGATATGAAGCAGATACTGGAAACACTTTCACCATGAAAATTGATCAGCATACCGCTCTTTATGGGGTAATCGGCAACCCAGTCGGGCATTCTCTCAGTCCTGCCCTTCACAATGCGGCGTTTTCCACCGCCGGCCTTAACGCCGTCTATCTGGCCTTTGAAACAGGGGATATTGAGGAATGCGTAAAAGGGTTGAGAGCACTTGGCATGAAGGGAACAAGCGTTACGATTCCCTTCAAAACCGCGGTGATGCCCTTTCTTGACGAAATAGACCCCCTTGCAAGGCGGATTGGCGCGGTGAATACCATCATAAATCACAGCGGTCGGCTGAAGGGATATAATACCGATGCCCTTGGCGCGCTGAAAGCCCTGAAAAATAAGATTGAACTTCCAGGCTTGACCTGCCTCATCATTGGTGCCGGCGGGGCAGCCAGGGCCATTGGATTTATGCTGAAAGAACAGGATGTGGCTGTGTCGATTATAAACCGCTCCCGCAAACGGGGAGAGGCGCTTGCCCGTTCGCTCGGATGCCCGTTTGTGCCATTAGATGAGATTAGGGGTGCAAAGGGAGGCATTCTGGTTCAGACAACACCTGTTGGGATGTATCCTCACATAGACCAATGTCCGGTTCCGGAACATATCTTGGAGCAGGGGATGGTAGTGATGGACATCGTCTATGTTCCCCCTGAGACCCGGCTCTTAAAATTGGCCAAGAATAGGGGTTGTGTCACAATTGGCGGAGTGGATATGTTTATTCATCAAGGCGCCGAACAGTTCAGGTTGTGGACAGGCCTCGATCCACCGGTTGCGTCAATGCGCCATGCGCTAAAGGAGGCCCTGTTAGAACAAAATGAAAGAAATTAGTCACCTATCCAAACTGCGTGCAACAGTGAGAATACCGGGTTCCAAGAGCATCACCCACCGTGCGATCATCGCCGCAAGCCTGGCAGATGGGAGGAGCGTACTCAGGGATTTTCTGGAATGCGAAGACACGCTCTACACCATCAATGCCCTGCGAGAGATTGGGGTGCAGATAGACATCAAGGGCAACGATCTGAAGGTCGAAGGGAGAGGCGGGGAATTCGGCCCGGGGTCGATCAGAAAAAAAATTTACTTGGGCAACTCGGGGACGTCTTTGCGTCTATTCCTGTCGGTGGCTGCCCTCTGCAGGGGAGAACTCCTCATCACCGGCACAAAGAGGATGCAGGCAAGGCCGGTCGGTCCTTTGGTCATAGCCCTAAACCGATTGGGCGTTGACGCTTCGTGTATTGAACAGGATGGCTTCCCTCCGGTTCTTATCAGGGCAAAGGGTATAAAGGGCAGCAAAGTCTCAATAAGGGGCAATCAGAGCAGCCAGTATCTTTCATCTCTCCTCCTTTCCGGTCCCTATGCCGATACGGATATTGAAATCGAGGTCAGGGGAAAACTGGTTTCAAGACCTTACGTGGATATTACCATCAACGTGATGAAAGAGTTCGGAATCCGGGTTGAGCGTGATCACTATGACAGGTTCAAGATCTCTTCCGGCCAGCGGTACAGGCCTAAAGAATTTGCCATTCAAGGAGATGCCTCTTCAGCATCCTATTTCTGGGCCGCGGCCGCCGTCACAGGGGGGCGGATTACCACCGAGAACATCAATCCGCATAACACCAGGCAGGGCGATATCAGGCTCCTCGAAGTCTTGGAGGAGATGGGATGTTCCATTGAAGAAGGATTGGACCGGGTTGCCGTTCAAGGCGGGAACCTTTCAGGGATTGAGGCGGATATGGGTGACTTGCCTGATATGGTGCCCACATTGGCGGCAGTAGCGCTCTTTGCCGGAGGAAAGACCATCATCCGAAACGTGCCGCACCTGAGGCACAAGGAGAGTGATCGGTTGCATGCCGTAGCCCTTGAGTGGCGCCGGATCGGGGGACGGATAGAAGAGCTTCCTGATGGTCTCATCATTCATGGGGGCGCCTCTCTTTCAGGAACAGTCGTATTTCCCCATGACGATCATCGCCTGGCCATGAGCCTTGCCGTAGTGGGGTTAAGGGTCCCGGACCTTGAGGTCAGGGATCAGCACTGCGTCAATAAATCTTTTCCCGCGTTCTGGGCGTTATGGAACAGTATGCGGGAAGACATCATACATCCTCTGAGTGGAGGGCTTAAAAAAGCTTGACAAAAGGATCTGAGTGGATTAAAAGGCATAATTCGTACTCATTCTCTTGCAAATTCGGTTCAATAATTATGATAAATTTTTCGAGAAATATTATCGTCATTATCAGCGCAACAGGGGTAGTTCTGCCCTTGTTGCTCCTCCTTTTGGTCGTCAGACCAAAATGTCCAGGCCTGATAATGACATGATTTAAAAAAACCCTTTAAAATCCGTTATCAGGCAAGCCTGGTAACGGATTTTTTTTTGGCATTAATCAAACGGAGAGAAAAGATGTCCAATAAAATTACTCTCTACGACACTACCCTGCGGGACGGGACCCAGGGGGAGCAGGTCAACCTCTCTGCCGAAGACAAGTTGAGGATCGCAAGGAAACTGGATGGTTTCGGCATCCCCTATGTTGAGGGGGGATGGCCCGGGTCTAATCCAAAAGACGCCAGATTTTTCGAGATGGCCCAAAAAGCCGACCTCAAAAATGCCAGGCTCACGGCCTTTGGGAGCACGCGAAGGCCCGGGACAGACACTGAAACAGACGGAAACATCAGGGCTCTTCTGAAGACTGAAACAGAGACCGTGACCATCTTCGGAAAGAGCTGGGACCTTCATGCCACAGAGATCCTGAAGGCGTCATTGGAAGAAAACCTGATAATGATCGAAGAAACCGTGGCACATTTAAAAGGAAAGAAAAGGGAAGTGATCTATGACGCGGAGCACTTTTTTGATGGCTTCAAGGCCAACCCTTCATATGCCATGGAAACCTTGGCCGCCGCACAGGCAGGTGGCGCAGATGTCATTGTCCTTTGCGATACCAACGGCGGAAGTATGCCCCAGGAGATTGAGGAGATCGTGGGCAAGGTCGTAGCCCATATGGGTGCTCTGGTCGGCATCCACGCTCACAATGACTGCGGACTTGCACTGGCCAATTCTCTAATGGCTGTTAAGGCGGGGGCCCGAATGGTCCAGGGAACTATCAACGGCTATGGAGAGCGGTGCGGCAATGTGGATCTGATCTCCGTTATTGGGAACCTTCAGTTTAAAATGGGTTATAACTGCATTGCCGAAGAGAAGCTGAAACAGCTCACTGATCTGTCCCGCTACGTGAGTGAGGTGTCCAATGTGCCCCCACTTAATCTGCGCCCTTTTGTGGGGAAAAGCGCCTTTACCCATAAAGGTGGAGTCCATGTGAGCGCCATTCAGAAAAACCCGGCAGCCTACGAACATATGGAGCCGCAAGAGGTGGGTAATCGGCGAAGGGTGCTGGTTTCAGATCTTTCGGGGAAGAGCAATATCGACTATAAGGCCCGTGAAATGGGGATTAAGCTCGGGGGGAACGGATATAACAGCCAGAAGATTGTTGGCGAGATCAAGAGATTGGAGGATGAGGGCTATCAGTTTGACGCTGCGGAAGGGTCTTTAGAACTCCTGATAAAAAAGGCAACCGGTCAGTTCCGGGAGCCCTTCACACTTGAGTCCTTTCGGGTTACCACAGAAAAGAACCGGCTGGATCCGAGCATTTGCCAGGCCACTATCAAGATCTCTGTTGGGGAAGAGGACGAGATAACCGCTGCAGAAGGCGAGGGACCTGTGAATGCCCTGGATAATGCATTACGAAAGGCCTTAACCAAGTTCTTTCCCCAGATTGTGGAGATGGGTCTGGTTGATTTCAAGGTGCGTGTCATTGACGGCGGGGGTGGCACTGCATCCAAGGTCAGGGTCCAGATAGAGACCAGAGATTCACGTGAGATCTGGTCTACGATCGGTGTTTCAGAGAATGTTATTGAGGCAAGCTGGCAGGCGTTGGTGGATAGCTTTCAGTATAAACTTTCCAAAGAACTTGAAAGCACAACCCGGAGTTGAATGATGAGAATAGATAAAGGTCACGGCATGGAGGAACGAGCCGCAGATTCCCTGAAACAAAGGGATCTGCGGAGGGTCCTTAGATAGAGCATGAGGGAAGATAGGTGTCAGACGGGACTAAACCATTTTGACGGACTCTGAATAAGGAGGTTATTCCATGAAAGACCATGTAACCATATTTGACACTACACTAAGGGACGGAGAGCAATCTCCCGGGGCCAGCATGAATATAGCCGAGAAGCTGCGTCTTGCAAGACAATTGGAGAAATTGGGCGTTGATGTTATGGAGACCGGTTTTCCCGCGTCATCTCCGGGAGACTTTGAGTCGGTCCGGGCAATCGCGGAGGCGATCCGAAATGTGGAGGTTACCGCCCTTGCACGGACATCTAAAGATGACATAGACAAGGCCTGGCAGGCTATCAAAGATGCGGCCAATCCAAGAATCCATACCTTTATCGCTACTTCTGATATCCATCTAAAGCATAAACTCAAGATGGATCGTGAACAGGTGATTCAAGAAGCGGTTGATGCTGTGAGGTATGCAAAGGGCCTTACAGACAATGTGGAGTTTTCAACAGAGGACGGTACCCGGTCTGACAGGGACTATCTCTGCAGGATATTTGAGGCGGTGATTGAGGCGGGCGCCACTACAGTCAACCTCCCTGACACGGTAGGTTATGCCATTCCCGAGGAGTACGCCCAGATCATTACCTATGTAAGGCAGCATACCCCGAATATACATAAGGCCGTGATGAGCGTCCATTGCCACAATGATTTGGGCTTAGCCACTGCCAATACCCTGGCAGGTATTAGGGCCGGCGCCCGGCAGGCAGAGGTTACCATGAACGGGATTGGTGAGCGGGCAGGCAACACCTCACTGGAAGAGGTGGTGATGGCCCTACACACCCGGGGGGATCTTATGAAATTGGAGACCTCCATTAACGCAAACCAGATCTATCCCACCAGCAGGCTTACCTCCATGATAACCGGTATCGTGGTGCAGCCTAATAAGGCGATCGTGGGTGCAAACGCCTTTGCTCATGAGGCAGGAATCCATCAGGACGGGGTCTTGAAAAACCCGATGACCTATGAAATCATGGAGCCTGAAAGTGTTGGCTTAGCCGGTAATATCCTGGTGCTCGGCAAACATTCGGGTAGACATGCATTCAGGGACAAACTGGCTCAGATGGGTTATGAACTCTCAAAAGAGGAGTTGGACGGGCTTTTTCGGAAATTTAAGGAATTGGCTGATAAGCGAAAAGAGATCTTAGAGGAGGATATTGAGGCCTTGGTTGCCGAGGAGATCCTCCGTGTTCCGGATGTATATGAGTTGGACTACCTGAACGTGGTGAGCGGCACGGTTGCGGTTCCCACGGCAACGGTCAAACTCAAGATAAGGGGGAAGGAGGCACAGGGAGCCGGTTTCGGGGTGGGGCCCATTGATGCCGCCTTTAATACTATTTCTAAAATGACCGGGAGCAAGACAAAACTGATGCGCTTTTCGGTCAATGCGATCACCGGCGGCATGGATGCCCAGGGGGAGGTGACAGTGCGTCTCCAGGAAAATGGCCTGCTGGCCTTAGGGAAAGGGTCTGATTCGGATATTATCACCGCCAGCGCCAAGGCCTACATCAACGGCTTAAATCGTCTGGAATACATGAAGAAGAACCCGAGGCTCTCACCCAACGAAGCCCTCCGTTAGGAACAAGAGGCTTTATCGCAGAACTTGATAGAGAAAAATCTGATTATGAAAAAGAGGATTGTAAGCGATGCCGATGACCATAACTGAAAAGATCCTTGCAGCACACGCGGGAAGGAAGAGCGTAACGCCGGGCGAACTGGTTCAGGTTAATGTGGATCTGGCCTTGGCCAATGATATTACGGCGCCGTTGGCTATAGGTGTGTTTCACGATCTCGGAGCCCGGGAGGTATTTGATCGGGAGAAGATCGCCCTTGTCCCTGATCATTTTGTACCCAACAAGGATATTGAGTCGGCACAGCAGGTGAAATTGACAAGGGAGTTTGCCCGAAAGCACCGAATCAGGCATTTCTTTGAATTAGGTGAGACCGGTATTGAACATGTCATCCTGCCGGAAAAAGGTCTTGTCTCCCCGGGTGATCTCGTGATTGGAGCAGACAGTCATACCTGCACCTACGGCGCGCTTGGTGCCTTTTCAGCAGGTGTGGGAAGCACGGACCTGGGCGCTATTTTGGCCTCGGGAAAGACATGGCTCAAGGTCCCCGCAACAATCAAACTTGTCTACGAGGGGAAGCTCCCGCCCTGGGTGGGGGGAAAAGATCTCATCCTTTATACCCTCGGTCTCCTGGGGGTCGCAGGTGCCGTGTACCATTCCTTAGAATTTACCGGGGAGGTGATAGGGCAGCTTTCAATGTCCCATCGTTTCACTATGGCCAACATGGCCGTAGAGGCGGGGGCCAAAAACGGGATCTTTGCGCCGGACGATACAACGAAGGCCTATATGGAAGGGCGATCTGACCGGCCCGGCAACTTTATGCAAAGTGATCCGGACGCCTCTTATGATAAGGAAATCAAGATCGCGGTCGATGATATGGAACCTCAAGTGGCACTTCCCCATTCCCCTGATAACGTGAAGCCGGTATCTGAAGTGGATTCGGTTCCGCTCGACCAGGTTTTCTTAGGGTCATGCACCAACGGACGTCTGGAAGACCTGCGGGATGCTGCCCACCTTCTGAAGGGACGAAAGGTGGCAGACGGGGTCAGGTTCATCGTCATCCCGGGGTCTCCGTGGATCTACAAGGAGGCCATAAAGGAGGGCATTGTCGAGACGCTCCTTGACGTGGGGGCTGTTATCGGCCCGCCCTGTTGCGGCCCCTGTCTTGGCGGACATATGGGGATCCTGGCGCACGGGGAACGGGCCCTCTCAACAAGCAACAGGAATTTTGTAGGCCGTATGGGGCATCCCAAGAGCGAGGTCTATTTAGCAAGTCCGGTGGTGGCGGCAGCATCCGCGGTTATGGGGCGTATTGCCTCTCCCGAGGATCTTTAGAAAAGGCGAATTGAAGAATTAAGGAATTGAGGGATTGACAAACTCGCAATAAGTGGAAAAGTTCAGGATTTGAGGGCAAGGCGGGCTTTTCTACACATTTGATATTTGGAACCATGTATGTGTTGGGGTCTCCATAACTTTAGGCACTTTAGCTGATTTTAGGCACTTTTCCGGTTTATCCGCTTTAGGGGAGGTCAAGAAAAGGATGAAGATTGAAGGAAGGGTCTGGATGTTTGGGGATCATGTGGATACGGATCTGATTATCCCCGCAAGATACCTGAACGTGTCGGACAAAAACGAACTGGCGAAGCATTGTTTTGCTGATCTGAGGCCTGAGTTTATCAAAGAGGTGGGGGTTGGCGATATTGTTGTGGCTGGAGTCAATTTCGGCTGCGGCTCTTCCAGGGAACAGGCCCCGTTGGCAATGAAGGCGGCCGGGGTTGGCGCTGTCATTGCAAAGAGCTTTGCCAGGATCTTTTACAGGAACGCCTTCAATATCGGTTTCCCGGTCCTGGAATCTGAAGAGGTGCCTGAACAGGTCAAGGAAGGAGACCGCGTCTCTCTCGATTTTTCAACAGGGACGATCACTGAACGATCGAATGGAAAACAATTTTTTGCAAGACCGATCCCTGATTTCATGCGCGCCATTCTGAGGGTGGGCGGTCTTGTGAATTATCTGAAAAAATCCCAATCCGCATCGCGAGATCCCTTGAGCGCCTGAAGCGTTCAAAGAAAGATGGTGTCTCAGATTGGGTTTGTTTACTGGAGGAATATGAAAAAACTAACAGGGGCAGAGATACTGCTCAAGTCATTAAAAGAGGAAGGTGTTGACACTATTTTCGGTTACCCCGGCGGAGCCGTAATAGATATATATGACCGGCTTGTTAAAACGGATATAAAACACTTCTTGGTGCGACATGAACAGGGTGCGGTCCATGCCGCTGACGGCTATGCCCGTGCATCGGGAAAGGTGGGGGTATGTTTGGTGACCTCCGGGCCCGGGGCTACCAATACGGTGACAGGGATTGCCACGGCCTACATGGATTCAATCCCCGTTGTTGTGCTGACCGGCCAGGTTCCCAGAGGGCTCATAGGGAATGATGCCTTTCAGGAGGTTGATATAGTCGGTATCACCCGGCCATGCACAAAACACAATTATCTTGTCACTGATATCGAGGATCTGAGCAGGATAATCAAAGAGGCATTTTATTTGGCCAGGTCAGGAAGACCGGGACCTGTGCTAATAGACCTTCCAAAAGATGTGATGACCATGACAGCGCCATACAGGCCCGGCAAAAAGGTTGCGCTCAGATCTTACCAGCCGACCTATAGACCCAACTTGAGGCAATTAGACAAGGTAGTTCGCCTTATAAAGGAGGCCAAAAAGCCTCTGATCCTTGCCGGGGGCGGCGTTGTGCTTTCAAAGGGTTCGGAAGAGCTGACGAGGTTCGCTAAAAAGATAGTGACACCAGTGACTACCACGCTTATGGGTCTGGGAGTCTTTCCGCCGCGGGATCAGTTCTGGCTGGGTATGGTGGGGATGCACGGGACCTACAGGGCTAATATGGCCACCTCTGACTGTGATCTTCTTATTGCCGTGGGGGTCCGTTTTGATGATCGCGTAACAGGGAAGATTGATACCTTCGCTTCTCAGGCCAAGATCGTTCATATAGATATCGATCCCACGTCCATTCGGAAAAACGTTCCCGTAGCCATCCCGGTGGTAGGCGATTGCCGGCTGACCCTTGAGATCCTGAATGAACTCCTCGAAAAGGAGGAGTTAAACGGTATTAGTGAAGCGCGTGCGCCATGGCTCGACCAGATCGAGGAATGGAAGAGCACAAAGCCCCTTGCCTATGAACAGAGCGATGTGATTAAGCCCCAGTATGTGATTGAGACCTTATGCAGGCTTACCAGGGGAAATGCCATCATAACTACAGAAGTGGGGCAGAATCAGATGTGGGCCGCCCAATACTACCATGTGGACAAACCCAACTCCTTTATCACCTCCGGGGGTTTGGGATGCATGGGTTTTGGCCTCCCTGCGGCCATTGGGGCCCAGGTGGCCATGCCGGACAAACTGGTGGTGGATATCGCGGGCGACGGGAGCATCCAAATGAATATTCAGGAGATGGCAACCGCAGTCCAATACGGGTTGCCCATAAAGGTGGTTATTCTTAATAATCAGTACTTGGGTATGGTAAGACAGTTTCAGGAGCTGTTTTATGACCGGTGTTATGCCTGCACAAGCATGGAGTGTGCCCCGGACTTTGTGAAATTGGCCGAGGCATATGGTGCAGTGGGTTTAAGGGCGTCAAAACCGGAAGAAGTGGAACCTGTACTGAGGGAAGGGCTCGCACTGGAAGGGCTCGTTTTGATGGAATTTCATGTGGAAAAGGAGGAGCTGGTCTATCCTATGGTGCCTGTGGGGGCGCCTATTACAGAGATGCTTTTGGTCTAATAGATCAGAATTGAGAGGGAAAACAGATGAACGAATCCATAAATGAAAAACATATCTTGTCCATATTAGTGGAAAACCAGCCAGGAGTCCTGGCCAGGGTGGCAGGCCTCTTTAGCGGGAGAGGCTTCAACATAGAGAGCCTCTGCGTCGCCGAAACCAATGAACCTCGTGTCTCCAGGATGACAATTGTGACCAATGGGGATTTGGGCGTGGTGGAGCAAATCAAGAAACAACTTAACAAGATAGTAGATGTGATAAAGGTGGTTGATTTTACGGGGAAAAAGTTCGTGCAACGGGAACTTGCCCTGATTAAAGTGCATGCCAGGCCTGAAAACCGAGCTGAAGTACTGCGTATGGTGGATATCTTCAGGTGCCGTGTCATCGATGTGGGCGCGGAGTACTACACGGTTGAATTGACGGGTGATGAAGGCAAAATCAGCGCTTTTTTAAACCTTCTCAAACCGATGGGGATAAAAGAGATTGCGCGGACAGGCGCCTTAGCCCTGGGACGTGAAAAAAAATAAAGGAGGAGTTATGTTATGGCAAAGATAGATTTTGGCGGTGTGTTGGAGGAAGTTGTTACATCAGAGGAGTTTACCCTTGAAAAGGCACAGGCGACTTTGAAAGATGAAACCGTCGCAGTGGTCGGTTATGGGGTACAGGGACCGGGTCAGGCCCTTAATATGAGAGACAACGGGATCAGGGTGATCGTGGGTCAGCGTGAGGGGGGGGCTTCGTGGGAGCGTGCGGTAAATGACGGATTTGTTCCCGGAGAGACCCTCTTTTCACCCAAAGATGCAGCGGATAGGGCGACCCTTATCCAGTATCTGGTATCGGACGCAGGGCAGGTGGCCCTCTGGCCGGAGATCAAGGGCTGTCTTAATAAGGGTGATGCCCTCTACTTCTCACACGGATTTTCCATCACCTACAAAGATCAGACAGGTGTGGTCCCACCCCCGGATGTGGATGTGATTTTGGTGGCGCCCAAAGGTTCGGGTCGTACGGTTAGGACCAATTTTTTGGCCGGAAGCGGGATCAATTCCAGCTACGCCGTTTTCCAGGACGCCACGGGTCGGGCACTTGAGAGGACCTTGGCCGTTGGGATTGCTATTGGCTCGGGCTATCTCTTTCCCACCACCTTTGAAAAGGAGGTACACAGCGATCTCACCGGTGAACGGGGTGTCCTGATGGGTTGTCTGGCCGGTGTTATGGAGGCGCAGTACGCCCTCCTGCGAAGGCATGGACACAGCCCCAGCGAGGCCTTTAATGAAACAGTGGAGGAACTGACACAGAGCCTCATCCGGTTGGTGGCAGAAAACGGGATGGACTGGATGTTTGGCAATTGCAGCACCACGGCCCAGAGGGGGGCACTTGACTGGAGCGGGAGATTCAGGGATGCGGTTGCGCCGGTCTTTGATGATCTCTATGAGAGTGTGGTGTCCGGTGAAGAGACCCGGATCGTTCTGGAGACAAACAGCCGTCCCGATTATCGTGAACGGCTTGAAAATGAACTTGCCCAGATCAGAGGGTCTGAGATGTGGAAAGCCGGGGCCGCAGTACGTTCCCTGAGACCGGAGAACCGGAAGAAGACGGGTGCATGATATGTAGGATCGGGTGAGGGGGGGGTTCCATCTGGAAGTCCCCCCTCCCCTATTTTGATTATCTCTCTTTGCTGCTGCAAGCAATATCGCGGGCATAAATAGATGTTTGACTTCGTGTTTTTGGCAAAACTGATGATTTCGGTTTCGATAGTTGTTTTTCTATCCTGGATAGCCGAACATGTGAGCCCCAAAGTCGCCGGACTTTTGTCCGGTTACCCATTGGGAGCGGCCATCGCCCTTTTTTTTTATGGTCTGGAGATAAGTCCGGAGTTCGCTTCAAAAAGCGCCTTATATACTATGATCGGACTAGTGGCCTCCCAGACGTTTGTATACTGTTACTATCGAGCTTCGGTATATTTTAAAAAATGGAATATTTTTTGTTCATCCATGATCGCCGTAGCAGGCTACTTTCTTGCCATATGGTTTCTCCACTTCATCAAACTCAATCATGTTCTTGCTATTGTCGTGCCCATAATATCTATTTTTCTGTTTTCGTATCTTTTCAGGGAGATTGACAATGTGAAGATACAGAAAAGACTGACATTAAATTACCGGCTTCTTTTTCTAAGGGCCATATTCGCAGGCGCCATCATTCTGGTGATCACCGGAGCGGCGAAATGGGTGAGTTCAACCTGGGCAGGTCTTCTCTCTGCCTTCCCGGTTACGCTCTTTCCCCTTATGCTCCTCATCCATTTCACATACGGCAAAAAGCACGTTCATACAATTATCAAGCATTTCCCTATGGGACTGGGATCTCTAATTACCTATTGCCTGAGTGTTTCGATCGTGTATCCGGTTTGCGGTGTTTACCTGGGGACCTTTGTATCGTTTACGACGGCGACAGTCTATTTACTAATCTATTACTTCATAACCGCGAAGCTGAAAGGTTCACGGAAGGCAAAATTAACCAACCTTCTGCATCCTTTGCGTCTCCGCTGTTAGAAAAATACGCCTGAATCTCTGGATACGTGCACGATTAGAAAAGAGATAGGTTGAGGAGAAAAATAGTCATGAAAAAAAGTTATAACATTGCCGTAATACCAGGAGACGGTACAGGGCCTGAGGTGGTGGCCGAGGGTGTAAAGGCCCTGCAAGCCATTTCAAAACAGTTTGCCATTGACTTTCAATTTACAGCCTTTGATCTGGGCGGAGAACGATATCTGAAAGAAGGCATCCTGGTAACAAATGAGGAAATAAGTCAATTGAAGACCATGGATGCCATATTCTTGGGCGCTATCGGCCACCCGGATGTCAGCCCCGGGATTTTAGAGAAGGAGATTCTTCTGCGGCTGCGCTTTGAATTAGACCTGTATATAAACCTCCGGCCAGTCGATCTTTTTCCTGGCGTAGACACCCCTCTCAAGGACAAAGGTCCGGAGGATATAGACTTTGTGGTGGTGAGAGAGAATTCCGAAGGGATGTATGCGGGAGGAGGCGGGTTTTTCAAAAAAGGGACCCCGGATGAAATTGCCATTCAGGAGTCTGTCAATACGCGCAAAGGGATCGAGAGATGCATACGGTACGCCTATGCATACTGCATGCAGCGGAACAAGAAAAGGCATTTGACACTTTGCGCTAAGACAAATGTCCTTGTTTATGAGTCTGATCTATGGTTCAGGGTTTTTCAAGAGATTCATAAAGATTACCCTGATATCACAATCAACTACCAGCATGTGGATGCCCTCTGCATGTGGATGATCAAGAACCCGGAGCAGTTTGATGTGATAGTAACTAACAACCTGTTCGGAGACATTATCTCTGACATAGGCGCAATAATCCAGGGAGGCTTAGGCGTTGCGGCCGGCGGGAATATGAACCCCGAAGGGACTGCAATGTTCGAACCGATAGGGGGGTCTGCGCCCAAATATGCGGGCTCAGGCAAGATCAACCCCCTGGCTGCCATTGCCGCTGTTCAGATGATGCTCGAGTACTTAGGTGAAGATGATGCTGCTGAAAGACTCCTTGCGGCCATTAAGAATGTGGTGAAGGAGAAGCTGAACAGCCTCGATGCCGGGAAGATGGGATATTCCACTAAGGAGGTGGGAGATTTGGTTGTGGGCTGTCTGGATTGATGAGATTGCTCCTCAGGAAATGCACTCTGTCCAGGATAATGACGTTGATTTCTTCAATCGCTTAACAGCAGCCTGCCCCTTTGGGCACGTTAGGTTTCCCAACGCCACTTCCCACATCGTTATCCGGCTCAATCACGCAGCAACATGAAGATGCGCCCCGGCCCAAGGCCGTATTGATAACAGCCGCGGCGCAGCCCACACCTGCCCGGACGGTCACGGCCTCTGTAGGGCAGTTCCGGGAACAGGCGCCGCATTCCATGCAGAGGTCCCGATTGTCGATCCTGGCGTGCCCGTTATTCATACTGAGGACCTCATGAGGGCAGACTATCAGGCAGATCCCGCACCCTACACACCTCTCCTGATCAAGTTTTAGGGTCACCACACCCTTGAGATAGACTAATTTTCCCATTTTACAGACTCCTTAAACCACAAACAACGACCCCAACCACAAGAACAACCCTGCCGCACCCGCAGCAATCTCCAGGGGCACCGCCCATTTCATCTCTTTCTTGACCCCTGAAAGGGAGGTGTAGGTGGAAGCTCCGGTGAAATCCATGGCCAAATATGCCGTAATGGCGGGGACTAATAAGAACCATGCCACGGTTTCGGCGCGGAAAGCCCAATTACTGAAATCTCCCGCCCGAAAGGCCGTAAGTATAATGGCCGTTATAAGGCCCAAGGTCGCCCCTTTCACGGAGAAGGCGCGACCAGGGAGCCATGGCAAGAGTATGGGCGTCAGAACCACGCCTGCCGCCACCGCACTCAACAAGGCAATCACGGCAAAGAGACCTTGGCTAAATGCGCCGGCCCAGAATCCCCCTTCCCCGCCAAAACCGCCGACAATGAAAAAGATAGGAAGTATGATAATGGCCCATTTGAGGGCAATAACCAGTTCCACCGGAACAAGCACTGTCCTTTCCCTGGTCGTAAAACTCTTTTTCCGCATCTCGGGGGTGGCTTTGAGTCCTGCATCCAAAAAAACGGGCAGATCCGTTGCCTCGATGGGGCCATAGAAGACCTTGAAACTGGAGAGTTTTTTTACCTGGTGGGCTGCTACCCCAGGGCCTGACAACTGCGGCAGAATCAACTCCCGATGGGACACGATCTGCGCCAGTCCGCTGGACTGGATACGCTTTGCCAGTTCCTCTGTGCCGAAGGTCCCTTTTCCTGCCGCACACCAGACATTGATGCCGTTGGTGTCTAACACCAGTATCCATGCATCGCGGCCTGGCAAGGCCTCGCGCAGCCGGTCAAAGCTCATCTTATAATTGGCTGTGACCAGGACCGGGGTATGCTCATCAGGATTCCCGAGGGCATACAATCCAGGTTCGATGGTATATCGCATGCGACCCACGCCCCACCGGGCCTTAATGGTTCCCCAATGATCGGCCCTTGACAAGGTGGAGGAAATCCGGGGAAGGGTTCCCACCTTAGTCTGAATAGAACCCACCACAAATGGCTGGTCAAGACTGGGAGGACTCAACTGAGCCTTTCCTCCCTTGGGTCAGCAGCTACCTGTGGGGGTTTGACTGGCTTCGAAGTCTATTGTCTTCAGCATCACAAGGTCGTCTTTTACCCGATTCATACGAACCACTCCGTTCTCCGATTAGATGTTACGTCCGCAACCGAACTGTTTGTCACTACTCAGGGCAACCGACCTAAAAAACCATTGGGACATATCCATCTTTTAGAAAATCGGAGATTATGCTGCCAACGTATTCCACCTTAAGCCCAAGATCCTCAATCTTTTCAGAGATGCCTTCACGGTCGGAGATGAACTTACAGGCGATCGGTTTTTCCACAGCCCCAATCTCCTTCGCAGTCTTGGCTATCATTTCGTCTTCAACAAGGAGACGCTCTGATGGGCCAAAAAAGACCACCTTGACTTCGTCCATCCAACCCTCTGCGAGTGTCCTGCTTGCATACATTAAGCCTGTTAACGCCTTCTCGTTTTCACCGGTAGCTATTATCACCAATAATTTAGAGCTCATAGTCATCTTCCTCCTCAAGTATTAAATCTTTATGGTTAGTATTTAGTGCCCGAACGAAAACTTTCTTTTTAGCCAATCTCTGCGTCAGATGAAAATTTTAATCCTCAAAATACTCAGTGTATTCCTGCGGTTAAAATTTTGATCTTCCTTGACCTTGACAAAAAATCCTAGTTTTCGTTCAGACACTATTTATGGCCCTTTCAGGGACCGTTTTATGAGGGCAAGATAATATTCCATGATGCCCTCGACCGAGCAGTAACAAACGCGTGGCCCATCAATCTCTCCCTGTATCCAGCCCGTCTCTTTTAATACCTTCAGGTGCTGGGATACACTTGATTGTGCCAAAGGAAGGGCGTTAACTATGTCACCGCAAACACACCTTTCTTCAAGAGGTTTATTTTCGAGCATACGAACGATCTCTACCCGAACAGGGTGGGCAAGTCCTTTGGAGAGTTCGGCTAATCTTTTCTTACGTGCTTCAAAGGGCAGTTGCTCCACCTCATTTGGGTCCACTGGATTCCCTTTGCATGTAAACTTTACTGGTTTCATGTAGATACAGAGTTCCTTAAATAATCGTTTATCGTAGATATACGATAATAAGGCGTAAACATTCTTCTGTCAAGCACATTTTCGTAAATCCTGAAAAACGAACATAATATTGGCTGTGATACCCTGGTCGTCGAATGAAGCAGAACTGATTTATTTCGTTTGCTGTTCTGCGTGATTCCCGTGTAAAATAAAAAATTTAGGCGTAGATATATCCGCATCGGGAGGATCGGGATGAACATAAAAGGATTGCTTTGCATCGGACATAGGGGCGCGATGGGCCATGCCCCCGAGAATACCCTTGCATCGTTTCAAAAGGCTCTTGAACTGGGCACACCATGTGTGGAACTTGATGTTTACTATGTGGACGGTAACCTTGTGGTGTTTCATGATGATCGTTTGGAACGAACAACTAATGGATCAGGATATTTGCTTGACCAGAATTTCGACTACCTGCGCTCTCTCGATGCCGGGAATGGCGAGAAGATTCCAACCCTCCGTGAGGTGTTCGAAGCAATAGATTTGCGAGCGGGAGTGAATATCGAGTTGAAGGGGCCCGGTACGGCTCGCCCTGTTGTTGAATTTATCTCTGCCCTACGCAAACATGGTTGGAATGATGACTTAATTCTGGTGTCGTCCTTCAACCACCGTGAACTTTCAGAGGTGCGTCGAATAGAGTCGCGGATAAGGCTTGGGGCGATGATTGTCGGTTTACCGGTCGATGATGCTGCCTTTGCGGCTGTGCTTGGGGCATATTCGGTCCACGTCTCCCTGGAATTTGTTGACCACAGGTTCGTTGACAATGCCCATTCTCGCGGTCTAAAAGTTTTTGTCTTCACCGTCAATCATCCTGACGATATATATAAGATGGAAAAACTCGGAGTGGATGGGGTATTTACCAACTATCCCGAAAGAGTTTTACGACATCAAAAGGACGGAGGCATCATCGGCTGGGTCTGACAATGCTAAGGGCTTGCGCGAAGTCTCCTATGGCCCGATGGACCCTCTCCGCCCTTTTTCCCAGCAGGATACCGTGGCGGTTGAAGTTAAAAAGTCGGTATTCCTTGTCTATGGAGCTAATGAGCTCAAATACCTTCCTTGATCCTTTTGGATCCACTATGGGATCTCCGTTTGCCTGGATCACAAGGGCAGGGGCTTTGATTTGGGGCAGCTTTTGTTCCACGGATTCCATTAGCAGGCTCAGCTCTTTGACACCACATACGGGATTTCGGAAGTAGTTGATGTGGGGATTTTCAGGCCTGTTTTCTAAGAATTCCTTTTTTGCGCCATCTATGTTAATGAGATCCATGCATCGGTTCCACACACCTACGGCAGGAAGAAATTTCACGGAGAAGTCCTGAAGGCGAAGGGGAGGCGATACGGCAAATACGCCCGCAAGACCTTCTAACCTTGACCCAAGATCCAGTGCCAGACCCGCCCCGGTGGAAAACCCTCCAACGATCACCCTTTTGCACAAACTGCTGACAATGGCATACCCTTCGTCGACGGATTCCATCCAGTCCGTATACGTTCTGGTGGACAGGTCATCGGGAGATGTTCCGTGCCCGCTCAAGCGGGGAGCGTAAACGAGAAAACCCCTTTTGCCGAGATAAACCGCCAGTTCCTTTACCTCCGCGGGTGCTGCCATATATCCATGGATCAAAACAATACCGGTCCCCCTGAACCGGTTCCCTATCAGATAGGGCATCCCTACCTCTTTGTCTTTGGATTCCCCTTCCAGATGGAAGACTGCATAGTCCTCTTCAAACCGCTGAATGGCTTTATTCATCAGTTTCTCTGCAATCTGGCGCTTCACTAAGAAACCCGGGCGCCAAGAAATACGGCGGATTTGACGCTGAAGTTTTTTAAGAGGTTCCACCTCATTTGCAATGACCTGCACCGGATTATCAATACGCACCCGGTGAAAATCAAAACCGCTTCTAAATTTGGCGCGATCCTTGATCAGCCCCCCTTTCTCCTTTGTTATAAGTCCCTTGTTTAAGGCCAGCGACAGGAACTCGTTGTACTTGTGAAAACGGTCGTCCGTAAGGAGAGGAACTTGATCTTTTCTAAGGTCTCCATGCAGATAAATGCCCGTTTGGTTCAGCTTTAGGGTAGCCGCGAGGAAGACCCTTCTCCTGAAATCCATTTCATCGATTTTCCTGCGAGGGATCGCCTTTAGCATGGAGGCAAACAGGTGATCGTGGTTTACCGTGGTCATACCGTAGATGGCCGACATGTATTTGAACATGATTTTCAACGCCATCCTGCGCATGATCCGTCTTGATGGGATCGGGTCGTCAAAATTGATTCTGCGGGTGGCGGCAATATCTTTCAAAATAAATGGTCTTTGAAGAAACTTTCCGATTTCGATCGGTTCTCCGAATCGGATGTCCACATCAACGCCGGATAGAAGCATTGTGCCTTCTGCCATAACCTCTTCAATGGCCCGTTCGGAAAAATCATTGAGAACCTTGGGCAACAGGGTGCTGATCATGTTCTCATGTGCCCTCAAGGGATAATAGGTGATGTTTATCGGAACGATATAGGTACGCCTATTTAAGATTGGTTTAATAGAGTCTATTTGAAAATAGGCCATAAGGCGTTTTGCCTCATCAGGTGCGACGTCTTTCAAGGCCTTTAATCTCTGCCTGTAGAATTCCGTCCTGATCGCAAGGGTCGCGGCCCCGCTATGCGGCGGATGTTTTTTGCCCCCCGCATAGGAGATCATATAACGGCCTTTCTCAACGATCTTTTTGTTTTTTACCATACGTCCTTCGGGATAAATTATCCATATGGCCTCTCCGGTGAGAAGGGTTTTTACCATAAGGAGATCCCTGTCAGGATCACGGGTAGAAATAACACCCAACTTATCGAAGATGGCAGCGAGACGACCTTCAAATAGGCTGTAGTCGGCAAGTGACCATACCGGAAGTCTTGTGAGTTGGTGGAGGTGGTGAGGCAGAAACAGGGTTTCGATCCTGGTAAAATGGTTGGCCACGAAAATTATCGATCCATCGGGGATGTTTTCTTTACCATGAATATTGATCTTGAGTTTTGAGAGTTGAGAGAGTCCTTTTATGGCAAGGCTTGTTGTCAGGTAAGCGAAATTGTTCATGGATACTCATCCTCGCAGAAGATGTGCCCCTCATATCTCAGGCCGTGTGAGCTTGGTGGTATTTGATGCCCGCTGAACAAAGGTTGTAGCATATAAATGTATATTATAAAATTACAGGGAGAAAGGCAATAGTGGCCAAAGTTTCAACGCCCTGTTTCATGTGCGAGTCAGAAGACAGGGGCCATAACGCAAGAAAGCATTGACAATGTAGCTTTTCTGACTTGATTTCAAGGTGGGTGACATGTAAGATCGTGTACCAAAACCTTGGCGTATATGGGATAATTGGGCGTGAGTGGCAGATGCGGTTAGAGTAATCCGTGTAATCTGCGAAATCTGTGGATTAAAATTTTTTCAGAAAGCAGGTAATTACCAATGGCTTTTAGGCTGGAGATCAGATTAAAAAATGAGCTGGCAGATGCTGACGGTGCCGGTATCATGCGTAAGGCAAGGGGGTATTTCGGATTTGAGGTTGACGATGTCCGGGTGATCCGGGTCTTGACCATTGATGCCCATCTGGGGTTGGAACAGTTGGCGCAGATCCGGACAGAGATATTTACCAACCCTGTGACTGAGGAATCCTCCTATTCCCCGATCGCACGGGAGTTTGATTGGCTCATATGGATCGGCTTTCGCCCGGGAGTCCGGGATACCGCCGGGAGCACGGCGGCCGAGGCCGTTGAGGATCTTCTGGGAATGGAATTCAAGCCGGGTGAAGCCATTTATACCTCCAAACTCTATGAGATTAGAGGGCGCCTTGACGAACAACAGGCCCATAAGATCGCGGGCGATCTGTTGGCCAATGAGGTTATCCAGCAGTGGAAGATATTCTCGCGGGACGAATGGCGGCCCGATGAAGGGATCGGTCTGTTGGTTCCGAAGGTGATTCTTGACCACGAGCCAGAGGTCAGCACCATATCCATCCAGAGCAACGATGAACTGAAGAGAATATCCGATGAGCGAAACCTTGCGCTTCAAGAGAGAGACATCCCCGTTATCCGGGCCTATTTTCTGAGAGAAGAAATACAAGATGAGAGGAAAAAGGTAGGACTCGATCTCCCTACAGATATAGAGCTGGAATATATATCCCAGGCCCGCAGCGACCACTGCAATCACAACACCTTCAGAGGACTTTTCAGGTATCACGACCTTTACACCGGAGAGAGGGAGATCGTGGATAGCCTCTTCAAATCGTGCATTGAAAATCCTACCCTGAAGATCAAAGAGGAAAAAGAGTGGGTAATATCCGTTCTGTGGGATAACGCCGGCGTGGGGCGATTTGACAATGACCACTATTATGTCATCACAGGCGAGACCCACAACAGCCCCTCCAATATGGAGGCTTACGGGGGCGCCATTACAGGGATCGTCGGGATCTATCGAGATCCCATGGGTACGGGAAAAGGATCAAAGCTGATTTTAGGGATGTACGGGTACTGCGTTGGTCACAGGGATTATCAGGGTGACCTGACACCCCATCTCCATCCCAGGCGACTGCTTGACGGGATCATCGAGGGGGTAAGGGACGGGGGGAACAAGAGCGGTATCCCCACCCCCTTCGGGTTGCTCCTTTTTGACGAAAGCTATACAGGGAAATGCCTTGTCTTTGTAACCACCATGGGGATAATGCCCGCTCTGATCGGGGCAGAGTCATCCCATAAGAAGACCACTGTCCCCGGGGATCTCATTATTATGTCGGGTGGCAGGGTAGGTAAAGATGGCATTCATGGGGTGACAGCCGCATCGGAAACCTACAGCGAGCACACCCCGGCTGGTCATGTCCAGATAGGAGACCCGTACACCCAGAAAAAAATGCATGACTTTTTGAACGAGGCAAGAGATGAGGAACTCATATCCTTCATCACCGACAATGGGGGTGGGGGTCTCTCCTCATCCGTGGGCGAATCGGCCCGTTTCAGCAACGGCTGCGTCGTGGAACTCGACAAAGTGCCCATGAAATATGAAGGCCTGGATCAATGGGAGATCTGGATCTCCGAGTCCCAGGAAAGGATGACCATTGCCGTAAAACCGGAACATATAGATCGATTCATGGAGCTTTCTCAAAGGCATTCGGTTGAAAGTACTGTGATTGGAGAATATACAGATTCCGGATTCCTGCACCTAATTTATAAGGGGAAGACCTGCGCCTACATCAGGATGGATCTCTTGGAATCCGATTTTCCCCAGTGGGAATTTGATGCCGAGTGGATTCCCCCTGAAGCGAGGGGACTGGCAGAACCGGTTATCAGCGAAGTTGGAGACCATGGCGCCCTCCTGAATGCCATGCTTTCCCGGACCAATATATGCGACCGCAGTTGGATAACAAGACAGTACGATCATGAGGTTCAGGGAACAAGCGTCATAAAACCGTTGGTAGGAAAAAAAAGGGACGTTCCCTCCGATGCCGCGGTTATCAGACCGCTGCTCGACTCCGAAAGGGGCATAGCGGTTTCCCAGGCACTTAACCCCTTCTATTCAAAGATTGACACCTACCATATGACCGCTGCCACCATTGACGAGGCTGTCAGGAAGGTCCTGGCCGTGGGTGGAGATCCTGACCACTTAGGCGGGGTAGATAATTTTTGCTGGCCGACCATTGAATATGATCCGGTAAAAAATCCTGATGGCAGGTACAAGGCCGCACAATTAGTAAGGTCCTGTTTGGCATTGAGGGATTACTGCCTTGACTACGGAATACCACTCCTGTCCGGGAAAGACAGCATGTATATCGACGGAAATTTAGAAGGCCCCTTTGGAGAAAGGCGTAAAGTGTCGGGATTGCCCACGCTCCTCTTTACCGTGTCGAGCGTAGTTAAGGAGATAAACAAGTGTGTCTCCATGGATGCCAAATTCCCCGGAGACATTGTTTATATTTTAGGCGAGACCAGGAATGAATTGGGTGGGGGTGAGTTCTATCAAATGATGAACTATGTCGGCCTTAACGTCCCAAAGGTGGGTGCAAAGGCGTTATGGCCTCAATACCTGGCGCTCCATATGGCCATATCCGAGGATCTGATTTCATCATGCCATGCGGTTTCAAGGGGGGGACTTGCAGTGCATTTGGTCTTAGTGGCCATGGCAGGCGAACTCGGGATGGAGATAGATCTCTCCTTGATCCCCGGTTCTGCCGGGCTCACACCAAGCCAGGTACTCTATTCGGAATCGTGCGGGAGATTTGTCATCACCGTTGCTCCCTGGAAAAAAGAGCGGTTCGAGGAGATCTTTTCCGGTATGAATATGGAGAGGGTAGGTGAAATTACGGAATCCCCTTTATTCACCATGAAATCAGATAACGGCGAGCCGATCATCAGGGAAGAACTATCTAAATTAAGAGATTCATGGAAAATGCCTTTTGGAGATCTGATATGACACCGATAAAAGCGCTGGTCCTTACGGGCTACGGGCTCAATTGCGACTATGAAACCGATTTTTCTTTGAAATCAGCGGGCGCTGATTCACACAGGGTCCACATCAATGAGCTGATTAGCGGGAAAAAAGATGATATTCAAATCAGATTGAGTGACTATCAAATCTTGGTTTTCGGAGGAGGGTTTAGCTGGGCAGATGACCATGGGGCAGGCGTCCTGATGGCCTCCAAGCTGAAAAATCATATTGGTGAGGAGATAGAGGAATTCATTCAAAACGGCAACCTCATCATCGGTATATGCAACGGCTTCCAGACATTGGTCAATCTCGGTCTCCTTCCTGGTTTCGGGGGCCAGTACCGGGAGCGTTGCGTGGCCCTGACCTATAATGACTCAGGCAATTTCATTGATACCTGGGTTAGGCTTAAGGTCAACCCGGCCTCACCCTCTGTTTTCACCAAGGGGCTTTCAGATTTAGAACTCCCTGTGAGGCATGGTGAGGGAAAGTTTTATGCCTCTGATGAAACCATTGAACAGCTCTTTGAAAACAGGCAGGTTGTGTTGCAGTATGCCGATGAAAATGGAGAAGAAGCGGATCGTGCATGGCCCCTTAACCCCAATGGATCACTCCGGGACATCGCAGGGATATGTGACCCTACCGGTCGCGTCTTCGGCCTGATGCCCCATCCCGAGGCCTTTAACCATTTCACCAATCACCCTGACTGGACCAGGAAGAAACAAGAGCTTGCACGTCAAGGCGGGGGGACTCTTCAGGAGGAGGGGGAAGGGATCAATATCTTCAGGAATGCGGTAGACTATTGCAGAAGTTAGCGGGTTATTGAGCCACCCATTTGCAGCGATGAAAACGCTAAATTGGAAAATCCCTGTTTCAATTCTTATTATTTCCTTTGCATATCTCTGGAATATTGGAACCCCCGTAATGTGGGGGGACGAAGCAGGCACCGCAATCTTTGCACGGAACATAATTAAGACGGGAGTTCCTGTCGGGTTCGATGGCAGAAACCTTGCAGTTTTTGGGAACTGCGCATCTGTGAGTACGTCGCTTTTGTCAAAAAAAATCCCATGGGCGCAATTCTATATTGGCTCACTCTCTATCATGTTCTTTGGGGAAACCACGGTTGGAGCCAGGCTTCTTTTTGTATTGATTGGGATGTGCGCCTTTTTCCCTCTTTACTCTGTCCTTAAAAAACAAAGCCCCCATGCTGCGCTGATCACGACACTTGTTCTCATATCACCTCAAATCGTACTTTTTCAAAGAAATGTACGCTACTACCCTATGCTTATCTTTCTATTTTGCTTTCTGCTATGGACATATTCCTATGATTTCCGATCTCAGAAATTGCGCTTCGCATTTGTTTGCATCTGTTCCCTTTTACTTTTTCATACGCATCAGCTTGCGGCATTTTGCACAATGATTTCGTTCCTGATTTTCTGCTTATTAAGAGATAGGAAATGTATAAAGATCTATCTGCCGGCATTTCTTTTGGGGTTAGCCTCATGGCTTATATTCTATATATCTTTAAAAAGCGTGCCCGGCAGCAACTACGAAATGGTTCGTCTCCTTTTTGAACACACGTCAGGGTGGGCAGCTGTTTTTTTCAATGGCATCAAGGCAAGCGTCCTTGATCTTGACTTCGTAAATGCCCTACCCCTAATGGTATGGGCAATAATATTCATCCTCGCATTGTCAAAGAGGAACAGGGGCAATATCTTTTCAGTCCTCGGAACCCCTATCAGTTTATTAATTCTGATAAATCTCGGCGTTCAGATAATAGTAACGTCGGCGCTTATTGGTTTCGAAACAAGGAACCAGTATTCTGTTTTGCGATTCATGCCCCACCTGATAACCACGGCTATTATTCCTCTTTTGCTTGTTATTGAAACCCTGCTATCAAAGGCACTGGGAAACCGAACCGCAAAGATCTGGCTTATTCCTGCAGGATTTATTCTAATTACGATTTCAAATGTTTTCAGTTTTTCATATTGGTTTCCCCCCCTTCCCGGCAGGAATTACAGGGTATCGTGGTGGACACCGGTATATTCTGAAATAATAAAACGTGAACCAGATTCCATAAAGATGGTGATCGACACCATCTCACAAGAGAATATATCAAATGATAGCACAATCGTGGTATGGCCTCCATATCTTAATGAGGTCTTTAGTTTTTATGTTGGCCACAGAAATCTTATTCGCCCAAGTGTATTGAGAAATTCGGAATGTGAAAAATGTGTCATCAGGAAAATCGGAGTGACCGCTTACAACCGCTTTTATAAGAATCCAAAATGGTATATTATTTTCCAAGATTCCCCAGGCAAAACACCTCCCGGATATGAACTGATCAAGATACCTTTTTACAGACATAGCCCTGATGCCACAAGACCCGAGCTTACAAGACATGGTTTTATTGCAAACTCAAACAGACAGATAAGATATATAAATATTTACAGAAAACTATAATCATAATCCAATTAAACCCCTGCAAAACGCCTCATCAGTCGAGGAAAGACGCATGTCTTTAAAAAGACCGATTTATTGTATTATTCTCATTATCTTTGCCACATTAATAATATATATGCCTGCCATTCGGGGGGGCTTTATTTGGGATGATGATGCCTTTGTCACAGAAAATCCTTTGATTCATTCCCCTGACGGCCTTTATCGTTTCTGGTGTACCACTGAAGCTCCGGATTATTTCCCTTTAACATCGACAACCCTGTGGTTGGAGTGGAGATTGTGGGGAAATAATGCTACCGGATACCATGTTGTGAATGTGTTATTGCATATCCTGAACTCCCTTCTGATATGGTTGGCCTTAAGAAGATTGAAGATCCCTGGAGCATGGTTGGCGGCCTTCGTATTTGCCATCCATCCCGTTAACGTAGAATCCGTGGCATGGATTACTGAGCGAAAAAACCTTTTGCCCATGTTTTTTTACTTGGTTAGTATTCTCCTCTATCTTCAATTTGAGGAGAGTCGGAAAAAATGGGCCTACGGGTTATCTCTTGGCGCTTTTCTCTTAGCATTACTAAGTAAATCATCCGTAATAATGCTGCCCCTTGTTCTTCTTGGTTGCGTTTGGTGGGAACGGAGCAGGCTAACCCTTAACGATCTTTTTAGAGCAATCCCTTTTTTCCTGATGTCGCTGATTATGGGTCTTGTAACTATTTGGTTTCAATATCATAATGCCATCGGATCAACAATCGTTCGGGACGACAGTTTCCTTTCACGTCTGGCAGGAGCAGGCTGGGCAGTGTGGTTCTATATCTACAAGACAGTTTTTCCTTTCAACCTGAGCTTTATTTATCCCCGGTGGCAAATTGATGCCTCTTCGTTGGTTTCTTTCGTGCCGATCTTGATCTTGGTCAGCCTGCTGATAATATTATTTCGATACAGAAATTCATGGGGCAGCCCGTTTTTGTTTGGACTTGGCTATTTTGCGGTGACGCTTTTTCCTGTGCTCGGGTTTTTTAATATATATTTCATGAAGTATTCATTTGTCGCTGACCATTGGCAA
>Ga0307424_1000153_pt1 | contig 33750 bp, 29 predicted proteins | sample SalMarWE160320MG_FD_202157 | JGI IMG/M metagenome (GOLD analysis project Ga0307424, IMG submission 202157) | Salt marsh sediment microbial communities from the Plum Island Ecosystem LTER, Massachusetts, United States - WE1603-20 | ecosystem: Environmental > Aquatic > Marine > Intertidal zone >... | reverse complement strand
TACTCGGCATATTTGGGGTGATGTTTTTTGGTCCACGCCCTGATCTTCTTTATCATGGGATACTGGTCCTGATAATAGTAGGAATAGCAGGTTACACCCATATACTCATTCGCCAAGCCCTTTAACTGATTTAACAGGTGCTTCTCGGTCGACCAGAACGTGCCCATGAACTTACACTTGAGCCCATAGTCCTTGGATTGTTTGATTACCGTCTGAATCGGTGTAACCACATATCCATGAAAGATACAGTATTCCACCTTTTTGCGCTTCATATCAAGTATCTGGGTGGATACATCCACAGCACCTACTTTTGTGATCTCTTCAGCCACCAAGTTCAGACCCATCTTCTTGCACAACTCACGGCCGGCAGGAATAGGCTCTCGTCCAAATTCGGTGTCACTATAGAAAAAAGCGATATTGGCCCCCGGTTTTTCCTTGGCGATATACTTCAAAAGGATCCCGAACATTTCGGCATATGTCGGCCCGGGAATAAACATATAAGGGTTTTTTTTCGGATCAGCCGCAATTTCGGCAAATGTATAGGCGGAGTAAAGGACCTTGTAACGGGCGTTGATCTCCGGCGCAAGGGCCTTGGTCATCCCGGTGCTCTGTCCCCACATCGCCTGTGGTTTATGCTGGGCATACAGACGTTTAAAGGCGGCGATACCCGCATCATTCTTGTATTCACCGTCGGCCCAGTAGTATTTTATCTTTTTTCCGTTAATGCCCCCGGCCTCATTGGCCATTGCCACGGCATCTTCCATGGCATCAGCCCCATGAATACCGGCAAAGGCAAAGCGTCCTGTAAAAGGATGCACTGCACATATGGTCGGGTCCTCTTCGGCCATTGCCTTGCTCACGCTGAACAATCCGATGCACAAAACCAAACTAAGAACAAATATAATCGTCTTTTTCATAACAACTCCCCCTTTACTCAATTAGATGGTTGATTATCCTGATTCTGAAAGAGACGTCCATTCACCTCCTTTCATTTATTTCTTAATACGAAAACGGCCAGAGCCTGAAAAAATTCTTGATCCTGTTCCAGATCTCTGCAAGACCACGGGGCTCAAAAACAAGAAAAAGGACGATGAGCAGGCCGAAAATAACCTCTTTCATGGGAACAAAGATCTCTTCATGCCCGGGGGCGTACGCCTTAACGACTTCTGACAGGTGGTTAAGGAGTTCAGGTGTCAGGGTTATAAATATGGCGCCAAAGATAGAACCCAAGGTGCTCCCCAACCCCCCAACGATAATCATGGCGAGATACTGGATGCTGAGAATGAACGGGAAATGGTCCGGGGTAACGACTTTTAGAAAGGTGACCCACAATGCCCCGGCAACTCCGGCATAAAAAGAGCTTATCGCAAAGGCGCTGAGTTTATATCGAAACAGGTTGATCCCTATGATCTCGGCAGAAAGATCCCGGTCCCGGATCGCCACAAATGCCCTTCCCATGCGGGAACGCACCAAGTTTCTCGCATAGCCCACGCCAAGGACAACAAAAAACAGTGTTATCCAGTAAAACTCTTTTTCAGTAACAAATTGAAGGCTGCCTATGCTGGGGGCCGGGATATTGATCCCGGTAATGCCCTTAGTCAAGGATTCCCAGTGGATAAAGACAAATTCAAAGATAAACTGGGCCGCCAGAGTAGCAATACAAAGGTAAAGACCCTTTACCCGGAGAGATGGTATGCCGATAATCATGCCTGCGAATGCCGCAATTAGACCGGCAAAGGGGATGGACAACCAGAAAGAAAATCCCAGACGGGTGACAAGGATGGCCGAGGTATAGGCCCCCACACCCACAAAAGCGGCATGACCAAGAGAAATCTGTCCGGTAAATCCAGTCAGGAGATTAAGGCCAACGGCCGCTATGATGGCAAAACCGATCATATTGGCCACATAAAGGAGATATGCACTGGCTACGAAGGGGAAAATGATCAGAAAAATAAAGAACAGTCCCAGACAGAATTTCACAAAGAGAGACTGAAAAATCTCTTCGTCCTTGATATAGGTCTCTTTAAAATCACCGCATCTCATAGTATAAAACCGGTTCCATTGTTATGGGTCAGTGGCCATTACCAGTGCCTGAACGAAATAACTTCCCTATTTCATAATCTTAATCATAATCGTAATCTTACTCAAAACGATTATGATTAAGATTACGATTATGATTAAGAACCCAAAAACAAATTTCAAATGTGGCAGTTCCTTCAATCCCCTCAGACCCTCTCAATCAGCTCTTTACCAAAAAGCCCATAGGGCCTCACCATGAGAATGATTACTAATATAATAAAGGGGGCCATACCCTTGGCGCCCCCTCCTATGAGGGGATCAATATAAAGACCGGTTAAATTCTCCAAGATCCCGATAATAAAACCACCTAAGATAGCCCCTCCAATGCTGTCGAGGCCACCCAAAATAATAACGGCCAGTACCTTCAGACCAATATCTCCCATATATACGCTTATACCGCTGATGTTGCCGATAACAATCCCGCCTATAACAGAGGCCATGGCGCCGAAACACCAGGCCAAGGCAAATACCCATCTCACGCTGATGCCCATGGAAAGGGCAGCCTGCTGGTCGTTTGCCGTTGCCCGCATGGCAATACCGGTCCTGGAAAATTTAAAGATCAGGAGAAAAGTTACAGTTCCAATAATGGCAAATATAAAGCCCCATAAGAGCCCCGAGGGGACCACGGCAAAGCCGAGGAGCAGGGGCTTTGATGGAAAGATCTCTGGAAAAGTCCGGAAAGAAGGGGTCCATATCATGTACATGAGCCCTCTAAGGATTAGCCCCAGACCAATAGTAACCATTATTACCGAGATAATTGGTTCACCAATAAGGGGTCTTAAAATAAGTCGTTCGATTACAAAACCGAGGGCACACGCCATCAGAAGGGTAAGGATGAAGGCAAGATAGAAAGGGGCTTTCAATTGCAGCAGGGCCGTCAAACAAACAAAGGCGCCAAGGGTCATAAACTCACCCATGGCCAGATTAAGGACACTGGTGGCCTTATAAATAAGCACGAAACCAAGGGCAATCAATCCGTATACACCACCGGTCGCTAAGCCGGTAACAATAACCTGGATCAGGATATCCATATGAGGTGGCCCCTTAGGTTCGTTTCTGGCAAAAATAGCATTCGTGAATTGTTGTGTCAATAACTTAGGGGATCAAACAGAGAATCCCCAGCGCCCTTTACAGCGTGCTTGCTATCACCACCTTCTGGATCTGGCTGGTCCCCTCATATATCTGGGTAATCTTGGCGTCACGCATCATCCTTTCCACTGGATATTCCTTTACATAGCCGTACCCACCCAACAGTTGGACAGCATCTGTCGTGACCTTCATGGCTGTTTCTGCTGCTAAGAGCTTTGCCATGGCTGAATAGCGGATCGTTTCCTTGGGAAGTCTATCCAAGTTCTTGGGGAGTTCCTCAAAGAGAGAAGCCGCCTTATATGTCAACTGCCTGGCCGCTTCCACCTGGGTTGTCATGTCCGCCATCATCCATTGGAGGCCCTGGAAAGAGAAAATCGGTTTGCCAAACTGAACCCGTTCTTTTGTGTATTGAATCGCATATTCGAGGGCGCCCTGGGCGATACCCACCGCCTGCATTGCAACCGGGATCCTCGTGAGGTCCAGCGTTTTCATGATGATTGGAAAGCCGATCCCTTCCCGGCCCAGTATGTTTACGGCCGGAACCCTGACATCCTCAAGTATTATTTCCACAGTCGAAGAAGCCCGAATGCCGAGTTTATTTTCGTGCTTCCCTATGCTAAAACCGGGCGTGCCTTTTTCCACAATGAAAATGCCGGTTCCTTTAGTAGCCGGCACGGATGTATCTGTTCTTGCCGCAATACAGATCACCTCAGAAACATCGGCATGGGAGATGAACGTCTTGGTGCCGTTGATAACATAATCATCACCATCTTTGACGGCCTTTGTCTTAATACCGGAGACATCGGATCCCGCATTTGACTCTGTTAATCCAAAGGCCACAAGGTGTTCACCCGTTGCTAATTTCGGGAAATATTTTTCTTTTTGATCGTCGGTTCCGGCAAGCATGATCGGCATGGTTCCGAGTTCATGCACCATGAGTATCACGGAGGTGGATGCACAGACCTTGGCTATCTCCTCTATGATCAGGCAGAGGGAGAAAAGGCCCATCTCAGAACCCCCATATTTCTCCGGGAAATCAGCCCCAAAAAGGGCGTTTTCCCTGAGCACCTCCACCATATCCCATGGGAATTTTGCCTCTTCATCCCGCTTTTCAGCGCCCGGCGCAATCTGCTCCTTGGCTATGCGCGCAACCGTATCCTTAAGCATCTGTTGTTCTTCTGTAAGGTTGTATGACATTTTCAACTCCTTTCTCAAAGCCAGCAATAAGGTACAGCACTCATTCTGTAAAATATTCTTAAGATCTTTTGCCTTAAACGTGCAGAAATGTCAACCTCAGATCTGGGTGTTGTTTAGGGACTATGATTAGGTGTACAACAGGTGGAAAAAACAGGCGGGTTAGAAACTTGGAAAATCTTCTACCTTTGTGCAAAACGGTATAGAAGGGAACCTCTCAGGATCACAGCATCATCCGCACACATCTCGTGACAGCAGTAGCAGCGAATGCATTTCTCGTCGTCTATTTGGGCATGGGTTTTTTTTCGGCCTTTTACCATGGAAATGGCCTTCATGGGACAGGCCTCATGGCAGGCCCCACATGCAATGCACCTTTCCTTTGATATCCGGGGTTTCAGGGTCAGGCTGTTTTTGAAGAGTGGTTGTAAAGGCCTTTGCCACCAGGTCAGATGATCAGCCTGACCTGTACCCTGACAAATGGTGCGGGGAAGTTTGAAATCAGGGATTCGAAGCCCTGAGATGTCTGCTCCGATGAGCTCCACCTGGTCCATGTGGTTGGGTTGCATGCCACGATTTTTCGCTTCTAACAGGATCGGATTGCTTTCCCGCGGCAGGCCGATTATCTCACCAGCAACGACGTCCAGGGCAAGGGGGTTGGTGCCTCCTAAAAGCACACCGACCTGTTTAGGATCGCCCCCACTGGGGCCGTCACCCTCCATGGCCATGACTGCATCCATGATAGAAATCCGGGATGAAACGATACTCATGAGGTCAAGGAGCATATTGGCAAATCGGCCTGTATCCATAAGCTTGACATGATAGCCCGGTTTGGCGAGTCCCGGTATGACCCCAAAATGGTTTTTAACCGCACCGGTCATGGAGGTGAAGGTGTGAGATTTGAGCTTACAGAGATTCAGGATCCCGTCTGCCCTCAGAATTGGGGTGATGATCTCAAAGCGCTTGATCAATTTTCCATCAGGGAAAGAAAGAATCTCAAATGTGGTGTCAAAATTGAGTTTTGCGCCGGATTCTTCTGCTGCCCTCGCCATGCCGTTGGTATTATAGATCTTGGTTAGGACCTTTTCGGTAAACCGAAATCCAGCCCCCGGACTGTCTACAATGAACGGTTCAGCGCCCGACTTCTTTACCATTCGGGCCACTGCCGACACGACGGCCGGATGCGTTGATACGGCCTCATCAGGGGTGCCGGCACGCAACAGATTCACTTTAAGGGCGATTGTCTCCCCCTTGTTTACAAATGAGTTCATGCCCCCCATTAGATCCACAAGTTCCACAAGCCGTTCTTCAGCCTGACCGTAGTCAGGGCACGGAATCACATAAACCCTGTTATCCATCAATCTGCCTCATCATTTCACTTCTCTATATATGCTGGCAGCAAAAGCCCAGGAAAAACCCAAAAATCACACACACTGTAAAGAAAACCGATCACGATTTCAAGCACTATCCCATAACTGGTTCTGGGGGTCTTATGTCTTTGGCAGCTATTTTTTGACTGGTGCAAGCAGGAATTACGAGACCCCAAAGGGTGTTTTTTCGCAGGTGAAGCCGAACCGGAATTTTCATTTTACGGAGTAAGGATGGGGTGCAAATGAACAAGCTTTCCGGTATCCTTTTTTTCTTCTATGACCGTAAGGGAGCATTTTGTGAGCAAAAGCACATTTTACGTCCGAATAAAGTGATAATGTCTACAAAATCAGCCTGAAAGGCCGAATTTGACTTTCTTTGTGAATTCGCGGATCGGATTTGTCCGCTGGAGGTCAAAGCAGGGATCAATCCAAGGAGTAAAAGCTTGAAATCTTATGATCTACAGTTCCAATCGGACCATCTCATGCGCACGAATCTGCTTAATTTCCAGACGGATGGTAAGATTTGTAATCTGCCCCTTTACGCCGTATCGCTACTGCCGCGTTTTGTTTCGGAAGCCGATTGAAAGCAGGGTAACGAATTGGCCGCGACCACACACGCAGACGGACGCAGACTTAAAACGGGGATTATTCATTTGCAGCTCTATAGTACTTCACAAAAAAAGCGTCGCCCCATCAATTGATGATGGGGCGACGCCTTTAAAAAAACCCTGCAAGAAACGTTAGACTTCGGTTACTGTAATGGCATCCTGTTCACATACCTCTATACAGCTTTCGCATCCGAGGCACTCTTCAGCATTAACCGGCACAGATTTATCATCCACTAATTCATAAACATCCACTGGACAAACCTCTATGCACTCTTCGCATCCTTCACATTTTTCCGCATCAACAACAACTTCGTAGCCCATATGCCTAAACCTCCTGAATTATGATTAAAAAATGCCCAAATATATCCTTATGACTGTCTGTCTGCTAACGGGCATAACACCCTTTTAGCTAATTCAGCGGGTTATTTATCAGACAAGTTTTTGCCTGTCAAGCCTTTTTACGTACAATTTTAGACCTTATCCATGCCTCCGGGGGAGGTGAAATAAAAGGGCCGACTCTATGTAGAAATCGGCCCTGGATCAAAAGATTTTGCAGGTCGGTTATGCGGCGGCCTCTTCCTTCACGGAAATGGCGATCTTGTACAGAATCGTGAGCACGAAAAACCCTGTTGCCCAAACACCTATGGTAATCAACATTTCCGGGGTAGTGGGCCAGTAATCGGTTACTGTCTCAAAAGGGTTGGGAGTAAAACCGCCAACAATCAGGCCCAACCCCTTATCAATCCATGTGGCGATAATGAGGATTATGCATGCCACGGTCAATGTGCCCTCATTCCGCCGGGTGGCAGGAACAATCAACAGTACGAGCGAGAGGATAGCAAATACGGTGGCAGTCCACATCCAGGGGACAAGGTTTCCATGTCCTTCCAGCCCCTTAAAAAGAAACACGATGGGATGCATATGCCCGGGTATCTGACTGTAAAATGCGGTAAAGATCTCGAGCAGAAAGAAGAAGACATTGATTATCATGGCATATGTCACAATCCCTGCTAAAGTCCTGATCTGCTCTTTGCCCGGGTCAAATTTAGTCACCTTTCGCACGATCAGGCATAATAGGATAAGAAGGGCAGGGCCGGAACAGAATGCCGATGAAAGAAAGCGGGCAGCCATAATGGCGGTCAACCAGTAGTGCCTTCCGGGAATACCGGCGTAAAGAAACGCCGTGACCGTATGGATGCTGAAGGCCCAGGGAATGGAGATATAGATTAAGACCTTTATCCATTTCTGGTAGTGTATCCCTTTCCGTTCTGCGGCCAGGACATTCCATCCGATGATAATGTTGAGCAGCATGTATACGTTCAAAACGATCATGTCCCAAAAAAGAATGGAGTTGGGGGTGGGGTACAGAATCACGTTCATAATCCTGACCGGATTACCGAGGTCCACAAACACAAACAAAAGGCACATGATAATGGACGCTACTGCCAAAAATTCACCTAAAATAGTAATCCTCCCAAACGCCTTATAATCGTGTAGATAGCAGGGTAACACCACCATTACTCCGGAGGCGGCAACGCCCACGAAATAGGTCAGCTGGCCGATATAGAGACCCCATGAAACATCCCTGCTCATCCCTGTTATCATCAGGCCTTCAGCAAATTGATAGAGATAGCATCCAAGACCAATTCCCATCAATGCGAGCAGAAAAATCAGCCATCCCCAGTATCCCGATGTCCCTTTTATAGCCCTTTCAAGCATAATAACCTCATATAATATAAAATAAGTTAGGTTCAGTGCCGAGAGCAGGTTTGCGTCTAACAGTATAATGCTCCTTGAGCAGTTTTCTTACATTCGACTCCGGATTATCAAGATCCCCGAAGTTCAATGCATGGACCTTAATCTTATCACATGCCTGCACACACGCGGGAAGCTCACCCTTGGCCACCAGTTCAACACAAAAATTGCACTTCTCAACCACACCCTTTGATCTTTCCGGATAGGCCCGGTTGGTCGGGTAATCAGGATTCAGCGCCTTAGGCGCCTTTCGCGGGTTTCCCCAGTTAAAGCTCCTGGAGCCATAGGGGCAGGCCGCCATACAAAAACGGCACCCGATACACCGGTGCATATCCATGGCTACGATACCGTCTTCCTCTCTCTTAAATGTGGCCTGTGTCGGGCAAACCCTCACGCAGGGAGGATTTAAGCAGTGATTGCACATCAGGATGAAGGGCTTGTGTCTGACGCCCTCATCAATAAACTGATTGGGGTGTTCCGGAAATGCATGTTCATACTTGTCCTGCCAGATCCATTTAATGGCATGTTTTGGATTGCCCCAATCCGGCACATTATGCTCTCGGTGGCAGGCTATGATACACTCCTTGCACCCATCTTTGCCCGCTTCCTGCTGCTTCAGGCACTTCCGCATATCGATCACCATGGACCACCGTTTCCCCTGGGTCAGGGGGATGCCCTCCATTGAGGCTTCCAGCTCCCCCGGGGCGAGTATGTCAATGGCCGCCTTCCCGCCGAGTCCAAAAAGGGCGGCATATCCGGCAATTTTCAGGAATTCTCTTCTGTCTACGCCCATTACTTTTTCTCCTCCGGCACGATATGACAGTCCCAACAGTAGGGATCCACATCCAGATAGTTGTGGCACTGATCGCAAAACTTGGTCTTATTTGAATGGCAATCCAGACAGGTGACCTGAAGGCTCTTATAGTATTTCTTGCCATCCGAGGCCGTATAGTAGCGTTTCCCATCGCGGACGGCAGTATGGCGCCATTCGTCTAAGAGGGTGAAGTGGGACTCCCTCATATATTCCTTTTGTGCCACACACACCTTGGCCTCCTTTGCCTTTGCTGTAAGCTCTGGCTCCGGGGCCTTGGCAGCCTTTCCTGCATTGTAGAAGAAAGGGGAAAGAAATAGACCGATACCAATAATCAGGCCGATAATGATCTTACCTCCATCATACATCCTCTTCATCCTCCATTCCTGGTAGGGATTCCCCACGCAGATCCGTGGTTCTTTTCTTCTCCCCCTCAAATACCAAGGCATTCGCAACCATCTCATGAACCCCGGTAACATCTACTTCCGGGACCCAGTATTCCATCAAGTTCGGTAGTACCGCCCTGTCAATGGCGCATATACAGGAGAGCATGTTTACACCATGCTTTTCATGAACATATTTTACAGCGTTTGCCCTCGGTAGGCCACCCCGCATCCTTAATTCCAGATTTTCACCGGCATTGAGTCCTGCGCCGCTCCCGCAGCAGAAGGTCTGCTCTCGGATGGTTTCGGGTGGCATCTCATAAAAATTGTTGCACACATTCTTTATCACATATCTCGGTTCCTCAAGAAAACCCATACCCCTCGCCGGGTTGCAGGAGTCATGGAATGTGACCTTCAAATGATCATTCCTGCTTGGATCCAATTTGAGCTTGTTATGTTTCATGAGATCCGCGGTAAATTCAATGATATGAGTCATCTTTGTTGTCTTTGCATTTTCAAATTTGGTGCCGGTTATGGGTGAAACCGGTTCCTCCAAAAAGTCGGCAGGTCCATTAAAGGTATCCATATACTGGTTCAGGACACGCCACATGTGCCCGCACTCGCCGCCCAAAATCCATTTGACGCCGAGTCGCTTGGCCTCGGCATACATTTTGGCATTGAGCCTCTTGGCCATCTCGTGGGAGGTAAAGTATCCGAAATTGCCACCCTCCGAAGCGTAGGTGCTCCACGTGATGTCAAGACCCTGGTCCTTCAGATAATGGAAAAGCATCATGTAGCCCATGCAGGTAAATGTCCCGGGGTCGGCAAACACATCACCAGAAGGAGTGATAAAGAGGATCTCGGCGCCCTTTCTGTTGAAATCCTGCTCCATGCGGATGCCGGTAATATCCTCTATTTCGTCCGTAAAGAACTCTAACATATCTTTAAAAGCGTGGGGCTGAATGCCGAGATGGTTCCCGGTCCGATAGCAATTCGCAACAGGCGCGGCGATCCAGTCGATGTTGAGCCCCAAGAGATTGGTTAGCTCCCTGCCCAAGATGGTAATCTCGGCCATATCAATCCCGTAAGGACAGAAAAGGGAGCAGCGCCGGCACTCAGTGCACTGGTAGAGGTAATACCACCACTCCTTAAGCACGTCTTCTGTAAGTTCTCTCGCGCCTGCGAATGGGCCCAATAGCTTTCCGCCTATGGTGTGGTTTCTCCTGTAAACCGACCTGAGAAGCTCTGCCCGCATCACCGGCATGTTTTTTGGGTCGCCCGAACCGATGAAAAAATGGCACTTATCGGCACATGCCCCGCACCTGACACAGATATCCATAAAGAGTTTGAGAGACCTGAATTTGTCAAGGCGATCCTTGAAACCCTCTTCAATGATCTCTTTCCAGTTTTCAGGAAGCTTCCAGTCCTCCTCAGTGGGATTCCACTCCTTCGGGTAGGGCATGCCAACATATTCAAGGTTCTTTGGGTTTGAACCATAGCAATATATGCCAGGTTTGATTTCTACCTGTTTATTCATCCACCCCTTTTCAAAGGGGGATGGATAGTGGTCAATCTTCGCTGTTTCTGCTGGTTTTGGGGTGTCTGCCATGGTTACTCCTTTTCTTCTGTTTCTGCTGTTGATTCAGCCCCTTTATCTACGGGTAAGCCAGCCTCTATCATTTTATCCCTGAACTCATCCTCATATTCCTCATAGGTGTGGGTCTTGACAGGATAACTCCACGGATTCACATGCCTGACAAAGCGGCTGTTGTTGGACAGATTTCTTGTCGGACTGAGAAATATCCCGGCCAAATGCATCAGTTTACTGAAGGGGAAATAGGCGATCAAGACACAGAGGATGAAAAGGTGGATATAAAAAATCACACCGATCCCTTCGGGCGAAACCGGGGAAAACTTGAACAGACCGATTGCGAGTTCCTTTACCTTTGTCACATCAACTCTGAAGAGGTACCGCATGAGCATACCCGAAAATCCGAGGGCAATAATCAGAAAGAGGGGGAAATAATCGGCGGGGAGTGAGATATAACGAATCTGCGAATAGAGGATCCTTCTCAAAAGGAGCCATGTGAGCGCGGCCATAAGGAGCATATCGGTCAGATAAACTCCGGGGAGGCCAAAACCGTTGAACGGCGCAGCGCCCATCTGCATAAACCCGTCAAGGTTTTGAAGTAGCGTTACAAACCCTGGCACGGGTTCGGTGAAAAACCTGAAGTGCCTCAAAAAAATGACTAAAAAGGAATAATGGAAAAGGAGGGCAGCCACCCAGAGCCATTTTTCCCATTCATAATCTATCTTTGGAACGCCATCGATTCTCCTGTACTCGAGCCTGGTATTCCGGAAGAGGGACCGGAATGTGAGTACTTCGAAAATCATTCTGATAACGACCCCCCCTGTCCCCTTTGGGTTGTCAATCGGGTTTGATTTGATCCAGGGGAAAGACCATTCCTGGCCTGCTGTGGTTGGGATCCTGAAGGGTACGGGCGAGCGGCTCCAGTCAATAACACGGACCACAATACCCACAAAAAATGTGACCATGGCCGCGTATGGGATAATAATCCCAAACAGGATCCGCAGATCCAATGCCCCAACGCCTATCCAGGGGATCAGGACCACCACAATGACTGCGAAGGATGAAAATAGAATGCTCAATACGAAATTCATAGGCCATTACCTCATTCCAAATAACTGTCCCATTAGTGTCATCTCAAAGAGCCGGTCTTTGCTCCGGTATCTCACTGATGAGATTAGCTCTTTCCAATAATTTCCCCACTTGATTTTTGACCTCATTCACCCGAATATCAGAGATCTTCTGGCGGCACGCCGAATAGACATCAAAGGCCAGGAGCGTAAATTCATCTATTCTGTTGTCAAGGATACGCATTTCATCCGCGAGACCGCTTCCCAATTCTTGCTTTATGATCTGTCTCAGTTGAAGGACAAAAGCAACGGCCCTGGAAGGTTTGAAGTCCTGGACTGCCCTGATTCTAATGATACTGTCGAGGCAGGATGCAATTTTTTCAGTATTCTCACCTTTAATTATTTCATCATACAGGGTTTCAATCTCTTTTGATATGATAAGTCCCACGGGGTTGGCGAATTGACTCTTTTCTCTTTTCAGGAATCCCTGACTCTCTTCAGGATATGACTTGATGATTGCGTCTCGCCATTTCTTGAGAATCTTAGATCTCTTTTCTGATAGGAGTTTATCTATGTTCATATCAGGGTTCCAGGTTCTTACGATTTGTTAGGCAAATTCCTTTTGAGGGAAACCTATAGAAAAATTGTGTTTTTCTGTCAAGAAAAAAATGGGACTTTCGGTTTTTCCTTGACAAAAACACGAACTCAGTAATAGCATTTCCCAAACTCAATATAAACCTGCAATCTTAATCGGGGGTTAAAAAATGGCCATCGATACCACTATGTATGTGCGCTCTCCAGGCGTTGGTTCAGCACTATTTGACTGGCTTCAGATGCTGACAGGCGCGGGGCTTATCCTTTTCATGTGGAGTCACATGGTGCTTGTAGCGAGTGTCAACTTAGGCGCCGGCGCCATGAATACCCTTGCCCGGTTTTTTGAGACCACTTATATGGCCCAGGTGGGGGGGCCGCTCATCGCCGCGACGTTCCTCCTTCACTTCATCTTAGCCGCCCGCAAGGTCCCTTTCAGGGCGGAACAACAATCTACGATCTGGAAACACACCCGTATGCTGCACCATCTTGATACGTGGCTCTGGTTGATCCAGGCATTTACGGCCATGATTATTCTGATCATGGGATCGATTCATATGTGGACAGTGCTGACCGACCTGCCGATCACAGCCGCCAAAAGCGCAGCGAGGATCCAGGGGGGATTCTGGTTGGTGTTTTACCTTATTCTTCTCCCCATGGTGGAGCTTCACGTAGGGATCGGATTCTATCGTATCGGAGTGAAATGGGGCTTTATCAAGCGAAGCAACCGGAAAGGGCTTAAAAGGTTTGAAAATATCCTTACTGGGATATTCATATTCATTGGTCTGATCACCATTATCCGTTTTATGACCCTATCGATATAGTAGCCGTTTACGGGTTCAAAGGTTCCGAGGTTCAAGGTTTAGAGGTTAAGGGATGAGATAGCTTTCCTGTTTCATACTCTTAATCATAATCCTAATCTTACTCAACGCGATTATGATTAAGAGTACGATTAAGATTATGATACTTCCGTAATAGTCGTTTTCGCGGGCAATATCAAATCATTGTCAGTAGTTAGCTTCAGAAGGATTACCCTGAACCCTGAACTTTTTGGCTTTTTGGGAGGGCATCAATATTCAATCGTCAATTTTCAATATTCAATACCTAAAACGGGGTAACAGCGTTGGAAACCGAATTCAGTGATCTGTTATGCATAGGGGCCGGATTAGCAGGGGAACGGGTTGCCATCGAGGCGGCGTCAAGCGGATTTCAGGCCATATGCCTGAGTATTGTGCCCCCCCGGCGATCTCACTCATCCGCTGCTCAAGGAGGGATGCAGGCCTCTTTGGGAAACTGCATCATGGGAGATGGTGATAACCCGGACATACACTTTGCAGACACGGTCAAGGGCTCGGACTGGGGGTGCGACCAGGAGGTGGCCCGGCTCTTTGTGGAAACCGCACCTATGGCAGTACGGGAGATGGCATATTGGGGGATCCCGTGGAATAGGGTTGTGCCCGGGAAATCCACCTATTTCAAAGGAGGAAAACAGTACGAAAAGGTTGAGGCCAAAGAGAAAGAAGGCCTGATTACTGCCAGATCTTTTGGGGGAACGGCCAAATGGAGGACCTGCTACACGTCGGATGGGACCGGGCATACACTCCTCTACACCATGGACAACAAGGTGGTTGAGTTGGGTGTGACTGTGCACGACCGGATGGAGGCCATATCCCTTATTCACGATGGGGAAACCTGTATGGGGGCGGTGGTGAGAGACCTTAAAACAGGGAAGCTGAGGGCCTACTTAGCCAAAGCCACGCTGATAGCCACCGGCGGTTATGGACGTATATACCGTGAGACCACCAATGCGGTTATCAATGAAGGGAATGGGGCCATCATTGCCCTTGATACGGGTATCGTTCCCATTGGAAACCCTGAGGCCATACAGTTTCATCCCACCGGCATCGTTCCCACGCACATCTTAGTGACCGAGGGATGCCGGGGCGATGGAGGCACCCTCTTAGATGTAAATGAAAATCGATTTATGCCCGAGTATGAGCCTGAAAAGGCGGAATTGGCATCCCGGGACGTGGTATCGAGGTGGATGACGCACCACATTCGAAGAGGTCTCGGTGTAAAAGGCCATTACGGAGATCATCTCTGGTTGGATATCCGGCACTTAGGGGCTCAGCATATAAAGACCAAGCTCAGGGAAGTGGAGGAGATCTGTAATAATTTCTTAGGGATTGACCCGATTACGCAACTGATTCCGGTACGTCCTGCCCAGCATTATACCATGGCAGGAGTGAGGACCGACAAAGATGGTGCTGCCTACGGGCTTAAGGGGCTTTTTGCGGCAGGCGAGGCGGCCTGTTGGGATCTGCACGGGTTTAATCGTCTTGGCGGAAACTCCCTGGCCGAGACAGTGGTGGCCGGGAAGATTGTCGGAGAAAAGATTTCTGAATTCTTAAAGGGATACGATGTTACATTTGATACGGGTATTGTAAAAAATGCTATGGTCAAGGAACTGGAACGTATTGAACGATTGGTATCGTGCAACGACGGACACGAGGATGTCTATAAGATCCGCAATGCAATGCAGGACGAGTTGATGGACCGGGTGGGCATTTTTAGGAACGGTAATGACCTCCAGAAGGCGGTTGACAACCTGCAGGAGATCTATAGCCGGGCAAAGAAGGTGGGGATTCGTTCCAACTGGCTCGGGGCCAGTCCGGAATTGGCCTTGGCCATCAAGATCCAGGGGATGGTTCGCTTAGCGCTTTGTGTGGCATACGGGGCACTTCAGCGGACTGAAAGCCGGGGATGCCATGCCCGCGAAGATTATGATGCCCGAAACGACAGGGACTGGTTGAACCGAACCTTAGCGACCTGGAAGGAAGGGAACGATCTGCCTACCCTGAATTACGAGCCAGTCTCAAAGATCATGGAGCTTCCGCCAGGCGACCGGGGATACGGCGCTACAAAGATCATCAGCGCTGAGGGAGAAATTACAGAAGAAGAATCAGAACCTATGATGGGAGATTAAAATGGGCAGAAATCTGAAATTCAATATATTTCGCTACAATCCTCTGGATCGCAATTCTGTTCCTCACTCAGATACATTTTTTATTGAAGAGACCGACAGCATGACCCTCTTTATAGCCCTGACACGTATCAGGGAAGAGCAGGATCCGTCCCTCCAGTTCGATTTCTGCTGTCGCGCAGGCATCTGCGGATCTTGCGCAATGATAATAAACGGGAGACCCGATCTCGCATGTAAGACCCTCACCAAAGAACTCCCAACCGAGATTACCCTTATGCCCCTCCCTGTATTCAAGTTGATAGGAGACCTCTCAGTAGACACAGGCATCTGGTTCAGGGCCATGAACGAAAAGGTGGGTTCGTGGATTCACACCGACAAAACCCTGGATCCCAATGCCGAGGAAGAGAAGATGGACAACGCCTTAGCCGAGGAGATCTACGAATTGGAGCGTTGCGTGGAATGCGGTTGTTGCGTGGCATCGTGCGGCACCGCCAATATGCGGGAGGATTTTATAGGGGCCGTTGCCCTGAACCGTATTGCCCGCTTCATGTTAGACCCGCGAGATCAGCGAAAGGAAGGGGAATATTTTGAGGTTATCGGCACGGATGAAGGCATCTTCGGCTGCATGGGACTTTTGGCCTGTGAGGATGTATGCCCAAAAAATCTCCCCCTGCAGGACCAGTTAGGTATTCTGCGTCGCAAGATGGGATGGAGCGCCGTAAAGCATCTCTTCCGGTTGGGTTAAAGTATGAAGATGGAATCTGCTTCTCTTTCTTTTTGTGATCCTTCCTAACCAAAGACCTGGAGACCTTTGAAAAACGCCCCCTTTCGCCCAACCTCTGCGTTGCATTCGGATTTTAATCCTCGAAATATTCAACATATTCCTGTGGTTAAAATCCTCATGCGCCTTGATCTTGAACGAAATTGAACGTTTTTCAAAGGTCTCACCTGATAGTCACACCTTAGTTAGGCGCTTTTTCAGAGTAACCGGCAACCTATGCAAATCGACGACAAAAAGGCAATCTTCGGATGGACCATGTATGACTGGGCCAATTCGGCCTTTGCCACCACCATTATGGCGGGGTTCTTCCCGATTTTTTTCAAGCAGTTCTGGAGTGTCGGCGCTGATACCACATTGAGCACCGCCCGGTTAGGACTGGCAAATTCAGTTGCAGGTATCGTTGTGGCCTTGTGCGCACCCGTGTTGGGGGCGATTGCCGACAAGGGCAGCTCAAAAAAGAAGTTTCTCCTCTTTTTTGCCTTTATCGGCATCGTGATGACATTAGCCCTATACATGGTTTCCAAAGGAAACTGGCCCATGGCCGTCCTGTTGTATGTCTTTGCAACTGTCGGGTTTTCAGGGGGGAACATCTTCTACGATGCACTGATCACGGGAGTAGCGTCCGAACAAAAACTGGATTTTATATCAGCCCTCGGTTTTTCTTTAGGCTATTTAGGCGGAGGTATCCTTTTCGCCGTGAATGTATGGATGACCTTGAGCCCCGCAGCATTTGGATTTGCAGGTCCAGGAGAAGCGGTAAGATTTGCGTTTTTCACTGTAGGCATCTGGTGGGGGGTCTTCTCGATCCCACTTATGCTGTTTGTCAGGGAGCCGGCTGCCGTAGAGTCAAAATCTGAAAGGAATGTGGTAAAGGCCGGCTTCAGCCAATTAAGGGAGACTTTTCAGGAGATCCGATATCTGAAAACCATCTTTTTGTTCCTTGTGGCCTACTGGCTCTATATCGACGGTGTGAACACCGTCATACGTATGGCGGTCGATTACGGTATCTCCATCGGGTTTAAATCCAATGACTTAATTGTTGCCCTCCTTATCACTCAATTTGTCGGCTTTCCATCGGCAATAGGATTCGGTTACCTTGGAGGTAGATTTGGGGCCAAGAGGGGCATCTTTGTTGCCATCGCAGTTTACCTCTTTGTCTCCATATGGGCCGCTTTTATGAAGAGCAGCACGGAGTTCTATGTTCTTGCCATTATCGTGGGTCTGGTCCAGGGCGGTATCCAGGCGCTAAGCCGATCCTTTTTTGCCAAGATAATTCCCCATGACAAGGCTGCCGAGTATTTCGGGTTTTATAACATGATAGGAAAGTTCGCCGCTGTTATCGGCCCGGTCTTCATGGGAGGGGTCGGCCTTCTGGTAAGGCATATCGGGTATAGCAGTAATATGGCGTCGCGAATAGGCATCACATCTATCTCCCTCCTCTTTATGGCAGGGGGAATCCTGCTCTTTTTCGTTAACCAAGAGAGAGGTAAAAAAGAGGTTAGGTATCTATCAAAGGGAAGTGAGTGGAGTGACTAAAGTTAAAAATATTTTTATTGTAAAGCCAGAATGCCGATTCTCATAATCCTTCTTTTGCGCTTTATAACCAGTGATTGAGCAGTTTCCGGATAAATACGATACGATCTCCTGAACACCCCTCCTGATTTTCCTGTCCTTTTGCAACTTTTCCGAAAATCTTGTGTTGACTTTAAAGACCGCAGAATAACTCAACTTCCCAAAAGGTCATCTATCTTTGATTGATTTAACCCCTTTACGTGTCTCTCCCGGTTCTGCATGAAACAGCGAGTAAACCGCCGGGATGAGTACCAGCGTAATCAGGGTCGATCCGGTGAGGCCGCCAATGACCGCCCTTGCCAGGGGGGCCTGGGCGTCCGCACCTTCACCGATCCCTAACGCCAATGGCAGCAGACCGAGGATCGTGGTCAGCGTGGTCATCAGAATCGGTCGCAGCCTCCGACGTCCTGCCTCGATCACGGCATCCCGGACAGGCATCCCGCCACGACTCAGCTGATTGGCCTGGTCCACCAAGAGGATGGCGTTATTGACGGCGATCCCGCCCAACATAATACAGCCGATATAAGACTGTACATTGAATGTCGTTCCGGTCAGAAACAGAATAACCAGAACCCCCACCGTTGCCACGGGCACGGAAAACATGACTACCAGGGGATTTCGAAAGGATTCGTACTGACAGGCCAGCACCATGTATACAAGGACCAGTGCGAGCGCAAGCGCCATCACCAGTTCATGAAATGCCTTTTTCTGTTCCTCAAACGTTCCCGAAACCATAAGATCATACCCCACGGGACGCGGTATCTGGTCCAGCACGGTCTGAACGTCCAAAGCCACGGAACCCAGATCGCGGCCGGCGACGTTCGCTTCAAGCGTCACAACCCGCTGCTGATCCTTTCTGTCGATCACGATCGGGCCACTGCCTGGTTCAGTCATAACGATATTTCGCAGCGCGACAGGCTCACCGGACCCGGTAGTTAGGGTAAGGTTGAGGATCTCCTCCAGCGAGAGTTTCTCCGCATCTTTGAGCTGCACGAGAATGCGGTAAGAGTTGCCGTTCGTCCGGTACTCTCCGGCCTGGGAACCGGCAATTGCGGTTTCCAGGATTTTCGTCACATCACGCACGCTTAAGTTTAGATCGGCGATCTTATCACGTTCCACTCGAATCTGCTGCTGTGGAACACCGCCTTCGCGGCTGGTATCGATATCGGTAATGCCCGGGATCGATGCAATGGATGCCGCGACCCGGGCGGCCAAGGCGTCAAGCCTATCGAATTCATAGCCTCTGATCTCGATGGCCAGACCCTCATCGCCACCTAAAAGTCGTTCCAAGAGGAATTGACCCTGTGGCGCCCGGGTGCGTATCTCCATGCCCGGGATCTTGCCGGTCAGCCGGCGACGCAGATCTTCCGCAATCTCGGTATTGGAGCGTTTCCTTTGGGATGACGGTAACAAGGACAGATTGATCTGGCCCTGGGAAGCCGCATCCGGCCGCCACCCCGACGCACCGATACTTACCACGGATGAGACTGCCTCAGGTACGGCAGCATACACAATCTTTTCTATTTTTCGGGTCTGCTGGTCGACAAGACCCAACCGAGTACCGATGGCCATCTCACCGGTGACCCGAACCTCGCCCTCGTCGCTGGGCGGCAGAAATTCGCTGCCGATCAATGGAAGCAACAGCAGGCTTCCGGCAAGCATGGCTGCGGCCATGCAGACGGTCGTCACACGATGGTTCAGCACATACCGAAGCAGGTCCCGGTAGGTGTTGTTAAGGCCAGTGAAAAAGGCGCCCGAGGCAGAGACGAATCGGCCAATCCATCGCGACCGTGTTTCGGACGACTCTTCTGATGGCTTCAGGAACTTAGAGGCCAGCATTGGAACCAGACTGAGCGATACCATCAACGAGCAGACAAGTGAAAAAATGATCACGTAGGCCAGTTCCTTGAACAGGATGCCGGATACGCCTTGGACAAAAATCAACGGCAGGAAGATCACCAGTGTGGTGATGGTGCTGGCGACGATTGCCGGAGCAACCTCTTTTGTCCCTTCAACCGATGCGATCGATGGCAATTCATTGTTTTCCTCCCGGCGACGAAAGATGTTTTCCAGGACCACGATGGAGCCGTCCACCATCATCCCCACACCCAGCGCCAACCCCCCTAACGTCATCAAGTTCAGTGTGAAACCGCCTAAGTAGATGAGCGCGAAGGTTGCGACGACAGAAATCGGAACCGCCATGAAAATCACGAGGGTACTTCGGATATTGCGCAGGAAAAAAAACAGCACCATGATCGCAAGCCCGCCCCCGTAAAGAACCGACCGGGCGACATTGGCGATAGAACGCTTAATAAAGTTGCCCTGATTAATGACCGGAACGACATTGATCTGGGGAAAGGCCATATTGACCGCATCAATCTCATCGAGCACACGTCTGGAGACCTCGACGGTGTTGGCGTCGGCCTGTTTACGAATCGCCACCCTGAGGCCCCGTTCACCGTTGACGCGGACAATACGCGTAAGCTTCTGATAGGTGTCTTTGACGTCAGCGATCTGCCCAAGGGTTACTGCAGCACCGTCCCGTATGATTAAAACCGTATTCCGAATCTGATCAAGGTCTGTAAACTCGGCCGGTGCCCTGAGGGTTACCTCGTATCTGCCATCATCAATCTTGCCCGCAGGAAGATCAAGGTTGGCGTCGCGAATCGTTTGGAGAATGAGATCCATGGGGAGGCCCAATGCCCTGACACGGTCGGGGTCCAGTTCGATCCGGACCTCCCGTTCAAAGCCGCCCCAGACGTCGACCTGTGCCACACCGGGAATTCGGGCGAAGCGGTAACGGATCTGGTCTTCAATCAACTGCGTCAGTTCCACGGGGTCCAGGTTACTGGAGATTCCCAGCAGGACGACCGGAAAACTGGCGATATCAAACTTCCGGATCCGGGGCCGCACAATGTCCTCGGGGAACTCGTTGATCTCGTCTTCGAGTTTACCCTGGACATCCAGAGCGGCCGTATCAATACTCGTACCCCAGGCAAAACTGACCTGGACACTGCTGCTTCCCTCGGACGATTGCGACCTCATTTCCTCGACGCCCGGCACCGTCGCAACGATTTCTTCAACGATCTGGGTGACCAGCCGCTCCATGACCTCGGGACTGGCCCCTTCGTACTCGGTTCTGACGGTCAGTGTCGGCAATTCAATGTTGGGCAGCAGGTCAATCCGCAACCGGCTCAAAGAGACGGCTCCGAGGATCACGACAATCAGCGTCGCCATGGTGATGAAGATGGGTCGCCGAACGCTGAATCCCGCCAGGCTCATTTCCGAGGTGCCTCCTTGCGGGTGGAATCGGTCTTGCGCCTGCCATCGGGAATCGTGATTTTCGAGCCATCCTCTACCAGTTGCTGTCCCAGGGTTACAACATAGCCGGAGAGCTCTTCCCCTTCAATCTGGACACTGTTTCCTTCACGGATTCCCACCTTTACTTCACGCCAGGCAACCGACTGGCCATCATCATTGACCACAAAAATGCCGTCCTTATCATCACGTTTAGTCAGGGCCTGCCCCGGGACGATTGTCACATCCGCTATACGGTCGAGCACCACCGTGGTACGGATGAACATCCCGGGCTTGAGCCTTTGTTGGGGGTTGTTGATGGCCAGCTCGATCTTTGCCTGCCGCGTGGTTGTCCGAAAGACCGGGGCGATACGGGAAATCCGGCCCTTAAACTGCTTGCCGGGATAGGCATCGGTTGTCAACATGACGGCCTGCCCCCGCTTTAAATGTATATAGTCCTTCTCGGTCACAAAAATCACGCCGATGATCGGATCTACTTCGACGATCGAGAGGAGCGGTGCATTGGCTGATACGGTTTCCCCTTCGTCGACGTACCGGTCTGCCACCACGCGGTAGTCATCACCACCGGTCCAGCCCGCAGTCACCTTTGTGTAGCCGATTCGAATCTTTGCGGTTTCCAGGGATGCTTCAGCCCTTATCAACTGAGCCTTGGAAACCTCGAGGTGTGCCAGCTTACCCATATGACCCGCTTGTGCTAAATCGAACTCGGAATCTGAGGTGGCGCGGCGCTCACGAAGCAGCTGAAAACGCTTGAGCTTGCGGGCGGCGATTTCCAGCGCGCTTTTTGCCTCAACCAGGTTCGCCTTTGCCACCGCGATGTCGGCTTTGGCTAAGATGATCGCCTGGACATACTCATCGTCGTCCAGTTCTGCAACAACCTGGCCGCGGCGTACTGTATCGCCGAGATCAACGTTTAAACCTTCGATCCTACCGCTGATTTTTGGGGAAACCACCAGCCTGGCAGGAGATTCCAACGTCCCGCTGAAAGTGCGGTGCAACTCGATCGGGCCACGCTGTATCGGCACTACTGCCACGGGCATGGATCGTGACGCCTGACGGGTGCCAGTCTGGCCCGACTGCTCCTGAAACCGGCTGAAGATCATCAGGCCAAGGGCTGCGGCTGCGCCGAGCAGCAACACCGTCACGACAAAGTTCGGTCTGACCCGTTTCATAGCCAATTATCCTCACGTTGATGGTTAGTCGTTCGATGGAATGATTTATTATATAACGTTCTCACTCCTGATTTCAATGTTTCGCTTTCGCCATATCTGCATCAGCCGTATCAAAGATAAGCGTCATATATTTGTAGAGGAAAAGGTGTCCTTCTCCTTTCAGGATGTGTGGCTCGCAGTTGGGAACGTTTTTACTGATATGCTGGCCGAATTCCAGTGGAACCAAATGATCCTCTGTACCATTAAAAACCCTTTCCATAACCAAGCCCCTCGCTTCACCCGTAGAGCGTCTTCAGCAGCCAGGCCATCCTTTGCCCAAGAGCATTCACCAGCATCAGGCCTTCTTCATCCTTCTCCACATCACCCTCGTCCCGGCCCACTCCAATGGCACGACCGACAATGATCATCTCCATACTCAGGAAAAAATGACTCATGGTGTCAAGCGTGTGCATAGCGCCTGCCCGACGGGCCGCAGCCACCAGGGAGCCGACCTTGTTCCTGAACATCCCCCCGTTCGATCTGGAAACAAAACCGACCCGGTCAATTAATGCTTTCATTTCGGGCGTCACATCCATAAAATAAACAGGCGATCCCAGGACAACACCCTGTGCCTGAGTCATCTTCTCAATATACTCGTTTGCAGCGTCATCGTTCACAGCGCAGCGCTGATCTTTATTCTCCATACATTTGTAACACGCTATGCATCCATGTATTTTCTTGTGAGAAAGCTGAACAAGTTCCGTTTCAATTCCTTCCTTCTCCAGTTCATGGAAAATTTTATGGATCAGAATACCGGTATTGCCACCTTTCCTGGGGCTGCCATTGAATCCGATCACTTTCATTTTATTTCTCCTCTCGTTGTCATGTGATGACGCTGTTATTGGCTGACTTCTACCAAAGGCAGCAAACAGCACACTGAGCCCACCCATACGCCAAAATCTCCCCACCCTTCCCTCTCCAGAATTCAAAACATGCGCTAAAGGTAATCATAACGACACGGATGGGGCGCGCGGTTTTCCGCGTCGCCTCAACCCGATGGATGGGCAATCAGTTTACAAGCTTCAGCAGTTCCGTTGGTCGACTGATTACTTCAACGGCACCAGACTCTCGCAACTCCTTCTCCGAACGAAAGCCCCACAGCGCGCCAACTGGGAACATGTGGGCGTTAACAGCAGTTCTCATATCGGCGTCACTATCGCCAAGATAGAGAAACTCCTGGGATGGAATATCCAGACACCGGGCTATCTCTCGTGGACCTGCGGGATCAGGCTTCAGGGGGAATCCATCCCTTTGGCCAAGTATTACCGTAAATTTCCAGCCGGAGAGAAACTCCTGAATGCAGAGCTCAGCGAAATGCTGCGGTTTGTTTGTAAGCACAGCCATCTCGATGTGTTTTGCAGTGAGGGCATCCAGCAGTTCCGATACTCCGTTGTACGGCTTGGTCTTCATGTTCCAGTTACAGCTGTACTCCTTCAGGAACGCCTCCAAACAATCTGCTGTGAGCGCATCATTCCGCCTCTCCGGTGGCAGTGCGCGTGACACAAGCATGGCTGCTCCATTGCCGACGAAATAGCGAAATGCCTCCGTCGGGTGTGTTGGGAGCCCCTTATCCTGCAAGACGCGATTCAACGAGTCTGCAAGATCCTCCAATGTATCAAGCAACGTCCCGTCTAAATCGAAAATGACGGCCTTATACTCCATGTATTTCCTCTCGAATTTTCATTGGTTTCCCAAACAAGTCAGGATACAGTTTCAGAATAAATACGGTCTAATGTTCAAAGAAAAGATCTTACAGCGTGACGGCAGTGAAGATACTGGCAACGCAGCCTCTTAGATATCCTTAAGAAGTTTGTTGGCAGGGGATTGAGCAATGGTCTCCCTAATACCTTCCATTACTTCCGACAACACACCTAATTCCCTGGTTTGCGCCACTGGAATACTACTGACCCCCCTCTGATCCAGTGCCTCAAGGAGATGCGCTATTGTCAGGCGATGAATGTCAAAGGCGGGTTGATAGGCCGTTTCCTTCTCGTTAACAGTCTTCACCTCAGACATAATCCCGCTATGAACGAGCTCGAAGAGTATCTGGCGTACTAAGCGAACAGGAATTTCGAGGCTGTGCGAAATCTGCTGTGCGGTCAAGGGCTTCTCACCGTCGGAGAAGTGTTTTGTCAACAGATGCGCAATCAGCAGAGAGAGTAGCCTTTTAAATGATAAGTTTATATGTTCAGAATCGGGTTCGAATTCATAGGTGTCTACGTTTTGATGGGCAAAAGAGATTTCAGCGCCAATGAGGACGATTATCCAACTCATCTGGAGCCATATCAAGAAGAGAGGCAATGCTGCAAAACCCCCGTATATGGCGTTGTATTTCGCTACCCCCACCTGAAAATAGACATACCCCCACTGGACGATCTGGTACATGGATCCGGCGATAACACCGGCTATAATGCCAGATCTGAAGTTGACCTTGGTATTGGGCACTAAAATGTAAATAAAAGAGAATAGCCCCCAGATCACACAGTAGGGCAAGAATCTCAACAGGAAAAATATGAACTGGCTGAAGTACCCTAACAGCGCGATCCTCTCGGTGATTGTCGTCACTTGAGCGTGGATGAAGAGGGTGACGCTACCGGACATGACCAATAGAATAGGACAGATAAGAATGACGGTCAGGTAATCGCTGAATTTCCTGCCGAAACTCCGCGCCTCCTCTATCCCCCAGATATCATTAAATGCGTTTTCGACATCTCTCAGCACCCTTAATACGGCCCAAATAAGGACCACTAAGCCGATACCGGCAATAAGGCCTCCTTTTGTCGCATCGAGGAGAGAATTGGCGAAATCGATGACCTTTGTTACCACCTCTTCCTGACCCTGAAATCTCTCAAGGAGGTTCTTCTGCAGGGTCTTTTCAAAGCCAAAACCCTTAGCTATACCGAAGGCCATGGCAAATACAGGAACAATACCGAGCAGGGAATAGAGAGTGAGGGCTGAGGCCCTCAAATGAATTCTCCCTTCGCTAAATCCCCGTGTGGCCAAGAGGATAATTCTCAGTAACCGGATGCCAAAGGATTTCTTTCTTGAGAGTTCCTTTAGTCGAATCCTCCAGATATCGGTCCTGATAAATTCGAGCAATCTTGATAGCATGGTCCTTTCCTCATTACACCGTATCGATTTTATTCCCTGAAAAAATAGGTGAGCACCAGACCAAGCCCCATTGCCAAAAACCCCATGACCCTGAGATGTGTATTGGGTATCTCCTGCATGGTGGCGATCCATTTTTTCATTTTATGAGGAAATGCGAAATAGGGAAGGCCTTCAACTATGAGCAGGAGCCCTAACAGACAAAAAAATAGCTTCATCCTCGTATTATCCTCAAAAGCCCAAAATAAAGGTCTGATGGAATCTAAAACTGTTTATCCTCCGGACAGGCAAGCAGACATTACCACGAAAGCAGTGGCTTTATCAAGAAAAGACACGAGCAGACAAGCGTGTAGGGGTCTTCTCCCTTAGGCGTGTTGTATTCCCGGTTCAGCTCTGCCTCACTGATATAATCCTTGATCTATCAGCAAAGATGCGTTAGCTTTTGAACCCGCCTTGAAGCGCTGCCGCAAGATCAGGGCATTCGCTTAAATGTATGTCCCAAAAGGGCTTTATAAAGACCATGATCAGAAGTCCCAACAGAGTGAGCATAGACCTGTCGGCCCTGGTAAGGAATCTCCACCAGATTAGGACTCTGGTGCGCGAGGGGACCCGGATCATGGGCGTGGTCAAAGCGGATGCGTACGGGCATGGTCTCTTAGAGGTGGCACGGTCTCTTGAGAAAAACGGGGTTGATTGTTTAGGGACAGCATATCTCCATGAGGCGCTTGATCTCAGGAAGGGGGGGGGCCGGTTGCCTATTGTGATCCTGTGCGGGATCCGGACAAGGGAGGAGGCGCAAGAGGTTCTTGAGAAGGGGCTCACCCCTGTGCTTTACGACCTGGCGGTGGTTGAAACCCTGTCTCGGGAAAGTGTAAAACTTGGTAAAAGGGCCCGGATCTATCTGAAAGTGGACACCGGCATGGGCCGGTTAGGCATATCTCATAATGATATCGGTCCATTTCTCCAGCAGATAGCCCCATTGAGAAACCTGCATATCGAGGGATTGATTTCTCATCTTGCAACTGCAGATGAATCCGAAAGCCGGTTTTCAGAGGAGCAGACTAAGAGATTTGAGAAGGCTGTTTTTATAGGGCGGTCCATGGGTCTTGATCTGCCCCTCAACAATATGGCGAACAGCGCGGGAATCATGTGTCACGAAAAGACACATTTTAACATGGTTCGACCCGGCATTATGTTGTATGGTGGATTACCCTCTCCGGATTTTATTAGCCCGGTGCCCTTAACCCCTGTTATGCATTTCAGGGCCCGGGTCCTGCAGGTTAGAGATCTGCCCGGTAAAACTCCCATAAGTTATGGCCGAACTTACCATACAGAAGGCCCGAGCAGGATAGCGGTCGTTTCAGCCGGATATAGTGATGGTTTGCCAAGAAATTTGTCCAGCAGAGGAAAAGTCCTCATCAAGGGGAAAAAAATTGCTATTGTAGGCGCCGTATGCATGAACCTTACCATCTGCGATATAACCGGTCTCAAAGAAGTCGCACCCGGCGATGAAGTTGTTTTTTTGGGTTCCCAGGGAGGGGAAAGCATCAAAGGGGATGACATAGCCAGAAGTGCAGGCACCATCTCATACGAGGTATTTTGTTCCATAGGCCGGAAAAATATAAGGGAATACTTATTATGAAAAACAGGTTGGATGCTATTCTGAAGGCAACCATTAACTATTGCTTTGACCGTGGGCTTCTTTCAAAGACCTCCATCCCTGAGTATGTAATAGAAATTCCGAACAATCCGGCGCATGGTCATTTCGCAACGAATTTGCCCATGACGCTTGCCTCAGGTCAGAGACGCAGGCCCTTAGATATCGCTACAGCTATAGTGGACAATCTAAAGGATGAAGAAGGGTTGCTTGAATCAACGGACATTGCCGGACCTGGTTTTATCAATTTCAAAATCAGGGCAGAAGAGTGGTGCGGTATCCTCTCCGACATCGTCCGAGTTAAAGAAGATTACGGACGAAATGATGCAGGCAATGGTGAGAAGGTCCTGGTTGAATTTGTAAGCGCCAACCCAACCGGACCGCTTCACTTAGGACATGGGCGGGGCGCGGCCTTAGGGGACACACTTTGCAGGATTCTTTCCTTTTGCGGTTATGGCGTAGAGAGGGAGTTTTACATCAACGATGCCGGAGAGCAGATCAGGCTTTTGGGTGAATCAATTTTCTGTCGTTTCCGACAGAGCCATGACCCTGATTATCCCTTTCCTGAAAACGGGTATCATGGAGATTATATCCTCGATTTGGCCAAGGCTATTTCTCGAGAAGCAGATTTAGACGATCTCAGCCGGGAAGACGCAATTATCTATTGCGCTCAAAAGGGAAGAGAAATGATGCTCGAAGAGATCAAAGGGGACCTTATCCGTTTCAGGGTGGACTTTGATGCCTGGTACAGCGAAATGGATCTCCACAGTTCAGGTCTTCTTCGAGATATCTTAGAGGCTATCAAGGAAAAAGGTTATCTCTATGAAAAAGATGGGGCCCTTTGGATTAAGACCGCCGATTTAGGGGATGATAAGGACAGGGTTATCCGCAAGAGTGACGGCCAGTTTACATATTTTGCCTCTGATATTGCCTACCACCTGCAGAAATATGAAAGGGGCTTTACAAAGGCGATCGACATATGGGGGGCAGACCACCATGGATATATTCCGCGGATGAAGGCTTCGTTAGCAGCACAGGGGGTTTCGGATGAGTGGCTTTCAGTTATGCTTATCCAGTTAGTCAAGCTCTGGGAAGGTGGTCAAGAGATCAGGATGTCAAAGAGGGCAGGGACTTTTGTTACGCTCAAGGAATTGATGGATGATGTGGGAGTGGATGCGATTCGGTTTGTATTCTTGACGAAAAATCACGAATCCCCCCTTGATTTTGACATCGATCTTGTGAAAAAGGAGGATAGTGACAATCCTGTCTATTATGTCCAGTACGCCCATGCCAGGATATGTAGCATTTTTCGGAAGGCGGAGGCCGAGGGGGTCTTGGTCCCGGATAAACCAGGTGATCTCGCTAAGCGTCTTGTATTAGAGGAAGAACTGGCGCTTATCAGGGCGATGGCGGGTTTTCCATCTCTTTTGAAGGAGATTTGCGTCACCTTGGAACCCCATCGTTTGACCTATTATCTCACTGATTTGGCCGCTCTGTTTCATAGATACTTTAATTTAGGTACAAAAATCTCCGACCATCGCATTATTACGAGTGATAAGGCCTTGAGCCAGGCAAGGATGTTCTTGGCAGAAGGGATAAGGACCGTCATTGCTAACGGATTGAACCTCCTTGGGATCGGGGCTCCCGAAAAAATGTGAATGGAGAAATTCCAATTCCGGTTTATCCGGGTTAGGATTGTTCCAGTATGGGCCGAAAAGAAACCAGGGCCGGGAAAGCAGGGAAAAGATATCATTTCGAGTTATCCCGCATCTCCATTTCTCTCTGGAGTATTGGTGCTTTTGTTCTCTTAGCCTGGATTTTTACCTTAGGAGTTCTTGCAGGGAAAGGCCTCCTGCCGGGAGGCGTCAAAACCTTGGCTGAATTGAAGATTCAGATCGGCAAGCTCCAGCAGATGATGAGCAAGAAGGACCGATCTGAATTAGAGCGGATAAAGGAGTTGCAAAAGGATCCAAAATTCGCATTTTATAATGAGCTTTCTGGTAAGAAAAGCGACGTTGCCAAGAAACCCTTGTATTCCCCTAAGAGGCGGAAAAAGGATCTCAGGGAGCGCGAACCGGGCAAAGGCTCCAAGGCCCTGACAAAATATATAGTCCAGGTTGCGTCCTTAGACAGCGAGGCCAAGGCGACTGAAATGGTTAACCGGTTAATCGGGCAAGGTTATCCAGCTTATTCTTACAAGATTTTCATAAAAGGGCGTGGATATTACCGGGTAAGATGCGGCATGTTCAAGACCAGGGAGGAGGCCATCAATATCCAGAAGCGTTTGGCCAGAAATGAAAAGCTTGACGGTTTAGTTAGAAAGGCCGAGAGGAAGTGAAGGGAGTGAAGTGCCTAAAGTTATAGGTGGTACTGACGCTGTCAAATTCTATATAGTTGGGCAAAATGATCTTGGCTGAGTTAGGGATGAGTGCAGGTCCTAATTGTCAACATACCGTCTGCCGGTGGTAACTGACCAACAACAAAGAGATAATTATGGTAAATGACAAAGATACATATCCCCGTATAAGAAAGGCTGTGGCAGCGGATGTTGAAGTGGCCCACAAGATCCTGAACTTTTTTGCAGAAAAGGGTCTTCTTTTGCCAAGGTCGTTGAGTGAGCTTTACGATCACTTGAGGGATTATTTTGTCTTGGAAGTGGATCGGGGGGGAATTATCCAGGGTATATGCGGGTTAGGCATATGCTGGAGTGATCTGGCAGAAATTGAATCTCTGGCCGTATCTAACGAGCATCAGGGAAAAGGTTTCGGTCTCAAGCTTGTTGATGCGTGTCTGGGGGAGGCCCGCTTGCTTGGGATAAACAGGGTTTTTACCCTTACCTATGTCCCGGACTTCTTCCTGAAAGTCGGGTTCAGGGAGGTTGACAAATCAGTCCTTCCCCAGAAGATATGGGCCGATTGCCTGAAGTGCCCCAAGTTTCCAAATTGCGATGAAACGGCCTTGATGCTCGACTTCAAGGAGGCAGTTTGTTAATTGAATATTGAATATTGCAGATTGAAGGTTTAAGATCGATGGAATCGTAGAAACTTTGTTTTCTCGCAAAGTCGCCAAGAACGCCAAGAAAAAACGCATTTAATATTATTAACTTTGCGGTCTTTGCGGCTTGGCGTGAGATTTTGGCTTTTTACGAAACTGTCAACCTTAGGCACTTAAAAAGGAGAATGATATGTTTGGCATGGGTATGCCTGAGCTGATTATTATATTGGTTATTGCCTTGATTGTCATCGGTCCCAAGAAACTGCCCGATCTGGCAAAGGCCCTTGGAAAAGGGATGTCTGAATTCAAAAAGGCCACCCAGGAGATTAAGGGAAGCCTCAATATGGAGGAGGAGTTCAAAGAGGTAAAAGAAGATCTAATAGATTCTGTCAGCGGTCTCGACAAACCGCTTGATCTGGAACATGACAAGCCTCCTCAAGATGAATCACCAAGGTATGATGACTTCGATGAAATGTTGGATGACTACGATCAGGCAAAGCAAAAACAAGAGGAAGAGGTCAAACCGCTAAAAGAAGAGATGACCCAAAAAAATTCAGGCGCTTCAACGGAGAAAAACAGGGATGACTGATGAAGATAAGCAGCCTTTCTTAGGCCATTTGGAGGAATTGAGAAAGAGGCTTATGGCATGCGCCATTGCCGTGGGGGTAGGGTTTGCCGTTTCATACGCATTTTCCGAAAGGCTTTTCAATTTGTTGATCATGCCCCTCAAGGCGGTTATGCCGGAAGGTGATCAACTCATTTTCACTAACCTCCCCGAGATGTTCTTTACTTACCTGAAGGTGGCCTTTCTATCGGGCGTTTTGCTCGTGGCCCCTTTTATCTTTTATCAGTTATGGATGTTTATTGCTCCCGGTCTATACCGGAGAGAAAAAAAATATGTAATTCCCTTTGTGGTGGCTTCCACCATCCTCTTCGTAGGTGGATCGCTTTTTGGCTATTTCGTTGTCTTTCCTTTCGGATTCAAATTTTTCATAGGGTTTTCCAATGAGTATGTGAAGGCCCTCCCATCGGTTAAGCAATATTTCTCTTTTGCAATAAAGCTCCTCTTTGCCTTTGGCGTGATCTTTGAACTCCCTGTGGTCATTTTCTTTTTGACAAAGATGGGAGTTGTTACGCCCGAATTATTGAGCCGGAAAAGGAAGTATGCAATACTGTTAGCGTTTGTTTTGGCCGCCATATTGACCCCGCCGGATGTTATCACCCAGTGCATGATGGCAGGCCCGTTGATCATATTGTACGAAATAGGGATCTTGGTATCCAGGACTGTGCGGAAGAAAAAGGAATCAAAGGAGGAGGCAGAGGAAGAGGAGGAAAAGAAGGAATAGGGGGAATTTGAATGTTGCATCCGCAACAGGCAGAACTTCTGACGCCTGACACCTGTGAACGGTTACTGAAAAAGTAACATTTTGTTTCCCGAAATGGTCAATAAAATTGGTTCTTTCTCTGCCTGCCCGTTGGAGTCAAAAGTGATGATGCCGGAAACCCCTTCAAATCCTTGAGACCCAAGTAATGCCTTCACCAGATCTTTTCTTGTTCGTATTTCTTCCTCTGAGAGCACTTTCTTCAAGAGTCTGATAGTATCGTAACCAGTGGCGGCCAATATGCCGGGATCAGCATCGAAATTCTCTCTATACTCTTCAACAAATACCCGGACACCCGGCTCTTCGGAGTTCCCAACAAAAAAGCCGGAACAAAAAAGAGCCCCCTGGATGTAGTCCTTTGCCATCTCTACCAATTTAGGGGATTGCCAGGCGCTTGTTCCTAAGAGTTGGACTCCCAGGACGTCGTGAAAGGCCAGTTGTGGAGCGATCATCGCTACACGCTGAAAACTATCCGGTATAAAAATGGCATCGAAATCTATGATGGGCTCCGGTTCTTTCGGAAAGATGGAGCCTTCTTCATCCCCCGGGGTCTTCATATCTTCAAGCTTTTGCACTAAGGACGCCGGTCTCGGGTAGTAAAGCCCCACCATTTTTTTTATCTGGTCGGCAAAATCCGTAGCATCGTCTCCATAGGATTCCACGGCGGTCACTGTTCCGCCCATATCATTTAACCTGTCCCAGAAAAGGTTCATGCAGTAACGGCCATAGGCATTGTCCGGGTACAAGATCCCAAAACGTTTCAGTCCCATTTGGCCCATTGCAACATCAAGAAGGCCTTCCACCTCTTGAGAGGGAGTAAGAAAATTGCGAAAAATCATTTCGCCCTCTTCCACAATCCCCTCCCTCTGTGTCAGGGTGATGATCGGCACGCCCATTTCCTGGGCCTTCTTGGCCACGGCTATGGCTGCTTTGCTCGAAACAGGGCCGATTATCGCCATGATATTTTTATCAATAACGAGATTTTCAAGCGCCGTTAAGGCCTCTTCCGGTGTCCCCTTTGTATCTCTGATCAATAACTCCAGGCCTGTCTCGGCAGTTTGATCCCAGCGCACGCAAAGCCCGAGTTCAATCCCTTTCAAGACCTCCTCACCGTAGATGGAAAAAGGACCACTAAGGGGAAGCAAGCACCCCAACACACCCTGTTTAACCGCCATTTCCTCTTCTGTACGCTCTAAAAGCTCCCTTCCCCTTGAGAGCCACTCTTCGTCTTTGGTGGAATTGAGCAGGGATGTTGCTGCTTTTCTTGCCTGCTTTGTCTCATTCTGTTCGAGATAAATGGAGGCTATCCTGTAATAGATCTTAGGGGCATAAAGAGTCCCTGCAGCATCTGCTGCAATCCGGTCAAGCGATTTTGGCCCGCTGCTCGATATCAATTCGTTCAGTTTTTCGTCGAGTTGGGCTATCCTCTGCGGGTCATCGGACCACGCCTCCTTCGCCTTAAGCCACCACCCGAAGGCCTCTACCTTGTCCCCTACGGCCCTGTAGTTATCCCCTAAGAGTATGAGGATATCTCTCTTCAAGGGATGCTCGGGATATCTGTCAAGCCATTCCAGCGCTTGGTCTGCAGAACGTTTATGCTCGCCAATACGGAAGAGGATGTCAGCGATCTCATATTGTACTCCTGGTATCCAGGTATAATCAGGATATTCTCGAGAAATCTTTTCTAAGATAGTCAGGGCATTTTCTGGCTGGTTAAGCCTGAGGTATATTTCAGATGTGCGTTTCAGCGCCAAGGCTGATCTTTCGCCCTTAGGCGCATGTTTAAGGAAGGCCCCATAGGCATTTAGGGCCTTTTTTAGCTCACCATTTTGTAAGTACCCCTCGGCCCGGGCAAGCGGCCCCGGTCTAACCTGCTCCATCTCAACAGGTGGAGGCGCTTTGGTCTGACATGCAGCGAAAAAAAAGGCTATTCCCACCATTAAGGAGGGGATAGCCTTTTTTGCTAAAAAAAACCTGATGATCACTTCTGGACTTCCTCGAAGTCGGCATCCACTACGTCTTCGTCTTTTGAAGCCCCTGCCGCGGATTCAGGGCCCGCCGCATCTGCGGCCTGGCCCTGATCTTGGCTAGCATTTGCGTACATGGTCTCTGCCAGTTTGTGGGATGCCTGGGTCAATTCCTCAGTAAGGCGCTTGATTTCCTCGATGTCCTCTCCTTCGGCAGCCTTTTTCAAATTGTCAATCGCCTG
>Ga0307424_1000151_pt1 | contig 33794 bp, 30 predicted proteins | sample SalMarWE160320MG_FD_202157 | JGI IMG/M metagenome (GOLD analysis project Ga0307424, IMG submission 202157) | Salt marsh sediment microbial communities from the Plum Island Ecosystem LTER, Massachusetts, United States - WE1603-20 | ecosystem: Environmental > Aquatic > Marine > Intertidal zone >... | reverse complement strand
GCGCTGTTGGGATCGAGACCGACCGTGGCGAGCAGCAGGCCGAACGCCGTGGACGCGAGCCCGCGCACCAGGCTTCCGCTGGCCAGGCTCGACAGCGCCGCGAAGGCGAAGACCATGAGCGCGAAGTACTCGGCCGGCCCGAACCGGATCGCCCACTCCGCCAGGAGCGGCGCGAACAGCACGAGCCCGAAGATCGACACGGTGCCGCCGAAGAACGACGCGATCGCCGACATCGCCAGCGCGGGCCCGCCGCGGCCCTGCTTGGTCATCTCGTGGCCGTCCAGGGCGGTGACCACGGCCGAGGCCGTGCCGGGCACGTTCAGCAGGATCGTGCTGATCGAGTTGCCGTACTGCGATCCGTAGTAGATCCCGGCCATCAGGATGAGCGCCGATTCGGGCGGGATGCCCGTGGCGAACGTGATCGGGATGAGGATCGCGATCGCGTTGATGGGACCGATCCCGGGGAGCATCCCCACGAACGTGCCCACGAACACGCCGCCGAAGGCGAGGCCCAGGTTGAGCGGACGGAGCGCGACGGCGAACCCGCCGACGAGGGAGGTCAGCGCATTCACAGCGCCTCCCATACCGATCCGAGGGGGAGCGGGAGCCCGAGCACCCAGACGAAGAGATACCACAGGACCACCGAGAGAATCAGCGCGGCCAGGATGCCCCTCTTCCAGGGTCCGCCGAACAGCAGGGACAGCGATCCGACGGCCACCGTGGTAGCGACCGTGAAGCCGAGCGGCGCGAGGATCGCGGCGTAGGCGCCGAACGTGGCGACCGCACCGGCCATGCGGAGGAGCACGGCCCCCCGTGGCCAGGTGCGCGGACTGCCCGGGCGCGCGAGGAGGATCGCACCGGACGCGACGAAGATCACGGCGGCCAGCAGGGGCAGCGCCTTCGGCCCCACGGGGTCGGTGAGGAACGCCACCTCGAAGGTGGAGGCCTCCAGCGCGATGCCGATACCGAGCGCCACGAGCACCCCGCCGGCGATGCGGTCGGTGCGGCCCGTCGCCCCACCCGTCACTTCAGCAGCCCGATCTCGCGGGACATGTCGCGGAAGTCGCGGACCTGTCGCTTGACGAAGGCCTCGAAGTCGTCGCCGACGAGGAAGAAGGGCTCGAGGTTGTTCCGTGCCCGGGCCTCCGCCCATTCCCTGGAGGTGCCCACCTGGCGCAGGACGTCGACCCACTGCCGGTAGCGCTCCTCGCCGATGCCCGCGGGAACGTAGAAGCCACGCCAGGTGACCCAGTCCACGTCGAGACCCGCGTCGTGCGCGGTGGGCACGTTGGCCAGGATGCCGCCCACGTGCTCCGGCGCCAGGACGGTCAGGACGCGCATCCGTCGGGCTGCGATCTGGCCCTCGACCTCGGAGGCTTCGCCCGAGAAGACCTGGACGAAGCCGCCCAGGAGCGCCGTCATGGCCTCGCCTCCACCGTCGAAGGGGACGTAGCGGATCTTCTTCGGATCGATCCCCGCCGCGTGCACGAGCAGCAGCACCTTCATGTGGTCCTGGCCCGCCACGGCGCTGCCCCCGCTCACGACGATCGAGCCCGGATCCGCCCGCCAAGCCTCCAGCAGGTCCCCGAGGTCGCGCCAGGGCGCATCCTCGGCCACCGCGAGCACGCCGTACTCGGCGCCGATGGCGCCGACCCAGCGGACGTCGTCCTCGGTCAGGCTGCCGTACTGGCCCTGAGCGAGGCGCAGCGTGGTGGACGGGCTGGCCGCGACGAGGACGGTCGGGTCGTCATTGCGCTGTGCGACGGCGTTGGCGTAGGCGACGCCACCGCCCGCGCCGGGGAGGTTGGTCGTGCGCACCAGCCCGGGGGAGAGCCCGAGCGTGCGCAGGACCTCGCCCACGGAACGGCATGTCAGGTCCCACCCTCCCCCCGCGTTGGCCGGCGCGATGCACTCCCACCCGCGATTGCCCGCGTCGGGCAGGCACGCTTGGAGGAGGAGCACGGCGGCGAGGGCCGGGGCCGGGAATGCGCGCACGGGCAGGGGGCTGGGACGGTACGATTGCAGGCCGGTCGGCCCGCTTCATGCGGCGATAGGGTGGGTCGCGCGGCGGCCGATCACAAGGGGGGAGCGTCGTCGGCGGGGCACCCACACGCCCCGCCGCGATGGGCGGGGCGCATGGGCGGGCGGCAGCCGGTCCCGGGAGGAGGCCCGGCCCCGACCAGGCGGAAGTTACGATCCGTTCACCGTTCCTGGCGAGGGCGGGGGGGACGGGGGCAGGGTGGGCTCGTTGATGTATTCGTAGGGCACGGGGCCCGAGAGCGTCCTGAGCCAGGCCGCTATGCTCTCGACCTGGGATGGGGTGAGCTCGACGCCGAGCTGATGCCAGCCCATGAGGGCGATGGCGTCCTGGAGGCGCTGAGCGGATCCGTCGTGGAAGTAGGGCCACGTCTCCTCGACGTTCCGGAGGGACGGGACCTTGAACACCATGGCATCGGCCTCGTTGCCGGTGACCTGGGCGCGGCCCTGATCGGACGTGTCGTACCAGGGGTTGACCAGCCCGGCCTTCTGGTAGAACGCACCGCCCACGTAGGCGCCGAGGTGGCACTGGTTGCAACCGGCCTCGACGAAGTCGTTGAAGCCCGTCTTCTCCGCGTCGCTGAGCGCCGTGGGGTCGCCCTCGAGGAAGGCGTCCCAGCGGGATGGCGTGACCAACCCCCGCTCGAACGCGGCGATGGCACGCCCAAAGTTCTCGAAGGTGATCGGCTGCTCCTCCCCGGGGAAGGCGGCGGTGAAGAGGTCCACGTATCCCGGGATTCCGTACAAGATCGTCTCGACCGATTGACCGTCGGGCATGCCCATCTCGACGGGGTTCAGGACCGGGCCCAGCGCCTGGGCCTCCACGTCGGGAGCCCGACCGTCCCAGAACTGGGCGACATGGCCGGCGGCGTTGTACACCGACGGCTCGTTGCGTCCGCCGATCAGACCGTCGTGCCCCACGCCGGTGCGGCGATGGCTGGTGCCGTAGTCGTGCAGCGGGTGACAGACGTAGCAGGAAACGTCACCGCTCGAGGACACGCGTGCGTCGTAGTAGAGCATGCGTCCCAGCGCGACCTTCTCGGGGGTGACGGGGTTGTCGGCCGACTCCATGATCGGCGGCAGGGACGCGAACGCTTGCAGGGCCGAGGCGTTCGCCTCGACCGCGCCGCCGGCCTGGGGCGGAGGCGAACCGGGGCTACAGGCGGCGGTGAGGAGGAGCAGGATGAGCGGTGTTTCTCGGCGGGTGGTCATCGGTGCGTCCCTCGGGCATGACGGATGGACTCCGAGGGCGGCGGAGGGGGCCGGGCGGCCCGGGCGGGAGGTCTCGGGGCGGGCGCCGGCCGATTGTCTCCGGAGCGCCCTACTGGGAGATTGAAGGTGCTCTCCCTCCCGGGAGCCCGGTATCCGGCAAACGACAGTGGAGCGGGCGATGGAGAGGGAACACGGGTCCGCGACACGCCTGGCGCTCATCGGCGTGCTCGCGTTGCTGGCGGTCAACGCGGGCATCAACATCTTGCTGGACGCGGCGGGGGTGTGGTCCGGGCTGCACCTGGCCCTCGAGATCCTGACCGCGGTCGTCGGGATGGGCGCCGCGACCGTGCTGTGGATCGGGTGGAAGAAGGCGGAGCGCTCGGAGGCGGAGGCGCGCGCGGCCCTGGATGCCCGCAAGGAGGAGCGCGACGCATGGCGTGACAGTGCCCGGCGGGCGCTCGACGGGTTGGGAGCGGCGCTGGACGCGCAGTTCCGCGCATGGGACCTGACGCCCACCGAGCGCGAGGTGGCGCTCCTCCTTCTCAAGGGCTACAGCCACAAGCGTATCGCCGAGATGACGGGCCGCCGCGAGCGCACGGTGCGCCAGCACGGCGTGGTGGTCTACCAGAAGTCCGGCCTGGCCGGGCGCGCCGAGCTGGCAGCGTACTTCCTCGAGGACCTCATGCTGCCGGAGGAGGAGCGCGACACGCTCAGGGCCGGCGTCTCGCCGAAGTCCCCCTGAACACGGCCGGTCCGCCGCGATGACGCGACCGCGGCCCTCCCGTATCTTCCCGACAGTCGCCTGGGGGAGGCCGTGTCCACCCCGACGCGTTACGCGGGCTGTGGCGCCGGGGGGCCGCTTCCCGCACCCCCATTTCGCTCGTCCGGAGCACGCTCCATGGATCCCATGGCCATCGCCGGCATGATCTTCACGCTCATCGTGCTCGTCATGATCGGCGGGTTCATCCTGCTGTTTCCGCTTTCGCGCCAACTCGCCCAGTTGATGCAACAGCGCCTCGCGAAGGGCGAGACCGCTGATCAGGACGCGCGCATCGAGTCGCTGGCGCGGGCGGTGGAGTCGCTCAACGAAGAGGTCGGCCGCCTGGCCGAGCGCCAGGAGTTCACCGAGCGGCTGCTTGAGCGACCGCGCGCCGAGAAGGACGACACCCGGTGACGACCGCTGCGGCCGGGCCGGGTCGCTGCTTCTGGGTGCAGGGCGCGTCTGCCGAGTACGTGCGGTACCACGACGCGGAGTGGGGCTTTCCGGTGGCGGACGACCATCGGCTCTTCGAGAAGCTCTGTCTCGAGGGCTTCCAGTCCGGCCTGTCGTGGCTGACGATCCTGCGCAAGCGCGAGAACTTCCGCCGTGCCTTCGCCGGCTTCGACTACCGGAAGCTCGCGGGCTTCGGCGGCCGCGACGTGGAGCGGCTGCTGCAGGACGCGGGCATCGTGCGCCATCGGGGGAAGATCGAGGCCACCCTGAACAACGCGCTGCGGGCATGCGAGATGGCCGACGAGCTCGGCTCGATCGCCGCGTATTTGTGGCGCTTCGAGCCGGACCCGGCCTCCCGCCCGGCCGAGCTGACGGAGGCCGTGCTGAGTGGGATGGCGACCACGCCCGAATCGGTCGCGCTGTCCAAGGACCTGAAGAAGCGTGGCTGGCGCTTCGTCGGGCCGACGACCGTCTACGCCTTCATGCAGGCGGTGGGGCTGGTGAACGACCACACCCACGACTGCGCCTTCCGGGCGAAGGCGGCCGCGGCGCGGGCCTCCTTCAGGGTGCCGGCTGGAGCACCAGACTCTCGATGAAGAACTCCATCATGCGCTCGGTGTTCAGCGCCGAGTGGCCGCGGTCGGGGCCGACCTGGACGTCAAAGCTCTTCCGGGCCTCCTGGAGTGCCTGGATGAGCTGCAGCGAGTTCGACGGGTGCACGTTGTTGTCCGCCGTACCGTAGTAGATCATGAGCCGCCCGACGAGACGGTCCGCGTACGTCATGGCTGAGCCGGCGGCGTAGCCGGCGCGGTTCTCCTGCGGCAGCCACATGTAGCGCTCGGTGTAGATCGAGTCGTAGTTGCGCCAGTCGGTGACCGGGGAGCCCGCCGACGCGGCCCGGAAGACGTCCGGGTGGCGCAGGATGGCCATCGCGGATGCATAGCCGCCGTACGAGGTCCCGTAGATGCCGACGCGGCCGCCGTCGACGTACGGACGCTCGGCGAGCGCGCGCACGCCGGCCGCCTGGTCGTCGATCTCCACCGTGCCCAGCTTCTCGTAGATCGCGTCGAGGAAGCGCTTGCCGCGGCCAGCGGCGCTGCGCGAGTCCAGCGTGGCGACCAGGAAGCCGAGCTCAGTGAGGGGATTCGGCAGCGTGAAGCGCTCGCTCGCCCCGTTGGTCGCCGGCCCCGCGTACACGCTGACGAGTAGCGGGTACTTCTTCGCGGGGTCGAAACCGGACGGCTTGTGCAGCATGCCGTAGAGGTCCGTGACGCCGTCGGCGGCTTTGAACGTGAACAACTCGACCCTCTGCAGGCCGAGCGCCTCGAAGCGGGACGCGTCGCTCGTGGCGAGGTCCGCGACCGGCCGACCCGCGGCGTCCATGAGCCGGGTGACAGGTGGGGTGTCGTGCGTCTGCGCGACGTCGACGAAGTGCTTCCCGTCGGGCGACACACTCACCTCGTGGTCGAAGGCCGGATCGGTGAAACGACGGTCGTTCTTCCCGTTCAGTCCCAAGCGATGGAGCTGGAGCTTCATCGGGTTGTCGCCGTCGCGGGCCGTGTACCACACGACCCCGGCCTTCTCGTCGACGTGCTCGACGGAGGCCACCTCGAAGGGATGCTGTGTGAGCGTCCGCAGCAGCTTCCCGGTCAGGTCGTAGAGGTAGAGGTTGGCGAAGCCCGTGCGCTCGGAGATCCACAGGAAGCGTCGGCCGTCGGCCAGGTATTCCATGGGCGGGTGGTTCTCCACCCAGGACTCCGGCCACTCTTCGCGCACCACCACCCGGCACGCGCCGGACGACGGCTCGCACGCGGTGAACTCGAGGACGTTCTGGCGGCGGTTCGTGCGATTGAAGGTGATCTCGGAGCCGTCGGGCGTCCATGCGATCTGATAGACGTAGTGACCCACGACGTCGTCGTCGAAGGGCTTCCCTTCGCGCACGTCCATGCGCGTCGACCGCCCGCTGGCGAGGTCGTACACGAAGAGGTCGACGACCGGGTTGGGCGCACCCGACTTCGGGTAGGCCTCACTGTCCAGCGAGTCCTGGATCTCCGTCTGCCCAAACTGCAGGTAGTAGTCCCGGACGTCGCCTTCGTCGAAGCGGTAGTAGGCCAGCTTGCTGCCGTCCGGCGACCACCACATGGCCGTGACCTGGTCCAGCTCCTCGCCGTACACCCAGCTCGCCGTGCCGTACTTGATGCGTCGCTCCGCCGAGCCGTCCGTGGTGACCTTCCGCTCGCCGCTACCGTCCGCAGCGCTGATCCAGAGGTTCCGGTCGCGGTAGAACGCCTTCATGCTGCTGTCCGGCGACACGGCCGAGGCGTATTGCCTCCCGCGCTCCGGTCCGCCGCGTCGATAGCCCCGCCGCTGCGGCGCCTCGCCGACGTCCGTGGTCTGCCCGCCCGCCACGTCGTAACGCATCAGGCGGTCGCCCTTCGCGTACTCGAGCGAGCGTCCATCCGCGGCCCACGTGACGCGGAGCGCGCCGGATTCGACGGACGCGGGGATCTGCTCGCGCATCTTCGTGTAGCGAGCGTAGCCGGGCATCTCCCGGATACGCTGCTGGGCGGTTGCAGGGGCGACGGCCGGGGCAGCCGCGAGGGTCGAGAGGACGAGGATGGTGCGGCGGAGCGTCGTAGTCATGGTGATGCGGCTGAAGAGAACGGGCCCGGAAAAGTAGCGCACGGACGTGCGGGTCGGCACCTTGTGATCGCCCCGCGAACGGCGGGCCGCGACGACGATCCCGACAGGAGTCTCCCATGAAGCCGGTGGACCTCACGCGCGAACGTCGACGTCCGTCAACCAGGGACCGGTGGCGTGGCGCCGGCGGTAGGCTGGCACTCACGGCCGCGCTCCTGACGACTCTGGCGTCCTGCACCATGGAGCGGCGCACCGACCAGAACGCGCAGCCCGCGGTGGCTGCGCAGTCGGGGTCGCAGGCGCACTACCGCGAGGTGGTCCAACCCGAGGGCGTGGCCCGCCTGCCCGTGTTCAGTACGGCCATCCGCAACGGTACTCTGCTCTTCCTCTCGGGACAGATCGGTGTAGTCCCGGGCGTGAGCCCGCCGCAGCTGGTGGCCGGTGGCGTGGAGGCGGAGACGCGGCAGGCGTTCGAGAACATCCGGACCGTTCTGGCCACGGCCGGGCTGGGACCCGACAACGTGGTGAAGTGCACGGTGTTCCTCGCGGACATCGGCGACTACGACGCCATGGACTCGGTGTACGTGACGTTCTTCCCGACCATACCGCCCGCTCGCTCCGCGATGGCCGGGGGCGGGCTCGCCCTCGGGGCCAGGGTGGAGATCGAGTGCATCGCGGCCTACCCACCGGGTCGCTGAGGCCTCGCGCTTCGGCGTACGAGGCGACGCAGGGCGGATCCGCCGCCTTGTCGCACGGGTACCTCAGTCGGTAGCATTCGAGGGGGCCCGTCAGGGCTCCTCACCCGTCCGGTGCGTGGGACGCAAATGGGGGGTCGGGTCGGGAGGATTGGGTTCGGGATGGGATGACCCTCGCCGCGGGGGCGAACGTGTTCACACGCTGCCTTTTCTGCCACAAGCCGTTCCCCGAGAACGGCCAGTTGGCACATCTGCCGCACGGGCGCCGGATCGCATACGATCCGGTGGAAGGACGCCTCTGGTCCGTGTGCGAGGCGTGCCACCGCTGGAACCTCTGCCCCGTGGAGCACCGCGAGGCCGCGCTCTTCGAGCTCGAGCGCATCGCCCGCGACCACGCGAAGCCCATCGCCCACACGGCCCATGTGTCCCTCCTCGCCGCGGCCCCTCTCACCCTCATTCGCGTGGGCTCGGCGCCGCTCGTGGAGCAGGCCTGGTGGCGCTACGGGCGGGAGCTGCGCAAGCGGAGGGCCTCCTACGAGAGCGTTCGCTCCAAGGTCACGGCCGCGACGTTCGGTGCGGTCGCCTACGTCGGCGACCTCCTCGGGCTGACGGAGTGGGACGTGTCGATCGACTGGGAGGACACGCCCGTGGCGGACATCCTGCGCTGGCGGCGCTTCGGATGGGCGGCCTGGCACGGGCGCGAGACCTGCCCCTACTGCAACAGCACGCTGCGCGCGTTGCGCTACGAGCTGTCGTGGTGGGCCTACCCCTTGCGCGGCGAGGACGGGAGGCTGGGCGTCGGCGTACCCTGCCAGCGGTGCGATCCGTGGACGCCCGAGAAGGTCTACGAGCTGCGGGGCGACGTCGCCGAGAACGTGCTGCGGCGGGTCCTGGCCTACCAGAACATCGCGGGGGCGTCGGAGCACCGGATCACGGACGCCGCCAACGTGATCGAGCAGGCGGGATCCGCGGGCGAGTTCGCGCTGGGCTCCACGGACAAGAGGGAATCCCTCTGGCGGATGGGGCCCACGCGCACCATCGCCCTGGAGATCGCGCTCAACGAGACCGTCGAGCGGCGGATGCTCGACCTGGAGGTGCGCGCGCTGGAGTTCATGTGGAAGCAGGAGGAGGAGCTGGCGCGGATCATCGACCAGGAGCTGACGCCGAGGCGCCTCCTTGAGGCGCACCTGCGCCGCCTGCCGATCCGCCTGCGGCCGCGGCCGGTCACCGACCTCCTTGCGGACGTGGAGACCTAGGTCGGGGCCCTCCCCCGGAGGGCGAGAGACGTCATGGAGGGAAGGAGCAGAGCCCTCCCGCCCGATTGCGCGCCCCCACCACCACCCGCAGGAAGCCCAGCTCCGCCAGGTGCTGGCGCACCCTCGCGTCGGGGTAGTCCCCGCACGCGCCCGCGCGGGCGTCCGGGACCTCGAACCAGATCGCCACGAGCGCCGGACCGCGCGCCTCCACGTAGATGTCCGGATCCTGCGCGGCGACCGCCTCCGCGTAGGCCGCCCTCACCGACTCGGTGGCGCGCGTCTCGTCGATGGCGTCGCCGGCGGGCTCGAAGACCCAGGCTGCCACGGCGAGGGCCGCGCCGACGCCGGCCACGACCGTGCCCGCCGTCGACCATTCCGTGTAGCGCCGAAGCACGGAGGCGGCTCCACCCGCGAGGACGATGAAGCCGCCGACCACCGCGTGACCCCAGATGGTGATCGCGGGGCCGCCCAGGAGGAGCCCGACCAGGAAGAGGAGGTCGGCCTGCGTCTTCCGGGTGTGCAGGCCGCGGCGCGCGGCTTCCCCCCGTCGCCGGATGTCGGCGACCGCGGGCGGAAGGAGCTTTCCGCACCGGGAGCACCGCTCCGGGTTGCCCGCGTACGGCAACCCGCAGAACGGGCAGGCGCCCCCGGCACTCTGGTCGGCCGACATGGGCGCATTATGGACCGGGTTGCGCCCTGTGCGCCAACGGGGCGGGGAGGAGAAGGCGTCAGCCGTACCGCGACGCCACCCCGAGGTCGTCCATGTCCCGCACCAGACGCTCCGGGTCGCCCAACATGGCCTGGCAGGAGAGCCCGGGGCGCCGCGCCGCATCCCACTGCATCAGGAGGGCGGCCACCGGGGCGGCGGTGAGCGCGTACGCGTCCGCGGTCGACAGCGAAAGGCGCAGGGTCTCTTCCAAGGGACCCTCGGCCTCGAGCAGGGCGACGCTCGGCCCCAGGGTGGTGCCGAACGTGCGCAGGCCCCAGGAGAGAAGCTCGGTGCCGAGCCTCCTGCCCGGCGCGCCGGCGAGCGTCAGCAGACCGGCCGCCGGCATCACCGCGTAGTCCACGACGGGACCGAAGCCGCCCACGAAGAACCCGAGCTCCTTGAGGCTCGGCAGCGCGGCACGCGCCTGCGCGAGCTCCTCCAGGTACATCGGTGCGCAATCCACCGGCCCGACCGGCGGGCCGAAGTCGAAGCGACGCGCGTACCGCCATCCGCGCACCCACGCGCCATCGAGGAGAAGGCGCGGGTCGTAGCGCGCGATCTCCTCGGCGAACTCGACGACCGTCTCCCTCGAGACATGCAGGTCGCACCACGCGATCCCGAACCGCATCGCGACCCACACCCTGCGCGCGGGCATCCTGGCGGCGGCGAGGCGCACCAGTGTGCCGGGCAGGCCGGGGTGCACGCCACCGTCCGTGACCAGACAACGGCCGCGTTCCACGGCGAGGGGCTCGACGGCGCGCAGCGCCGCCCACTTGGCGGGGACGGAGAGGGTCAGGTCGTACCAGTCGCAATCGGCGTCCAACGTGGCACGCACCCACGGGGCGATTTCCGCGGACAGCGGGGCCGCCACGATCACGAGGTCCTGCCCGCGGAGCAGGGGCGTGAGCCCTGAGGGATCGGGAGCCGGCAGGACGGCGTGACCGACCGCGCCGGCTTCGGTTCCACCTACGACGGCGGGTGCGGTGCGTCGCAACTCGGAGAGGGTGCGCTCCAGCCGACGGGCGCTGCGCCCCAGCAGCAGGAGGTCGTGCGACGTGTGCGCGCGCAGCATGCGCGCGACGGCCCGACCCGCGTTGCCCGACGCACCCAGGATGGCGATGCGCACTCCGACCTCCCGGCGAAGCGGAACCCCTCCCAGGGATTATCGCCAGGCGGCGGTCGTCTCTCCAGGGCCCTGCATCCCGGGATGCCCGTATGTGGGCGAGCGTACGTCGCGGATGCGCTGCACGTACTCGGCGTCGCTCATCCCGTTCTCCCAGGCGCCCGCGGCCCGCGCGCCCACGTAGCCGACCAGGACGAGGGCCACAACCGCCGCGGCGTAGGCGAGCGGCGCGAAGCGCCGACGTCCCACGCCGACGGTGAGCGCGTCCTTCTTCGGGCACACGGCCACGCAGTCGAGGCACCCCGTGCACTCGACGCTCAGGATCACGCTCTTCTCCGATACGGGCAGCCGGGCCATGCACGCCTTGTCGCACAGGCCGCACGACACGCATGCGTCCGCGTCACGCCGGACCCGGACGGGCGACGCCCAGGAGAAGAGCCCGAGCAGCGCGCCGTAGGGGCAGAGGTAGCGGCACCAGAGGCCCTGCACGAAGACCGAGCCGACGCCAAGCACGCCGAGCACGATCACGCCGACGCGGCCCAGGTCGGTGAAGAAGAGCTCCATCTTCACGTCGGCGACGCGGTTGTACGGAGAGTGCAGGAAGGCGGACAGCGCCTGCGGGCTCATGGCCACGATCGCCCACAGGAAGAAGCCCAGCAACAGGTACTTCAGGCCCCGCAGGGGCACGTCCACCCAGCGCCACGGACGGAAGTTGCGCCTGAACGCCCAGCGGCCGAAGCGCGCGAGCGACTCCGACAGGAAGCCCACCGGACATACCCAGGAGCAGAACGACTTCCGCAGAAGAAACGCGGTTCCGACTGCGACGATCACCAGGACGGTGGCGGCCGGATGGATGGCGTTGAGCGTGCCCTGGTAGACCCAATCCAGGAGGCCCATGAGGCCGCTGATCGGGAGGAACGCTTCGACGCCGGCGGGGCGGCGGGGCAGGGGCAGGGAGCCGGCCTGGGCAGCGGCGACGAAGTGTCCGAACTGGATCCCGATGAGAACGCACAGCGTCGCGAAGCCGACCTGGACCACGCGGCGGACGCGGAAGCGGCGCTCCGCGCGGCGGCCGGTGCGGCCGGACAGCCATCCGCTCAGCTCCGAGAGATGGGGCGGGGCGTTCATGCTCTGAAATATGCCGGCGCCCCGGCTGCGCGTCGTCGGGGTATGTACGGAGTGGTCGGAGGGGGTTTGCCCCACGGGCCGTAAGGGATTCCACGGGGGCGCGTGGCCCCCACGGAGGTCCGTCGCCGGCGCCCCCGGCTGGTTCGCGCGGACCCGGCGAGCTAGTCTGCCGGGCCGTCGCCGTCTTCCAAACCGCTGGAGGTACCCATGCGCCGATTCCTGCCCGCGGCCTTGCTGTGCCTGGCCGTCGCGAGCCCCCTCCGGGGCCAGGACCTGGTTCTCACCCACGCCAACGTCGTGGACGTCACCGACGGCTCCGTCCTGGAGGACGCGACGCTGGTGGTGTCCGGGGGCCGCATCCAGTCCGTCTCGCCCGGCCCGGGTGCCGCTCGCCCCGCGGGCGCGCCGGTCGTTGACGTGCACGGGTGGTACGTGGCGCCCGGCCTCATCGACGCGCACGTGCACGTGGGGTCGATGTCGCAGGCCCGCCGGGCCCTGCAGTATGGCGTCACCACGATGCGCAGCGCCGGAGTATCGCACTACGTCGACGTGGGGATGCGCGAGCTGCAGCGGGCGGGTGACTCGGACATCCCCGAATACGTCGCCGCCGGCTATCACGTCCGGCCGGATCCCGCGGAAGGCCTGTTCGAGGATCACCCCGAGCTGGGACGCTACCTCCGCGACGGGATCCACGGGCCCGAGGCGATCCGCGCCATGGCGCGCGCCATGCTCTCCCGCCACGTCGATTTCCTGAAGGTCCTCGCGACGGAGCGTGCCGGCGTCCCCACGACCGACCCACGCAAGCAGGTCTACTCGCAGGAGGACTTGCGGGCGCTCGTCGAAGAGGGCGCGCGGGTGGGCGTCGGGGTCATGGCGCACGCCCACGGAGACGCGGGCGCCCGCGCGGCCGTGCTCGCCGGGGTGCGGAGCATCGAGCACGGGACGTACCTGAGCCGGGAGACGCTCGCGCTCATGAAGGAGCGGGGCACGTACCTCGTGCCCACGATCGCCATCGTCCGCGATCTCACGATTCCAGGCGGCGATTACGACGACGCGTTCCTGAACATCAGGGGGCGCCACATGCTCCCCCGCGTGCGGGAGATGGCGCGCATGGCGCACGAGATGGGTGTGAAGATCGTGACCGGCACGGACACCGGATACGGGCCGGAGAGCACCACGACACTGGCGCACGAGCTGCTGGAGCTGGTGGGCGTCGGCATGACGCCGCAGGAGGCGCTCCAGGCCGCGACCACCACCGCGGCCGACCTCCTGGAGGTGAGCGACCACACGGGCCGGATCGCACCCGGGCTCGACGCGGACCTGATCGTGCTCGAGCGCAATCCGCTGGACGACATCGGCGTGGTCCAGGACGTCCTCATGGTGGTCAGCGACGGGAAGGTCGTGGCACGGCACGGCGACTGGCCGGAGGAGCGGCCGACGGGAGAGTGAGGCGGGGGCGCAGTCGCGCTTGGCGCGGAATCGGCAGGTGGACGCGCCGTCCCGGATCCCCCCGCGTGGGCGGCCTGCTAATCAGTTCGACGCCCCGTCGTATGAGAATGCAGGCCTCCTGCCCCCACCCCCCACCAGGCGGCTCGCATGAAACGGCTCGTCATGCGCCTCGCGGTGCTCCTCGGCGTTCTGCTGGCCGCACCCGCGTGCTCGGACTTCTTCGGCCCCCCCGCCGCCGACGGCCCCCTGCTCGTCGAGGCCGCGTGGCCACCCCCGGGCACCGCATCGGCGTCGGTCCTGGCCGCGTTCACGATCCGTTTCAGCGCCGACGTGGACCCGTCGAGCCTGTCCCCGGGCGTGAGGCTCGACAACGCGGGCCGGAGCGTGATGGTTGACCGCACCCTCTCCGACCCGCGGACGCTGGTCGTGGCACCCAGCGACCCGCTGGACTTCGGGACGGAGTACCGGATCGTCCTGACACCGGCGCTGACCTCCCGCGCCGGCGTCGCCATGCAGGGCACCACGGCGTGGACCTTCACCACGCGGGGACTGCCTCCTCCGGTCCCGAGCGCCGAGGTCCTCCGTCGCCACCTCGAGGCCTTGGCCCACGACAGCATGCGCGGGAGGGCGTCCGGATCGGCGGACGAGCTCCGTGCCGCCCGGTACCTGGCGGAGCAGTTCCAGGTGTACGGGCTCACGGCGCCCGGGGGTGGCATGATCCAGCCGTTCCAGGGCGTGTCCCGCCGGGGCGATACCCTCCTCTCCTCCCGCAACGTGCTCGCGGAGGTCCGGGGCTACGGCGCTCTCGCGGACGATTGGCTGGTCGTCGGCGCGCATTACGACCACATCGGGTTCCGCGGCGTCTCGGACGGGAGCGCGGGGCCGAACAACGGAGCCGACGACAACGCATCGGGCACCGTTCTCGTGCTGGAGATGGCGCGTCTACTGCGGTCCTGGCTCGATCGGGGCGGGATGGCCGGTACCGATCGGAGGTCGGTGCTCTTCATCGGATTCGGGGCCGAGGAAGAGGGGCTGCTCGGCTCGTGTCACTACGTGTTCGAGGCACCGGAGGTCCCGCTGTCCGCGACGCGGGCGATGATGAACTTCGACATGGTCGGCCGGCTCCGGGACGACGTCCTGGTGGTTTCGGGACGGGAGACCGCCGGGGCGTGGCCCTCGCTGGTGGAGAACGCCAACGAGCCTGGGCTCGTGCTGGTCGGGTCCGAGCACAGTTCCCCGACGGGGACGGATCACGCCTGCTTCTGGCAGGCCCGCGTGCCCTGGCTCGGCTTCTTCACCGGCTATCACGACGAGTACCACACGCCCAACGACGACACGGAGCTCATCGACTTTCCCGGACTGGAGCGGATCGGAGAGCTGGGCCTGCGCGTCCTCGCCCGTCTCATCGTGATGCCGGAGACGCCGACCTTCGTCGGACCGGTCCCCGATCTCGCCGCCTTGCGCTCCGGTGCCACGCCCTGAGACGGCCACCGACGCCCCCGCTCGCGCGCCCCACGAGCGTCCGGCGACCGTGGCTTGTGCCGGGCCCGCGCCTTATTACATTCCGATGTAGATAAAATAGCCACCTCCGGCCGGACAGGGCCCCATGCCCGGGAAGTTCCTCCCAGAGTTCGAGCTCTACCTGATGCTGGCCGTGGCACGCCTCGGGGAAGGCGCGTACGGTGCGGCCATGCGCCGGGAGATCGAGAGCTGCACGGGGCGTCCGGTCTCGATCGGGGCGTTGTACGCCACGCTGGGGCGCCTCGAGGAGAAGGGGCTGGTGAGCGTGCACCCCTCCGACCCGAGACCGGGCCAGCGGGGTCGCCCCCGCAAGTACTGCAGGCTCACGCCGGAGGGCGAGGCGGCCGTGCGACACTCGACGGAGATGCTCACGCGGATGATGCGCGGGGCCCCCTGGCTCACCCCGGCGGCGGACGAGCGGCCGTGACGGAGGACCGGGTCGGCCGGGTTCCCCGCATGGCGAGGGCCGTTTTCGGCCTCGCGCTCCCGTGGAGGGACCGGGCCTATGCCCTCGCGGATCTCGAAGAGGAGTTCGAGGAGCGGGTCCGCCGCGACGGAGCGGGAGCGGCGCGCCGCTGGTACCGGGCGCAGGTCTTTCGCTCCCTGAGGCCCGTCCTGCTGGGGCGCGTCGGGAGGGCGGTGGCGCGAAGGCGGAGGATGACGACGGAAGGTGGGCGACCTGCCACGGGAGGAGGATGGGGGATGGGACTGCAGAACTTCGTGAACAACCTCGCCTACGCCGGCAGGACGCTGGCCAAGGCGCCCATGACGGTGGTGATCACCGTTCTGTCCCTGGGGCTGGGCATAGGCGCCGTGACCACGGTTTTCGCGGTGGCCGACGGGCTCCTCCATCCGCCCTCCCCGGGTCTCCGGGAGCCGGAGCGTCTGGTCACCGTCTACACCAGCGAGGAGGACGGCGAGGCGTACGGGGTCTCGTCCTATCCCGACTACCAGGACGTGCTCCAGGCGGGGGCGGTGGAGGGTGCCGCCGCCTCCATGGTGACGCTTCTCTCTCTCGAAGAGGGTGAGGCGGTCGAGCCCCTCGTGGCCGAAGTCGTGACGGGGAACTTCTTCGCGGTAACCGGCCTTCAGCCGGCCCTCGGGCGGGCGTTCCTTCCCGAGGAAGGCGTGGGTCACGCCGTGGCGGTCCTGGGCCACGATCTGTGGAGGAAACGGTTCGCCGGGGACCCGGGGATCCTCGGTCGAGCCATCCGCATCAACGGCCATCCCGTGACGGTGGTAGGGGTGGCGGCCGAAGGCGTGGTCAGTCGCCGCGTTCCGGTGCGGCCCGATGTGTGGGTCCCCCTGGGGGCCGAGGAGCTCCTCGGCCGCTCGGGCGGGCTCACGGACCGGGCCGGCCGTGAGTACCTCATCATGGCGCGTCTCGCGCCGGGTGCCGACCTGCCGGAGCTGCAGGCGCAGCTCTCGGTGTTGGGCGCCCGCCTGGCCAGCGAGTATCCCGACGCCTGGAAGGACGACCGGGGACAGAACCGCATCTTCACCGCCGCGTCGGAGCGGGACTCCCGTCTGAACCCGCGGGTCCGCAACCTCCTGGGCGTCGTCGCCGGCTTCTTCTTCGGGGCGACGGGTCTCGTTCTGCTCATCGCGTGCACCAACGTGACCAGCCTGTTCCTGGTGCGAGCCACGCGGCGGCACCGTGAGATCGCCGTTCGCCTGGCGCTGGGAGCCAAGCGGCGTCAGATCCTCCGGCTGTTGTTGGCCGAGGGCTTGCTGCTGGGTGTGGCGGCCGGCGTGGTCGGGCTGCTGTTCTGCCAGCTGGCGGCCGGTGCGATGGCGTCCTACTCGCCGCCCATCAACATACCGCTGCGCCTGGATTTCCACCCCAGCGGGCGCGCTTACGCGTTCGCCTTTCTCACGGCGTTGGCCGCCAGCCTGGTGTTCAGTCTCGTTCCGGCCTGGAAAGTGTCCCGGCCGGACCTGGTGACGGCTTTGAAGGAGGGCCGGCGATCCTCGGGAATGTCGGGGCGTCGCTTCGGGGCCGGCAGCGCCCTGGTCGCCGTCCAGTTCGCGGCGGCCCTGGTGCTCGTCGTCGGCGCCGGCCTCTTCCTCCGCTCCCTCCGAAGCGCCACCACGATGGACCTGGGCCTGGATCCCACGGGCGTGGCGATGATGTCCAAAAAGGTACCCGACGAGGTCGGGCCCGACGGGATCGTGGCCTTCTATAACGATCTCGAGTCCCGGCTCGCCGGGGTCCCGGGCGCCTCCGGCGCGGCGCTGTCCCGCAGCCTGGAGATGACCCTCCTGCAGATCGGGACGCCGGTGTCGGTGGGGACGTCGAATGCCGACAGGCCCGACGGGATCGCCGCCTTCCGGAACTCGGTCACGCCTGGCTACCTGGAGATGTTGGACGTCCGGCTCCTGCGGGGGAGAGGGATCCAGGCCTCGGATGCTCTCGGCGCGGCCCGCGTGGCCGTGGTGAACGAGGCGTTCGCCCGAACGGCGTGGCCGGGGGAGGATCCGCTCGGGCGCATGGTCACCATCGCGGACCGGAGCCCTGGTCCGCGCGTGGACGAGCGGGCCCCCGTGACCTTCCAGGTGGTCGGACTTGCCGCCGACGGCACGTACATGGACGTGGGCGACCCGCCCACCCCCTACCTGTGGACGTCCCTGTACCAGGACCCGGCGCGCACGATCGCAGTCTCCCTGAAAGGTGCGAGCGCGGAGGCCATGGTGCGGGAGCTCCGGTCACGAGTGGAGCTGGCACCGGGAGAGGTTCCCATCCTGCTCCCCACCACCTACGAGAGCCAGCTGTCGCTGCAGGTCATCCACCTCCGCCTGGTCTCCAGGGTCCTGGGATGGGGTGGAGGCTTCGGACTCTTCCTCGCGCTCATCGGCGTGTACGGCCTGGTGTCGTTCACGGTGGCGGAGCGCACCCGGGAAATCGCGATCCGCAGGGCGGTGGGCGCGGACGCGTCGCGGGTCGTGGGGGGTGTGGTCCGGCAGGGACTGACCATGGCGGGCGCAGGGCTCGCGATGGGGCTCGTGGTGCTTCTCCCCGCCGCCCATCTGGTGCGGGGCGTGCTCGTGGGCGTCGGGCCCACCGACCCCCTTTCCCTGGGAGCCGGCGTCGCCCTCCTTCTCGGTACCGCGGCGATCGCCAGCTTCATCCCGGCGGGACGGGCGGCGCGGATCGACCCCATGGCGTCGTTACGCCAGGAGTGACGGGGGCGATCCGCGCCGACGGCGTCAGAGCGTCGCCGCCACCCGGGTCTGCACCTTGAAGGCCGGCGGCTGCTCCAGGTGCTTCTTCACGGCACACTGGTCGGCCGCGCGGATCAACGCGGCGTGGTACTTCTCCGGGATCTCCGGCGGCACGACGATCTCCAGCTCCACCTGATCGACCATGCGCGTCACCGGGTTCATCCCCATGCGCTGGATCACCTTCACGCCCTCCGTCGGCAGGCCGCGGTGCTGGAGGAAGCCGAGGACGTAGATCCCGGCGCAGGTGCCGATGGACGCCAGGAAGAGCCCGAAGGGCGCCGGGGCAGTCCCGTCCTGGTTCGTGGTGATCACGGTGTTGCCCAGGATGGCGTCCACGCGGGCGCCTCCTGGAAAGACGATCTCCATTTCCATGTCGGTTCTCCGATGCGTCGTTGAAGGGGCGGCTGGCGCCCCGGGTTCGTCCGTTTCGTGCGTGATGGACATTATAGCATACAGATATATATATGTCTAGAATAGTGGGGAAGAGGCCTTGAGGGGACGGCCGGCACGCCGGGGGGTGCCGGATCCGCTAGCGCCCGCCCGGTGGCAGATGCTCCTCGAGGTAGCTCGTCAGCAGGTTGCGCAGGTGGAGCGTGGTGCCCGGGCCTTCGAAGATGCCGTGGGTCCGGTTGGGGTACGCCATCATCGTGAAGGGCTCGTCGAGCGCGACGAGCCGGTTGATCAGCTCCTGCGTGCCCTGGTAGTGCACGTTGTCGTCGCCGGTGCCGTGCACGATGAGGAGGTCGCCCTTCAGCCCCTCTGCGTACGTGATGGGTGAGCCCTTCCGGTAGCCCTCGGCGTACTCGGGCAGCGTGCCCGAGTAGCGCTCCTGGTAGATCGCGTCGTAGAGCCGCTGGTCGGGCACGGGCGCCACGGCCATGCCGACGTCGTAGAGGTCCGGGTAGCGGAACATCAGGTTGAGCGTCATCGATCCGCCGCCGCTCCACCCCCACACGCCGATGCGGTCGCCGTCCACCCAGGGGAAGTCGCGGAACGCCAGGTTCGCCGAGGCCTGGTCCTCGGAAGCGAGGACCCCGATGGCGCCGTGCACGCTCTTGCGCCATTCCCGACCGCGCGGGTCGGGCTGACCCCGGTTGTCCACGCTGGCGACGATGTAGCCCTGCTGCGTCAGCATGAGGTGCCAGAGGTACGTGCTGCCACCCCACCGGTCCACCACCGTTTGCGAGGCCGGCTCGCCGTACACGTAGAAGAGCACCGGGTACTTCTTCGCGGGGTCGAAGTCCGGCGGCTTCATCATCCAGGCATCCAGGTCGGGGCCGTCCTTGCGGTGGATACGCATGAACTCGAGGTCGCCCTTGTCCAGCTTCGCGACCGCCTTCTTGAGCGCCGCGTTGTCCTCCATCACCCGCACCTGGCGGTGGTCCGGAAGGGACACCAGCGACCACGTCGTGGGGAGGTCGAAGCGCGAGTACGTGTGGAAGGCCCAGGATCCGTCGGGAGCGACGTCGTACTCGTGCCAGCCGTCCTGCTCCTCCGGGGTCAGCCGCTCGGGCTGCCCGCTTCCGTCCAGCTTTCCGCGGTAGAGGTAGCGTTGCGCCGCATTGTCGGGCGACGCGATGAAGTAGATCCAGCCGCCCTTCTCGTCGATCAGGTCGACCTCGATGACGTCCATCGCCCACGGCGTCAGCAGCTTCTCGCTCCCGTCCTCGCGGGAGATCGAGTACACGTGCCGCCAGCCGTCGTTCTCGCTGACCCAGGTGAAGCGCCGCCCCCGGTCGAGCCAGCGGATGTCGTCCACGACGTCGACCCAAGCGGGGTCGGTGTCGGCGTGCACCTCGCGCACGCTGCCCGTCCCCGCGTCGGCGAGCAGCACGCGGTTCTCGTTCTGCGGGCGGTTCATGTGCTGGATGAGGAGGTAGCTCGAGTCGTCCGCCCACTCCATGCGCGGGATGTAGCCGTCCCGTGGATCACCCGGCACGTCCATCCACACCGTCTCCCCGCCGTCCGCGCCCACGACGCCGATGCGCGCAGCCGAGATCACCTGGCCGACCTTCGGGTACGGGATCGACTTGAACTGCGGGTAGAGCGAGTCGGTGTAGTTCACCAGCACGAACTCGCGCACACCCGAGCTGTCGAGCTGCCAGTAGGCGATGTGCGTCCCGTCCGGACTCCAGCGGAAGCCGTCCTGGATGCTGAACTCCTCCTCGTACGCCCAGCTGAAGTTGCCGTTGATGAGGGTGTGCGAGCCGCCCGTGGTGAGGCGCGTGTTCGACCCGTCGGCGAGTCGCTCGACCCAGATGTCGTTGTCCTGCACGAAAGCGACGCGGTCGGCCTGTGGGGAGAACTTCGCGAACATGAGCGTCGAAGCGGGGAAGTCCACTCCGACCTGGTGCAGCCCGCCGCTGGCGAGGTCGAGCACCCAGTAATCCCCGCGCGTGTTCGTGCGCCACACCCGTTGCGTGTTCGTGAAGACGAGCAGCTTGGTGCCGTCGGCGGACCAGCTGTACTCCTCGGGGATGAGCGGCTGCGACGCCCCGGGCGGAATCAGGCGCGTGGCGGGAACCATCACGGCGCGGGCGCCCGTCCGGGGATCGTATCGGACGATGTCCAGTCCCCGCACGGCACGGGACAGCTCCACCGTCGTATAGCCCGAGCCGTCCTCCAGCCAGCGCGCCGGGCCGAAGAAGCCAGATTCGAACTCACGGGACGCGTAGATGCGCTCCACCGAGAGGCGGGAAGCGTCCTGCTGGGCCGCGGCGGGCGGCGCGAGGGCGAGCAGGACGAGGACGAACGGAAGGGGAAGGCCGAGTCGGGTACCGCGGGCTGGAATACGCATTCGTCCAGCTACACCCTGCCTGCGCCGCACGATCCGGTCGGTTGCGGTGGCGCCCCGACGGCGGCAGGATTTCGCCGTGAAGCGGAGGCACGACCCCGCGCGCCCAGGATCCCGACAGAGAGGAGGTTCGTCCATGGAAGCGTTCCCGAAGTCCGACGTCCTCGCCGTGGCAGCGCTCGTCGGCCTGCTGTGCGTGGCCCCGCCCGTCCGCGCCCAGCAGGCGGTGTCCCCCTGCGAGCTCCTCACGGACGAGCAGGTCACCACCGTGCTGCCGAACCACATGTCGGGCGACGTGGATCACGCGGGGCCGTCCCTCATCGATGGCGTCAACGCGTACCAGTGCTCGTATCTCGACGAGGCGGTCAACATGCTGACCGTCGTCGTGAACGTCGCGGCGACCGACGCGCTGTTCGCCGAGATCAAGCCCACCATGTGGGGGGACAACGACGCGCAGAAGATCTCCGTCGGCGACGGTGGCTGGATCCGCGGGGAGGACGACGACATGAAGGTCACGGTCATGAAAGGCCGGGCCGTCCTCGATCTCGAGCTCATGGCCCCGGGGGCCAAGGCCAAGTCGGCGGCGCTCATCGAGCTGGCGAAGGCCGCCGCCGCGCACCTCTGAGCGGCCGCGGGATCCCGGTCGGTCAGGCCCGCTCCCGCCAGGCGATCCCGGCGGCGACCAGCAGGATCGCGGCCGCGATGAGGAAGGGCAGGCCGGGGAGGTTCCAGCCGCGCGCCGGCTCGATGGCGGCCGCGAACGTCTGCGTGAACATCACCGGCGCGATGATGCCGGCCACGCCCATGAGGCTCGCGATCGATCCCTGTAGCCGACCCTGCTCGGTCTCGCCGACGCGGCCGGTCATGATGCTCTGCAGGTTGGGGTAGGTCAGCCCGAAGAGCGCGGAGAAGGGGATGCCGATCAGGAACAGGCTCCCCGTGGGCGCCAGCGCGAAGACCGCGAAGCCGAGCGCGCCGAAGCCGAAGCCCGCGAGCATCGCGCGCGGCTCTCCGAACATCTTCGCCACGCGCCCGACCAGGCCGGCCTGCACGACCATCGACGCGACGCCCACCCCGGCCAGCACGAGCCCCACCGTTCGCTCGGACCAGGCGTAGCGGTAGTCTCCGTAGAGCACGAAGAGCGAGGGCATGGCGTCGTGGGCCATGCGGTACAGGAACGCCGCCGTCGCCAGGCCAAAGAGCGCGCGGTGGCCGCGCAGGAAGCCGAGCGAGCCCAGTGGGTTGGCGTTGCGCAGGTCCAGGGGCGCGCGCCGCTCGGGCGGGAGCGACTCCGGTAGGATGAAGAAGCCGTACGCGGTGCCGAGCAGGCTGAGCCCGCCCGCCACCCAGAAGGGCAGCCTCAGGTCGAAGCTGCCGAGGATGCCGCCCACGGCGGGCCCGAGCACGAACCCGACGCCGAAGGCGGCGCCGAGCATACCGTAGTAGCCGGCGCGCTTCTCCTTGGTCGTCACGTCGGCGATGTAGGCGTAGCCGGTGGCGAAGCTCGCCGAGGTGATGCCGGAAAGCACCCGCCCCAGGAAGAGCCAGCGCAGCGTCGGCGCCGTTGCCATGATGAAGTAGTCCAGCGCCAGGCCGAGCGTGGACATCAGGATCACCGGGCGGCGGCCGAAGCGGTCCGACAGCGCGCCGATGAACGGCGCGGCGAGGAACTGCATCGCGGCCCACACGGTGCCGAAGGCGCCGTAGTAGAGGGCCGCGTTGGCGGTGTCTCCACCCTCGAACTCGATGATGAGCTTGGGCAGCACGGGCACGATGATCCCGAGCGCCAGCATGTCGAGCAGGACGGTGACGAAGATGAAGACGAAGGCTGCGCGCGTGGGCCCTCGCGGCTCTTCGTGGGGCGCGCTCACCTCGACGCTCCGACTCGCTTCACTAGAAATCGGACTCCTCTCGCAGGGCGGTGGCCGAGCCGATGCCCGTCGCGACCTCGGGCAGGATGCCCCGTTCCACGTAGATGGGACGCACGATCTCGCGCAACTCGGGGAGCCGTCGTCCGAAGAAGATCGCGCCGACGATGCACACCGTCCCTCCGCACACGACGGTCCACGGGGCGCCGATGCGCGCCGCCGCGGCTCCGGCGAGAAGGCTCCCGAACGGCAGCATGCCCAGGAAGGCCATCGCGTAGAACGACATGACGCGGCCGCGCATCTCCTCGCGCACGAGCGTCTGGATGACCGTGTTGCTGGAGGCCATCTGGGTCATGAACCCGAAGCCGACCGGGACCATCAGCACGAGGGAGAGGGGGAGCGAGCGCGACAACCCGAACGCCGCCAGCGCCGCGCCGAACAACGCAGCCGCCCAGGGGATGAGACGGCCCAATCCGGCCACCGTCGTGCGGATGGCCAGGCGCAGGGCACCGGCGATCGCGCCGATGCCCGAGGCGCCCATCAGGAACCCGAGCGTATGGGGGCCGCCCCCGAGCGTGCGCTCGGCGATGACCGGCATGAGCACGGTGTAGGGCATGCCGGCCACGCTCACGAGCGCGAGGAGGAGCAGCACGGCCCGGATGGGCGCGAACCCAAAGACATAACGGAAGCCGGCAGCCAGGTCCTGCAGGACCTTCTTGTCCGTGGGTGGCGGCTTCCGTCGGGCGAGCCGCATCGCCAGGAGCGAGCCGATGACCGCGAAGTAGGTCACGCCGTCCAGGAGGAAGCACCACCCCTCGCCCACCCATGCCACCAGGAGGCCGGCGATGGACGGCCCGACCAGACGGGCGCCGTTCACCATGGAGGAGTTGAGCGCGATCGCGTTGGACAGGTCCTCGCGGTCCTCGATCATGTCGATGAGGAGCGCCTGGCGGGACGGCGTGTCGAACGCGTTGATGCAGCCCTGGAAGGCCTGGAGCACGAGGATGTGCCATATCTCGATGACGCCGGTCAGCGTCAGTGCGGCCAGGGCGAACGACTGCACGCACGCCAGCGACTGCGCGGACACGAGCACGCGGTAGCGGTCCAGCCGGTCGACCCACACGCCCGCGAAGGGCGACAGCACGAAGGTGGGGATCTGGCCGACGAAGCCGACCATGCCGAGCATGATCGCCGAGTGCGTGAGGCGCCACACCAGCCAGCTGGTGGCCAGGCGCGTGATCCACGTGCCGACCAGGGAGACGCTCTGGCCCGAGAAGAAGAGCCGGTAGTTGCGATGCCTGAGCGCGCGGACGATCGCCTGCTTCCAGCCCGCGCGTGTGGCTTCCCCGGGTTCCCTAGCCGTCGCCGAGCTCCTCGAAGCGCTGGTTGCCGATGCGGTAGCGTGGCCAGTCGTGGTAGTCGAAGTGCCACCACTCGGCTTCGTACACGGTGAAGCCCTGGGCCTCCATCGCCTGGCGCAGCAGGGCCCGCAGCCAGCGCTGGCGGGTGGTACCGCCGGGGTAGTCGGCGAACGAGCGCGGCGACATCTCGTCGTAGCCGCCGGTCATCACGACGGGCTCGCCCGTGTCGAGGCGGTACAGGGTGAGATCGACGGCGCATCCGCGGTTGTGGCGCGAGCCGCTGGCGGGGTCGGCGACGAAGATGCGCAGTGGCTCGGGTGTCGCGTCCCAGAACATCTTCGTGACGTACCACGGGCGGTAGCCGTCGTGGATGCGCACCCCGTAGCCACGCGTCTTCAGCCAGCGGTGTGCCCGCACGAGGGCCTCCGCCGCGGGACGCTGCAGGAAGGCGCGCGGCTCGGTGTAGAAGACCTCGCCCATGAAGTTGTTCGTCGTCGCGTAGCGGATGTCGAGGTGGATCGTGGAATCGAGGGTGACGAGCTCGACCAGGTCCGTGGGTAGGAAGTCGCCCTCCTCCTCGGGCGGCGTCGCCGCCAGGGCCTCGGCGCGCAGCTCGTCCGGCGGCCGGAGGGGGGTGATCTTGAATTGGCCGCCGTCCTCCGCGCCGAGCGACAGGCGCGTCCAGGTGCGCCCCTCCAGTGTCAGGGCGGCGACGCCGCCTCCGGTGCCGTGGCGGAACACGGCCACCTGGTCCGAGCCGTCGAGGGCGAACGCGCTGTCGTTCCGGGCGGTAAGGCCGACCGCGTCGGCGTGCCAGCGGAGCAGGCGCAGCGCGCCGTCGGACTCGAGGACGGAGAGGGTGTCTCCGTCCGCGTACTCCCCGATGAGCGGCCGCATGGCCGGTGGGGGTGGCGGGGGCTCACCGGACGGGGCCGCCGCCTGGGGGCGCGGCTCGCCCGCGCAGCCCGCCAGCGTCGCCGCCAGGAGGAGGAAGACGGAGAGACGTGTTCGGTTCATGCCGCTTTCCGGTCGGAGTCGTCGATCATGCCGCGCCGGCGTTCCCAAGGGCCCGCAGGCGCGCGGTGGCCAGCGAGCCCCGCACGCGGCGGCTCTCGCCGGCACGCAGCAGGGCGAAGCGGAAGGCGGGCGGGCCGATGAGCTGGTTCACGGCGATCATCGCGACGATGAGCGTGGCCACGTCCGTGCCCCACACGGGGAAGCGGTCGCGCACGATGTTGGCGACGCCGAGCGTCACGCCCGCCTGCGCGAGAAAGCCCATCCACGCGTGGCGCCGCACCGAGGCCGCGCCCCCCACGACCACCGCGCCGAGCCAGGTGCTCGCCGCGAGGGCCACGGTGCGCAGAACCAGGATGAGCAGGACGATCCCCCACACGCTCGGCAGGACGTCCACGCGCAGGTCCGCGCCCGCCACCGCGAAGAAGAGCGCGTAGATGGGCAATGAGTTCGCCTCCAGCGCGCGCAGGAAGCGCGGGCCCTGCTTGGAGAAGTTCTGGACGTAGAATCCGGCCGTCATCGCGATGAGGATGTACTCCAGGCCGAGCTGCTCGCTCAGGCTGACGAGGGAGAACGCGGTGAAGAGGAGGATCAACACCCGGTTGGCGCCGCTCCGGCGCAAATACTGGGTGAGCATCCACCCGACGGCGATCCCCATGGCCAGCGACGCCGCGATCGAGAGCAGCACGGCGTCCAGCGTCGCGAAGGAGAACGGCTTGCTCGGATCCGCGATCACCGCGGCCAGCGGGATGAGCAGCGCGATGAGGACGAGCACGATGACGTCCTTTACGACCGTGATCCCGAGGACGGTCTCGGTCATGACCCCCTTGGCGCGCTCCTCCGTGATGATGGCGATGGTGGTGGCCGGGGACTTGGCCACCGCCACCAGGCCGAAGATGAGCCCCACGGCGAGGGCGGCGCGCGGCGGCGAGCCGTCGAGGAAGGGGACGAAGCGCCGGCCCCAGTAGACGGCCGCGACCACCGCGGCGAACACGATGACGACCTGGAACGACAGGATCGAGACGATGCTCGACAGCTGCCGGCGCACGGCGGCGAGCCGGAGCTCGCCGCCGGCCGCCAGCGCGATCAGGGCGAGCGCGCCGCCGTTGATGAGGCGGAAGTCCACGACGGCCTGTTGCGGGAGCACGCCCAGGGCGTGCGGTCCGACCGCGATCCCGAGCAGGAGGAACCCCGTGATCCGCGGCAGCTCGACGGCGTTGCTCGCCAGGCCGGCGAGGTACGCCGCCAGCAGGAGGAACCCCAGGAGGAGGGCCGCGCCGCCCCGGCCGCCGTATCCCTCGCCCACGCTCAGGAGGGCCAGGGTGATCCCGATCAGCACGAGGAGCGTAAGGAAGCGCGACATGCCGGAACGTGGCCATGGGGCGTCGCGGGAGGCAAGGCGGTCCCCGACCGTGGAAGGATCCCCCGGCGCCTCGCGTAGTACCACCATCCGTCCTGAACCGCTTAGCCGAAGAAGTCTCTCGTGAGCACTCTGGCCGTAGCCGAACGACAGTCCGACGTCCTTTCCGCCCTGCGCAGCCTCGGGGGCAAAGCCACCGTGGGCGACGTGGTCGCCGCCACCGGCCTGCCCGCCACGGATTCGCAGGCCTCCCTCAAGCAGCTCCTCGAGACCCATCAGGGCCAGTTGGCCGTGTCCGACTCGGGCGAGCTGCTCTACCACTTCGACGAGAAGCTCATCCGCCGCGGCACCGAGCCGCTCCTCGCCCGCGTGAAGCGCCGTGCCTGGGACCTGTTCTCCAGGGTGTTCAAGGCGTGGATCGTGATCATGCTCGTCGTCTACTTCGTGGTCTTCGTCATCCTGGTCCTGGCGGCGCTCTTCGCCAACCAGCAGGGCGGGAATCGGCGGAGTGGCGGCTGGGGGGGGCGCGGCCGGCGCGGGGGCGGCGGCCTCCCCATCGGCAACCTCTGGTTCTGGTACTGGATCTGGGGACCACGCTGGTACCTGGGACGGCCCTATTACGGCCGCCGCTGGGAGCGCACGCTCCCCAAGGACGACAAGGTCCCCTTCTACAAGAAGGTGTTCGCCTTCGTCTTCGGCCCGGATCGACCGCGGCCCACGCAGCAGCAGCTCGACCGCGGCACGCTGCGCCTGATCCGCGCCCGCGGGGGCGTGATCACCACGGCCGAGCTGGTCGAGCACACGGGCCTGCCGGTGGAGGAGGCCGAGTCCGAGATGGGCCGCCTGGTCGGGGCCTACGACGGCGAGCCGACGGTGTCGCCCGACGGGGAGCTGGCCTACTCCTTCCCCTCGGTGATGCTCAGCGCCCACGGCCAGGTAACGGCCCGCGAGCCCAACCCCTCGTGGATGCGCCTGGAGTACCCGCTGGATCTCACCGGAAACACGGCCGGTGCCAACGCACTCGTCGGGGGCATGAACGCCTTCACCCTCGTAGCCGCGGCGACGTCGCCGTGGTTCATCTTCCCCCGACTCCATCTCGGCGGGCCCGCGGCCTTCGTGGGGTTGGTGGTCGTGCCCGTGATCTTCAGCCTGATGTTCTTCGCGGTGCCGACTCTGCGCATGTGGGGCGTGAAGCGCGAGAACCGCCGCCGCGCGAAGCGGAACGTGCGCCGCGTGACGCTGGGCCTCGTGTATGCGCGCTCCCTCGAGGCGGGCGGGCCGAACGGCGTGACCGTCGACGACGCGCACCGGCATGTGACTTCCCGCCTGGAGAAACAGGCGGTGAGCCGCGGAGAAGTGGAGAAGGTGCTCCATTCCCTCGCAGCCGAGTTCGACGCGGACGTGGCGCCGGACGCCGAGGGGAGGCTTGTCTTCCGCTTTCCCGAGATCCGCAGGCAAGTCGCCGCGAGTGAGGTGGTCCGTCGCTCGCTCTCGCTCGAGGGCCGGACCGTGGGCGACATCGTGTACGACACCGGCGACACGCCGGCCGAGGCGGACGCCCGCGACCAGGCCGCGTTCGACCGGGCGCTGAAGGAGGCGGATCTGAGCGGGTACGTCCCCTCGCCGGACCGCGTCGGCTACGAGGCCGACTACGAGCTGGTGCTCGCCGACGAAGAGGTGCGCGCCGGCAGGCTGGCGCGGGCGTAGGAGCCGCTGCCGGAGGGACATGGCGCCGCCGTCCGATGCCTCCGGCCGGCGACGCCATTTCCCTCCGGCACCCGTCCTACTCCGCGGTCTCGAAGCGCGCGAAGCGCCGCACCCGCACCGCCTCGCCGAGACGGCCCGACGTCTCCTTCACGATCTCGCCGATGGTGCGCCCGGGCTCGCGGATCCACGGCTGCTCCAGCAGGGCCTCCGGGCTCTCGGGAGCCGCGCCGGCCACCTGCTCGACCACGAGGCGCGCCAGCTCACGGAAGTCCTCCGTGCGGGCGACGAAGTCGGTCTCGCAGTCGACCTCGACCAGCGCGCCCAGCCGGCCGGTATGGTGGATGTAGCTCACCACCAGGCCCTCGCCGGTGGCGCGCCCGGCGCGCTTCTCGGCCTCGCGACGCGCCTTCTCGCGCAGCACGGCCTCGGCCCGGTCCATGTCTCCCCCGGTGCTCTCCAGGGCCTGCCTGCACTCCAGGACACCGGCGGCGGTCCTCCGCCGGAGCTCCTTCAGCTCCTGCAACGTGATCTGTCCCATGTCCGCCTCCTCGACGGTGGGTTCGGGTGGGTGGTGGCCAGACGCACGAACGCCCCACCTGGCCGCCGGCACGGGTGGGGCGCTCGAACGCGCTCAAGGACGTCGGGAGAGGCTAGCTCACACGCTCTCCCGTGACGGACGACCTATCCATGCCGAAATGCTCCCGCGGGTCTCGAGGACCCCGGGGATCTCGGTGCTGCAGGGCGACGATGCGGCCGTTCATCTGTCCTATCGATCCGTCTCTTCGCGTGAAGTCTGCGACCGTGCACGCTATTGAGGTGCGGATGTAACGTCAACCGGCGATCCGCTGCCGGTACAGGTCCAGCACCTCGGTCCACGCGTTCGGCTGCTCGAAGACGTCCCGCACCGTCTCCGCCTCCGCGCCGTAGACCTCGAACTTCCGGTGCTCGAGCTCGACCCGCGTCGAGGCCGGGCCCTCCGCCACGAAGCGGACCTCGACCTCGCTCGCCCGTGCCGGGTCCGGGTCGAAGCGCCACTCGGGGGAGAGGTGCCACGCGAGCACCAGGCGCTCGGGCGGCTCCCACGCGAGCACGCGTCCCCAGTCGGTCTCGCTGCCGTCCTCCGCGCGTTCGAACCAGCGGCCGCCGACCCGCGGCTCGATGACGGCCGTCACCGCGCCAGCGGGGTTGGTGTGGTGCGTGTCCAACGGCCACCACCGCCCCACCTCCTCCGTGAACACGCGGAACGCTCGCTCCACGGGCACGTCCACCGCCACCGTCCGCCGCACACCCAGAATCGGCTTCCCGCTCATCGCCCCTCCTCCTCGTCGTCGCGCTCGGCGGCGTCCTTGAAGGCCGCGAGCGCCCGTTCCCAGAATCGATCGAAGTAGGTCCGCGCCGCCTCGACCCCGGCGGGGTCGATCCGGTAGAGACGCCGAGCCCCGGCGGGGACGGCGGTGACCAGGCCCGCCTCCCTGAGCACGCGCAGATGCTGCGATACCGCCGGACGGCTCACCGGAACGCCGCGCGCGATCTCCGTCACCGGGAGCGGCCCGTCCGCGAGCCGTTCGAAGATCGCGCGCCGCGTGTCGTCACCGAGGGCGGCCACCGCCCTGCTTCGATCGTAAGTCATAGCTTACGGTAAGTATATGCTTACGAATTGTCCGACGCAAGGTGCTGTTGACAGGGATGCTCCCGCCCAGGATCCTGATTCCCGAGGGACCCCTCAACACCATCAAGGAGGGTGGATATGAGCCACCTTCGGTTCGCCGTATCGGACGCGTCCCGCCACCTCCGCTCGGTCGGGCTCGCCCTGGCCCTCAGCGCTCTGGTCGCGTCCTCCGCCGTCGCCCAGAACCGCCCGCGCCAGGAAGTCATCATGGATTCCGCCCGCGCGCAGATGCTGTACGTGAGCAACGAGTGGGAGGACCATCCCGTCGCCGACTACGCACGCGCCATCGAGGGCAAGCGCGTCACAGACAGCATATACGCTGCTGTCACCAAGGGCGTGGTCGACTACCAGAAGATCACGTACAAGAGCCGCGTGGACGGGATGGAGATCCCTGCGTACCTCTTCCAGCCGATCGAGAAGCGGGGCCCGCGGGGCCACGCGGCCATGGTCTGGGTGCACGGCGGCGTGCACGGCAACTGGGGCACGTCGATGTGGCCTTTCGTCCGTGAGGCCGTGGAGCGCGGCTACGTGGTCATCTGCCCGGAGTACCGGGGCAGCACGGGCTACGGTGAGGATTTCCACCGCGCGATCGACTACGGCGGCTACGAGGTCGACGACGTGATCACCGCCTACGACTGGCTGACGCAGAACCTGCCGCACGTGGATCCGGACCGGGTGGGGATCATGGGGTGGAGCCACGGCGGCTACATCACGGTCATGTCCGTAACGCGTGACGATCACCCGTTCCAGGCCGGCGCGGCGATCGTGCCGGTGACGAACCTGATCTTCCGCCTCTCGTTCAAGGGACCCGGCTACCAGCGTGGCTTCTCCACGCAGCAGCGCATCCAGGGCCTGCCCTTCGAGAAGCGCGACATCTACATCGAGCGGTCGCCCTACTACGCCGTCGACAACCTGAGCACGCCGCTTCTGGTGCACGTCGCCACGAACGACGAGGACGTGGACTTCGAGGAGGACGGCATGCTCGTGTACAAGCTACGGGCGACGAAGCCGGACATCACTGAGACGAAGATCTACGTGGACCCGGCGCCGTGGGGCCGGAGCGTCGGGCACGCCTTCAGCCGTCGCGTGGACCCGGAGACGCTCGAGCGCGTGGATTCGCCCGCCCAGCGGGATTCGTGGAACCGGAGCTGGGCCTTCCTCGAGGAGTACCTGCGCCCGTACGAGGACCCGAACCACCCGGTGGACGTGGGGGACGGGATCCGGCCTCGGCAGCCCGGTAGCTGAGGGGGCGGCAACGGGCTGGCGTGGCAGGCAGCGGCTTCTGCCCCCTCCCGAATCCACGGCGGTCCCGCAGGGGGGTGCCCGGGCTTCCGGGCGCCCCCCATCTCATTCCCGCCCCGCGCCCACTCCCTCGGCCTCGAGGCGCCGCCGCAGGGAGTCGGCGATCGCGTTGTGGTCTTCGATGAAGGTGCGACAGGCGGCCTCCGTGGCGCGCAGCCCGGCCGCCCTTCCCCGCCAGACGGCGACCGAGTCGTTGTAGCCCTCGAAGTGCCGGAGGTACTCCTCGTACTGGGCCTCCGGCACGCCGCGCTCGTCCATCCGCTCGTAGTCGCGCACCTTCCTGCGCAGGGAGTCGACCACGGTGTCGAAGCGACGGAAGAGGCGCTCCTGGTACGCCAGCTCGTTGCCGCAGGAGTCGGCGGACACCCGCGCCCGGTAGACCTGGTCACGCAGGTCGCGGATCTCCCGGACGGACCGGCGCCGACGGAGGATGTCGCGCGCCCCCAGGACCGCCACGATGACGGCGGCGAGGACGGCCACGGCCATGAGCTTCCGCTTCATCCCGGCAAACTACGGCTCGACGACGAAGTCGAACATCATCCCCGAGTGCAGGTGCTCGGCGATGTGGCAGTGGGTCATCCAGGTGCCCGGGTTCGACATCTCCACGAGAAGGTCCACCGTGCTCCCCACGGGCACGATCGTCGTGTCCTTCCAGACGAGGTCCCGGTTGGGCACGCCGTCGATGGACACCACCAGGAAGCGCTGGCCATGGATGTGGATCGGGTGGTTCATGGGGTGGAACGACTTCGGCTGGTTGAAGATCCGGATCTTCACCACGTCGCCCACCCTGAACTTCCAGTGGATGTCGCCGTTCTCCGCCCCGGTGTCCAGGTCGCGCAGGATCCACGTCACCTGCTCGGCCGTGGACAGCCAGTTCATCATCGGCATGGCGTCGTTGAACTCGACGGGCGGCACGTAAAGCGTGTCCATCTCCATGGCCTGCACGATCGGCACCGGTAGCCCGGAGACGCGCACGGTGGTCTCGAGGCGGTGGTCCGGCTCCTTGTCGAACAGGGGCCGATAGCGCGCGATGTCCTCGACCACCTCGTCGTTGGTGCGTAACGATTCGAACGCCTCCCGATAGTCCGGTGCGGCGGGCTCGTCGCCCACCGTGATGAGGGCCAGCGTGTCGACGTGCGCGTAGAACTCACCGCGGAAGTGGTTCACCGCCTGGATCGAGTTCGTGATGGCGACCACGCCGGGTTCGTCGAAGCGCACGTCCACGACGTAGCGCTCCGCGGGGGCGATGATCACGCTGGGCACCCACTGCTCGCGTTCGTATCTCCCGACGTCGGATGCCACCACTTTCACCTTCGCGTCACCGAAGCGGACGTTGAAGGTCCGGGTGTTCGCGACGTCGGTGAGGAAGAAGCGCAGGACCTCGCCCTTCTTGGCGCTCAGTCGGTAGCCGGTCCGGCCGTTGACCAGCATCACGTTGCCGAAGCGGCCCATGAGGGCGTGCGTGGGGGCCTCGTCGCCCCACGGCAGCAGCCCCTGGTCGTCCATGAGAAGGTCGTCGAGGACGAAGATCTCCTCGCGGTTGGCCGGCCCGTAGTAGTCCGGGTCGGGGGAGGTGACCAGCAGGTTGCCGAAGAGCCCGAGGTCCTGTTGCACGTCCTCGCGCACGTGCGGGTGGTACCAGAACATCCCGGCGTCCGGGACGTTCACCTCGTAGGTGAAGCTCTCCCCGCTGGCGATCGCCTCCTGCGTCACTCCGGGCACGCCGTCGAAGCGGTTGTCGATACGTACGCCGTGCCAGTGGATGGTCGTGGGCATCTGGATACGGTTCGTGACACGTACCACCACGGTCGCGTCCTTCGGCGCCTGGATGAGCGGGCCCGGGTACTGGCCGTTGTAGCCGTACATGATCAGCTCGTGGCCGTCGATGGTGCGGCGCACCATCGACACCGAGATGTCGAGGGTGTCGCCGTCCCGCATGGCCACCACCTCCGACGGCCGTGCCGCCGGCAGCATGGACGGGTCCATCCCCGCACCGGGCAGGAAAGGGCTCACTACGGGCATGAGGCCCTCGATGCCCGGCAGCATCGGCATGTTCGGGTCCATCGGCACCATCCTCCACCCGCCCGGTGTGCCCATGCCGTGACCCATGTGCATCGTGGGATCCTGGGCAGAGGCCGGGGAGGCGAGGAGCAGGGCCGCGGCCGTGGCGACGAGCGTCGGCCGCGTACATGGGGGAAGGAGCGACATCAGCGATAGCCGTACTTGGCGCACAGCTCCTGCTGGAAGGGACCGTGCCCCGCCATCGTGTGCATCGCACCGCTGCGCGACATCCCGCGCAGCACGATGGGACCGGACCACGTCTCCGCGGCGGGATCGTCGGTGGCCTCGAGCGTCACGACGACGAGGAACTTGTTCCACGCCACCTCACCGCGGACGCCCAGCGCATCGTCGAACGCGCCCAGGCGCCGGACCCGGTCGACCTGCGGCGTGGTGGTCCACGCGACCAACGTCCCGCCCTCGGGCGGGTCCATGTCGGTGAGCCGAAGCTCGACG
>Ga0307424_1000150_pt1 | contig 33854 bp, 30 predicted proteins | sample SalMarWE160320MG_FD_202157 | JGI IMG/M metagenome (GOLD analysis project Ga0307424, IMG submission 202157) | Salt marsh sediment microbial communities from the Plum Island Ecosystem LTER, Massachusetts, United States - WE1603-20 | ecosystem: Environmental > Aquatic > Marine > Intertidal zone >... | reverse complement strand
GGACGCCGGGTTTCTTGTCCTTAGGCATCCGGGCCCCCGGCCTCGGGAGCGGGCTCGGGCCCCAGGACCACCAGCACCGTCCCCTGTTCCACCACGTCCCCCGGCTTGGCGTGGATCGACTCCACCCGGCCCCCGGTGACCGCGGCCAGGTCGTTCTGCATCTTCATGGCCTCGACCACCGCCACCGTGTCCCCCGGAGCCACCACCTGCCCCGGTTCCACCTCGATCCGCACCACCGCTCCCGGCATGGGGGAGACCACCTGTTCCCGGCCCCCGGCCGCGCCGCCGGTGGTCTCGGCCCGGGCCCAGAGTTCGTCGGTCACCCGGACGTGGAAGACGTCGCCGGAGACGTAGACGTCCATCCCCTCCCGTCCGGTCATGGTCGCGGTCTCGTAGGAGTCGCCGTCGATGATCAGGGAGCGGACGCCGCCTCCCACCGCCCGGCAGTCCACCGGCACCGTCTCCCCGTCCATCTCCAGACGGTAGCCGGTCTCGGTGCGGCTGATGGAGACGGTCAGGGTCTCGCCGTCCTTGTGCACGATGTAGCGCGACGCCATGGTGCTTGCGGCCTCCTAGCGGGGCTTTCCGGCCAGGGCGCCCGGCCGTCCCAGGAGCCTCCAACCCGAGGCGCCGCCGTTCCGGTCGGCGGGGGGATGGAACCGCTGGTCATCCTCGTAGGCGCCGATCACCGCCGCGATGACCGCGGCCCGGGCCCGCTGGGGATCCTCGCGCCGCTCGGTGCCGTGGAAGACCTGCTCGATGAACCGGGTGTCGAAGGTGCCGTGGATGAACTCCTCGCGGGCCAGCATCCAGCGGTGAAACGAAATGTTGGTGCGGATCCCCTCCACCAGCATCTCCCGCAGGGCGCGGAGCATGCGCCGGCGGGCGGTCTCCCGGTCCTCCCCGAAGGCGATCAGCTTGCCCAGCATGGGGTCGTAGTGGCGGGGGACCTCGTAGCCCTGGTAGATCCCCATGTCGTTCCGCACCCCGGGCCCGGAGCCGAGGCGCAGGGCGCGGATCACGCCCAGGGACGGCAGGAACCGGTTGTAGGGATCCTCGGCGTAGATGCGGCACTCGATGGCCCAGCCCACCGGGCGCAGGTCCTCCTGCTTCCAGGGGAGGAGCCCGCCTCCGGCCACCCGGAGCTGCTCCCGCACCAGGTCCACGCCGTAGACCAGTTCGGTCACCGGGTGCTCCACCTGGAGCCGGGTGTTCATCTCCAGGAAGTAGAACGAGCCCGAGGGCTCGGCGATGAACTCCACCGTGCCCGCGTTCCGGTAGCCGACGGCCTTGGCCAGGGCGACCGCGGCCTTGCCCATGGCCGCCCGGCGCTCCGGGGTCATCCAGACTGAGGGCGCCTCCTCCACCACCTTCTGGTGGCGGCGCTGGAGCGAGCACTCGCGCTCGCCCAGGTGGACCACATTCCCCGCGTCGTCGCCCATGATCTGGATCTCGATGTGGCGCGGGTGTTCGATGTACTTCTCCAGGTAGACGGTGTCGTCGGAGAAGGCACCGGCCGCCTCGCCGCGGGTCAGCGATAGCGCGGAATCCAGGTCCTTGGCTTCCCACACCACGCGCATTCCCTTGCCGCCCCCGCCGGCGGCGGCCTTGAGCATGACCGGGTAGCCGATCTCCGCCGCCACCTTCCGCGCGGTGGCCGCGTCGGCCACCGGACCCGGGCTCCCCGGCACCACCGGGACGCCGGCCTGGCGCGCCAGGGCCCGGGCCTCCAGCTTGTTTCCCATGGCCCGGATCGCCTCCGGGCCGGGGCCGATCCAGACCAGCCCCGCCTCCTCGCAGGCCCGGGCGAAGGCCGCGTTCTCCGACAGGAAGCCGTAGCCGGGATGCACCGCGTCGGCGCCGGCCCGGCGGGCGGCCATGAGGATCGCCTCGTGGCGCAGGTAGGACTCCGACGAGGGGGCCGGGCCGATGCCGTAGGCCTGGTCGGCAAAGCGGACGTGGAGGGCGTCCCGGTCGGCCTCGCTGAACACGGCCACGGAGGCGATCCCCTCCTCCCGCAGGGCGCGGAGGACCCGGACCGCGATCTCCCCGCGATTGGCGACCAGGACCTTCTGGAAAGGGGGTTTCATGGCCCGGAAAGCGTACCGTGGGCCCCGGGTCGAAACAAGCCGCCTCTTGGCCGGGCACGGGCGGAAGCGCCGGAGCCGGAATCGCTTCCGGGCGCCGGGGACCGGTCCGGTCGGGAATCGGGCTTTCCCCGCTTCCGGCTCGGTGGACCCTGGCCCCGCCCGCCTGCTAGACTCGTTGGGCCATGATGCCGATCTTGACCGTATCCATCCTGAAACCGGAGACCCATTTCCGGTTCTCCCCCTTCCGCGGGTGGGGCTAGTCCACCGGTAGCCCCGACCCGGGCGCCCTGCCGCCCGGCCCCGCCCGTTCCTCCTGCAGCGCGCTGCAGGGTGCCCGATTCAGCCCGGATGCGTCCGGGGTACGACCGCGCGGACCCCACCGGGGTCTCCGCGACGAGGATCCTGCGATGACGACTTCAACCGATCTGCGCCGCCCCCTGGGGCCGGGGGACGTGTTCGACACCCTGAAACGGTCCATTCTCGTGGACGGCTACCACATGGTGGCGGACCTGGAGAACAGCCACGGCTCCTACCTGGTGGATGCCAGGGACGGGAAGGAATACCTGGACTTCTACACCTACTTCGCCACCCTGCCGGTGGGGCACAACCACCCCAAGATGCGGGAGCCCGCCTTCCTGAAGCAGCTCCTGGACGCGGCGGTGGCCAACCCGGCCAACAGCGACGTCTACACCGTCCCCTTCGCCGAGTTCGTGAACACCTTCCGGCGGACGGCCCAGCGCGACTATCTGCCCCACGCCTTCTTCGTGGCCGGAGGGGCCCTGGCCGTGGAGAACGCGCTCAAGGCGGCGTTCGACTGGAAGGTGCGGAAGAACAAGGCGCGCGGCATGACCGAGGAGAAGGGGAGCCAGGTCATCCACTTCCGCCAGGCCTTCCACGGCCGCACCGGCTACACCCTGAGCCTCACCAACACCGCCGACCCGCGGAAGACCATGTACTTCCCCAAGTTCAAGTGGCCCCGGATCGACCCGCCCAAATGCCTGTTCCCGCTGGAAGGCGAGAACCTGGCCGCGGTCCAGGCCGCGGAGGAGAAGGCCCTGGGCCAGATCCGCGACGCCCTCGACCAGCATCCGGACGACATCGCGGCGCTTATCATCGAGCCGATCCAGGGGGAAGGCGGGGACAACCACTTCCGGAAGGAGTTCCTGCAGGAACTCCGTACCCTGGCCGACGAGCACGAGTTCTTGCTCATCTTCGACGAGGTGCAGACCGGAGTCGGGCTCACCGGGAAGTTCTGGTGCTTCGAGCACATGGACGTCCGGCCCGACGCGGTGGCCTTCGGCAAGAAGATGCAGGTGTGCGGCTTCCTGGGCGGCCCCCGCTTCGACGAGGTGGAGCGGAACGTGTTCGTGGAGTCGAGCCGGCTCAACTCCACCTGGGGCGGGAACCTGGTGGACATGGTGCGGGCCCGCCGCTGCCTGGAGATCATCGAGGAGGAGAACCTGGTCGAGAACGCGCGGAAGCGCGGGGTGACGCTCCTCAAGGGACTCCAGGAGCTGGAGGCCCGCCACGAGGCGGTGACCCAGGCCCGCGGCCGCGGCCTCATGGGCGCCTTCAACCTGCCCACCCCGGAGATGCGGGTCCAGGCCATCGCCAAGGCCCGGGAGCAGGGGGTGCTGGCCCTTCCCTGCGGCACCCACAGCATCCGCTTCCGGCCCACGTTGACCGTCTCCGACGAGGAGATCCACCGGGGGGTGGAGACTCTGGACCGGGCCATCCGGAGCCTGAGCTAGCCCCCGGTCCAAATCGAGAACCGCGGGCTCTTGGCAGCCGCGCCGCGACCCCGGGTTTGCGGCGCGGCGTTCTCGTTGGGGCGGGGCCCTAGACGACCCGGGACAGGACTGCGAACGCGACCCCACCCGAGAGGATGCCTTGCAGGACCGCGGCCCTCCAGCGGGTCGGGCGGCCGCTTTGCCGGGAATGCACGGCCTCCAAGGCCAGGCTTCCGGCCAGGAGCCCCAACGCCACCCCGGCCGGAACGCCCAGAACCAGACTGGCGGCGGCCGCGATGCCGCCGGCCAAGATCGCGCTGAGGATCGCGGTCATCACCTTCCGGTTCATGACGGTTTCCTTCCCACCACGCACCAGACCCGGTGCTCCACCGTGAGGGGATCGGGGTACCTGGCGCTCAGGAGGCGGCCCAGGGCCTCGTCGAAGCGTGCCACCTCCGGTGGAGGCAGGCCTCCCGAGCCCACCCCGTTGCAGGTCCGCATCCGTCCGCGCCAGCCGGCGTGGGAAAACGCCTCGGGGTGCTGGTAGCAGAACTGTTCGACCAGCTCGAACCCGGCGTGGATCACCCCGTCCACCAGCTCGGGGAACATGCCGGTGGAACCGGCCATGGACCAGGACGGGTTGAACTCCAGGATCAGGGCCTCGGTGTCCCGGGCCGCGGGGGAGTGCTCGGCCAGGTAGGAGTAGTGGACGATGCAGAGGACCCCGCCCGGACGGAGAACGCGCAGGGCTTCCGCCATGGCGGCCCGGCTGTCGAACCAGTGCCAGCACTGGCCGGCGGTCACGAGGTCGAAGGAATCGGGGGCGAGACCGGTGTGCTCGGCCCGCGCGACCCGGAAGCGGGCGTGGCCGGAGGGATCCCGCTCCTGGGCCACGCGGCCGGCGGTGGCGATCTGTTCCGGGGAGATGTCGATGCCCACCACCGTGCCGCCCCGGGCGGCGAGTTCCAGGGCGATGGTTCCGGGGCCGGTGGCCAGGTCGAGGACCCGGGATCCCCGGATGGGGAGGATGGCCAGGAGCCGCTCGTAGAAGGAGGCGGGCAGCCCCGGGCGATGGGCGGCGTAGTCGTCGCTGTGCCGGCCGAAATCGACGGTGCCCATGGGACGGAGCATAGCATGGGGCGGGCAAGAGAACGCCGGAGGCGGGTGCCGCCTCCGGCGTTCCGGCCCGTTGCCTGGACGGGCCTTTTCGGGAGCCGTTCCCGTCAGTCCATCCCGTACATCGTCTTCACCAGACCCCATGTCATGGGAATCACCGGTCCCGAAGCCGATCGGGTTCCCCGCGCCTCGGAGCGCGGCGAATCGTCCCAGCAGACGTCGCCCCGCAGGATCTGCATCCGCGACTCGAGTTCGGGCGCCGCCTCGCCGGTCACGAAGTCGGGTTCGTCGCCGTCGCACTTCTTGAGCGCGGCCCGCAGGTAGCCGCAGGCGGTGGCGTCGTCGCCGGCGGCCAGGGCCGAGCACACCCCCTCGAGCATGCTGCGCATGGCCCCGCGGCGGCCGTTGGCCGAGTTCCCCGGGCCGTTCCCGACCAGGGTCCCCGCCGTCACCGCGCTGTCGAAGAAGTCCAGCACCGATTCGCATCCGGTGGCGGTGACCGGGGCTCCGGAGAGCTGGAATTCATGCACGCCGCCGTTCCCTTCCACGTCCGTCACCTGGAGCTGCACGGTGGCGCTCTGGGTGGGGTCGCCCTGGGTCACGGTGAGCATCACCGGATCCGTGGTCCCGAGGTCGAAGCTCGGGATCTGCACGCTGGCGTTGTCCGACGACACGATGGCGATCAGGCCCAGGCCGCTCTCCAGGTCCCGGGTCTCCAGGGTGAGCGACCGGGGCGGCCCGCTGTTCGTCGATGCCACCACGCACTCGGGCGGGGTCTCGTCAACCGCCGGCGGAGCCGGGGCCTCCGTCGCTCCCAGGAGCTGGAGGCCGAAGATGGCGCCGCTGGGGGCGGACAGCCGGAGCCCGAACACGCCCGGCGACAGCTCGGCCGGGGCCAGGTCGACCAGCAGGCAGTAGTCGCTCCCCTCGGTTCCGGGCAGCGCGTAGCTCGGGAACCCCGGACAGGACCCGGCCGCGTAGCCGCCCGCGTGCTGCACGGTGAAGGAGACTCCGGACCCGGCGTAGACGGCCAGGGTGTAGAGGGAATCGGCCATCAGGCCGGTGAGGTCGAAGCCGGATCCCAGGACCCCGGAGTCCTGCAGGTCGTTGGGCACCCCCAGGCTCATGAAGGGGCCGGGGGGAGTCGGCGTCCGCAGGTGGGCGAGGCCGACCGGGGTGGTCCCGCCGGACTCGTCCAGCAGCGCCGGGGCGTCGGTGTCGTAGACGACCCCGTTCCAGGCCGTGCCGCCGATGCTCAGGATCCCGTCGGAGCCGGCATGGGTTGCATCTCCCGGAAGCCCGAAGTCGACGTTCACCACCGCCGCCTGGGCGGGGCCGGCCAGGGCCACGGCGAACGCGAGAGCGAGGATGCCCCCCATCGTGGTTCTCAACATGATGCCTCCAGCAATGGTGCGATGGTCCACGGTGCCATACCGGTTATCGGCCCCCGGGGCCGGAAATCCGCCCCGGGAGGGCCCGGGCGGCCGCTCCGGAGGGGCCATTTGCCCCGGTTCCCGCCGCCCCTTGCCGGGCAAGGAGTTGGGAAAACGGCAAGCGGGCGGAATCCCCCGATCTGTCGTATAATCAAGGGGCCTCGTACAGCCACCACGATCCGGCGGCCGCCTCCAAGACCGGGGGGCCGGTTCTCCGCCCGGGAGGATCACGCATGCCGATTTCCGCCAGCATGAAGGGGAAAGTCATCACCGTCAGCCGCCACATCATGGAGATGGAGCGGCATTACCCCCAGGCCACCGGAGAGTTCTCGGACCTGCTGTCCGAGATCACCCTGGCCGCCAAGCTCATCCACCGCGAGGTATCCAAGGCCGGCCTTCTGGACATCCTGGGCAAGACCGGCGACACCAACGTCCAGGGCGAAGAGGTCATGAAGCTGGACGACTTCGCCAACACGACCATCTTCCGGGCCCTGGACCACACCGGGCTCCTGTGCGCCATGGCATCGGAGGAGTGCAAGGACGTGATGGCCATCCCGGAGCAGTACCCCATCGGGAAGTACGTGCTCAACTTCGATCCCCTGGACGGGTCCTCCAACATCGACGCCAACGTCTCCATCGGCACCATCTTCTCCATCCACCGGAGGATCACCCCCGGCAACGGCCCCGGCAGCGCCGAGGACTGCATGCAGCCCGGGGCGAAGCAGGTCTGCGCCGGCTACCTGGTCTACGGGTCGAGCACCATGCTGGTCTACACCACCGGCCAGGGCGTGCACGGGTTCACCTACGACCCCAGCGTGGGCGAGTTCCTCATGAGCCACGAGGACATCCGGATTCCCAAGCGCGGGAACATCTACAGCGTGAACGAGGGCAACTCGGGCCGGTGGGACGAGGGCACCCGGAAGTACATCGACGGGCTGAAGACCCGTTCCTACAAGTCCCGCTACATCGGGAGCCTGGTGGCCGACGTCCACCGCACCCTGCTCTACGGCGGCATTTTCCTGTATCCCGCCGACGCCAAGCATCCCAAGGGGAAGCTCCGGCTCCTCTACGAGGCCGCTCCCATGGCCATGATCATGGAGCAGGCCGGGGGCATGGCCACCGACGGCAAGCAGCGGATCCTGGAGATCGAACCGGAACAGCTCCACCAGCGGACGCCGCTCGTCATCGGCAGCAACGAGAACGTGCGGGAATACCTGGGATTCCTGAACGGGGCCGGGGAACCGGCCGCGGTGGAGGCCGCCCCGGGCCGGGAAACGGCCGCCGGCCAACCCTAGGGAAGCGGCAGGCCGTAGACGAACAGGATCTCGGGCACGCCCCCGGGGTGGTGGGTGACGGCCAGCGCCCGCTGGGCGGGATTCCAGGCCAGGTAGCGCGGGTCGCTGAGCCCGGTGTGGACGGTGACCGGCTCCGAATTCCGGGTGACCAGCCGGATCTCCGAGAAGACCCCCGCCGTTTCCCCGTGCAGGTAGGCCACGTGGTGTGAGCCCCACGGTCCCCAGGCGGGCGCGGTGTTCACGCCGCCGGTCACCAGGGTGTCGGTCCCGGAGGCGCCGCTCTCCCCGGCGTAGCCGGTCATGATGTCGTCTCCCCGGACGAAGGCGAGAAAGAAGTCCTCCGGCTCCCAGGAGGGGAGCTTTCCGAACACGGTGGTGGCCAGCTGGGTGTTTCCGGCCAGCATGGAGTCCTGGAAGGTGTCCCAGAAGATAGGCTGTCCCTCGGGATCCTCGGAGGGGTTGAAGCAGAACGCCACCCGCCGGTCGTCGGAGATCGCGGGGCCGAAGGTATCCAGTGTGCGCAGGACCACCGGCGCGTCCACCGAGTCGATCACCCCGTCGGCATTCAGGTCGTAGATGGCCGCCCCGAGGAGGGTGTTCCGGTCCCCGTCCACGTAGATCACGTGCTTCCCGTCCGGAGAGACCGCGATCGGTTCCTGGATGCGGTTTCCGCTCACCACCCGGAGCCCGTTGGGGGCCCCGGTCTGGGGATTGAGGGCCGCGGAGAAGATGCCGGTGCCGGTTCCGGTCCGGGCCGCGTAGAGGAACCCCACCCCGGTGGGGAGAAAGGCGATGCCGCCCACTTCCAGGAGATCCGTGCGCCCCGGTTTCAGTTTCTCGGTCTGGGCATCGGGCAGGGTGAAGGTCACCGTGTCCGCGTCGCCGTTCGCGAGGTCCCGGTTGACCGAGGACGGCGAGAAGACGTAGCCCGGATCCTCGACCCCCACCTGGTGGAGGCCCGGGGCCAGGGGCGAGTAGGTGTGGGGGGTGCGGTCGGTGGTGGCGGCTCCGTCCAGGGTGAGGACGGCTCCGGGGGGGGTGGACAGGATGGTCAGGCCGGCGTTCCCGGTGACGATCTGCACGCTGGCCTGGGCGGAATCCGCCCCGTCGCTCACCCGCACGGTCAAGGTGAAGGTCCCGGCGCTGTCCGACGCGGTCCAGACCGTGCCGGAGGCCGCGCTGTCGGCGAAGGACCCGGTGGCGGCGGTCCACCGGTAGGTCAGGGGATCCTGATCGGGATCGCTGGCCAGGACGGTGACCTGGGTCGCCCCCTGGAGGGTGACCGCGCTGGGCCGGGCGAACAGGCCCACGATGTGCGGCGGGTGGTTCTCGCCTCCGGTCACCTTGTTCCCCCCGCACCCCACAGCCCCCGCGGCCGCCAGCACGGCCAGAACCGCCAGAACCGCCAGAACCGCTCCCACCCGCCACCGGCTCATGCTATCTCCTTCTCCCGGCCGGGATCCCGGGGGGCCACCATCAAGGTCTTGTGCTGTCCCACCGTGACCGTGCCCACCGGCACCTTCCTGGGTTTTCGCACGTAGCGTTTCCGGGTCACCGTCACCGGCACCTTGGACGAGTTCCGGGACTTGGAGAAGAACGCGGCGGCCTGGGCGGCGATGCGCAGGACCTCCGCCGGCGGCTCCTTCCCCTTCTCGTGGTGGCGCAGGACCACGTGCGATCCGGAAGCCTGCGACGCATGCATCCAGGTGTCGTCCGGACGGGCGATCTCCAGGGTCAGCACCTCGTTGCCCCGGTTGTTCTTGCCCACCAGGAGCTCCCAGCCCCGGCCCAGATCATACCGTCGGGGACGCAGGCTGGAGACCAGCTTCTCTTCCGGGGGCATGTCCTCGGTGGGGGCGACGGGGACCTTGACCCCCAGGTTCCGGGCCTGCCGGAGCCACTCCGGAGTGGGCCCGGTCCGGTCCAGGTCCCGGTCCAGCTCCCCGAGGGCGCGCCGCCGGCTCTCCAGCTCCCGCCGCCGTCCCCCGGAACGGCCCTGCCGGCGCTCCGCCTTGCGCGCCCGCTTGAAGTACAGCTCGGCGTTGGCCGCCGGGGGCAGCTTGGGGTTGAGGCGCACAGTGAGGGTCCCGTCCCCGGCCGGGTCGGGGATCTCGGCCCCGGTCAGCCCCTTCTGCAGCCGGTGGGCCGAAGCCAGGATCGCCTCCCCGGTCCGGCGAAGCCGGTCGGGGTCGTCCTCCTCCCGGCCCTCGTTGCCGATCTGCTCCAGGGCGTGATCGACCCGGCGGGCGGCCTGGACCACCAGCCGGGCCAGGCGCGCGTGCGGGGCATGCTCCTGCCGCTGGCGGTAGAGCCCGTGCGCGGCCTCGGCGGCGGCGGAGACGGATTCGTGGCGGGGGAAGTCGGCGTCGGCCCGGGTCTCCGGCCGGAAGCAGAGGGCCTCCACCCCGCGGGGGCCGCGGTCCAGTACGGTGGGGTGGAAGGCCGCGCCGGCCGGGGTCGCGGCCGAGGGCGGGCGGGTGTCTTCCAGGAAGGCGAGCCAGGCCGCGGCTGCCTGCTCGGGGCCGGGGGAGGCGTTCCCGGCGACGGCGGCCGCCCGGTGCAACACCTCCCGGGCCACCAGCGGGCTCATTCCGGTCCAGGCCGCGACCAGATCCCTGGGCCCCGGAACGTCTCCGGAGGGGATCGTGGCGCGAAGCGCCTCGGCCAGCTCGCGCCCGGTGGCGGTGGCGGCGTCCGGCTTCTCCGGGCCCGGAAGGTCGTAGCCGGACCCGGGCTCCCGGCCGTGGGCGGAGGCGCGGAGCGTCTCCAGGACCTTGGACGGCCAGGGGTCGCTCCCCTGCACCAGGTAGAGGTTCCCTCCGGCGCCCAGGAACTCGCCCACCAGATGATAGGTCCGGAGATCCCCCAGCCGGTCCCGCCGCTCGAAGGCGAGCGCGACCACCCGGTCCAGTCCGGCCTGGCGAGCGTCGCCCAGACGGCTACCCACCAGCGCCCGCTCCACGCCCCGGGCGAACGGGGTCGCGGTCCCGGACGGGGGAGGGGATTCGGCGGTCAGGTAGAGCGTGGGATGGCGGGGATCCTGGCCCAGGACGACGGCCCGGTCCCCCTCCAGGGCCAGCCGCAGGACGAGCGGCTCCGGCGAGGCGACCCCCTCCACGCGGCGGCCGCGGACCGCGGCCAGTTCGGCCGCCACCGCGCGCAAGGTCAAGCTGTTCATGGCCGGGGGAGTGTAGCAGGTCGCCGGGCCACGCGGACCTCACCGGCGCGCGTCCCGGCCCCCGGCCCGGCCGGACTCCACGTACGGCTTGAACCGGTCGAACAGGAAGTGGTGCCAGGTCCGGTCCACCGCCTCCGCCCAGCCATCCTGGATCTCACCCGCCGCGTGTACGGAGAGGGAGAGCCGGGTGGAGTCGGGTCCAACCGCCTCGAAGGTGTAGGTGTGCACCATCTGGATGGCGTAACCAGAAAGTCCCAGGGGCCCCTCGAACCGGAGGGCCTTCCCGCGATCGGCGTAGATCACGGTGGCGTGGCGCACCCCGCCCCGTCCCCCCTTCATGATCTCCATGAACCCGCCCCCCGGCTTGGCCTCGATGTAGAACCTGGCCGGGTCGCCGGAAAAGGTGTGGTCCCACCAGGGACTGATGTCGCCGGAGATGGCGTCGTAGATCGCCTCCGGGGTGCCGGGAAGGGTGAGCGTGTGCTCCACGGTGAAGCCGCCGGTCTGCAAGGGTCCGGTTTCGGCGCGGACGGAGGCGGGGAGCGCCGCCCCCGCGATCACGACGGCGCTGACGACCGGAACGAACCGGGTACGGATGAACCGAAGCATGGATCCTCCTGGGGCGGGGGTGCTCTGGGGCCGGGGGAAAGCGAAGGGTACGAGGAGTATAGCCCCGGGCATCCGGAACGGCTACTCCGGGGAATGGCCCGCCCTGGATCCGGACGCCGTGGCAACCGTCCCGGTCAATCCTCCATGGTCAGCACCGCTGCCCACAGGTCGATCCCGTACCACAGGTTGGCCAGGCGCAGGTTCTCGTCCGCCGCGTGCTGGTTGTCGTCGTGGTTGGCGATGGGGACGATGACCACCGGTTTCTCGAGGATCTCGTTGAAGAGGTAGAGCGGCAGCGATCCCCCCAGGCTGGGCATCAGGATCACCGGCTCTCCCGCCGCCCGCTCGGCGGCCGCGACCAGGGGCCGCACGATGGGGTCGTCCATGGAGGTCCGGGCCGCCGGGTACCCGCGCCCGCGCGTCACCTTGGTGATCCGGGGGTGGGCGAGGCGGGTGGCGTGGTCGGGGTCCTCGCGGACGATGAAGTACCCCTGCTTGCGGATGTGGGCTTCCACCAGCTCCTGCATGACCTCCGGTTTGCACCCCCGCACCAGACGCAGGTCCAGGGAGGCGGTGGCGGTGGGGGGGATCACGTTCCGGGCCTCGCGACCCACCTTGGCGCTGGCCAGGCCGGTGATGTTGAGCGACGGCAACAGCAGCCGCTCGGCCAGGGAGCCGGTTCCCTCGGTGCGGGCCAGGCCGAACTCGTCCATGAGTGCCCGGTCCACGTCGGGCACGGTGGCCAGGGCCTCCCGGTCGGCCTCGCTCAGGGGGTCGGCCTGGTCCAGATACCCCTCCACCAGCACGTTCCCGTCGGCGTCCTTCATGCTCGCCAGGAGTTGCGAGAGGAGGAGCGCGGGGTTGGGAGCCCAGTTCCCGTAGTGGCCGCTGTGGAGTCCGTGCTCGGGACCGTAGACCGTGATCTGCATCGAGGTCACCCCGCGCACCCCGAACACCAGCTGGGGCCGGCGGCTCTGGTGCGCCGGGCCGTCGGCGATCAGCCACACATCGGCCTGCAGGCGGTCGGCGTAGGTGCGGAGGTAGTCCTCCAGGTGCGGGCTGCCCGCTTCCTCCTCGCCCTCGAAGAAGAAGACGAGGTTGCTGGTGCGGGCGATGTCCGCCGCGTCCAGGGCGTCGAGGGCGGCCCAGAGGGCGGCGAAGGGCGCCTTGTCGTCCCCGGCCGAGCGGGCGTAGATCCGCCACTCGGGGTCGGTGGTCTGGCCCGGCCCGGGCCAGGGGATCGGCTTCCCCCCTTCGGAGAGCGGGCCGTCCCGCAACACCGGCGACCACGGCCCGTCCGTCCAGGCGGTACTGTCCACCGGCTGGCCGTCGTAGTGGACGTAGATGCCCAGGGTGCGGGTGGCGCCGGGGGCGGGAAGGCGGCCCACCACCAGGGGCGAGGCCCCGGGGAGTTCCAGGATCTCCATGGTCGCCCCGCGCTGGACGAACCGGTCCCGAAGGATCGCGGCGTTCCGGCGGATGTTCAGCGTGTCCCCGGCCACGTTGGGAACGGCCAGGAACTGGGCAAAGCGGTTCAGGATGAGGTCGGGGTGGACCTGGCGGAAGGCGCGGGCCGCCTCCACGGCGTCGGCGGCCCGGGCCGGAACCGGAATTCCCGTCCCCAGGAGCAGGAAGATGAAAAGGATGTGTCGGTTCAAGCGGTTATCCCCTCTGGTGATCACGGCCCGGATCCCTGTTTTCGCTCCAGGACCAGGATCCGCTCACCCTGCGATCCCGGCTGATTGCGGATGATTCCGCCCCGCTTCGGGCTTCTCTCTTCGTGAATGATCCGAAAGCGGTCAGAAACCTCCCGGTAGAAGCGGGAGCGGTGCGGTTCCCTCGCCGCTTGCAGGGAATCGGCTGCCACGATCACGTACCGGACCCCTTCCAGACGGGATGGGAGGTAATCGTGCCCGGGGTCCCATCCTGAACTGAACGTGAACAGGAGGAGGGAGTCGGAGGGGACGAGGTGGAACCCGCGGTCCGCGGCTCCGGTCTCCAGGTACACCGAGTAGGCCTTGGCCAGGGCAACCGCCCGGGGCTGGTTGCTGGCACGCCACTTTCGGAGTCGCGGCTCGACCACGTCCCGGTGGGGCGGCAGTTCCGGTCCGGCGCTGCTGTCCAGGAACACCGTGCTGCCTGGGGGAAGGTGACGTTCCACCCAGCGTGCGGTCCTGGTCCTGGCTGAGGCGTGGAGGAAGTAACTCTCCGCCTCCCGGGCGGGACCGAGGACCGGGGCCAAGAAGAGGGCGGCAAGCCCTGCGGCGCCCACCCGGGCCGGAACACGGCGGCCCGGACCGACCCAGATGCGGATCTGAGCCAGCGCCACTCCCGTGCCCAAAGCCACGACCGGAACAACCGGCAACACGAAGCGAATGACCTTGACGTCGCTGGTCTGGAGCAAGACGGCGTAGGGGACGAGAAATCCGGCCAACACGAGGATTTTTCCCCGGTGGACCCGGAACGAGGGCGAAAGCAGCCAGGCGCCCCACCCGAACACGGCGGCGGCGACGGCCGGAAGCCCCATCGTGCCCAGGATGATCCGGGGGTAGGTCCAGGGGGTATCGGCGGTCCCGACCTCCACCACGGAGTTGGCCACTCCCCGCAGGCCCAGCCGGAACGCATGGTAGTCGAGGACGGCGAAGGGAGAGGTCACGAGGAACCCGCCGAGCGCTACGGCCATGGCCCCGGCCAGATACTTGAGCTTCGCCCCGAAGGAGAGGCGCTGCTCGCGCCCGACGATCCACACCAGAACCGCGACCGCCCCGCACACCGCGACGCCATTGTACTTGACGGAGGTCGCGAAGCCGGCGAGGAGAGCAGGGGCCCAGACGGATCTCATCCACCCGCTTTCGAGGCCCCGGAAACACATCCAGAGGCAGAGGAGGACGAAGAAAACCAGAGGGCCGTCACCGGTCGCGTAATGGGACTGCCAGATCTGAGGCCCGTTCAGGGCCACCAGGAGGGCTGCGATGACCCCGGCTCCCGGGGCCAGCCGTTCCCCGATCCGCCAGGTGAGCCAGACCGAACCCGCCCCCAGGAGCGCAGCTAGCAATCGGGAGACGACGTAGAACAGGGTGGGATCGGTGAAGGCCATCACCTGCAGCTGTCCCAGGTCCCGGATCAATCCCATACCAAGGCCGGCGGCCGCGGCGGCTCCCTGGGTCAGGAACACCAGGTAGAGCCAGAGGGTCGGGTAATGGAAGACATGGGGGTTCAGGTCGCCGCTGCCCATCGCAATGGCCCGGCGGACGACCTTGGGCTCGTCCGGGTGGGCGACCTGGGGCAGGTTCTGGCCTATGAAGAAGGTGTTGAGTGCCAGGGAGAGAAGCAGCAGCAGCAACCCGATTCGTGTGCGGTTTCCCTGCATCTGAATCTCCCTGGAAGCATGAATCAACCCGCGGCGCGGGCTCTGCCCCCCCCGTACGCCACGGAGTAACCGCGTGCGCTTGTCCCCTTCGGCCGGCGCGCATATAATGCAGCTCCAGTACGCAAGAAGGCAAGCAACCGCGGAGGTCGTCCATGCCCAAGCTCGCTCCGCTCCATCTCCTCGACTGGATCACCGAACACCGCGACCAGCTCCGTCCCCCGGTGGGGAACAAGCTAGTCTACAAGGACACCGAGTTCAACGTGATGATCGTGGGCGGACCCAATACCCGCAAGGACTATCACGTGGATCCCGGCGAGGAGTTCTTCTACCAGCTGGAAGGGGACATGGTGCTGAAGGTGATCGAGGACGGCACGCCGCGGGACATCGCCATCAAGGAGGGGGAGATCTTCCTCCTTCCCCCCATGGTGCCGCACTCGCCCCAGCGCTTCCCCGACACCGTGGGCCTGGTCATCGAGCGGCGGCGGGCGAAAAGCGAGCGGGACCACCTGCGCTGGTACTGCGAGCAGTGCGGCGAGATCCTCTACGACGAGTCGTTCCACTGCACCGATCTGGGGACCCAGCTCAAGCCGGTGATCGAGAATTTCCACGGAGACGAGAAGCTCCGCACCTGCGCCAAGTGCGGCACGGTGATGGAGGTTCCCACCCTGTCCAAGACGTCCTGATCCCTCGCCCCGGCGGCCACGCCGGAGTCCGGAACCACGTGCTGAAAATCGACGTTCATACCCACATCCTGCCGCGGGAGATCCCCGACTTCCGGGGAAAGTACGGCTACGGCGGCTTCATCCGGCTGGAGCACCGGGACGCCTGCAGCGCGGACATGGTCTCCGACGACGGGCGCTTCTTCCGCCGGGTGGGGGACAACACCTGGGATCCGGCCCGGCGGCTGGAGGACGCGGACGCCACCGGGGTCACGGTCCAGGTCCTCTCCACCGTTCCCGTCATGTTCAGCTACTGGGCGGAGGCCGCCGACGCCTCCGACCTCTCCCGCATCCTGAACGACCACCTGGCCGAGGTGGTGCGCGCCCAGCCGGGCCGCTTCACCGGCCTGGGCACGGTGCCGCTCCAGGATCCGGACCTGGCCGCCCGCGAACTGGCCCGGTGCGTGAACGACCTGGGCCTGGCCGGGGTGCAGATCGGCACCCACGTGGAGGCCTGGAACCTGGACGACCCCGCCCTCTTCCCCTTCTTCCAGCACGCCGAGGAACTGGAGGCCGCCGTCTTCGTCCACCCCTGGGACATGATGGGGAAGGAGGAGATGCCGCGGTACTGGCTCCCCTGGCTGGTGGGGATGCCGGCCGAGGCCGCCCGCGCCGCCTGCTCGCTCATCTTCGGCGGGGTGCTGGAGCGGCTGCCGCGGCTCAAGATCATGCTGGCCCACGGGGGCGGCGCCTTCCCCTTCACCCTGGGCCGCATCGAGCGCGGCTTCACCTCCCGCCCGGACCTCTGCGCGGTGGACAACGACCGGAACCCCCGCGAGTACGTGGAGCGGCTGTTCGTGGACTCCCTGGTCCACGACCCGCAGGCGTTGCGCTACCTGCTGGACCTCTTCGGGCCGGAGCGGGTCGCCCTCGGGTCCGATTACCCGTTTCCCCTGGGGGAAGCCAGGGCCGGCGCCCTCATCGAGTCCATGGACCTGGCCGAACCGGTCCGGGACCGGCTCCTGGCCGGGACCGCGCTGGAATTCCTGGGACTCCCGCGCCGCCGCTTCGATCCCGGCGCCGCATCATGAGCGCGGCGCCGTTCCGCACCGGTCCCGCCTTCGCGCGGGAGGCGGACGCCGCCGATCCGCTTCGCGCCTACCGGGACGCGTTCCTGATCCCGGCCCGGGAGGACGGCACACCGGTGCATTACTTCTGCGGGAACTCGCTGGGACTCCAGCCGCGCGGGGCGCGGGAGGCGCTGGAGCAGGAGTTGGCGGTGTGGCGGGACCTGGCGGTGCTCGGCCACCACCGGGGCGACACCCCCTGGTACCGCTACCACGAACTCCTGCGCGCACCCCTGGGGCGGCTGGTCGGAGCCGGCGAGCACGAAGTGGTGTGCATGAACTCCCTCACCGTGAACCTGCACCTGTTGATGGTGAGCTTCTACCGGCCCGAGGGCCGCCGCGCCCGGATCCTGGTCGAGGATCCGGTGTTCCCCTCCGACATGTACGCGGTCAGGACCCAGATCCGCTGGCACGGACTGGACCCGTCGGACGCGCTCCTCCAGCTCGCTCCCCGGCCGGGGGAGGGGCACCTGCGCACCGAGGACGTGGAGGCGGTGCTGGAGCGTGAGGGGGATACCATCGCCCTGGTGCTCCTGGGCGGGGTGAACTTCCTGACCGGGCAGCGCTACGACCTGGAGCGCATCACCCGCGCCGCCCACGCCGCCGGAGCCCGGGTCGGCTTCGACCTGGCTCACGCGGCGGGGAACGTGCCGCTGCGGTTGCACGACTGGGGCGTCGATTTCGCGGTGTGGTGCTCCTACAAGTACCTGAACGCCGGGCCGGGGGCGGTGGCCGGGGCCTACGTCCATGAGTCCCACGCCCGGGACCGCTCGTTGCCGCGGCTGGGCGGCTGGTGGGGGAACGACCCCGAGACCCGCTTCCGCATGCAGCTCGAGCCCGAGTTCGTGCCCGTCCCCTCCGCCGACGGCTGGCAGCTCAGCAACCCGTCCATCCTGGGCATGGCGCCCCTCCGCGCCTCGCTGGACCTGTTCGACCGGGCGGGAATGGACGCGCTCCGCACCAAGTCGATCCGTCTCACCGGGTACCTGGAGTACCTGCTCGGCGAACTCGCTCCCGGCCGGATGGAGATCCTCACCCCGGCCGATCCCGAGGCCCGGGGCTGCCAGCTCTCGGTGCGTCTCCGCGAGGGGGCGCGGGAGACCGTCGGCATCCTGGCCGACCGCGGCTTCGTCTGCGACTTCCGGGAGCCGGACGTGCTGCGGGTGGCCCCCGCGCCGCTCTACAACACGTTCACCGACGTGCGGGCCCTGGCCGGGGTGTTGGCCGGGGAGGAACCGCTCCGGTGAGCGATCCCGCCCGGCCTCCGGTCACCCTCGTCGGGGCGGGGCTCTCCGGTCCGCTCATGGCCGCCTACCTGGGGCAGGCCGGCTATCCGGTCCATCTCTACGAACGCCGTTCCGACCCGCGGAAGGCCGGGGCGTCGGCAGGGCGCTCGATCAACCTGGCGCTCTCCCGGCGCGGGCTCCACGCCCTGGAGGAAGTCGGCCTGGCCGAGCCGGTGCGGGCCGTCAGCATCCCCATGCGGGGCCGCATGATGCACCCGGTCCACGGGGCCCTCCACTTCCAGCCCTACGGCACCGAACCGGAGCACTACCTGAATTCCATTTCCCGAGGCCACCTCAACATGCTGCTCCTGGACGCGGCCGAAGCCTGCCCGGGGGTGCGCGTCACCTTCGACCACAAGGCCGCGGACGTCGATCCGGAGAGCGGCCGGGTGGTCTTCGAGACCCCCGAAGGCCGCCGCGAGGTGGAGACGGAGGTCCTGATCGGCGCCGACGGCGCCTTCAGCGCGGTGCGCTCGGCCATGCAGCGGCGGGACCGCTTCGACTACAGCCAGGACTACCTGGAGCACGGCTACAAGGAACTCACCCTGCCCGCCTCGCCCGAGGGCGGGTTCCTGCTGGAGCCGCACGCGCTCCACATCTGGCCCCGGGGCTCGTTCATGATGATCGCGCTCCCCAACCTGGACCGCACCTTCACCTGCACCCTGTTCTGGCCCTTCGAGGGGGAGCCCAGCTTCGCCTCCATCCGGGGCGACGCCGCGGTGCGGGGGTTCTTCGAGAAGACATTCCCCGACGCGGTCTCGCTCTTCCCCAGCCTGGTCGCCGAATACGAGGCCAACCCGGTCGGCTCCCTGGTCACCGTCCGCTGCCGGCCCTGGCACGTGGGGGGGAAGGTGGTACTCCTGGGGGACGCCTGCCACGCGGTGGTGCCCTTCTACGGGCAGGGAATGAACGCGGCCTTCGAGGACTGCACGGTGCTCATGGAGTGCCTGCGGGAACACGGGCCGGATCTGGAGGCGGCCTTCCGCCGCTACGAGGCGCGGCGGAAGGCGAACACCGACGCCCTCGCCGACATGGCCATCGAGAACTTCGTGGAGATGCGGGATCACGTGGGCTCGGGGGCGTTTCTGCTCCGGAAGGCCCTGGAGCGCGGGCTCACCCGGGCCTTTCCCCGCCGCTACGTGCCCCTCTACACCATGGTCTCCTTCACCCGGATCCCCTACGCGGAGGCCCGCCGCCGGGCCCGCGCCCAGGACCGGACCGCGCTTCTGACCGCGGGGTTCTGTTTACTGGTGGTGTTGTCGGTGCTCGGTTTCATCGCGTTCCGGTGAGGAACGCGCGGAGGACGTGACGTCATGGCGCTCACCTACGAGAGCTACCTGAGTCTGAATACCCTGCTGGACCTGCAGCGGCCCCGCTCGTCGCCGCCCGAGCACGACGAGATGATCTTCATCATCACCCACCAGACCTACGAACTGTGGTTCAAGCTCCTGCTCCACGAGCTGGAGAAGGTGAACGGGGATTTCTCCGGTGGGGATCTCTACGGGGCTATCCACACCCTGAAGCGCTGCCGCACCATCATGAAAACCCTGGTGGGGCAGCTCGACATCCTGGAGACCATGACCCCGATGTCCTTCACCAGCTTCCGGGACCGGCTGGACACCGCCAGCGGGTTCCAGTCGGTGCAGTTCCGGGAGCTGGAGTTCCTGCTCGGCTACAAGCGGAAGGAGATGCTCAAGTTCCACCCCGAGGGCTCGCCGGCCCGGGCGGTGCTGGAGCGGCGGCTGGCCGAGCGCTCGGTGGTCGACCACTTCCACGACTTCCTGGCCGGCCGGGGGGTGGTCATTCCCCCGGCGCTGGCCACCCGGGATGTGACCGAGGCCAACGGGCCGGACGAGGTGGTTCAGGAGGGGATCCTGGACCTCTACTTCCGCGAGCCCTCGGTGGCCCTCCTCCTGGAACTCATGACCGACTTCGACGAGGGGCTCCAGGAGTGGCGCTACCGCCACGTCATGCTGGTGGCCCGCACCATCGGCGAGAAGAAGGGGACCGGGGGATCGTTGGGGGTGGAGTTCCTGAAGCGCTCGCTCTTCAAGCCGGTGTTCGCGGATCTGTGGGCGATCCGGCACCGGCTGTAGGCCTGACGGATCGAGGTCAGCCCTCGTGGCCGCCGGGAACCGGCCGCTCCATCATGAAATGGGTTTCGGTGGTGGCGGTGACCCGGAACCCCAGTCGCTCGTAGAGGCGCCGGGCCGGGTTCCGGAGCAGCACCCGCAGGCGGACCGGCTTGTTCCCGGCCTCCGCCCGCTCCAGCGCCTGGCGCAGGATGGCCGTTCCCAGGCCCCGGTTCCGGAACGGCGCGTCCAGGTAGATCCCCTCCACCGTGACCCCGTCGTTGTCCTCCACCAGGTCCAGGTACCCCGCGTCCCGGCCGCCGGCCTGGATCACCTGCTGGCGCCCGGGGGCGAATCTCTCGCGGAAGCGCGCGGTGTGAAACGCCTCGTCCCAGCCGGTAGCGGGCTCGATGTAAGGGCGGAGGCCTTCGTGGCCCACTCGCCGCATGAACTCGAAGTCCTCGGGGGTGGCCGGGCGGAGGGTGTAGGCGGGGGTGGTCATGGTTCGGCTCCAGGGGTCCCAGGGGAGTGTACCCGGGTACTCACGGGCCGATCGTGGGAACCTCAGGCGCTCGAGGACTCCTCCCCCCGTACCAGCTCCCGGAACTCCGGGTGGTCGTGGAGGGAAACCAGGTCCGGGTCGTTGGCCATCCAGCCCCGCCACCATTCGCCGTGGGCGATGGTCTTGGCCAGGCACTCGATGGCCTTCTTGGGCATTCTCTGGAGGGCGTAGACGCAGGCCACGTTGTAGAGGACCTGGGGCTCGTCGGGATCGATGGCCAGGGCCCGGGCGGCCAGGAGCAGGGCCTCTTCCTTCTGCTCGCCGATCTGGCTCAGGGCGATGGCGCTGAAATAGAGTGCCCGGGTGTCCCCCGGGTTCAGCTCCAGATGGGTCTTGGCCAACTCCACCGCCTTCCGGTAGGCGAGATCGGAATCGGAACGCAGCCCCAGCCCCCGGAGCGCGCTTCCCAGCAGCGTGGGCGCCTGGTAATCCTGGGGCCGGGCTTCGGAGGCCCGCTGGAACCAGTAGACCGCGCGGTCCAGCTTCCCCTGGGCGTAGTAGCCGCGGGCGTAGAAGTAGTAGGCCTCGAACAAGGACGGGTTGAGCTGGATGGCGGCCCGGAACTCCCGGTCCGCCTCGTCGTAGCGCTTGGCCAGGGAGACCGCCACCCCGCGGGCCACCCGGGCCTCGGCCAGCTCCGGGTTCAGCTCCACCGCGGTCCGGCTGGCCCGGTCCGCTTCCTCCAGGTTCTCCTGGGTGGAGGCCCAGAACATGAACAGGTACGAGTACGAGTCGGCCAGTCCGGCGTAGGCGCCGGCGTACTCGGGATCGGTCTCGATCGCCTTCTGGAACATCTCGCGGGCGGCCTCGATGCTCTTCCGGCGGAACTGCTTGAAGTACTGGCGCCCCCGCAGATAAAAATCGTAGGCCTCGACCTGGCTGGTGGGCGGCCTGGAGATGGCCCGCCGCTCGGCGTCGCTCAGCATGACCTGGAGCTTGCCGGCGATGGTGCGGGCGATCTCGTCCTGGATGGCAAAGACGTCCTCGATTTTCCGGTCGTAGCGCTCGGCCCACAGCGTGTGCCCGGTCTCCGTCTCCACCAGCTGCACGCTGAGCCGCAGGTCCTTCTTGGACCGGCGCAGGCTGCCGTCCAGGACGTAGGCGGCGTCGAGTTCCCGGCCGGCCTGAAGCACCGGCACGTGCTTGTCCCGGTAGGGCCGGACCGCAGCCAGACAGATCATGGAGAGCCCGTGGATCCGGCTGAGTTCGATGATGATGTCCTCGGTCACCCCGTCCCGGAAATACTCGTCCTGACGGGATCCGCCGGTGTTCTGGAAATACAGGACGGCCAGGGAGTTCTTGCGGGTTCCGTAGGTGGCGTCGGGCCAGGGCGTGGGCATAGTGTTGGACCTCGTAGGTCAAGAGTATCCGTACCCTGCTGGCCGCAGCAAGTTGAACCGGTGAACGAGGCCCGGTAATCAGATAGGCTTTGTAAGCAATGGAGGCCGCATCACCGCACCACCGCCTCCGCCTCGATCTCCACCAGCATGTCGGGATGGATGAGCTTCACCACCTGCACCATGCTGGTGGCCGGGCGCACCGAACCGAAGAACTCCCCATGGGCTTTGCCGATCGCGTCCCACCGGGCGATGTCGGTCACGAACATGCGCGTGCGGACCACGTCGGCCAGGGAGCCGCCCAGGCGCGTGAGCGCCTCCTCGATGATGCGAAGGCACTCCACGCTCTGGCGGTAGGCGTCGCCGATCCCGATCACACCGCCGTCGGGGCCGACGGCCGCCGTACCCGAAATATGGATCACCGAGCCCACCCGCACCGCGCGAGAGTAGCCCACGGTGGCTTCCCAGGGGGCGCCGGAGGACACCCGCCGTCGCTCTACCTCCGCTCCGGCCGCAGCATCGTCCTCGCCCACCGTGGCCACCACCTTCAGTTCCACCGCGATCGGCGTGGGAAGCGCCCCCACCTCCACCGTGGTCCGGCTGGGGCGATTCCCGGTGAAGTGCTCGGCGTAGATCCGGTTCATGACCGGGAAGTCGCGCTTCATGTCGGTCAGAAAGACCGTCACGTCCACGATCCGGTCCCAGCCGCTCCCCGCGTCCTCCAGCACCGCCCGCACGTTGGCGAAGCAGCTCCGGCACTGGGCCTCCAGGTCCACCGCGGTCACGTTGCCCGCGGCGTCCAGGCTCACCCCGGGGATCTCCTTCTGCCCGCGCACCCGGGGCCCGACCCCGGAAAGAAACAGCAGGTTCCCCACCCGCCGGGCGTGGGGATAGGCGCCGACCGGCTCCGGCGCCCGGCCGCTGTCGAAGCTGTCGCCGCCCTTACCCGGTCCCGCGGCGGAACCGCCCGCGCCGCTCACGCCGCCCCCCCGTCCGGCTCCATCCGAATACAGACGTTCTTGGGCTCGGTGAAGAACCGCAACGCCTCGTTCCCCCCCTCGCGGCCCACCCCGCTCTGCTTCATCCCGCCGAACGGCGTCCGCAGGTCGCGGAGCATCCAGCAGTTGACCCAGACGATCCCGCTCTCCACCGCCGCCGCCACCCGGTGGGCCCGGGCCAGGTCCCGGGTCCAGATCGACGCCGCCAGGCCGTAGTCCGTGCCGTTGGCGATCCGCAGCGCCTCGGCCTCGGTGTCGAAGGGCGTCACCGTGACCACGGGGCCGAAGATCTCCTCCTGCATCACCCGTCCCTCGGCCGGGACATCGGTGATCACGGTGGGGGAGACGAAGTAGCCCTCGCGGCAGCGCTCGGGAAGCGAGTCGACCGACGGCGCCCCACCACCGCAGTGCACGCGGCCCCCTTCCTCCCCGGCCAGGGCGATGTAGCCCAGCACCTTGTCCCGGTGCGCGGCGGAGACCAGCGCGCCCAGGTCGGTCGCCTCGTCCTTCGGGTCGCCCACCCGCAGGGCCTGGGCCGCCGCCGTGAACTTCGAGAGGAACGCCTCGTACACCGGGCGCTCCACCAGGATCCGCGAGCCGGAGAGGCAGATCTGCCCCTGGTTGCTGAAGGCGGCGCGCAGGGTCTCCGGCACCACCCGGTCCAGGTCCACGTCGGCAAACACGAGCGTCGGGTTCTTGCCGCCCAGTTCCAGCGAGACCTTCTTGAACCGCCGGGCGGCGGCGGCGCCGATCTCGGCCCCGGTCCGGGTGCCGCCGGTGAACGAGATCGCCGGCACGTCCGGGTGCTCCACGATCGGCGCCCCGGCCTTGGGGCCGAGGCCGTGCACGATGTTGAGCACCCCGGGCGGGAGCCCTTCGTCCGCGCAGATCCGGGCGAGTTCGTAAACGGTACGCGGGGTGAGTTCCGAAGGCTTCCCCACCACCGTGTTCCCGGTGGCCAGCGCCGGGGCGATCTTCCAGGTGAACAGGTAGAGCGGCAGGTTCCAGGGCGAGATGCACCCGGCCACCCCGCGCGGGCGGCGCAGGGTGACGTTGAGGGCGCTGCGGTCGGTCTCGTACGCCTCGGTCCGGGTGTGGAGGATGGCGGTGGCGAAGAAGCCCAGGTTGCTCACCCCGCGGGGGATGTCCACCCGGCGGGCCAGGGTCACCGGCTTCCCGGTGTCGCGGGACTCCATCTGGGCCAGGCGGTCCAGGTCCCGACCGATGCGGTTGGCCACCCGCAGCAGCACCCCCGAGCGCTCGGCGGCGGAAGCCCCCGACCAGGCGGGAAACGCCTTCCGGGCCGCGGCCACCGCGGCGTGCACGTCGGCGGCGTCGCTGTCGGGGACCTCGGAGTAGACCTGGCCGGTGGCCGGCTCCCGGTTCTCCAGATAGGCTCCCGAACGTGGCGGCACGAACTCGCCGCCCACGAAGTTCTCGATCCGTTCCAGCATGACGAGTCTCCCTTTCGCTGTGCGGCGCGCGACGTCCTGCGCAATGCGCCCCGCGTGCCCGGGCGCGGCGGCTCCGGTCGCCCACCCGGTCCCGGCCGGCCTCAGAGCGAGGCGGTCCGCCCCCCATCCACCGGCAGGTTGATCCCGTTGATGTAGGCCGCGGCGGGGGAGGCCAGGAAGGCCACCGCCTCGCCGATCTCCTCCGGCTCCGCGAACCGCCGGGCGGGGATCGACTCCAGCATCTTCTGCTCCATCGCCTCCCGGGTGATGCCCCGCTGCTCGGCCCACGCGCCCAGGATCGAGACCAGACGCTCGGTGCGGGTGGCCCCCGGGAGCACGTTGTTGACGGTGATGCCGCCGGCCGCCACCTCGCCGGCCAGGGTCTTGGCCCAGTTGGCCATCGCCCCGCGGATGGTGTTGGAGACCCCGAGCCCGGGTATGGGCTGTTTTGCCGAGGTGGAGATGATGTTCACGATCCGCCCGTAGCCGGCGTCCCGCATACCGGGCAACAGCGCGCGGGTCAGAACGTGCGCCGCCCCCACGTGGGCCCGGAAGGCGGAAGGAAAGCCCTCCCAGGACGCCTCGTTCAGGAGTCCGGCCGGCGGCCCGCCGCCGTTGTTGACCAGGATGTGCACCGGCCCGACGTCGGCCAGGAGGGCGCGCGCCGCGGCCTCCAGCTCGTCGAGCCGCTCCAGGTCCGCCGCCAGCACGCGATGGCGCCGGCCGTCGGGGGCCGGAAGCCGGGCCAGGGCCTGCTTCAGCGTGCTCTCGTTCCGGGCCAGGAGCACCACCTCGGCCCCGCGGGCGGCCAGGGCCCGGGCCGCGGCCAGGCCGATCCCCCGGCTGGCCCCCCCGACCAGGGCTCTCCGGTCCCGTAGCGAGTCGTCCACGTGGGTCATGGCCGCCGATTCTAGCAGGCCGCCCCGAACCCGGTCTCGGTCCCCGGCAGGGTCCCCGCGGCGCCCTCGCTTGCAGTTCCGGCGGCGACGTGATGAGATGGGCCCCTGCGGGCCGGCGCGTCCGGTCTCCCGCCGCGACTTCCCCCTCGGGAGTACCACCCCACGTTCAGGAGGTCCGATTCATGGTCCGAAATAACCTGGCTTTCGTGATCCCGGCCGGTCTGATCCTGGGAGGGCTCGCCCTCGGCGGCCCCGCCCTGGCCCAGGAAAAGCAGGAGATGAAAGAGCAGTCCAAGTCGGTGCAGGAGTCCATGCCGGAGAAGATGGCCCAGCAGCAGATGCCGCCCATGGGCCCGCCGGAGGAGATGAAGCAGCTGGCGAGCATGGAAGGCGTATACGACGTGGCCTTCAAGTACCGCATGGATCCCACCCAGGCCTGGATGACCACCAACGGCCTGGCCACCATCAAGAACATCCTGGACGGCGCCGCCCAGGAGATGGTCTGGCAGGGGGACGTGATGGGCATGAACTTCAAGGGCCGGGGCCTCGTCTGCTACGACCGGGAGACCCAGAAGTGGCAGACCACCTGGATCGACAACATGGCCGGCCGCATCTCCTACTACACCGGCACCATGACCGACGGGAAGATGGTGATGGAAGGCGAGGACGTGATGGAGGGGCAGAAGGTCCTGGCCCGGAACACCACCTACAACATGACCGACCACGGGTTCGAGTCCAAGATGGAGTACTCCCACGACGGGGGGAAGACGTACACCACCTGGGCCACCGAGGTCTATACGAAGCGCTAGCCCGCGGATGGAAGAAATCCGGGCGTTGGAGAGCAAGGACGCCCTGATCGCCTACATTCGGAAGGAGTACGACCCCCGCGCCCCGGGGAGCGCCACCCGGAAGGGGATGCTCTACCAGGAGATCCCCTTCGAGGGCTACGAGGCGATCCAGGCCCAGCGCCGGGGCTCCGACGCCCGCCTCCGCGCCCTTCTGGGTGCGGTGGACGTCCGCGGAAAGCACGTCCTGGACGTCGGGTGCAACATCGGGTTCTTCTGCTTCTCACTGGCCCGGGAGGGTGCCCGCTGCTGGGGGTTGGACGCCGACCGGGACGCGCTCCGGGTGGCCGAGTCGCTACGCCGGCTGCACGGGGTGGGGAGCGTGCGCTTCACCGCCGGCCGCCTGGACCCGGAGACGTTGCAGGCCCTGTGCCGCGACGCCGGCCACTTCGACATCGTGCTCCTGAACTCGGTCATCCACTGGCTCCTGCGCGACACCGGCTCCATCCGCACCGTGCAGAGCTGGCTGGCTCGCATCCCCGCTTCCCCCCGCGGCCCGCAGTGGTTCGTGTACGAGCCCTCCTCCACGCGGAAGGCCTGGTGCCCGGAGGAACTCCGGGAGCCCAACGTGCGCCGGTTCCTGCACGGTCTGGGGGCGACCCGCGTGGAGCGGATCGCCCGGGAGTACGTGACCAACGCCCGCACCCACCGGGACTACTGGCTGGGGGAGAAGGACCTGGAGGGCTTGGCCGACGAGCTCGACCGGGCCCTGGGGGACGGCGGCGACCTGGCCGCCCTGGAGCGCACCGGCGCCCGGGTGGTTCACCGCAAGCGCGACAAGGTGGGGATCCGCCACCGGGGGCTCTTCGTGAAGACGGTGATCCCCCGCGGCTCGCCCATGAACGCCTTCCTGGCCAACGAGGCGGCCACCGCCCGCGGCCTGGCCGACCATCCCGAGCTGGCCCCGGTCCTGGTGGCGGAACTCCACCGCCCGGGCCGGGTCATTCTCCTCTACGAGCACCTGGAAGGCGAACCGTTGCGGCCGGACCAGACTCCCCGCGACGTGGTGTGGATGGAGCGCGAACTCCGGCGCCTGGGGGACGTGCTCCGCGAGCGGCGGATCGTGCACAACGACATCCGCTGGGGAAACCTCCTGGTGGACCGGGCCCGCCAGGAACTCCGGCTCATCGACTACGAGTTCTCCCAGCGGGACGTCAGGCCCGGCGGTCCGGCCCCCGAGCGGAAGACCTACCGCCCGTTCCCCCCCGGCACCCCGGAAGAAGCGGCCCTGCTGGACCGGCTCCTGCCCGTCCTCCAGGCCGGCGGCCCGGGCCGGGGAACCGGCACCCCGGAAGGCGACCGCGCCGAACTCCTGGAACTCATCCGGGTGCTTCGGGTTCGCGCCCGCCCCGCCTGGAGGCTGGTCCTGCGGCGCCTGGTCCACCGCCGGCGGTGAGGGCCCGGTCCCGGCCCCGGGCCGCCGGCCCACGCGCAGGTTTGACAGCCGGGACCGGGGTGCGTAGCTTCTCCGGGACCCCGCGGAGACCCTCCGGGCCCAGGCCCAGTCTCCCCGGGACCTCACACCCGGCCGGGGCGGTGCGCCCGGCGATGAGGGAGGTCTCGTGATCTCGAGCATGACCGGGTTCGGCCGCGCGGAAAGCGAGCGTGACGGCCGGGTCCTCGTGGCCGAAGCCCGCACGGTGAACCATCGCTTCCTCGAACTCTCGCTGCGCCTTCCCCGGGCCTTCCAGCCCCACGAGAGCAAGCTCCGAAGCCTGCTCCAGGAGAAACTCTCCCGGGGGAAGCTGAACCTCACCGTCTCCTGGAAGGGGGCGGGGGAGAACGGCAGCATCCTCTCCCTGGATATGCCCCGGGCCCAGAGCTACGTGGACATCCTGCAGGAGGTCCGCCAGCGCTTCGGCTTCCGCGAGCCGGTGACGCTCGGCCATCTCATGAACCTGCCCGACGTCCTGACCTGGACCGAGCCCGAGATGGATGCCGACGAGGCCTGGGCCTTCCTGGCCGAGGTGGTGGGGCGGGCGGTGGACGACCTGGGGGCCATGCGCCGGACCGAGGGCGAGGCCCTGGCCCAGGACCTCCTGGCCCGGGTGAAGACGCTGCGGACGGAGCTGGCCGCGGTGGAGGAGCGGGCCCCCCTCCGCATCAACGAAGCCAAGGACCGGCTCCGGACCCGGATCACCGAACTCCTCCGGGGCGAGGCCCGGGTGGACGAGGAGCGGCTGCTGCTGGAGATCTCCTTCCAGGCCGAGCGCATGGACTGCACCGAGGAGTGCGTCCGCCTGCGCTCCCACCTGGACCAGCTGGAGAGCATGCTCCAGGCCGGCGGCCCGGTGGGGCGGAAGCTCAACTTCCTGACCCAGGAGATGAACCGGGAGACCAACACCATCGGCTCCAAGGGGAGCGACGTGACCATCGCCGAGAAGGTGATCGTGCTCAAGGAGGAGATCGAGATCATCCGCGAGCAGATCCAGAACATCGAGTAGCCGATGCCGGAAACCCCTGCCGCCTATCCCGTGGTCCCGCCCCCCCCGCCCATGATCGTGGTGGTCTCCGGCCCCAGCGGGGTGGGGAAGACGGTGATCTGCGACCGGCTGGTCCAGGGGGACGAGGCGCTGGTCCATTCCGTCTCCGCCACCACCCGCCCGCCGCGCTCCACCGAGAAGGACGGCGTGCAGTACTTCTTCTACGCCGAGGACCGGTTCCGCAAGGCGGCCGAGGCCGGCGTCTTCCTGGAGTGGGCCGAGGTGCACGGGCGGCTCTACGGCACCCCCCGGGGCCCCCTGGAGGCCAACCTGGAGGCGGGGAAGAGCCCGGTCCTGGACGTGGACATCCAGGGGGGACGCTCGGTGAAGCGGCTCCGCCCGGACGCGGTCCTGATCCTCATCGCCCCGCCCTCCATGCAGGAGCTGGAGAACCGCCTCCGGCGGCGGGGAACCGACGACGACGAGGCGGTGCGCCGGCGCCTGGCCCACGCCGCCCGGGAACTCGAGGCCTGGAAGGACTACGACTACCTGCTGGTCAACGACGACCTGGAGGCGACGGCGGAGCGGGCCCGGGCCATCCTCACCGCCGAGCGGGCCTCGGTGGTCCGGCGCCGGGCGGCGGCGGGGGACTGAAGCCTCTCCTTGTCCCCCGGCAGGGCCCGTGCTATCCTTTTCCGCCCACTACCGCTGGTTCTGGAGACGTTGAACCCATGAACAAGTCCGATATGAACACGTCCGACATGAACAAGTACGAACTGATCGTGATCGCCGCCCGTGAGGCCCGCCGGCTGAACGCGGTGGCCAAGCTCTCCGGACGCGAACTCAAGGAGCGCGCCGTTTTCATCGCTTGGCGCCGCCTCCAGGGGGACGAGATCAAGTTCACCTACGAGCCGGAATCCTTCGAGTCCGAGGAGCCCCTGGCGGCGCCGCCGGCGCCCGCGCCCACCCCGGAGACGCCCTAGCCCCGGACCCGGAACGCCCGCGGAACAGCGGCCGGGGGGCGGAAGGAGACGGGCATGAAGCTCCAATCCAAGAACATCGTACTCGGGGTCTCGGGGGGGATCGCCGCCTACAAGGCGGTGGAACTCCTCCGCCTCTTCCAGCAGGAGGGGGCCACGGTGCGGGTGGTCATGACCCGGGCCGCGGCCGAGTTCGTCACCCCGCTCACCTTCCGGACCCTGTCCGGTCACCCCGTGCTCACCGCCCTCTACCGGAACGAGCTGGCCGCCGGCCCGGCCGCCGGCAACGCCGACGACTCGGGGGTGGAGCACATCGACCTGGTCAAGCACGCGGACTTGGTGGTGATCGCCCCGGCCACGGCCAACACCATCGCCAAGGCAGCCTGGGGGTTGGCCGACGACGCCCTGAGCACGGTGCTCTGCGCCTCGGGGGCGGACGTCCTGTGGGCCCCGGCCATGAACCACCGCATGTGGAAGAACCCGGTCACCCAGGACAACCTGACCCGGCTCCGGCGCCTGGGCCACCAGGTGGTGGACCCGGAGGAGGGCTGGATGGCCTGCCAGGAGCACGGGGTGGGCCGGATGGCCGAGCCGACCACCATCCTCCAGCACGTGACCGAACTCATCGGACACCCCCAGGACCTCTCGGGGACCCGGGTGCTGGTCACCGCGGGGCGGACCGAGGAGGCCCTGGACACCGTCCGCATCCTCACCAACCGCTCCAGCGGGAAGATGGGGGTGGCCCTGGCCGAAGAGGCCCTGAGTCGCGGGGCGGAGGTCACCCTCCTGGCCGGGCCGCTCGAGGTGCCGGTGCCCGAGGGGGTGGCGGTGGAGCGGGTGGTGACCGCGGACGAGATGAACCAGGCCGCCCGCCGGCTCTTCACCGCCTGCGACATCCTGGTCATGACCGCGGCGGTGGGGGACTTCCGGGTCAGCTCTCCGGTGCCGGGGAAGATCCGCCGGGGCCGAGGGGACATGCAGATCACCCTCACCGCCAACCCGGACATCCTGGCCGGGCTCTCCGAGACCCGGAAGTCGGGGCAGATCCTGGTCGGGTTCGCCCTGGAGGTGGACGGGGCCGCCGGCGCCGGGCGGGAGAAGCTCAAGCGCAAGGGGGTGGACCTTCTGGTGGTGAACAACCCGCGGGAGCCGGGCGCGGCCATCGGGGGGGACACGAACGTGGTGACGCTCCTGGAGCCGGGGAAGGCGGGCAAGAAGTTGCCGGTCCTTCCCAAGCGCGAGGTGGCCCGCCACGTGCTGGACTGGGTGGCCCGCCGCCGGACCGCCGCTCCCAGGAGGGTCAAGGTTGAAGGAACCTCGCGACGAACTCGTCGAGCTTAGCGGGGCGCTCCGCGCCCACGTGGAGCGGGCCCGGCTCCGGGGGAAGACCCACGCCCGGGTCTCCCTGGAGGCGATCGAGGCGGCCCAGGAGGCGGCGGCCGCGGACCCGGGCCCGGTAGCGCCGGCGCCCGAGGGGCGCGAGGCGGCGGGGGTTCCCCGGGAGGCGGCGGCTCCCAAGTCGGCGGCGCGCGGGACGGCGGCGCCCAAGGCCGAGGCGCCCGGGCCCGCCGCCGAGGCGGCGGTGGCTCCTCCCGGGGCCAAGGCCAAGAGGTTCCCCCGGATCGAGATCGAGACCGAGCTGCCCGGCTACGAGGAGCGCTGGACCGCCCTGGAGGCCCTGGCCCGGGAGGCCTCCGGCTGCACCAAGTGCGGGCTTTGCAAGACGCGGACCCAGGTGGTCTTTGCCCGGGGGCGGGCCCGGAACCGGGTGATGTTCATCGGCGAGGCGCCGGGGGCGGACGAGGATCGTCTGGGCTCGCCCTTCGTGGGGCGGGCGGGGAAGCTCCTGGACCAGATCATCGACGCCATCGGCTTCCAGCGGGACGAGATCTACGTGGCCAACATCCTCAAGTGCCGGCCGCCCAGGAACCGGGACCCGTTGCCGGAGGAGATCGCCTCCTGCACCCCGTACCTGGAGCGCCAGATCGAGCTGGTGGAGCCCAAGATCATCTGCGCCTTGGGCCGGTTCGCGGCCCAGTTCCTGACCGGGCAGCCCAAAGCGACCATGGGCCAGCTCCGGGGGAAGATCCACTACTACAAGGAGCGGATCATGGTGCTCCCCACCTACCATCCCGCGGCCCTGCTCCGCAATCCGGGGTGGAAACGAACGGTCTGGGAGGACGTCCAGCTCCTGCGGCAGGAATACCTGCGCTAGAGGGCCGTCCGGGCACCGGCCCCCGGGTTGGGTCATTGAGGGGGGTTCTCCACCGGTTTTCCAGACTGCAGGGGTCTTCTGGCCGGGGTCCTCTGGAACACATAACTCGTAATATATTGTATTGTATTGAGTTACGGAGTCCGTAGTTCTCACAGGATTCGTGCCAGGCGGGGACCGGGGTTATCCCCCGGCCGGGGTGAAGATGTGCACAACCCCCGGCTCATGTGACAAATTGGTGAACTCGCATGATGCGGCAGGTTTGGGGGCGGATGCCGGTTTCCGGCAACCCGCTTTCCACACGTTTTCTCACCGCGTATAATGAAACTCGCCGAAGCGTTTGCTTCGAACTTCCCCCGTCGCATAGTCTCCGTCGATCGGCACTGCGCGCGCATCGCCGTGTTTCGCGCAACGACGACGGGACTCCCCGTCATCACCCGCCAAGCTTGCTTCGGTGTGATTTGCACGTGACTGCCCGCCGGTTCTGCAATGGAGGGCACCGAAGCGCGGCAGACACAGAACGCACACGAACGCAATGCGTGCACGCACGCCGTTCGCCCGCCCCCGGAGGGCAGGGCGGGCGGTAGCGTGCCGAGGCGAGGAGTCCCTGTCGTTGGCCATCAGTGAATCCCGGATCGGTTCAGCACTCTCCGAGGGTCTTCGTGTCCCTCCCCAGGCCCTGGAAGCCGAACGCGCCGTGCTCGGGGCCATGCTCCTGGACGGCCGCGCCATCAGCCGCGCCCTGGAGATCCTGGACGACCGCGCCTTCTACCGTCCCGCCCACCGCCGCATCTTCAAGGCCATGGTATCCCTGTGGGAGCGGAAGGAAGACGCCATCGACGCCGTGGCCCTGTCCGAGGAACTCCGGCGCCTGGGCGAGTTCGAGTCGGTGGGGGGCGCCACCTACCTGGCCGGCCTCCTGGACTCGGTGGCCACCGCGGCCAACGTGGAGTACCACGCCGCCATCGTCCAGGAGAAGGCGGTCCTCCGCCAGTTGATCGAGGTCTCGACCCAGATCGCCAGCGAGGCCTACGACGCGAAGGACCAGGCCGGGGACCTCCTGGACCGGGCCGAGCGGGCCATGTTCTCCATCTCCGACGCCCGGGTGCGGAAGGGCTTCGTCTCGGTCAAGGATCTGATCAACCCCGCCATCAAGCGGATCGAGAAGGTCTACGAGGAAAAAAAGCTGGTCACCGGGGTCGAGACCGGCTTCCCGGACCTGGACCGCTACACCAGCGGCTTCCAGGACGGCGACCTGATCATCCTGGCCGGCCGCCCCTCCATGGGCAAAACGTCGCTGGCCATGAACATGGCCTCCCACGTGGCCATCCGGAACCAGGTGGGAGTGGGCATCTTCAGCCTGGAAATGAGCATGGAGCAACTGCTGCTGCGTATCCTATGCAGCGAGGCCCGGGTGAGCGCCCACCGCCTGCGGACCGGCTACCTGCGGGACAAGGAGTGGCCGCTCCTGATCACCGCCGCCGGCGAGCTGTCCGAGGCCCCGATCTACATCGACGACACCCCGGGCATGACGGTGCTGGAAATGCGGGCCAAGGCGAGGCGCTTGAAGGCCGAGACCAACCTGGGCCTGATCGTGGTGGACTACCTGCAGCTCATGTCGGGGGTGGGCCGCCAGGAGAGCCGCCAGCAGGAGATCAGCGAGATCTCCCGGAGCTTGAAGGGCCTGGCCAAGGAGCTGAAGATCCCGGTCCTGGCCCTGTCCCAGCTCTCCCGCGCGGTGGAGTCCCGTTCCGAGCACCGCCCCATGCTGAGCGACCTCCGCGAATCCGGCGCCATCGAGCAGGACGCCGACGTGGTCTGCTTCGTCTACCGCGAGGAGCACTACCAGCGCAAGGACGAAAACGAGGGCCTGGGCGAGGTTATCATCGGCAAGCAGCGGAACGGCCCGGTGGGGACGGTCAAGGTGGCGTTCATCTCGGAGTACACGCGGTTCGAGAGCCTGTCGCGGGATGAGGAGCCGGTGATGTAGGGGGATGGTCCTGTTGGGTAGGCGCCGGGTCGCCCGGCGGGCCGCTTTACCCGGGTACGCGTGTACATCTTTAGACGAAGTCAACCCCTGAGTGGGCTCATTCCGAGGTTCGGGTTCGTCCGATCATCTTTTCGAGCTCGCCGCTGCGGCTCTGGAGGGGGATTCGGAGGTGGCGACTTTCACGTGAGG
>Ga0307424_1000149_pt1 | contig 33896 bp, 24 predicted proteins | sample SalMarWE160320MG_FD_202157 | JGI IMG/M metagenome (GOLD analysis project Ga0307424, IMG submission 202157) | Salt marsh sediment microbial communities from the Plum Island Ecosystem LTER, Massachusetts, United States - WE1603-20 | ecosystem: Environmental > Aquatic > Marine > Intertidal zone >... | reverse complement strand
CTGGTGAGCGGGCACGGTGGCAACGCGCCCGCCTCCGCGTTGGCACGTGACTGGTCTGCAGGGCATCCCGGCATGCAGGTGCGCTACTACAGCTGGTGGGACGCACCCCGCACCGGGAAGAAGGTGAAGGAGGTGGACCCGGTGGGCATGCACGCCTCGTGGACGGAGAACTACCCCTGGACCCGGCTCGAGGGGCGAACGGCGCCCGACGTTCAGAAGCCGCCCGTCGACTACCCCCGGCTCCGCCTCAGGGAGGCGGGGCAGGTCAGGGAGACCCTCGGCGATGGGAGCTTCGGCGGCCGCTACCAGCGGGCCGACGAGGAGATGCTCGCCATCTGGGAGGTGGCGGTGACGGAGACCAGGGAGGCGTTGGTGGACGGCTGGCTCTGATCGGCGCCCCCGGCGCGGCTTCCCCTGGGGGCCGCCCAGCGAGGCCTCCCGGCCGAGGGAACGACCGGGAGGCCTCCGCGCGTGGTGTGGCCCGGAGCCCCCCTCAGCGCGAGGCCGTCGTGGCGGTCCGGTCGTTCCGGAAGACCTGCCCGCCCTTCATGACGAACCGCACGTCGCGCACGGCGGTGATGTCCTGGAGGGGGTTGCCGGCCACGGCGACCAGGTCAGCCTGCATCCCGGGTGCGATCGAGCCGATGCGATCGCCGAGACCCATGGACTCCGCGTTCACCGAGGTCGCTTCGGCGAGGACGCGCATCGGGTCTGCGCCGACCTCCTTCACCAGGCAGACCATGTCCTCCGCCTCCCGGCCGTGGGCCCCCGCCACGGCATCGGTGCCGTAGACGACCTTCAGGTTCGGCACGCCCAGGGCCATGCGGTAGACGTTGAGCGCGAGGCCGATCCCCTTCTCCATCGAGGCCTTCCCCTCGGCGTTGTAGTTCCCGATTCCGTTGAAGTGGGACCAGTTGTCGAGGTAGTTGTGGAACACCAACCCGCACTGCGGATCGAACCACGTGCCCCTGCTCGCCATCATCTGGAGGGTGCTGTCGGCCACGAAGATGCCGTGCTCGATGGAGGTGCATCCGGCCATCACGGCGGCCCGCACCGAAGCGTCGCTGTGGGCGTGGACGAGGGTGCGAAGACCCTGTGCGGTGGCCTCGCCGCACATCGCCTTCAACTGGTCGAGCGACATGGTCTGGGCGCCGCCGGTCCGGATGCTCTCCGACGCGAAGATCTTGATGAAGTCGGCGCCTTGCCGTTTGCGGATCTGCACCAGATGGCGGAGCGAGTCGGCCGACAGGTTCGAATTCGAGAGCGGCTGCAGCGAGGTGAGGATGCGGGGCCCGGGAATGCGGCCCGCGTCGATCCAGTCCCTCAGGTCCGCGTCCTCCGGCGAGCCCGGGCTCTGGACTGTGGTGAAGCCACCTTGGAGGATCTTCCACGCCTCGCCAGCGGCGGACAGCTCGGCCTCCACCTCGTTCTCTCCGTCCCCCCTGCGGTGTAGGCGACCCTCCGAATTGAAGTGCCAGTAGACGTGGTCGTGGATGTCGATGAAGCCGGGCATCAGGGTCATCCCGGTCAGGTCGTACGTCGCGGTGGGCTCGTGATCCACCGCGACGATCCGGGAGCCGCGCACGACCACGCGGGCGTTCTCGATGACCTGGCCCTTTCCGTCGATCACCCGGCTGGCGTGAATGCTGACGGTCCCCTCCTGGGACCGTGCGGGTGTCGGGAGCGCGAGGGTCACCGCGATGACCGCGGCGATCCAGAGCGATGCCGGCTGAACGGCTGGTGGCTTCATGGGGGCAGCTCCTGGTTGTGGTGCCTGTCGCCAATTTGAGAACACAAATTGACCATCAAAAGTACTGCGTCTCGGCGAAGGAGTTCCGACGGGAGCCGTTGTGCCACCGGAACTTCGACGCGTCAGCCCCCCACGGCGGCGGCGGATGGTGGGGCCCGACCTCGTTGACACCCCGAAAACGCGCGCCCTAGCTTGGCGTACGGTTCTTCACCTCCCGCCCGGACCCGGCACACAGCCGCCGCGTCCGCCCTTCGCACGCGGGAGACTCGAGATGAAGGACATTTCGCGCCGTAACTTCTTCGGCCAGGTGGGAGCGATCGCGGGGAGCGGCGTGGTGGCCCCGTTCGCCATACGGGAATCGCTCGAAGCCGCGCCTCGTCCGGCAGGCCCCATTCCCCTCCGACCGTTCGGGAAGACCGGTGTCCAGGTGACGGCCGTCGGCGTCGGGGGCGGTGGCCGCTTCTTCGAGCCCGTCCCCTCCGACGAGATGGCGCGGGCCCTCCTGGTCGAGGCCATCGACAAAGGGGTGGGCTTCATCGAGACGGCCGCGAACTACGGTCCCCGGGACGATCCGGACCTGAGCGAACGGCGGATCGGCTTGGCCATGAAGACCCATCGCGACAAGGTGTTCCTCGAGACCAAGGTCGACGCGAGGGACTACGACGGCGCGATGCGTGAGATGGAGCACAGCCTGGAGCTACTCCAGACCGACCACCTGGATCTGGTGCTCCACCATGCGGTCTTCCGTACCGCCGAGATGGACCGAGCCCTCCAGAAGGACGGCGCGGAAGCTGCGATCCGCAGCATGGTCGACCAGGGCGTGGTCCGGTTCCGCGGGTTCTCCTGCCACAGCCCGGAGCTCACGCTGGAGACGATCCCCAGGATCGAGCCCGATGCCATCCAGCTTCCGATCAACGCCACACGGGTGCCGGACTTCGAGGTCGAGGTCCTTCCGCTCACCCAGGCGCAGGGCATCGCCGTGATCGCGATGAAGACGTGCGGGCACGGCCTCTTCAAGCGAGAGTCGATCGGCGGGATGTACGACACTCGGTATTTCCAGGATCAGCACCCCGAAGAGCATCGCTTCGCGCCGCCGCCCGAGGTGTTCGACGGTCCGCATCCCGGGCCCGACGAGTACACGCGCTACGTGCTATCGCTGCCGATCTCGACGGCGGTTGTCGGAATGGACTCCCGTGAGACGATGGATGCGGTCATCCGCGTAGCGGCCAACGCAGAGCCGATGTCTGCGGGGGAGCGGGACTCCCTGCACCGGAGGGCTCAGGTATTCGCGACCACCGGGTACTGGATCCCACGTTCCCAGAGCGGCGAATGAGCCCCGGCGGGCTGGCGGCCGGCGCCCTCATGGCCGCTGTCGCGCTGGCGGGCTTCACGCCCCGGTCACCAGGCGGCGCGACGGCCCCTTCGCGGGTCGACGCCTACGCGGTAGCCGAACCGTGCACGGACTGCCATCCCGGGGCCGCAGCCGACACCGCGACGTTCGAGGGGCTGGCGTTCGCGCACGCCGCGCACGTCGAGCTGGACGGCGCCTGCGTACGCTGTCACGTGGATCACATGACCACCGGCACCGACCCGGGCGTCACGATCGGCAAGGGGGACTGCCGGGCCTGTCACCACGGCCCGGCGCGCCGGGGGATGGCGCTCTGCGAGCGATGTCACGAACCGATCTTCGGCACCTCGGTGACGTTCCAGGGGCGGCCGTTCAACCACTCGGTGCACGTGGGCGCGTTCACGGGACTCGGCTGCGACGACTGTCACGGCAAGGCCGACGAAGATGTCGTGGCGTCCCCGTCCCTGAGCGTGTGCGTCGGATGCCACCCGTAGCGGGGGCGCTCAGCCCATCGACCTGAACGCCTCCGAGACGTCCAGCCCGCGGAGCGCGTTGGCGAAGTCCGCCAGGTAGTCGGCGAGCCGCGACAGGATCTGCTCCCCGCGTGCGTGCAGCTCGTCCACCACCTCGCGGCCCAGGACGGGCGGGCCCTCCACGTCCACGTCCCAGGCCGGAACGGGGACGATCACCTTCGCGCCCTTGAACGTGAAGGTATTGAAGCCGACGGGCTGGAGCGCGTCCCCGAAGATATTCCGCATCGAATACGGATCACCCCACTCACCCTTGTACCCGGTGCCTCTCAGGTCGGCGATGTCCTTTCCGCCCACCGCGAGGGCGACGGCCAGTTCCATGATGTGGTAGCCACCCTCCGGGTTGAGCTCCGGCATCAGCTGCGTCACGACGTTCCACCACTCGACGATGGCGGTTACGACGCCGAACTCCCTGGCCTCCTTCGCCGCCCGGATCATCGACTCCCGGTTGCCTCCGTGGCCGTTCAGCACCAGGACCTTGCGCACGCCGTTCCTGTGCAGGCTCCGGAGGATGTCGAGATAGAACCGCTCCAGCGTGTCCGGCATGATGCAGATGGAGCCGGGGTAGTACTTCTGCTTGTCGTTCTCCCCGTACGGCACGAGCGGCATGGTGACGATCCCGGTCCGCTTGCCGACCTCGTCCGCGAGCCATTCGACCGAGCTCGAGTCGATGCTGATGGGGGTGGGCCCGTGACCGTGCAGCGTACCGACGGGCAGGATGGCCATGTCGCACGCCCGGAACGCCTCCTCGGCCTCCTTCCACGACATGTCCCACAGGCGATGCTTCATCGGACCTCTCCTCCCGTTCGGGATGCCGCGTCCCCGGCGGTGAAGGCCGCCACGGCTGCCTCCAGCCGGGCAACCCCTCCAGCCAGCCGTTCCCTGCGCGCCTCCAGGCCGCGATGGAGCTGCGCCTGGAGCTTCCGCCGTCGCTCGAGCATCCGGCGTACCTCCGAGGACGCGGGCCCGCCGGTCACCACCCGGCGGGCCACGGCCTCCACCGGATCCAGCGCCCGACGCACGGAGTCGTCGTCGAGCCCGAGCCTGCGGCCGAGCGTCCGCTCCGCGACTTCGTCCACGTCCGACGCACGGATGGTGTCCGCCGTACGACCCCGGGCATGGACCCGAACCACGAGCTCGCTCACGAGGACGTACGCCTGGTGGAACGACAGGTCGGTGCCCCGGACGATCTCGTCGGCCAGCTCGGTCATCGTGGAGAAGCCCTCGCGGGCGCGCCGCAGCATGCGGTCCGGATGGACGGTGAGCGTGGAGACGACGTCGGCCAGCACGGGGGCCAGGACCACCAGCCGCTCGCCCGCCTCCAGGACCATCTCCTCGGCGTACCCGGGCTCTCGTCCGTTTCCTGGCGGCACGGCCTTGAGGATGCCAAAGGCCGTGTTGAGGGCGTTCTGCGCCTTGACCGCCTCGGCGCGCACGATCTCCAGCGTGACCGGGTTCTTCTTCTGGGGCATGATGCTGCTGATGTGGCAGTACTGGTCCGCGAGCTCGATCATCCCGAACTCCGCGGTATTCCACAGCAGCAGGCTCTCGGTGAGCCGGTTCATGGAGGAGAGGGCGATCGCGTACGCGGCGCCCGCCTCCAACGCGAAGTCACGCGCCCCCGTCGCGTCCAGCGCGTTTTCGACCAGTCCGTCGAACGCCAGCAGGTCCGCCACGCGCTCCCGGTCGATGGGGAAGCTCGTGGCGCCGATGGCGCCTCCGCCCATCGGGCTCGCGTTGGTGGTCGCGAAGGCCTGGGTCAGGCGCTGGACGTCCCGGGCGGCGGCGTCCCAGCACGCGAGGAGGAAGTAGCCGAACGTGATCGGCTGCGCTTGCTGCGAGTGGTGCGTGTAGCCGGGCATGACCGTCTCTACATGCCCTTCCGCCATCCCAAGCAGCGCGTCCATCAGGGTCAGGACGCCCTCCGCGGACGCGTTGAGCTGGTCCCGGATCTGCATCCGCGCCAGCGCCAGGCCGTAGTCGTTCCTGGACAGCGCCACGTGGATCCACCCGCCTACGCCTTCCCCCAGCCGGTCCATCAACCGCGTCTGCAGGTTGAGGTACATGTCGTTCAGGTCGCTGCGCAGCTCCAGGGCGTCCGCCCCGGCGCGGCTCAGCTCCTGCAGCTCGCGCAGGATGGCCGCCGCCGCTGAGGGCGGGACGATGCCCAGCTCGCCCAGCATGAGCGCATGAGCCCGATGCAGGCTCAGATGCAAGGGGAAGGCCAGTCGATCAGCCTCGAGTCGCGGCGCGACGTAGAACTCCTGGATCGTCTGCGCCTGCGACTTCGCCAGACGGGCCGAGTACTCTCTCACGGTCGGACCCTCCATCCCGGGAAACGGGGTCTGTGGTGCGGCGAGCCCCCTCGGTCCGCCCGGCGGCTCACCGACCGCCCGATCCTCCCAGCGAGCGGGCCAGGGCGGAGAGGGAGTCCGCGAGCGTCACGAGGCCTCGCCTCTTCGCCAGTTCGACGGCTTGCTGCACCACGCGACGCGCTTCGTCGCGCTGCCCCGCCGCGGCGTGGGCCCGGGCCAGCGTGCCGAGGATGCGGGGATCCGCACCACCCGAGAGCTCTACCGCGCGGCGCGCCACGACCACGGCCGAGGCGGCGTCTCCCCGGCGCAGCACGATGGCGGCCATCTCCGCCATGACCTGCGGATCGTTCCTGGCCAGGAGGGAGCGCCGATACAGGTCGAGCGCTTCGTCCAACCGGCCTTCGTCACCCAGCGTCCGGGCACGCGCCAGGAGACCGGCCGCCTCCTCGCGTAGTCCGGCCTGGTAGTAGAACCGGTCGAGGTCGTTCTCGAGCGTGGCGAGGTCGTCCGGATCGGCTGGAAGCACCTGGAGGATCAGCTCCGCCATCTCGTTCGTGGACGACAGGCCATAGACGATGCGCCGGGGTGGGTCGAACGGGTTCCGTGGGTTGGCCGACGAGTTGTCATATGTGTAGTGCATCGTCAGGATGGAGCCCGCCGGCAGACGCACGGTCTTCGCGTATCGATACGCGTCCTGCCAGTTGAAATTCCAGTCGCTGATCCGGATGAGGTTCCGACGGCGTCCGTCCGGCTGGACCGCCCACGCCTCGAGCCTCTTCCCGACGTAGTGCGCGTGGGGGTAGATGGAGAGCACGTCCACCGCCACCGGGACGCGGTAGCTTTCCTGCGCAACGAACGCCGTGTCCCCCGGCGCGATGTCGATGGCCAGGGAGCGCATGAGTATCAGCGTCGCCGTTTTCGTCGGCGGCGCTTCGGCGAAGTAGAAGCCGACGCGTGGGCGGATGACCTCCGGCGTTCCCGAGGGCCTCAGGTGTACCTGGAGCACGAGGTCCGTCCCCGGCTCGATGCGCCAAGACAGGTCCGGACGGCCGGCGTCCGGAACCTTCCCCGGCGTCCAACCGAGGAAGAAGCCGTCGGGGTCGTGCGCCTGGGTGCTGACGTGCATGACCTCGAGGGTCTGCGCGGCGTCCTGGGCGGCCAGCTCGCGGGACGACGCGGTCGTGTCCACCATCAGGCGGGCGTGATGGACGACACGGTTGTTCCCGGGGCGCAGATCCAGGGCGCGCACCCAGCGACCCTCCTGCAGCGGCACGCGGGCGATCAGGTTCTGGTAGAGGTCCCGGCCCTCGGCGGGCACCGTATCCTCCGGAAACTCCACGACGAGATCCGGCTCGCCGAGGATCCACTCGGACGCGAAGACCGGCGGCGCGGGCGCCCCGGTCGGGTCGCCTTCCGGCGCGCCCCCCGCCGCCCACCGGCGCAGGGTCTCGATCCGACTTTCGGGGAGGCGACGGTCGCCCGCGAAGTCACCCACATCCCGATCGGGAAGCCAGGGGGGCATGATGCGTCGCGTCGTCATGTCGGCGATCTTGTCGGCCCTGCGCGACGCGTCCGCGTAGGTGACGAGGGAGAAAGGCGCGCTCCCGCCGGGCCGGTGGCATGACACGCAACCCCCGTACAGGATCGACGCCACGTCGCCGGCCCACGTGGGTGGACGCCCTGCCGGTGCCGGCGAACCACCGGTCGCGTCCGCGCCGGCCGTTCCACCCGGGCCGCAGGCGACGAGCGCGGCCGACCCTCCCCACACGAGCATGAGGGCGGCCGCACGCCCGAGGCGGCCACCCTCCCGGCTGACGCGTCGGATCCGGAGGGTCTGCATCGCGCTTCCGCCTACCGGGCCTCGCCGCCTCCCGGGGGCGTGAACTTGAATACCTTTCCGCCCTTCATGACGAACACCACGCGGCGCAGTGCGGTGATGTCGCCGACGGGGTCACCCTCCACGGCGATGAGGTCGGCATCCATCCCCTGCGCGACCGCGCCGATCCGGTCCTGCAGCCGGATCGACTCCGCCGCCAGGGACGTGGCGGACACGATCGCGTCCATGGGCGCCTGTCCTCCCTCCTGGACCCGGTAGATCAGCTCGTCCTGCAGGCGCCCGAACGACCCCGCGACGCCGTCGGTCCCGAACAGGATCTTCAGGCCCGGCACCGTGAGCGCCTCCTTGAACATCTTCAGCTTGACGGGGATGACCTCCGCGGTGACGCGCATCCCCTCCTCCGTGTAGCTGCCGATCCCGAGGAAGCGCTCCTTGTTCTTCAAGTAGTTGTCCGAGACCAGGAAGATGTTGGGATCGAAGTAGACGCCGTGGTCGACCATGGACTGCATCGTCTCGCGGTCGATGAGGGCGCCGTGCTCGATGGTCGTGCACCCGGCCTGGATGGACCGTTTGACGCTCTCGATGCTGTGGGCGTGCACCAACGAGCGCAGCCCCTTCGCCGTCGCCTCACCGCACGCGGCGTCGAGCTGTTCCTGCGTCAGCGTAGGTGCGCCGCCCGTCCGGATGCTCTCCGACGCGAAGATCTTGATGACGTCGGCCCCGTCGGCGGCGAGCGCGTCCACCTGCCGGCGGATCTCGTCCGGCCCACCAGTGCGCTCGGTGATCGCGCTCAGCGCCGTCAGCACCCGGGGGCCGGGGATGGTGCCGCGCTCGATGGCGTCCCGCAGCGGCCCATCGGTGCGGCTGCCCAGGCTCTGCACCGTCGTGAAGCCGGCCATGAGCGCGGCGTGGGCGTTGCCCGCGATGAAGAGCATGGCCTCTTCGGGTGTCTCGTTGGACGCCCGCGTGGCGTAGCGCCCGTTGCGGTCGAAGTGCCAGCTGATGTGGACGTGGGTATCGATGAGGCCGGGTAGGAGCGTGTAGCCGGAGAGGTCGTAGACGACGCCGCGCTCCGGCGCTCCCGCCCCGACCTGGCTGATCTTTCCTCCCTCCACCACAACGGTGGTGGGGCCGAGGGTGCCGCCCCTCCCGTCGAGCACCGTTCCGACCTTGAGTGTGATGGGTGCTTCCTGCGCCATCGCGAGGGACGGAAGCAGGAAGAGGATCACCGGAGCCAGTCGATGGAATCGCATCGGATTCCTCCTGTCGACTCGAATGTCGAGCGTCATGGGTGGATGTCGTGTCGCGTCAGGGGAGGAAGTCCGGATCATCCTCCCAGATCTTCTCGATGTCGTCGAACTCGGGCTTCTCCTTGAGTGTCTCGCCGTCGGTGGTTCGTCCGACCTTGAACCGCACGGGCCCCCGGGGCGTCTCGCGCACCTCGTGCGTCCGGTGGAGCTGCAGCTTCTCCCGCGTCGAGTAGCGCAGGCCGAAGGTCGAGCTGTGGCGCAGCAGCCAATCCGCCAAAATAGGTGCGGTGGATTCGTGCGCGAGCAGCGTGAAACAGAGGGCCGGCCGCCCCTTCTTCCCGACGATCGGCGTCATCCAGGCGTCCAGCGCGCCGAGCGAGAGGGCCCGTTTGATGAGCCATCCGCTGCGCTCGCCGGTCTGGTCGTCGACGTTGCACTCGATCTCGACCACGGTCCCCGCTTCGAATGGGAGCGCCCCGAACGATGCGGCCTGGTCGTCCGGCGTATCCAGCATCACGACCCTGAAGACGTTAGGCCTGGACCCGAATTCCCGGCTGCCCGCCCCGAACCCCACGGTGCGGACGCGGCCCGATGGCCACGCGGAGCGGAACTCGGGCTCGAGGGCCTTCAGGATGGCCAGGCCCGTGGGGGTGGACAGCTCCACGTCGTCCCCGAGGTCCTCCGGGGTAGGCGCGACGGGCATGCCGTCGACTAGGTAGGCGGACGCTGGGGGTGGAACCGGGTACATCCCGTGCCGCGTGCGAACCGTCCCCCGGCCGAGCCGGACGGGGGAGGCAACGACCCTGTCCGGTGCGGCGGCGGCCACGCACAGCCCCGCCAGCGCCACGTCCACGATCGAGTCGACATCCCCCACCTCGTGGAACGCCACTTGTTCGATCGCGCAGCCGTGAGCGCGGCCCTCCACTTCGGCTAGGAGCCGGAACACGCGTCGCGCGAAGGCCTTCGCGGGTGCCACCAGCGCGGATCGCTCGAGCAGCGCGTCGAGGGCCGGGTAGTGGGTGTGGGCGTGCGCGCGGTGATCGTGGTCGTGGTGATGATCGTCGTCGACGACCACATCCACATGCACCGCGGCGAGCTCGGCTCGGTGCACGGTGGAGATCACCACGCGCGTGCCGTCCAGCGCGAGCTGTCGCGGGACGTCCTGGGCGGTCCCGGCGTCGAGGAGACCTGCGTGGATGAAGGCAGCGGCGAACATGTCTCCCGCGATGCCCGACACGCTTTCCAGGTAGAGGGTCTTCACGCGCCGGAATCCACCGCGGTCCTCGCGCGCACCGCCTGCACGACCCGCGCGGCAGCGACGCCCGCAGAGAAGCCGTTGTCGATGTTGGCGACCGTGAGACCCGGCGCGCAGGAGTTGAGCATGGCGAGGAGCGGTGCGATTCCCCCGAAGCTGGTCCCGTACCCGACGGAGGTCGGCACACCGATCACCGGGCAGGACACGAGGCCGGCGACCACGCTCGGAAGCGCGCCCTCCATCCCGGCCACGACGACCAGGGCTGCCGCGCGCTGCAGTCCGTCCACGTGCTCGAGGAGGCGATGGAGCCCGGATACGCCCACGTCGTAGTACGTGCGTCGGGGGATGTCCATCGCGATGCACACCTCCACCGCTTCCTCCGCGACCGGCAGGTCGGAGGTGCCGGCCGCGACGATTCCCACGAAGGGCTCGTCTTCACCTCGATCGCGCTCGGGAGGCGGGTTCACCAGGCAGGTACGGGCGTGCCGGTTGATGCGCGAGGCGGCGAACTCGGAGCGGAGCGCGTCCTGCGCCTCGGGCGAGAGGCGGCTGGCGAGGATGGCGTCGCCGTTCCCGGACAGCTTGCGGACGATCTCGACGATCTCCTCGGTTCGCTTGCCCTCCCCGTAGACCACCTCGGGAAGTCCCTGGCGGAGCGCCCGGTGGTGGTCCAGGGTGGCGAAGGGCAGGCGATCGGTGCGGAAGGGGCCGGCCTGGAGGGCCGCCAGCACGGCGTCGACCTCGGCGTCGCCTTCGCGGAGATCGACGAGGAGCCGGCGCAGCTCCTCGCGGTTCACGTCGTGCCTCCCCCAGTCCGGTAGCCCGAGAGGTCGAGTGTCACCCAGAGGTATCCACGTGCGCTTCCCTCGCGCTCCAGCTCCGCGCGGCAGCGGAGCACCTTGTCCATCTCGTCCGGGTCCACCTCGATCCGGAAGAAGTGCGCGCCACCCCCTTCGCAGATCCGGGCCCGGCAAACCTGCACGCCGCCACGCCGCAGGATCGACTCCATCGCGGCCACGTCCCTCAGCCGCTTCTCGTCGATCTCGATTCCGGTCATGATCCTCGAGCTCAGGCAGGGGCTGGCGGGCTTGTCCGCGAGGTCGAATCCGAGCTCCCGCATGAAGACCCGGATACGGGTCTTGTCGAAGCCGTGGTCGGACAGCGGTGCGGCCACCCCGCTCTCGAGCGCGGCCCGGTGGCCGGGGCGGACGTCGTGGTGGTCGGAAGCGGTGTAACCGTATGCGATCCACCGCATCTCGCGCGTGCGTGCGAGCTCGCCGGCGAGCCGGAAGAGGTCTGCCTTGCAGTGGTAGCAGCGCTCCCGGTCGTTGCGGGCGTAGTCGGCCGAGGCGAGCTCGTCGCTTTCGATGCACACGTGCTCGACGCCCAGGGCGCGCGCGTACCGTTGTGCGTCCCCGAGATCCGCGGCCGGCATGCTGGCGCTGATGGTCGTCAGCGCGACCAGACGGCCGTCTCCGTTCACGGCCTCCCGCGCGGCCCAGAGGAGGAACGCGCTGTCCACGCCTCCCGAGAACGCCACCACCAATCCCTCCTTCCCGTAGCCGGCCAACGCAGCGAGGAGGTCCTCGAGGTTCCCGTGGCCCTCGTCCGGACGGTCGTCGGTCGTGAGCACGCCTCCAGGAGGGGGGTCCGGCACAACGGGCAACTGGAATCGGATCATCGCTTCCTCATGCGGGCAGGTCCAGCGCGGACCGTTCGGCGGGCACGCATGATCTCGTTCCCCGGCTCGGAGGCGGGAGGAGCGGCGAGCGCGGGGGCGGTCGGGTCGTCGAGCGCGAGAACGTCGTGCCCCGGATGCCGGTGGGGTCCACCGCAACCTATCGACGACATGGACGATCGGAAAAGACCCGCTCACGCCAGCGGCGCGCTCAGGCCGTGACGCTCGAGGAGGTCCGGGTCGCGGAGGAGATCCGCGGTGGCGAGGTCGGCCACGAGGCGGCCGCCGTCGAGCACAAGGGCGCGGGGACAGAGCGCTAGCGCCACCTCAAGGTCGTGCGTGGCCACGACGAGCGTCTCGGTTCGGTCGCGCAGGAGGTCCACCACGAGCCGGCGGGCGCGCGCGTCCAGGGCTGCCGTCGGCTCGTCGAGCACCAGGATCTCGGGCTCAGAGACGAGGACGGTGGCCAGCGACGCCAGGCGACGCTCGCCTCCGCTCAGGTGATGTGCCGCTCGCTCGGCCTGGCCCTCGAGGCCCAGCTCTCGCAGCTCCACCCTGGCTCGGGCCTCCGCCTCGGGTGCGGAGAGACCTGCATTGAGGGGGCCGAAGGCCACGTCCTCCAGTACGGTGGGGAGGAAGAGCTGGTCGTCGGGCTCCTGGAAGACGAACCCCACCTTCCGGCGTACCGCCGGGGCCGTCTCCTCCGAGACCGGGAGGTCGGCGACGCGTACTTCCCCATCCGTGGGCAGGAGCAGGCCGTTGAGATGGAGGAGTAGGGTGCTCTTGCCGGAACCGTTGGGCCCCAGGACGGCCACGCGCTCGCCTGCTCGCACCCCGAAATCGACGTCGCGCACGCCCTGGGCGCCATCCGGATACCGGTAGGCGAGCCCGCGGACCTCGATCAACGCAGCCACGGCCGGTCAGAGCCAGGCGCTGGAGACCACGAGGAGGACGATCGCGCTCACGGCGAGGAGCACCACCACCGACCGGACGTCCATCGGCTGTGCGTGCAGCTGGGGCAGGGCGCCGGAATAGCCACGCGCAAGCATGGCACGGTGGACGCGCTCGCTCCGTGCATAGCTCCTCACCAGCGACGCGGCCGCGATGCCCATGGCCGTGCGGCGACGCCCCGCGGCCCCGTGTCCGGCGTTCCGGCTGCGGGCGGCCCGTCGCAGCCGCTCGATCTCGTCGGCGAGCGTGTAGAGCAACCGGTACGACAGTCCGAGCGCGGTGGTGACGGCGGAAGGGAGCCGGAGCTTCCGCAGCGCCTCGAGGAGCTCGGGGAAGCGCAGCGTGCTCACCAGGACGACCGCGGCGCCAAGGGCCGGGGTGGCCCGGCCCACGACGGACCCGAAGCGCACCAGGCCGGTATCCGTCACGCGGATCGGTCCCAGCGCCCACAAGGGTTCACCCGGGGCCAGCACCAGGACCGCACAGGACGCGAGCAGCACGAGGAAGAGCGGGCCGGCGAGCCGTGCTGCGAAGGCCGGTGCGGGAATCCGCGCAGTGGCGGCGAAGGCGAGGACGAGCACGAGGAGCGCCGCCATCTGCGGCCACGCGCCCATGGGTAGCAGCGCAGCGCCCAGCGCGACGGCCACCATGGCGAGAAGGCGGGCCGGCGGCGCGAGGCGCGTGACGAGCGAGGGGACTTCGGCCCAGTGATCGAGATGGCGGAAGCTCACAGGGCACCGTCGCGCCGTGCCGCGACTCGGAACACCAGCCAGGCGAGCCCGAACGCAGCGGCGATCCCCACCAGGGCGCGCCCCCAGGGCCCGCCGGGCCACCAGTCTGCCCAGGGGAGCGACGTGGCCACCCCCACCCGGTCGAGGCCCAGGCGCGCGACCGCCGCCTCGAGCGCATCGGGGCGGGTGGACGCCAGGTAGCTCCCCGCGGCGAGGAGGACCGCCGCCGCGGTCGTGCCGACGACCCAGCGTCGGGTCACCGCGGATGGGAGAGGGGCATCGGCAAGCAGCTCGGGCCGCGCGCGCCGGACCATCCGGAGGATCCCGACGGTGATCAACGCCTCGCTCAGCCCCACCAGGACGTGGCTCCCGCCGACGGCCACGAGCGCGGGCGTCAGGGGCACGGCGCCCGACAGGGCGAGCTCCGCGGCCACGGCTCCTCCTGTCAGCACCGCCACGAAGAACGCGGCGATCCCCACCGCCAGGAGCTGGCGGCTCCGCCCCGCCAGGATGAAGGCCCACCGGTAGACGAGCCATCCACCCCCCGCACCGAGGACGGCGAGGTTGAGGGTGTTCGCCCCCAGGGCGGCGATGCCTCCGTCCTGGAAGAGGAGGGCCTGGACGAGCACGACGGAGAAGATCACGAGGATCCCGTCCCACGGCCCCACCATCACCGCCACCAGCACGCCGCCGAGGAGGTGCGCGCTCGCGCCGGCGCCCAGGGGGAAGTTGAGCATCTGCACGGCGAAGACGAAGGCGGTGAGCGCACCCAGGAGCGGGGCCCGGCGCTCCGCGAACCGTGCCCTCCCTCGCGTCGCCGCGACCACAGCCCCGGCGCTCGCCGCCGCGGTGCCGACCAGCACCGGAGCGCTCAGGAATCCGTCGGGGATGTGGGCCACCGTTCCTCCCTGGTCTCGTGGCGGAGCCAGGCGCGGGGAGGGTCGCACCGGCCGTCCGGCTCCGTTCATGAGAACATAGGAGCGGCGGGGCCGTGTGTCAGCGCCGGCGTCACACACCTCGGGCCGCCACGCCTCAGTGCCGCCGCCCTTGTCCCACGGAGTCGCTCCGTCCCAGATTGCGGCGGGGCTGGCGTCCGCGCCCCCCGCGACCCTCCCTACCTGTTCGCTTCCATCCGGAGCGCGGGAGGTGGCGCATGTGGTGGCAAAATCGTCGTACATTTCTCCAGTCCCTCGGAGCGGCGGCATCGGCCCTCCTCGTGCCCCGGTCGCTGTGGGCCCGGATCCGCGTGCGGGAGCTCGATCCCGTGCACCTGCGGGCCGTCGCCGACGCCGTGCTTCCCTCGACGCTGGGCGCCGAGGGGACGGCAGCGACGGTAGACGGCTTCCTCTCCTGGCTCGCCGGGTACCGGCCGGGGGCGGAGCGGCCCCACGGATACGGAAGCGGGTCCATGGAGATCGAGTACCTGCCGCCGGATCCGACGCCCCGCTGGGAGGGCCAGCTCGACCGTCTGGATGCGCTGGCGCGTGAGCGCTTCGGTACCGGCTTCGCCGGGACGACGGTGGAGCAGAGGCGCTCGCTCCTCCGCGAGGAGATGGGGGACGGTTCCATCTCTTCGATCCCTGCGACCGCCGGGGCGAACCACGTCGGCGCGGCCCTGATGGCCTTCTACTTCGGAAGTCCGGCCGCGACCGATATCGCGTACGGGGCGAGCATCGGCGCAGGCCGGTGCCGGACGCTCGATGGGGTTGGTGCGAAGCCGGCGCCCATCGGCCGGGAGGAGCGATCATGACACGCGTCGTGGAGACGGACGTCTGCATCATCGGCGCGGGGATCGTATCCGCCATGGTCGCGGAGAAGCTCGCCGACGAGTGCGAGGCCCGCATCACCGTGATCGAGGCAGGCGACAAGGTCTTCAACTACCGGGAGCGGCTCGATCTCTGGCGCAGGAGCGCCGCGTACGGGGAGAATCCCTGGCCCCGGGACCATGTCGAGGGGCTCAGGGCATTCGGGGACACCTATGGCGCCGCGCCCACGATGGCCGTGGGTGGCCTGGCGCTGCACTACGGCGGCGCTTCACCCCGCTTCAGCCCCGAGGACTTCCGGGCTCGATCCGTCTACGGGGTCGGCGAGGACTGGCCGCTGTCGTTCGACGACCTGGAGCCGCTCTATCAGGAGGTGGAGGAGCGGATGGGGGTGGCGGGGGAGCAGGGCCCGCCGGAGCTGGATCCGCGCACGAAACCCTACCCCATGCCGCCGATACCCCGGTCGTACAACCTCGAGCTCCTGAAGGAGTGGGGAGAGGCGTCGGGCATCCCGTTCTGGACGATGCCGTGGGCGAAGAACTCGGTTCCCTACCGCGGCCGACCGGCGTGCTGTCGGCTGGATACGTGCAACATGTGCCCGACGGGGGCGCGGTATTCTCCCGACTTCACCTTCCGCGATCTCGAGAACGCGGGACGCATCGAGATCCTTCCAAGGACGGTGGTGCGGCGGCTGGTTCCTGCCGAGGGCTCGTCGCGGGTGGATCACGCCGTCGCCATCGACCGGGATCGTCCGGACGATCCGGTGGAGATCCGGGCGAAGGTGTTCGTGGTGGCTGCCGGCTACATCTGGAGCTCGCACCTCCTGCTCCTGTCGACGAGCGGACGCTACCAGCGAGGCCTGGCGAACAGCTCTGGGCTGGTGGGCCACTACGTCAGCGGCCACCGCTTCGTGACGGCGAACGTCGAGGTGCCGATGAAGCTCTTCCCGGGGCTCAACAGCAGGAACAGCCTGGTCTCGAAGCGTTTCATGCGCCCGGGGAAGCTGGACTGGTATGTACGTCACGACCTGCGCATCTGGGAATCCACGGCCGGGAACGACGCGCGCCTGAAGGATGAGCAGGGGCGGGTGATGCTCGGCGACGAGGTCCTGGACGACTGGCGCGGCCGTGCGGAGACCGGTGCGGCGCGCCTGCGCTGCTATTACGACGTAATTCCCGACCGGGACAGCCGGCTGACCCTCCATCCCAGCGCACGTGCGCCGTGGGGAGACCCGCTTCCGCAACTGGACTTCAAGGACCATCCGGTGTCCGTCGACCTCAGGGCGCGGACGGAGGAGCGGATCCGCAGCCTCTTCCAAGAGATGGTGGACGCGGGAGGGGGTCGCATCCTCTCCGTGCGCGCGAGCGACGAGAAGGACCACGCGGGCGGAGGGTGCCGGATGGGCGACGACCCCGCCGCCAGCGTGACCGACAGCTGGGGCCGCACGCACGACCACGAGAACTTGTTCGTGGTCGGCGCCCCCACGATGGTGACGACGGGCTGCGCCAACTCGGCGCCCACCATCCAGGCATTGGGACTCAGGGCGGCGGAGAAGATCGGGGAGGAGTTCCCCCGCAGGACGTAGGGCCGGGAACGAGCCGGCTGACCGGATCCATGGACGAACGCGAGGCAAGGAGGAGGATCGTGAGCGACAAGGTGAAGAACTCCGGAGAGCAGGAATCCGGACGGATGTCCCGGCGTGCGTTCGTCGCCGGTGCGGCGGGTGCGGCGGCCGCCAGCATGGTGCACGGAAGCCCGGTGCCGCTGGGCGCAGCGGAGCGGGCGCCCGGCGCGATCCCGAAGCGTCCGTTCGGCGCCACCGGCGTCGAGATCTCCGCCGTGGGACTGGGGGCGGGTAGCCGTTTCTACAGCTCGATTCCCGACGACCAGCAGGCCGCGGAGTTGGTGCGCCGTGCCATCGACATGGGGATCGAGTTCATGGAGACCAGCGCGAACTACGGGCCCGACGGCATGAGCGAGAAGCGCCTCGGGCTCGCCATGAAGACTCACCGTGCGAAGGTCTTCCTCGAGACGAAGGTGGACGACCGCACCTACGACGGCGCGATGCGGGAGATGGAGCGGAGCCTCCAGCGGCTGAACACGGACCACCTCGACCTGGTGCTGCATCACAACATGAGGGCCGAGGACCTCGACACCGTCTCGGGGAGGAACGGGGCCGAGCGCGCGCTGCGCGAGATGGTCGATCAGAAGGTCGCACGGTTCCGGGGCCTGTCGACGCATTTCCCCGACGTGGCGATGCAGGCGATGGAGCGCCTCGACCCCCACGCCATGCAGCATCCCATCAACGCCGTACGCGTCCCCGATTTCGAGCCGGAGGTGCTACCGACGGCGCGCGAGCGGGGGGTGGCCGTGATCGCGATGAAGACGTGCGGCCACGGGTACTTCCTCAAGGGCAACGTCACGACGCCGGATCGGACCGAGCAGTACGGAGCGCCCGCAGGTGCCCTGGACCGCTGGGACCTGCCCACGTACCGGGATTACATCCACTACGCGCTGTCGCTCCCCATCGCGACCGCGACCATCGGCATCGACTCGCACTTCACGCTCGAGGGGATCGCGGCGGCGGCCACGGACTTCGCGCCGCTGACGGCGGAGCGCATGGCGTCGATCACCCAGAGGGCCCAGGTGTTCACGACGACAGGGTACTGGGTACCGCGGAACGGGTAGGGATGCGTCGGGGGGAGGCGGCGCGGATGTGGGCGTCGCCGACTCCCCCCGCCCCGCACCGCTCAGGGGCGTCGGACGACCGCCCCGTTCTTCATCACGAAGGAGACGTGCATCAGGGCCGCGATGTCGTCGAGGGGGTTCCCCTCGACGGCGATGACGTCGGCCAGCTTTCCGGGCGTCAGGTCGCCGATGGAGTCGGCGACCATCAGCGCCTCGGCGGCGCCCGACGTCGCGCTCGCGATGGCCGCGCTCGTCGTCTGACCTGCGGCAACGCGCTTCTGGAACTCGAGGGCCGTGGTTCCCGACCAGATCCAGCCCGAGTTGGCGTCCGTCCCGTAGATGATCTTCACCCCCAGGTCCACCGCCTTCGTGAAGATGCGGGTGCGCGGGGGGAGCAGTTTGGCCGTCCAATCCAGCGCCTCCTGGCTGAACCCGAAGTCCTGTGCGTGGTCCAGGTAGTACTGGGCCAGGTAGAGGTTGGGTGAGAGGTACGCGCCCTTCTCCCTCATGAGCTCCAGCGTGGGCTCGTCGAGAAGGGCCCCGTGCTCGATCGTGCGGGCGCCCGCTAGCACCGCACGGCGTACGCCTTCGGCGGCGTGGGCGTGGGCCGCGACCGGGATGCCCACCTTGCGTGCTTCGTCGCAGATCCAGTTCAGCTGCTCCTGGGAATAGACGGGCGTCCCTCCCTGCCGGCTGCTCCGGGTCGCGAACACCTTGATCCAGTCGGACCCGTGCTCGGCCCGCTCCCGGACCATGGCCCGGAGCGTCGCCTCGTTGGCCGGGGCGTCGCCCTCCTTCACCCGGTCGCCTTCGGTGCCGGGGGCGTTTCCGTCGCTGATCGTCTCACCCGACACGAAGAGGCGCGGCCCCGGCACCAGCCCCTTGGCGATGGCGTCCCGCAGGTCCATATCCGCCCAGTTTGGGCTCCCAAGGCTCCGCACGGTGGTGAAGCCGTTCATGAGCATCACGCGGGCGTTGCGGGCTCCGTACAGCGCCTCCTCCGCGGGGCGGTGGTCGCGGTCGAAGTTGGCCGTGATGTGAACGTGGGCGTCGATGAGACCAGGGAGGAGCGTGCGATCGCCCAGGTCGATCACCTCCGCGCCGTCGGGCACGCTTCCTCCCTCGGTCACCGAGACGATCCTGCTGCCGCGGACGACCACGACGGGGTCGCGGAGAAGACGGCCGTGGCCGTCCACCCCCCGGGCGGACCGGAGCGCGACGGACTGCTGGCCGCGTGCCCCGACGGGGAGGAGCAGCAGAACGGAAGCGAGGGTGGCCAGGACGGTGGGAAGGACGCGGATGCGCATGATGGCCTCGGAATGGCTGGTGCCGGTCTGGACAACAGGTTGGTGAACATATTTGAATTACAAAGTCGTGGCCAATAATATGGGCCGTCCCTCCCAACCCACGGGATCCACGCCATGAGCAGATGCCGGTCCATCGTTCTCGTCGCCACCTTCTCGATCGCTGCCGCGACGCCCCTCGCACCCCGAGCATCGTCGACGCTTCGCGCCCAGGAGACTGGCCCCGGCACGTTCGCGAGCCTGCCATGGCGCTACATCGGTCCCGTCGGAAACCGCGTGACGGCGGTGGCGGGCGTGGCGAGCGATCCCCTCACGTACTACGCCGGTGCGGCGTCCGGCGGCGTCTTCAAGACCTCCGACGGCGGGGGCACCTGGGAGCCCGTCTTCGACGGGCAGCCCGTCGCGTCCATCGGCTCGCTGGCCGTGGACCCGATAGACCGGAACGTGGTGTGGGCCGGTACGGGGGAAGCCTGGATCCGCGGCAACATCTCCCTCGGGGCGGGCATCTACAAGTCCACGGACGCCGGGAAGAGCTGGACGCTCATGGGCCTGGAGAAGACCGGGCGCATCGCGCGCATCGTCGTGGACCCGCACAACCCGGAGGTAGTCCTCGCGTGCGCTCTGGGCCGCGCCTACGGACCGCAGCCGGAGCGCGGCGTGTTCCGCACGACCGACGGGGGGAGGACGTGGGAGCGCGTTCTGTTCGTGGACGAGAATACCGGTTGCGCCGACCTGGCGATGGACCCGACCAATCCGCGCGTCCTCTTCGCCGGATGTGGCAGATCGAGATCCACACCTGGGGGCGGACCAGCGGAGGGCCCGGGAGCGGTATCTTCCGCTCCACCGACGGTGGAGCCACGTGGCAGAGGCTGCGCGGGCACGGCCTCCCCGAGCAGGAGGTGGGCAGGATCGGGCTGGCCGTGGCGCAGAGCCACCCGGATCGCGTCTACGCCATCATCGAGACGGGCACGGGCGAGCCGTGGAAGGGCGAGCCGACCTCGCCGGGGGAGCTGTGGCGTTCGGACGACGGCGGCGAGAGCTGGTCGATGGTCAGCACCGACCACAACGTCGCGGGGCGTCCCCACTACTACTCCCGCGTCGTGGTCGAGCCGGACGACGAGAACACGGCCTACTTCCTGACCGCGTCCTTCTCGTGGACGCTCGACGGTGGCGAGACGCTCATCACCCGGCGTGGGTACCCGACCACCGCAGGTGGCCACAACCTGGTGACGCCCCCGCTGGGCGACTTTCACGACATGTGGATCGATCCGTCCGACGGGGATCGGATGATCGTCTCCAACGACGGTGGGGTGGGCGTCTCGGTGAACCGGGGGCGGACGTGGGAGCGACACCAGTTCCCCAACGCGCAGATCTACCACGTCACCACCGACGACCGCATCCCGTACAACGTGTACGGCAATCGACAGGACGGGCCGTCGTTCATGGGGCCCAGCAACAGCCTGGTCTTCGGATACGGGCACATGGCCCCCACGATCTCGCGGGACCTGTGGCGGACGGTCGGTGGGGGAGAGAGCGGGTGGACGATCCCCGATCCGGTGGACACCGACATCATCTGGTCCAGCGGCACCGGCTCCGGCGCGCTGGGCGGATCCATCGATCGCTTCGACCTGAGGACGGGGCAGTACCGCCCCGTCGAGGTGTGGCCCGAGGATCCGGGCGGGACGCAGGCCGAAGGCGTGAAGTACCGCTTCAACTGGACCTATCCGGTTGTCATGTCGCCCCACGACCACAACCGCGTCTACGTGGGCAGCCAGTACGTCCACCTCACCGAGGACGGCGGGCAGAGTTGGCGGGTGATCAGCCCCGATCTGACCCTGGACGACAAGAGCCGGGAAGGGCTCTCCGGGGGGTTGACCGGGGACAACATCGGCGTGGAGTACGCCGGCGCGATCCTGTCCATCGCCGAGTCGCCGCTGCAGGCCGGGGTGATCTGGGCGGGCACCAACGACGGGCAGATGCAGGTTACCCGCGACGGGGGTGGGAGCTGGACGAACGTCACCGGCAACATCCCGGGCCTCCCGCCGTGGGGCACCGTCTACTGCATCGAGCCCTCGCCGCACGACTCGGCGTCGGCGTACATCGCCGTCGACTTCCACCAGGTGGACGGGTACGACCCGTACATCTACAAGACGACCGACTACGGCAGGACCTGGCGGAGCCTGAGCGCCGGGATTCCCAAGGGACCGCTGAGCTACGTCCACGCCATCGTGGAGGACCCTGCGCGGGCGGGCCTGCTGTACGCGGGCACCGAGGGAGGCATCTTCGTGTCGTTCGACGACGGGCGAACCTGGGGCTCGCTGCAAAACGACCTCCCCCACGCCCCCGTGTACGGGATCACCGTCCAGGAGCGCTTCGGCGACCTGGTGGTCGCCACCTACGGGCGGGGGTTCTGGATTCTGGACGACCTCACGCCTCTACGGCAGATGACGCCGGAGGTCGCGGCGGCCGCCGCTCATCTCTTTCCGCCGCGCGCCGCATACCGCTTCCGGGGGGTGACCCCGGAGAGCGCCCCGTCCTACGACCCGGTCGCCGGCTTCAACCCGCCCTACGGTGCCGACATCGACTACTGGCTCGGCGCGGACGCGACGGGGACCGCGCGCATCCGCATCCTCGATGACATGGGCCGCCCGGTGCGATCCCTGCGCGTCGCCGGAAGTGCCGGGCTTCACCGGGTTTGGTGGAACCTGGAGTCCGATCCGACCGGAGACATCGTGGCGCACTCGCCGCCGATCTTCGCGTCGCGGATGCGTCCGGGCCCGGAGGGCCGGGTGGTGGGACGTGGCCTGGCCTTCCTTGAGCCGCCGGGCACGTACGCGGTCGAGCTGACGGTGGACGGACAGACCTACACCCGACCGCTCACCGTGCTGAAGGATCCGCACTCGGGGGGAACCGGGGCGGAGATCGCGGAGCAGATGGACCTGCTGGGGAAGATCCGGGACGACTACGTGGAGGTGAACCGGATGATCAACGGATCCGAGCTGGTCCGGAAGCAACTCGCGGACCTCGCCGGCGTGCTGCGCGGCCCGGAGGCCGTCGACGTGACGCGCGCGACCGCGGAGCTGGACGCGAAGCTCGTGGACGTGGAGGAGCGTCTCTTCCAGATGCGCATCACCGGTGGCCAGGACGGCATGCGCTGGCCCGCGGAGCTGGTCTCGAAGCTCCGCCACCTGTTCGGCGAGGTGGGCACGTCCGACTTCCGCCCGACCTCGCAACAGGTGGAAGTGCACGAGATGCTGGCCGGACAGGTACGGGACCTCCGGGCCCGCTACGACCGCCTGGTGAACGAGGACGTCGCAGCCTTCAACGCCATGCTTCGCCAGCGGAATATCGGGAACATCGTCGTCGGCGTGCCGCCACAGGGAGGATGACGGACCGGCTACCCCCCGACCAGCGCGAGCAGCCAGGCGCATACCAGGGCGGCGTAGATGCCCAGGACGTTGCCGATGACCGCCATGAGCAGGCCCACGGGCGCCATGGCGGGCTGATAGACGCCGGCCACCACCGGCGCCGACACCACGCCGCCTACGTTGGCCATGCTCCCGGTAGCGAAGAAGAAGAGCGGAGCGCGGATGAGGCGCGCGGCCAACAGCAGGACGACGACCTGGACCGAGATCCAGAGTGCACCGGCGGCCAGGTAGACGGGCGCCTCGATCACCGACCGGAGGTTCGCCTGTGATCCCAGGCCGGCGAGGAGGATGTACAGGAACGCGTTGCCGAGCCTGGAAGCGCCGGCCTCTTCCAGGCGCCGCGCCGGCGTGAACGACACGAGGAGCCCCACAGTGACGACCAGGATCACCGCCCACGTGGTGTGGCTGATGACCATGGGGTCGCCCAGTTCCGGGAGCATGTCGCCGAGCTGGACCGAGACGACCGCGCCCACCAGGCCCAGGCCCAGGAGGATGACGGCGTCACGCACGTCGATGGGGCGCCGGAGTGCGTCCACCTCGGAGAGGTGCCGGTTGGCCTCCTCCATCGTCTCGGTGCGCGCTCGCATGCGCTTGTCGAAGCGACCCTGGTAGGCGCTCAGGAAGAGGACGATCCCCATCCACCCGTAGCCGACCACGGCGTCCACGACGATCACGGGGCCCAGGGCGCTCGAGGGCGTGCCCACGGAGGCGGCCATCGCGACCATGTTCGTAGCGCCGCCGATCCAACTCCCCGACAGCGCCGCGAATCCCATCCAGGCGTCTGCGGGGAGCCAGTGCTTGAAGACGAGGAGGGCGAGGGGCCCTCCGAGAACGATGCCCAGCGTGCCCGCCGCCATCATGAACAGCGCCGTCTTGCCCAGGCGCGCGAGCGCGGGCACGTCCACCGTGATCATGAGCAGGACCAGGGCGAGCGGGAGCGTGTACCGGATGAGCCAGTCGTACGTCGCCGAGGCGGGGGGCGTGATCCCCAGCGTCGTGGCGACGGTGGGGAGGAAGTAGACGTAGAGGATGGGCGGGGTGATATCGAAGAGCTTGCGAAAGCGCGGAAGCCCGCTCAACCAGAAGACCACGGCCGGGATGGCGGCCAACCAAGCCGCGATCGCCATCGGGTCGTTGAGCAACGCGCTGCTCGTTTCTGAAGGCAATCGACACCTTCCAGGGATCCGGGGAATGACGAAACCGTCCACGATACTGCCCTCTGTCGTCGGCCGCACCACCCATGACGTGCGCGCGTCGTGTCGTGTCGCACCACGGCCCCGGCGTCGACTCGCCGGAAGGAGCCAGTACGGTCCTCCCCTCGCCGCGACAGCCATGGCGCTGGCACTTCTCGCAGGCCTGCCGGCGGACGCGGGGGCCCAGGCCACGGCCGAGGGATCGTGGGACGTGACGCAGCCGCGCGGACAGACGCGTACGGTGGACTTCACGACGTCCGAGGGGACGTGGATGTCCGTGGACCCGTCGCCGGACGGGCAGTGGGTGGTGTTCGATCTCCTGGGCGACATCTACCGCGTTCCGATGTCGGGAGGAGAGGCGCAGAACCTCACGTCGGGGCCGGGGGTGGCCACGAACCTCCATCCCCGCTACTCCCCCGACGGCGCCACCATCGCCTTCATCTCGGACCGCGGAGGTCAGTACAACCTCTGGCTCATGGACGCGGACGGAGGGCACCCCCGTCCGGTCGCCCTGGATCACGAGCATCGGATGTTCGACCCGACGTGGACGCCCGACGGGCGGGACATCGTCGTGCGGCGGTGCGGCGTGTGCCTTCCGCACCGCGGGGGCCCGAACGGCCTGTGGATGTTCAGCCGGGGCGGGGGGCAGGGCGTCGAGCTGGTGGGCGGCGAGAGCGGCCGGCCCATGGTCAACCGGGTGGCGTGGCCGACCGTTTCGCCGGACGGGCGCTACGTGTACTTCCACACGTACGAGGGCGAGCCGGACGACGTCACGCTGATCGACGTGCTGCGGGGGGCGTGGCAGCTACGCCGCCTCGACCTGACGACCGGTGAGGTCGTGCCGATCACCGAGGGCGTGCAGGAGTACTCGGCCCAGAACTCCAGCGGGAGCGCGTACGCCCCCGAGGTGTCGCCGGACGGGCGGTGGCTCGCCTTCGCGCGTCGGATCCCGGACGGGACGATCTCCTTCAAGGGTCGTCGCTTCGGGCCCCGGACCGCACTTTGGCTGCGGGATCTGCGGAGCGGGCGCGAGCGGGTGGTCATGGATCCCATCACCACCGACGTGGCCGAAGGGGTGAAGATGTTCCGCATCCTCCCCGGGTACGGGTGGACGTCGGACTCGCGCGCCATCGTGCTCACCCAGGGGGGACGCATCCGGCGCCTCGACGTGGAGACGGGCGCGGTGGCGGACGTCCCGTTCACCGCCCGCGTGCAGCGCACCTTCTCCCAGATGGCGCGGGGGAGGGTGTCGATCGACGACGACCCGTTCCAGGTCCGGTTCGCGCGCTGGTACACGGCGTCACCCGACGGGCGCACGCTTGCGTTCCAGGCCGTGGGACGGGTCTGGCTGATGGACCTTCAGAGCGGTGCGCCCCGCCGCCTCACGCCGGACGGCTTCGACCACTTCGAGTACGCCCCAGCGTGGTCACCGGACGGGCAGTCGTTGGCGTTCACCACCTTCGACGACGTGGACGGGCAGGTGTGGAGAATCCCCGCCCGGGGGGGGCGTCCGGTCCAGCTCACGGAGGAGGCGGCCGAATACGCCAATCCGGCGTGGAGCCCCGACGGGAGCTTCCTCGTCGTCGCGCGGGGGAGCGGCGCGTCCGCCCGGGGGCGGGGCGCCGGTGACAACCCTTACTGGGACCTGGTCCGCGTGCCGGCCGGGGGTGGTGGTACCCAGGTCGTCACCACGGTCCTCGCCGCGGGCGGTCGAAGCGGGATTGTGCGTCCCTCCTTCGGGCCCGCGGGGCGGATCTACTTCAGCGCCCGAGCGAGCGAGGCCGGGACGAGCGGAATCGGCCTCGTGTCGGTCGACCAGGACGGCAGCGACCGCAAGGTCCATCTCATCCTGCCGCGTGCGTCGGAGATCACCCTCGCGCCGAACGGACGTCACGTCGCCTTCGAAGAGGGATTCAACGTCTACCTGGCTCCCTGGCCGTGGCCTGGAGCAGGGGGGGCGGTCGAGCTGGCGTCGGGCCCTCGTCCAGCCCTGCCCGTTCGACGGCTGAGCCTGGAAGGGGGGCTCTACCCGACATGGGTGGACGAGGGCACGCTGGGGTTCGGGAGCGGGCCGCGGTTCTATCTCGCGCATGTCGCTTCGGGAACGACCGACACCGCTCGGATCCGCCTTACGGTCCCGCGGCGGATCCCGCGAGGGTCCGTGGCGCTCACCGGGGCGCGCATCGTCACGCTGGCCGGCGGGGACGGGGTGATCGAGCGCGGAAGTGTTCTTGTGGAGGGGAGCCGCATCGCCTGTGTCGGAGCGTGCGACGTGTCCTCCGCGGACCGGGTCGTGGACGTCTCGGGCGCGACGATCATTCCCGGCTGGATCGACATGCACGCGCACCATCACGGCGCCGACGGCGGGCTCATCCCCCGGAGGGACTGGGAATCGGCCGTGTACATGGCGTACGGCATCACGACCACGCTCGATCCGTCGACGTCCTCACAGAGCCTGTTCCCGATGGCCGAGTTGATCCGGTCTGGCCAGGTGGTCGGCCCCAGGACGTACGGGTCGGGGGAGCCGCTCTCGTGGGGAGGTGCCGGCATGCGGGGGGACGTCACCAGCCCGGACGAGGCGATCTGGAACGTGGATCGCCTGGCTGACTGGGGTGCGGCCTCCATCAAGCAATACCTGCTGATGGGTCGCGACCAGCGCCAGTGGGTATCCGAGGCGGCCCGCAGGAGGGGGATCAACCTGACCTCGGAGGGTGCCTCCCTGGTGTACGACATCGGGATGATCCTCGATGGGCACACCGGGTGGGAGCACCCCCTCAGCTACGTACCGCTCTACCAGGATGTGGCCCGGTTCTTCGGCCAGGCGGGGGCGACCTACTCCACGACGGCGATCGTGGCCGGTCCGGGTCCGTGGAACCAGGACTGGTTCTTCCAGTCGGCGGACTGGTGGAGGGACGCGAAGCAGCGTCGCTTCCTCCCCTGGCAGCAGTTCATGCCCCACCTGCGGCGTCGCGTGGAACGTCCGGAGACGGACTATTCCTATCCGCTCGTGGCCCAGGGTCTGGCCGACGTCATGGCCGAGGGCGGCCGGGGAGCCATCGGCGGCCACGGACAGGCCCACGGGATCGGCACGCACTGGGAGGTATGGATGTACGCCTCGGCGCTGGGAAACCTCGGGGCGCTCCGCCTCGCGTCGCTGGACGGCGCGCGCTTCCTCGGCGCGGAGAAGGACCTGGGCTCCCTGGAGGTCGGGAAGCTGGCGGACCTGGTCGTGCTGGGTTCGAATCCCCTGGAGGACATCCACAACACGCTGGATATCCGTTACGTGATGCAGGGCGGGACTCTGTACGACGGCTCGACGCTCGACGAAGTATGGCCCGAGGCGAAGCCGTTCGGGGAGTACTGGTGGGTGGATCCCGACGCGCTGCGGACCGACGACCGGCCCGTGGGCGGGGGTGCCGGCTGACGAAGGTCGGCCGACACCCCCACTGACGCGCTATTCGGCCCCGACCGCGAGGAGCGGGTCGCCCTCGTTCATGGCCAGCGACGTGACGAGGAACAGGACGATGCCCGCCGTCGGGGCGTGGTACTCCCGGAGGATGTTTCCGAAGTAGTCCCGCACCACACCCACGGGCTGGCCCTCCTCGACCTCGTCGGCGAGGCGCACGGAGGGGTACCAGCAACCGTCCTCGCCGGCGAAGCGCCACTCGAACCTCCGCAGGGCGCGAACCGGCCCCACCGCATCCGGCTCCCCGGGGAGGCAGCCGAGGTGGCGCAGGACATTGCGGCAGCCGTGCAGGTGGACGGCGACGCTCTCCTCGTCCAGGCGGCCGACCTGACCAGCCTCGGCGAGGATGCACGAGATCCCTTCGGCGGCCGCGGCGGAGTATGTCCCTCCCTTCACCGAGGCGCTCGCGATCACGTTCTCGATACCGTAGACGTCGGCCATCGAGCGGGAGGCCGCGACCACCTCCTGGTCCGCGACGTCGGAGTAGATCGTGAACGGAACCAGCGCCTCGTGGATGTCGCCTCCGTGAAGGTCCACCCAGGCGTTCGCGCGCCGGGCCACCTCCATGAGGGTCCAGGCCATCCGCTCGGAGACGGTGCCCCGGGCCTTCCCAGGGAACTGTCGGTTGAGGTTCTTCCCGTCGTGGGGCACCACGTACTGCTGACGCGCGTGGAATGCCGGAAGGCTCACGGGGTGGACCGTGACCACCGTGCCGCGGACCAGCTCGGGCTCGAGTTGGCGCCCCAGGCGCATCGCCGCCTCGATTCCGGGATATTCGCCGCCGTGCACGCCGCCGGTCACGAGGACCAAGGGGCCATCTTCCACACCCCGGACCACGGTGAAGGGCATGCGCACGGCGGTGCCAGGCACGTCCAGGTACCCGAAGGCCCGGCTGCACGTCGGGGCGTGGGTCTCCCCCAGATGGAATTCCCTCAAGCGGTCCTCCTCGTGGTTCGGGCCGTGTCGCCTTCATGTTCGAGACGACGGCTGCGCAAGGGTCCGGACGGCCATACCGAGCGCAGCTTGAGATATATGCTACAAAGATTTGACATACAATAATGCGGTACTTATCGTCCGGGTTCACCGATGGGGGATGAGCCGGGGACCCTTCCGCACCAGATCGCCGTCTTCGGCTCCACGACCTTTGCTGGAGGTCTTATGAGCGATTCGCTACGCAAGACAAACGGGCGCCCTGGGGGGGCGCGGCTTCGCCGGGGCGGTTGGCGTGCGGGGCTGTTGGGAGCGGTGTTCGCGCTGGTATCGGCGGCCGGTGCAGCCTCAGCCCAGCAGAGCGCCACCATCACCGGGCAGGTGACCGACGCCGCCTCGGGCGCGGGCTTGAGCGCCGTGCAGGTGTACCTGGCGGGCACCGGGACGGGAACGCTGACCAACGCGAGTGGGCGCTACCTGCTCCTCAACGTTCCGGCCGGGAGCTTCACGATCCAGGTCGAGCGCATCGGCTACAAGAGCGTCACCCAGGAGGTGACGGTGTCGGCCGGACAGACCCTCGACCAGAACTTCGCCCTCCCCGAGGAGGCCCTCGGGCTGGACGAGATCGTGGTGACCGGTACCGCCGGCGCCGCGCGCCGGCGCGAGGTCGGCAACAGCATCGGTCAGCTCAACACGGACAACCTGAACCAACCCGTGGCCAACGTGACCGGGCTGCTGCAGGGGCGCGTATCGGGCGTGAGCGTCACGGCCACGAGCGGCTCACCGGGCGGCGGGACCGCGATCAGGCTGCGCGGCAACGTATCCGCGACGATGAGCAACCAGCCGCTGGTCTACATCGACGGCACCCGCGTCGTAAACCAGAACTACCCCAAGAACTACTTCCCGATCGGGTACGCCGGTAGCTCGGACAACTCGACGTACTCGCCGCTGAACGACATCAACCCGGAGGACATCGAGCGGGTCGAGATCATCAAGGGGCCGGCGGCCACCACGCTCTACGGCACCGAGGCGGCGGCCGGCGTGATCCAGATCTTCACGAAGCGGGGGAGCCGGGGGCGCGCGCGCTGGACGGCGAACATCAGCGAGTCGTTCAGTCAGGTCCAGAACTTCGGCCCCAGCCAGGGCTTCGACGGCAATTCCATCACGATCCCGGCCGGCGAAGTCGATCCGTACGGCACCCCCGGGAAGATGTACATGGAGCCGTACCTCAGGACGGGGCTCGACCAGCGCTACGACCTTAGCGTGAACGGGGGCTCGGAGAACTTCACCTACTTCGTGTCTGGTGGGCTCGTCAACCAGAAGGGGACGCTTCCCAACGACGAGATGTACCAGAGCAGCGTGCGGGGCAACCTCTCCTTCACCCCGATCGACAACCTCACCGTCCAGTGGAACACGGGCTACACGCGCTCGCGGGTGCGGAAGACGCCGGTCGGTGGTACCGCCGAGGGGGTGACGTTGAACGCCTTCCGCCGCGCCAGGAACTACTTCAACAGCAACGATCCCGAGGTCATCAAGCAGGTCCTCGCCTTCGACCTGCGGAACTTCATCGACCACCTGACGACCGGGGTCACGGCTACGTACAGCCCGAGCTCGGCTTTCTCGACCCGTCTGACCATGGGATACGACCTGGCCGACCAGGAGACGCGCGCCGTGGAGCCCTTCGGCTTCTTCTACACGCCGAAGGGACGCATGCACGACACCCGCTGGCAGAACCGCACGCTGAGCGTCGACTACGTCGCGAGCCTACACACGCAGCTGCGTGAGAACCTGACGTCGTCGCTCTCGGTCGGCGCGCAGATGTTCCAGGACGAGACGAACAGCGTCGCGGCGTATTCTCAGGACTTCCCCGGACCCGGCGAGCCCACGGTATCCAGCGGCGGCACCGCCCTCGGGTTTGAGGACCGGCAGCGGGTGATCAACGCCGGCTTCTTCGTGCAGGACGTCCTGGGTGCGAAGGATCGGTACTTCCTCACCCTCGGAGTGCGCTTCGACGGGAACAGCGCGTTCGGCCAGAACCTCGGCCTGCAGGCCTATCCAAAGGTCAGTGGCAGCTACGTGATCTCCGACGAGGACTTCTGGAACGAGAGCCTGGGGAGCATGAAGCTGCGTGCCGCGTGGGGCCAGGCCGGCCGCGCGCCCGGAGCCTTCGACGCCGTGCAGACGTGGAATCCGGACAAGCTCGGCAACAGCGTGGCGTTCCTGCCGAACAACCTGGGGAACCCCGACCTGGGTCCGGAGCGCACCACCGAGCTCGAGGTGGGCTTCGATTGGTCCGGTCTCTCGGATCGTCTGACCCTCGACGCCACCTACTACCACCAGCTCACGAACGACGCCCTCTTCCGGGTCTCCCAGATTCCCTCGGACGGCGGCTGGGGCAGTCAGCTCGCCAACATCGGCAAGCTCAAGAACCAGGGCTTCGAGATCACGGCGAACGGGCACATCATCCAGACCCCCAACTGGGGGTGGGAGGCAGGCATCACCCTCTCCACCAACAAGAGCGAGGTGACGGACCTCGGTGGCGTGTCATCGTTTTCCGTGGGCAACCGTGGCTACATCATGCTCGGTCAGCCCGCGCCGGTCATGCGCGGCCGATGCGTTACCAATGCGGACGCGATCGCCGACCCGGCCGTCGAAACGGACTGCCCTTACGGACCGAACCAGCCCACAAAGACGTTCATCGCGAGCACGTCCGTGCGACTCCCCTGGGCGGGCGTCGAGGTCAGTACCCGGGGGGAGTACCAGGGCGGCAACTGGGCATACAGCCTGATGGACGGCGAGTCGATCACCCGCGGCATCCGGTGGCCGGCCTGCTTCAACTCGTATCCGAAGATCGAGTCCGGCGACCTGAGCCAGGTCACCGCCAGGGAACGCGCCTACTGCATCCCGACGTTCGCCAACCGCGACTTCGCCATCTTCCCGATGGACTTCTTCCGGATGCGCGACTTCACGGTGAGCATCCCGATCTCGGCGTCGATCCTCGGCTCCGGCGGCGGACGGCTGTCGCTGTCGGCGGCCAACTTCTACACGTGGAAGAAGGCCTCGTACTCTCTGATCGATCCGGAGACGTCGGGTGGCTTCCAGACCGGTCAGAGCGTGGGCGGGAACGAGTTCACGCACTCGGTAGGCGGGAGCATTCCGATCCCGGCGACCTACACGATCTCCCTCCGCATCAACTACTAGGGGGAGACGACGATGAACACGAACGATCAGAATCGCACCGGGAACCGTTCCATGAGACTTTCGACGACGACGCTCCGGTGGGGTCTCGCGCTGGTCGGGGCGGCCCTCCTCGGGGTCGCGCCCACGGCGTGCAACTTCGACGTGACCAACCCCGGGCCCGTTCAGGCCGAGAACCTGAACGACCCGGGCGCCTTCCCCTCGATCATCGGCGGCATCAAGCGGGCGATGGTGGACGGGCTGAACTACACGGCGCTGCAGGGGGCGTCCGTGACCCGCGAGCTGTTCCCCACGGGACAGACCGGGCAGTTCGGCATCGAGCCGTTCAACTCCGTGGGTTACCTGAACGAGGACGAGCAGGGCGCTCCGTGGTCCGGCGGCCAGCAGGCCAGGTGGCTGGCGGAGAGCGCGATCTCCCGCTTCGACGAGGTGCTCGGCGCGGAGGCGAGTTCGAGCGACTTCGTGGCCCAGGCCAACCTGTGGGCCGGGTACGCCAACCGGCTCCTGGGCGAGAACATGTGCGACGCGGTGATCGACGGGGGTCCGGCCATGGACCCGTCGGAGTACCTGAACCGCGCCAAGGACCAGTTCTCGCAGGCCATCACGGTGGGGGGCTCCGCGGGTGACAACACGAGCGTGACCGCGGCCTACGCGGGCCGTGCCGCAGTCGAGGTGCAGCTGGGCGACTGGACGGCCGCGGCGGCCGACGCCGCCAAGGTCCCGACGGACTTCGTCTTCCAGCTCCAGTTCTACAACATCGGCGACGACTACCAGCAGAACCGTATCGCCTGGGCCAGCATGGATCAGCCGTACAAGGCCCACAGCGAGTGGAACACGTGGTACGCCGACTACTACGACGACAGCGGAGATCCGCGCGTCGCCTACGAGTTCACCAACGACGTGGGCACGGGCGCGCTGGAGTGCTGCGGAGTGATCCCGTGGTGGCCCCAACAGAAGTACGACCGCGCCAGCCCGATGGACCTCTCCACGGGGACGGAGATGAGGCTCGTCGAGGCAGAGGCCCTGCTACGCGACAACCAGATGGGCGCCGCCGTGGACAAGATCAACGAGGTCCGGGCGAAGGCGGGAGCCGACCCCATCGCGCCGGCTTCGATGGACGAGGCGTGGGCGTTGCTCAAACGCGAGCGGGGGATCGATCTGTGGCTGGAAGGTCGGCGGCTGGGCGATCTACGCCGTTGGCAGGAGAACAACACGCCGGGTGCCTTGGATCCCAAGGAAGTGGTGGGCGAAACCTCTCACCTGCAGGTCCAGGACATGTGCTTCCCCATTTCGAAGGCCGAGCGGGACCGAAACCCGAACCTCGGGTGATGGGGAGGGCCGCCGGCTGAAGCAGGTTGCTCCGGCGGCGCCGATGGAACGGTGCGCCGGGATCGGCCCATGGGGCTGGTCCCGGCGCACGGGTTCTCGTAATACAACGGCTCGGCCCATCGCGGCCAGCAGTCGTCGTGGGGGCCTCGACGATCCCCGAACAGGGAGTCCCGAGCTGTGGCGAACGGAAGCGATCGAAGGACGTTCCTGAAGCAGGGAGCCGCCTCGGCCGCGAGCCTGCTCGTGCTGTCGAGCTGCGCGCGGCCCGAAGCGAGCCAGGAGTCGAACGCCGGACTCGATCCAGCCCTCCTCGGCGCCGTGGGCGACGTGGTGCTGCCGAGTGAGCTCGGAACCGATGGAAGGAAGCGCGTGGTCTCGGGGTTCGAGACCTGGCTCGACGGATACGATCCCGTTCCCGAGCTGATGCACGGCTACGGGTCCCAGGAGATCCGCTACGGGCCGGGTGACCCGGCCCCGAGGTGGTCGTCCCAGCTCGCCGCTCTGGACCTGGAGGCGCGCAGGCGATGGGGCAGCGGGTTCGCCGAGTTGGAGCCAGCGCGGAGGCTCGAGATGATCCGTAGGCGGCTTTCGGGTGCGGACCTGCAGCGGCTGCCGAATCCGACGAGGGTGCAGCACGTGGCTGCGGCCCTGCTCGCGTACTGGCTGGCGACCCCCGAGGCGACGAACCTCTGCTACCGGAGGAACATCAACCCGCTGACCTGCCGCCCCCTGATCCTGTCCCCCGAGGAGCCGGCGCCCCTCGAAGGCCCGGAGGGTTGACGATGCAACGTGTCGTGGAGAGTGACGTCTGCATCATCGGAGCGGGGATCACCGCGGCGATGGTAGCCGCGAAGCTCGCGGATGAGCGGGACGCGCGCGTCGTCGTCGTCGAAGCCGGAGGGGATCCGCCGCCCATCGCGGCGCGGTTCAGCCATCGTCAGCGCTGGTTGGA
>Ga0307424_1000148_pt1 | contig 33948 bp, 32 predicted proteins | sample SalMarWE160320MG_FD_202157 | JGI IMG/M metagenome (GOLD analysis project Ga0307424, IMG submission 202157) | Salt marsh sediment microbial communities from the Plum Island Ecosystem LTER, Massachusetts, United States - WE1603-20 | ecosystem: Environmental > Aquatic > Marine > Intertidal zone >... | reverse complement strand
GCCCCGGCGTCGGCCGCGTTCTGGAGCTGGGTCTTGGTGGTCATGAGGATCGAGCCGTCGATGGCGATCATGCAGAACGAGAGCAGCATGACCATGGAGATGGCCACCCAGAGGATGACCGCCCCCCTCCGGTTCCGGACGGGGCCCATCCACTGCCTGCTCCTGGACTTCGGCTCGATCGTGCTGCGTTTCATGGCTCGGTTCCTTCTATCCCTCGTCGTCGCTTCGGCCGGGGAGGGCCACCTCCGTCCCCTTGGGAAGCGCGTGGATGATGTGCGGAGACACCACCAGAAGCAATTCCTGTTGCGTCTTGATCGTCTGCGTGTTGCTGAAAAGAAGCCCGATGAGCGGGATGTGCCCCAGGATGGGGATCTTCCGCTCCACCTTGCGGTCGTCCTCCATCAGGAGGCCGCCGATCACCAGCACCTGGCCGTCCTCCAGCTCCACCGTGGTCTGGGCCCGACGAACGATGAGGGCGGGGATGATGATGTCCGCGGTGCGGATCGCGTTGGTGTAGTCGAGGGCGCTCACCTCCGGGGCCACCTTCAGGCTGATCACCCCCGAGTCCACGATGGTGGGCAGGAAGTCCACCTTGACCCCGAATTCCTTGAACTCGATGGTGATGGTCTCGCCCGCGCCGCTGGTGTTCGCGGCCACGGGGACCGGGAACTCGCCGCCGGAGAGGAAGTTGGCCTCGGCCCCGCTGGCCGCCACCACGTTCGGCTCGGCCAGGAGCTTGAGCACCCCGTCCTCCTGGAGGGCGTGGATCATGGCCTCGACTTCCGTCCCGCCGGAGATGTAGCGCACGGCCATGCTGGTCCCCAGGGAAACCCCTCCCCCGAAGATGGAGAGCGGGATCTGGGGCACCGCCACCTCGCCCCCGTAGGAGCCGGCGGTCCAGGAGTTGGTGCCGTTGAGCTGCCCGAACAGCATGTCCACCCCGAGCTCGGAGGCCCGGGAGCGGTTCACCTCCGCCACCTTCACCCGCAGCTCGATCTGCTGGTCGCTGAAGGCGCCGCGGACCACCACGTTGTACATGGTGGAGACGTTGTTCTCGTCCCAGACCACCAGGGTGGTGAAGCCGGCCTTCTTGCCGTTCACCAGGATCTCCCGGGGACCGGCCACGACCACGTCCGCCACCTTGGAATCGGCGATGGACACGGTCTTGATCAGGGTGGAGGTGTTCTGGGTGATCGACTGGCCCACCGAGACGTTGATCTTGGGATTACGCGCCTCCGCCGCTCCGGCGGTGAAGACCAGAGCGGCGAGGAAGGCGACCCCGGAAAGGGCTATGGCAAGGCGGCTGCGGACATGGCACATGGTCGTCATTCAGCATTCTCCTGGCGGCCGAGGCTCCGTGTTCTGCCAATCGGAAAGCGGTGGCCCGTCAGGGCTTCCCGCCTTCCGTGGGCGACTTCTGCTGCTGGATGGATCCGTCCCGAATGATCGTGTAGCTCGGTTCGGGGGGCGGAGCCTCCTCCTTCTTGACAATCACCGTGCGCGGGGCGCGGCGGACCGGAGCCTTGTGCTGCTGGACCAGCCCGAACACCTCGCGGGTGTTGGTGGGATTCACCGCGACGATTTCGTTGTCAACAGGGTTGCGGAGCACCAGGTGAATGCGGCCTTCATGCATGCCGAGGGCCAGATCCTCGGCTTCCTTGGGCGTCACGAGCAGGGTCACGGACTGGACCCGGATCGGATCGTTCTTGTTCGTCTTGGTCTTCACACCGGCGGCCACGACCTCGATGTTCTGGAGGATGGTCTTGGTCACGGCCACCCCCTGGCTCTGGCCGGGGGCGTTGTCGATGGTGCAAAGGATGTCCACGCGGTCGCCGGGGAGCACGAACCCGCTCACCCCGGAGACCTCGTTCACGTCCACGCTGCTGGCCCGGAGACTCTCGGGGACGCGCACCGAGAGCCCGCCGCCGATGGAGGACAGCTTGCTGGCCAGGATCGGCTCATTGGCCACCAGGAAGACCTTGGTGGTCTGGCCCAGGACGCTGTCCGTGGTGGCGTAGGCCCCCATGGGGATGGCGTCCTTGGGGAAGTTGGCGATGCGCAGATCCTTGTCCTCCAGCTTGGTGCCGAAGGTCAGGTCCTGGGTGCACACCACGACCGGGTAGGTTTGCGTCTCCTTGTTCCCGGCCAGGACCGAGGTCCCCTTCAGGTACAGGTAGGCGATCCCGCCGGCGGCGACCGCCAGCACGGCCGCAAGAAGGAGTAGTCCTAGTCCTTTCCAACTGCTCATAGCTGCCTCTCCATTCGTCTAGAGCTCGACCGTGCCCCCTGGGGCTCCTAGCTCTCCTCGAACCGCATCGTGGTCGTTGCGGTCAAGGGAATCACCGCCTCGAACATGTTCAGCACCTTGCCGGGAATGACGGTGAAGTCCGCGGTCACGGTGACCGTGACCTTGCGGGTGACATCCGTGCCCGGACCGTCGACGGTGATCGAGGTCGGCGTGAGATGCGCCGCGCTCATCACCTCGGTCACCCGGTCCTGGACCAGATTGACGTCCGGGTTGGTCACCACCGCCAACCGGGCACCTTCCCGGGAGGCCGTGTACATGACGTTCACCGTCATCCAGGCCCGCCCGAACTCCGTGATGCCGAAGACCATCAAGAGGAGAATGGGCAGGATGAGTGCCATCTCCACGACTGCGTTGCCTCGGCGGTTACGAATCAAAGCCATTTGTTGTTTCCTGTGATCAGGCAGACGGCCAGGGTCATCAGGGTCCCCAGGGCCAAGGCCAGACCGTACGGGATCGTGATGTTCCCCGGTTCCCCGCCCACCGCCTTCGGGCGGGCGGGCATCATCTTGCCGATGCCGGCGCTGAGCCAGCCGTGGCCGAACATCCCCCACTCCTTGCTCATCCATATCAGGGCCACCACGCCACCGGCAATCATGGACATCAGCATGGCCACCACCGCCAGGGGCGGCCCGACCAGGGCGCCGATGGCGGCGGCCAGCTTGATGTCCCCCATGCCCGGTCCTTTTCCCCCGTGGGCCAGGACCAGGATGCACGGCGCCAGGAGCGCGCCGCTCATCGAAAGAAGGAGACCCTTCCAGCCACCCAGGACCAGATACAGTATCAGGCCTAGGCCCACGGCTGGAAAGGTCAAGGTATTCGGGATCCGTCGCCATCGAAGGTCGGTATAGGTGGCCACGCCGAGCAGAATTACGGTAAACCCGATATTCCACACTGGCAGCGTAGGCAAAACCACTCCCGACCTCCTTCTCCCGCCGTCAGACCCCGAAACGACGGGTTTTCAGGCACTTAGGGGGTTAGTTTCGTCTTGATCGTCTCGTACAGAGAGTTCACTGCCGGCCCGATCGCCTTGATGGTGATCAGGGCGAAGATGGAAATCAGGGACGCAAGGAGCGCGTACTCCACCACATCCTGACCTTCGTCCTGTTGGACAAGGGACCTGAGTCTAGCCATCGTCCTCTTCTCCTAGTGACTCCCCGGAGAGACGCCAAGACGCCTCCCCCCCCCTGTGAAGGACATCCTGACCCGACTACGGGGTGAGGGCGTTCTTCACGTTGACGTAGATGGTGTTGACCAGAGGCCCGATGGCCTTGATCGTGATGATGGCGAAGATCGAAATGAAGGCGGCCAGGAGCGCGTACTCGACGACGTCCTGCCCTTCCTCGTTCCGGATGAAGTGCTCGAGCTTGTTCATGTCTCTCTCCTTTTGGGGTTGTGCTGGGTTGGGTTGCAACCGCAGGGTTTGCCCTCCGCAAGCGATTTTACCACGGGCCTCATCAGGCCTCGGACGGGCCCGCCGCCGGACTGCGAGGAGTGCAAAACCGGGGTTTCGCAACGCACAGTCCGGCCTTGGGGGGAGCCACTCCACAACCCCTAAGCCGCTGGACCTCAACAGATTGTTGAGACAGGGGACTCCGGGGCGAGGGATGGCTCTTCCCTGTCGCAGCCTCAATACGCAAAGGTCATGCCGCCGGCTGGAGCCTTCCGCCCCGGCTGGTGACACAGCTTCTGTAATTCATTGTCGAATAGACTTTTGGGAAATTTAAGATTTTATCGGCAAGGGCGTCAAGGGCTGGGGCAAGGCCGCCTGGGCCGGCCCGGAGCCGCGATTTCCAGCGGTTTTCCCCAGGATTCAGGGCCCTTCTGGGGAAAACCCCCCGGTCTCGGAGAACCCGTCGGAAGAAATTACACTTCCCCGGGGTCACCTCCGGCCCCCGGGGGGGTGTCGCCTTGCGCAACGCGGGTCGAAGTGGATGCGCCTCGCACGCCGTCCCGGGCTTTCCGCAATGGCCCATTTCTGACACGGTGAGCCGCCCGGCCGGGCTCCCGGCTAGGGTTCCCCGAGTCGCGAGAGCACCCGGCGGAGTTCCTCCGCCCCGGGCTGGTCGGGCTCCAGATCGAGCGACTCCCGGAGCAGGGCGGCCGCCCGGCGGCGGCCGTCCTGACCGGGGTTCCGCATCAGAATCAGGCGGGCCAGGTGGGTCCGGGCCGCGGCCCCTCGGGGGTCCAGGCGGATGGCCTGGTCGAAGGCGGCGGCCGCCGAATCGCGCGCACCCACCGCTTCCAGTTCCCGCCCCAGCCGGAACCAGGCCTCCGCCCCGCCCCCTCCCCGATCCAGGAGGGCGGCGTAGAGGTCGGCGGCCCGGCGGTGGCGACCCTCCCGGGCCAGGAGGATGGCCGCGTTGGTCACCTTCCGGGCGTTCCCCGGGTCCAGTTCGGCCGCGCGCACGTACCAAGCGCGGGCTTCCTCCGCGTGCCCGGCCCCACGATAGGCAGCGGCCACGGTCTCCGCGGCCAGGGACCGGGTGCGATCGGTCCAGGCCGGGGCCTGCATGAGCCCGGCCACCCGGCGGACGGCGGCCTCCGGCTCCGCGTTGACGGCCACGAAACCGGCGGTGCCGAAGACGGCCAGCCCCAGCCCAGCGGCCACCACCCGCCGGAGCGAGCCCGAGACCTCGACCCGGCCGCCGATCCCCAGGGCGGCCAGGGCACAGAGCGGGACCGCGGCCACCGCCGAGGCGTCCCAGTCCATGGCCGCCCCGCGGGACCCCTCGGTGTCCAGGACCAGGGCGGGCAGGGCCAGACCCAGCGCGGCCAGGGCCAGCACCCAGGCCAGGCCGGTCGATTCCGGCTCCCCCGGCTCGCCGCGCCGGGGGACGAGCCATCCCGCAACCACCAGGCCCAGGGAGAGCGGGGCCAGGAGGGTCCAGCGGTTCCACTGGTCCAGGAGCCAGGCCGTCCCGCCGTGGGGATAGAGGCGCAGCTGCCCCCAGAGTTCGGCCGCCCCGCGGAGCGCGCTCGAGGCGTCCCCGGAGGTTCCCGGCGCCGCGGCCAGAAGGTGGGGCAACCCGGCGTAGGCCCCGGTCACCGGCACCGCGGCCACCAGCGCGGACAGGAGCCAGGTGCGAGGCCGGGTGCGGCACACGGCGTGGAGGGCGACCAGGGAAGGGAGGAGCAGGAAACCGGTGCCGTGGGTGGCCGCGGCCAGTCCCCACGCGCCCGAGGCGGCCACCACCGAGCCCCCCCCACTCACCGCGCCGGTGGCCAACACCAGGTAGAGGACGACCGCGACCCAGAGGAGCGGGTAGGCCTCCACGTAGCCGAAGGCGAACTGGAGGGTTCCCGAGGCCAGGATGAGGCCGAAGGCTGCCCACCGCCCGCGATCCCCCGGGGCCAGGCGCGCGGCCAGGACGGCCAGGAGCCCTACCGCGACCGTCCCCAGGATCACGCTCCAGAGTTCCGCCCGGAGCGCGACCGCCGCCGGCGGGGCGCCGGCCAGTCCGGAGGTGGCCAGGGCGGCCCCGGCGAAGGCCAGCGGCTCGTGGGGGTGGTGGACCCGCGCCTCGCCCAGCACCGACAGCCAGAGACGCCCGTCCCCCAGCAGGTGCCAGCGGTCGCGGAAGAGGAAGAACACCGGAGCCAGGAGCGCAGCCGTGGCCGCGCGGCTCCGGAACCGGGAGGGGAAGGTGGGGGCGATCCAGACGAGCGCCGCGGCCAGGGCGGCGGCGGCCAGGCAGGCCAGGCAGGCGGCGGCTCCGGCAAAGGCCCAGGCGTCGGCGCCCCACAGGACCGGCCGCCAGGGCGGCAGCGCCGCGACCAGGAGGGTGGCGGCATAGGCGCCCACCGCAGCGCCCGCGATTCCCACCCGCAGGCGCATGCCGGGCTCAGTCCCCCGGGGCGAACCGGCGGGCCACGTAGTCGTCCAGGAGGGCCAGGAACTCCGGCACCAGCCCGTCCCCCTTGAGCGTGGTGAGGAGGGCCCCGTCCACGTAGACCGGGGCCTTGGGCACCTCCCCCGTCCCGGGCAGCGAGATCCCGATGTCCGCGTGCATCGATTCCCCGGGCCCGTTCACCACGCAGCCCATGACCGCGACCTTGAGTTCCTCCACCCCGGGATGGACCTTCCGCCACTCGGCCATCCGGGAGCGCAGATGGGCCTGGATGTCCTCGGCCATCTCCTGGAAGAAGGTGCTGGTGGTGCGCCCGCAGCCCGGGCAGGCGCTCACTTCCGGCGCAAAGTGCCGGAAGCCCAGGGACTGGAGAATGTGGCGGCAGGCCTCGACCTCCTCGGTGCGGTCGCCCCCGGGGCGCGGGGTGAGGCTCACCCGGATGGTGTCCCCGATCCCCTCCTGCAGCAGGACGGCCAGGCCGGCGGTGGAGGCCACGATCCCCTTCATCCCCATCCCCGCCTCGGTCAGGCCCAGGTGGAGGGGATGATCGCTGCGCACGGCCAGAAGGCGGTAGACGTCGATCAGGTCCTGGACCCGGGAGACCTTGGCCGAAAGGATGATGCGGTCGTGGGCGAGCCCGGCCTCCTCGGCCAGCTCGGCCGAGGCCGTGGCACTCACCACGATCGCCTCCAGCATCACGTCCCTCGCGTCTTTGGGAGCGGCGCTCCGGGCGTTCTCGTCCATGAGCCGGGTGAGCAGCGCCCGGTCCAGGGAGCCCCAGTTGACCCCGATCCGCACCGGCTTCCCGTGCTCCACCGCGATCTCGATGATGCGGAGGAAGTTCGCGTCGTGGTGCTCCCCCTGGCCCACGTTCCCGGGGTTGATGCGGTACTTGTCCAGCGCCCGGGCGCAGCCGGGCTCGCCGGCCAGGAGCAGGTGGCCGTTGTAGTGGAAGTCGCCGACCAGGGGGACGTCCACCCCCAGGTCCCGGACCCGGTCCCGGATCTCCGGCACCGCCCGGGCCGCGGCGGGGGTGTTGACGGTGATCCGGACCAGCTCGCTCCCCGCCCGGGCCAGGGCCGCCACCTGGCCCGCGGTGGCTGCGGCGTCGGCAGTGTCGGTGTTGGTCATGGACTGGACCACGATCGGGTGGCAGGAGCCGACGCCCACCTTTCCCACCCATACCGTGGGAGTCTGCCTGCGGGTGATGGTAGCCATGACCTTCGATCCTAGGGGAAGACTCCGAGTTCGAGGTAGGAGCGGGCGACCTTGCCGATGGCAATCATGAAGGCGGCGGTGCGCATGGTGTCGATCCGGTCGTCGGTCAGCATGGCCTCGGCGATCTCGTTGAAGGCGGTGGACATGGTCTCTTCCAGGCCGGAGTAGACGATGTCCTCCTCGCTGGCCCCGTGAATGACCCTGGCCCGGGCCGCCGGTCCCAGGGACTTTCCGGTGAGCTCCTCCAGGGCCTGGACCATGTGGGTGCTCGACGCCTCCTGGAAGCGCTTGTCCATGCGGCCGAACCGGACGTGGGAGAGGTTCTTGATCCACTCGAAGTAGCTGACGGTGACCCCGCCGGCGTTCAGATAGAGGTCGGGGATCACGATCCGCTCCCGCTCGAAGAGCACGTCGGCCGCGTTGTAGGTGGTGGGCCCGTTGGCCGCCTCGGCCACCACCTTGGCCTGGATGCGGCCGACGTTCTCGCGGGTGATCTGCCGTTCCAGGGCGGCCGGGACCAGGATGTCGCACTCCTGCTCCAGGACCGCCGACGGGTCCTCGAAGCTCTGGGCCCCGGGGAAACCCAGGATCGAGCCCGTCTCCTTGCGGAACTCCATGATCTCGTCCAGCTTCATCCCCTTGGGGTCGACGATCGTCCCCTCGCGTTCGGCCACCGCCACCAGCCGGCACCCGTCCTTGGTCAGGAAGTCGCTGGCGTAATAGCCCACGTTCCCCAGCCCCTGAACCGCCACCGTCTTGCCGTCCAGGCCGGGGGAGAGTCCGGCCCGCTTCATGAGGGTGGTGTGCCGCAGGGCCTCGCGAATGCCGTAGAAGACGCCCAGGCCGGTGGCCTCGCGCCGGCCCCGGATGCCCCCCTGGCTGATCGGTTTCCCGGTGACGCAGGCCGCGGCGTCGATCTGGCCCGGGTTGAAGGTGGCGTAGGTGTCGGCCATCCAGGCCATCTCGCGCTCACCGGTCCCGTAGTCGGGGGCGGGCACGTCCACCCCGGGGCCGATGAAGTTCTTGCGGACCAGTTCGGCGGTGTAGCGCCGGGTGATCGCCTCCAGTTGCTCCATGGAGTACTTGGGAACGCTGATCTTCACCCCGCCCTTGCCCCCGCCGAACGGGGCGTCCACGATGGCGCACTTGTAGGTCATGAGCGCGGCCAGGGCCATGACCTCGTCCTGGTCCACCGCCTTGCTGTAGCGGATGCCCCCCTTGGTGGGGAGACGGTGCTGGCTGTGCTCCACCCGCCAGGCGGAGATGACCTCGTAGCCGCCCCGGGGCTTCCGGATGGGGAACTGCATGAAATACACGCTGTTGCAGTGCCGGATCTGGTCCAGCAGGCCCCGCGGGTAGTTGAGCAGGGCGGCGGCGCGCTCGAAGTAGCGGTTGACGTCTCCAAAGAAGCTGGTTTCGCTGGGCACGTATCTTTCCTCCCCCGGGAGCCGCGCACGGAGGTGTTTCCTCCACCGCGCGACCGCGGAGCCTATCACGGGGCGGGAGCCGGCGACAGGCTCCCGGTGTCCCGTCCGCTAGCGCAAGCCGGCTCTCTCCACGTAGAAGGAGACGCCGTTCTGGTTCAGAAGGGCATCCCGGCAGGCGGCCTTCCCGACCACCTTCTCGGCCTTGTGCACGTGGACGATCCACGAGCCGAGCCTCCCTTCCTCTCCGTTGTGGAGCTTCACCTGCATCCCCCCCAGGGTGAAGTCCAGGCGGACGTTGGTGATCTCCAGGTAGCAGTCGGTGTTCGACACCCTCGGGTCGCAGGAGGCCGAGCTGAAGTAGACCCGGAGCGGGCCGTCCCCGTTCAGGTCCCCGTAGTTGTCCGCGGTGGCGAAGACGTGGAAGCGCTTGGGCAGGACCGTATCCGTGTTGGGGCGCCAGTCGTTCACCCCCAAGAACCGGATCCCTTGCGCGTCGGAGATGGTCAGGGCCATGGCCGGGGGACTGAGCTGCTGGGTGTGTTCGAACCGGAGGGTGTAGGTCTCCCCGATCTCGATGGGAAGGGTGCTCCCCACGTAGCCCAGGAACACGTCCAGCCGGGGATATCCGGTCGCCTGGAATCGATAGAGAATCCGGGGATCGACCGCGCCCGAGAAGTCCTGGATGTCGGTCAGGGTGGCGTCGGCGATCGTCCGGTCGATGTTGGTCAGGCTGTCCGGCCAGCTGAGCTGCGGATCCACGAGATAGGTGAAGTCGCCTTCGGCGGGAGCCGTGCACTCCTCGGGCTGGTCGTTGCACCCCATGGCGCCGGCCACCGCGACCGCCGCCACCAGCCCGAGCCCGACGCGGATCATCCTCCCCCACACCATGCGGAACCTCCCGGCGGCGTGTCGCCGCCCAAGCCCGTCGCGCCCGACTCACCTCCGTGATCCGTGGCGCGCTAAGAATCGATTCATCAAGAAGTTAGAGCATATCACACCGGCGCCCGCCTCCCAATGCGGAGGCGCGGGGAGCCCCCCCGGCCCCGGTCCCGCCGCCGGGCCGGACGCGGGGCGCCGGGGTCATCCCGCTCAACCCGTTTTCCGAGAAGCGATTCCGGAGCAAGCGCGTCCGAAACTACCGGCCCGCAGGGCCGATAACCGGGGCATGAGCACCTCGGGTTCCTCCCCCCGTCGACTGCGACTCACCAGCGGTCCCGGCGCCCTCGGACGCCTGGTCCGGGGGCTACGCCGCGCCCTGGTGCTCGACGTCCGCCGTCCCGAGGCCCGGGCCATGGCCCTCCTGGCCGTCGAGGAAGCGGTAGCCAACATCCTCGAACACGGTTACCGGGGCCGGCCGGGCCGCCCCTTCACCGTCACCTTCCGGGCCCTGCCCGGCGAACGCTTCGAGATCGTGCTCCGGGACCGGGCTCCGGCCCTGGACGTGACGCGGCTGGTTGCCGGCGACCTGGGCCGGCTGGCCCGGAGTCACGCCACCGGGGGCCGCGGGCTGGCCCTGGTCCGCCTGCTCGCCCGCGAGTTGCGCTACGCCAAGCGCCCCGGCGGCGGAAACGTCCTCACCCTCGCCTTCGATGCGGAGGAACTCTCGCGCATCGCCCAGGAGCACACCCGTGAAGCGGCCTGAGACCCCCACCCATCTCATCTCCATCTCCCGGATCCAGAGCGCCCACGCCCGGGAGGTCTCGGTGCTCCGGCTGCGGGGGGTGGTCCGCGAGACCACCGGCCCCGATTTCCGGGCCCGCCTGGCCGAGGCGGGGGCGCGCTCCACCTTCCTGGTGGTGGACCTATCCGAGCTGGAGTACCTGAATTCCGCCGGGATCGGTATGCTCCTCCGTCAGGCCCGGAACCAGGAACGGCGGGGGGGATGGCTTCGCCTCGTCTCGCCGTCCTCCGCCGTGGCCATGATTCTCAAACTGGCGGGACTCGGGGAGAGCCTCCCGGTCCACGTCGACCTCGACGAGGCGGTGCGTGACCTTCCACCCCGAGCTGCGTGAGCCCGAGCTGCGTGAGCCCGCGCCGGCGGTGACGCCGGCTCCCGCTCCCCGGGCCGCGTCCATGCTGCGCTACGCGCCGGCCATCTTCCTGAGCGCGTTCCTGCTCTTCATGGTGCAGCCGCTCCTGGCCTCCATCATCCTCCCCTGGTTCGGCGGGAGTTCCGGGGTCTGGACCACGTGCCTCCTCTTCTTCCAGGCCCTGCTGCTGGGGGGCTATGCCTACGCGCACCTCCTGGGCCGGTTCTCGCTCCGGGTCCAGTCCCGGATCCACCTGGTCCTGGTCCTGGGCTCCTTGGCCTTTCTCCCCATCATCCCCTCGCTGGGCTGGCAACCCACGGGAGCCGAGGCGCCGATCCCGCGCATCCTCGGCCTCCTGGCCGCCACCGTCGGCGTGCCCTACCTGATCCTGGCCTCCACCGGACCGCTCCTGCAGAACTGGTTCTCCCGGGACGCGGGCGGCGCGCCTCCCTACCGGCTCTTCGCCCTGTCCAACGCGGCCTCCCTCCTGGGGTTGGTCACCTACCCCTTCCTGGTGCAGCCGTTCCTGGATGTGAACCCGCAGGCCGTGGGCTGGTCCCTGGCCTACGGGGGCTTCGCCCTGGCCGTGGGATTCTGCGCTCCCGGACTCCGGCGGGGGCCGGCGGCGGGGGCGGCTTCCGGATCGGGCGCGGCGAGACCCGGAGCGCGGGGCCCCTCGTCCCCCGGCCCCGAGATCACGGCCCGGATCACCCCCCCTCGGGCACCGGCCCGGGACGAGCGGTTCTTCTGGTGGGCGCTTCCGGCCACCGCCTCGGCCCTGCTCCTGGGGATCACCAACACCCTCACCACCGAGGTGGCGCCGGTGCCCTTTCTCTGGGTGCTGCCGCTGGCCCTCTACCTGCTCACCTTCATCCTGGCCTTCGACCATCCCCGCTGGACCCCCCGGCGGGTCGTGGCCCCGCTTTTCGTGATCGCGCTCCTGGCCAACACCTTCCTGCTCCGCCTGGTGCTCCCCGACCCGAGCTGGATGCGCCAGCTCCTGATCGCCTCGGCCACCCTCTTCCTGGCCGGCCTGGTCTGCCACGGGGAACTCGCCCGGCTCAAACCCCACCCGCGGCATCTCACCGCCTTCTATCTGTCGGTGGCCGCGGGGGGCGCCCTCGGCGGCCTTCTGGTCGCGGTGGTGGCGCCGGTGGTGTTCCATGACTTCTGGGAGGTGCCGCTGGGGCTCCTGGTTTGCCTGCTGCTGCTGTTGGCCCGGGTCTACACCGACCCGGAATCCAGGCTCTCCCCCGCCCGGCGTCCGAGGGCCTGGCTGGCCGTCGCGATCGGGGTGGGGCTCCTGGGCCCGGCGCTGCTCGGGGTGCCGATCCTGAACGCCATGAACCAGGAACAGCAGGTGCGGAACTTCTACGGGGTGCTCCAGGTGGATACACGCGAGGCCGACACCCCCCTGGCCCGGCGCATTCTCAAGCACGGGATCACCATCCACGGGGCCCAGTTCCTGGACCCGGACCGCCGCGACCAACCCAACACCTACTACGGGTGGGGAAGCGGCGCCGCCCTGGCCGTCACCCGGCATCCGGTGCGGCGCGCCGGCGGCGCCCTGCACGCCGGGGTGGTGGGCCTGGGTGCGGGGACCCTGGCCGCCTGGGGCCGCTCCGGGGACGTGTTCCGGTTCTACGAACTGAACCCGCAGGTGGTGCATCTGGCCCGGACCGCGTTCACCTTCCTGGCAGACAGCCCGGCCTCGGTGGACGTGGTCCTGGGCGACGGTCGCCTCTCCCTGCGCCGGGAAGCGGCCCGCGCCCCGGCCTCCCTGGACCTCCTGGTGGTGGACGCGTTCAGCGGGGGATCGATCCCGGTGCACCTCCTGACCCGGGAGTGCTTCGAGACGTACTGGCGGGTGCTCCGGCCCGGCGGCATCCTGGCCGTGCACGTCTCCAACGAGTACCTGCGCCTGGCCCCGGTGGTGCGGGGAGCGGCCGAGGCGCTGGGCAAGGAGGCGGTGCTCGTCCACCAGGCCCCCGACACGAGCCGCGCCGAGGAGAGTTCGGACTGGGTCCTGGTGACCGGCAACGCCACGTTCCTGGCCGATCCGGTGGTCCGGGAGGCGGCCACCCCATGGACCGAGGAGGATTCCCCCATCCTGTGGACGGATCGCCGGGCCAGCCTGCTCCCGGTACTGCGGTAACCGGCGCTCGCGGTCCCGGCCGCCCGGCTCAGGTCCGGGCCGAGCTGGGGAAGGCAAAGGGGCGGCCCTCGGCCGCGAAGGGACCCCGGGCCATCAGGTAGGAGGGGCCGCCGTAGTCCGGGACGTCGGGGACGGAGGCGGCGCCGGGAGCCAGCAGGTCGGGAGTGAAACGGAACTCCACCCTCTCCACCGGTTCGCCGAAGGCGGCAAGGATCGCTTCCAGGGACGGCATCTCCGGAGCCACCACGTCGTGGAGGGTGAGCGTCCGCCCCCGGGTTTCCATGCAGAGGACGGCGTTCAGGTCTTCGGTGTAAAGGAGGGGGCGGTGCCCCTCGTTGAAGAGGAACACGGTCCGGGCGCTCCCGCATCCCACCACCTGCGACACCGGCTCCCGCGCCTCCAGGAGCCCGGTGAGACGCTCCAGGTCGGCGGGATCTTCCAGGTCCAGGCGGCGCAGGCCGCGCCCGGAAGCGCCGAAGACGGACCCCGGCGGCACCGCCGCCGTGAAGCGGTGCTCGGCAAGGACGCGGAACCCGAACGGCTCGTAGATCGGGGGCTCCTCGGTGGTGAGGACGAGCGTCTCGTAGCGCCCCTCGGCGTACTGCAGGGCCTCGAGCATGAGCGCCCGGCAATGGCCGCGCCGGCGATGGTCGGGATGGGTGGCCACGGCGTGGATGGAACCCACGGAGACCGGCCGACCGTCCAGGACCAGGGGAAGTTCGATGAGCCCGACGTGGGCCACAAGACGTCCGTCCTCGAGGTGCAGGAAGGGGGTGGAAACCACCTCCCAGAAACCGCCCAGGCTCCGGGTCTCGACCGCCGCCTCCCGCAATCCCGGAAACGCCGTCTCCAGGAGGTCGAACACCCGGTCGAAGAGGGTGGGATCGTCGGCATAGGAACCGCGCATGGCAACGTCCTTGAAGGAAACCGGACCGGGGACGGACGGAACTACTTCGGGCTCATGGCCCCGGGCGGGACCGTCACCAGGAGCGTCAGCCATGCGATCCACACTCGTTTCATGGTCTCCTCCATCGGTTGCCGTCCGAGACGAGTCCGGGAGCCGGAATCTACCCCATTCTGAGCACGATTTCATCCATGCCGTGGCCGGCCGGGGGCTCCGAGACCGCCCTGAACCCGCACTTCTCCAGCACCCGGATGGAGACCGCATTGTGCCGGGCCACGTGGCCGAAGAGGGGGCGATGCGGCACCACCTCCAGAAACGCGGCCACCGCCCCGGTGGCGATCCCGCGCCCCCAGAACGCCCGGCCGATCCAGTAGCCGATCTCCCGCGCTTCCGGAGGTCCGAAGCAGACGATGTTCCCGGCCACGCGGCCGCCGGCCAGGATGGTCCGGGCCACCACCGTCCCGTCGGCCAGGACCCTGGCCCAGTGCGCGTCGAAGGCCGGGCGGTCCCGGGACGGGAAGGCGGCCATGCGCACCGCTTCGGGATCCGCCTGATGCTCGAAGAACACGGGCAGGTCGGACGGCTCGACCTCGCGCAGGAGCACCGGGGGCCGCTCCCGAGGATCCGTCACCGGCGGTCCGTTTCGGGCGGCGGCGGGATCGGCGCGGCCGGCCCGTCATCCGTCACCACGAGCTGGGACCTGGGGTTCCGGTGCATCCGCAGCTCGAACACGTCGGGGCGCCCGTAGTGCCCGGCCACGTCCAGCTGCCAGCGCGGGCCCACCAGCTGGTCCCGCCGCACCTCGGCGGTCAGGATCGTCTCCTCGTGTTGGGCCGGACCGGCCAGGATCTTCCCGTCCGGATCCACGATCACGCTGTCCCCGGGGTTGATCCACTCCCCGACCTCGCCCAGGTACTTGGCCTTCCAGGCCAGGCGATCCGGCACGTCGTCCTTCCGCATCGGCGAGCAGCAGCCGATCACCACGCAGCGCGATTCCTTGGCCACGTGGCGCATGGTGGAGAGCCAGGGCTCGCCGCGGTCCCAGGTCGGGGCCGCGTGGATCTGCTCCCCCATGGCCGAGAGCGCGTGGCGGGCCAGGGGCATGTAGTTCTCCCAGCACAGGAGCCCACCCAGCCGGCCGAACGGCAAGGGGTATACCTCGAGATCGCTCCCGTCCCCCATGCCCCAGACCAGCCGCTCCCCGCCGGTGGGGATGAGCTTCCGGTGCCGGCCCAGGAGCGCCCCGTCCGGCCCCAGGGTGAGGAGCGTGTTGTAGAGCGTGCTGTCGCTGGCCTCGGTGTTCCGTTCGTTCACCCCCAGGACCACGGCCACTCCCGCCGCGCGCGCCGCCTCCCGCAGCCGGTCCGTCTCCGGGCCGGGGATGGTGAGAGCGTTGGCATGGAGTTCGCTGTAGGCCTCCCGCAGCGGGTGCGTGTGCCCGGGCGGGATGAACCACACCCACAGGGGATAGCCGGGGATGAAGGCCTCGGGGAACACGGCCAGGTCGGCCCCGTCCTCTCCGGCCCGGCGGATGAGCGCGCAGGCCTTCTCCAGGGTCTGCTCCAGGTCCAGGTAGACCGGACAGGCCTGGACGGCGGCGACGCGGAACGAGTCCGATGAATTCACCTGGGGCTCCTTTTGATGGTCCCGATCATGCCCAGGACCACCTCTTTGGGGCTGAGTCCGTTGTCCGCCGATGCGGAGGCCGTGCACAGGAGCGGCACGGCCAGGCCGAGTGCTGTCGGGAGTCGCATGCTTTCCTCCTAGGACGCGGCCACGGCGCCGCGGATGCCCTCGATCACCATCTGCACCCCGATCACGGCCAGGATCAACCCCATGAGGCGGCTCACCACCTTGATGGCGTTCTGGCCCAGGAACCCCACCAGCCACTCGCCGCTCACGAAGGCGATCCAGGTCAGGACACAGATGATGGCAAAGGCCAGGAGCACCAGCAGGAGGCCGGCGGTGTCGGTGCCGGCGGCGTAGCTCATGGCGGTGGCGATGGTGCCGGGACCGGCCAGGATGGGCAAGGCCAGGGGGCTGATGGCCACCCCGAGGGCGGCGTCGCGGCTCTTGGCGTTGTCCTCCTCGGAGGGCGTGTGCACGCTCGACGACCGTCCCTGGAGCAGGTGGTACCCGACCAGGGCGACCAGGATCCCGCCCGCGATCCGGAAGGCAGGGAGGGTGATCCCGAACACCGAGAAGATCGTCCGCCCGAAGACCGAGAACAGGGCGACGATGGCGAAGGCGATCAGCACCGAGCGCAGGGCCACGCTGCGGCGGGTGGGCGCGTCCACCCCCTCGGTGAGGCTCACGAAGAGCGGAGCGTTGGCCACCGGATTCATGATGGCGAAGAAGGCCATGAGGACGGTGGTGAAGTGCACGGCCGGAGTCTACTCCCGGTCCGGGTACGGGACCAGGGTCGCGGGCTCGGCGTCCGGCTCCAGGAGCCACACCCGGCGGTCCCGGAAATAGTCCAGGAGCTCCCGGTTCGCCTTCGGGCCCAGGTCCCGGGCCCAGGCCACGGCCGCGCCGTCGATGTCGGCGCGGTTCCAGACCCACTCCCCGTAGAAGGAGTGCCCCGGCCGGTAGCGGACGAGGACCAGGTGCTTCCCCCCGGTCCGCCGCAGGGCCTCCACCATCCTCGCCCGCCGGTAGGGCCAGCCGTCCCGATTGCGGTGGGCACCGGCGCACCAGTCGGCCACCGACACCGCGCACAGGAAGACCAGGGCCCAGACGAGGACGCGGCCGGCCGGCCGGCCCCGGAACCTCCAGCACCGCAGGGTCCGGGCCCCGCTCAGCCACAGAACGAAAGCGAGCCCGAAGGCGGGAGCGGCGTAGTGCTCCTGCATGAACGTCTCCACCAGGAGCGCCATGGAGAACAGCGCGAGACCGATCGTGGCCGTCCGCACCCGGGGGTCCCTGCGGAACCGGCGGGGCAGGCCCAGCAGGGGAAGGACGAGCACGGCCAGGGGGAACCAGGCCTTCCACATCACCAGAAGCTTCCGGCCGGTGCGGGTGGCCAGGCCGAGGGCGGTCTGCTGGACCCGGTAGGCCTCGGGTTCCCACCGGGCGTAGAAATCCCGGAAGACCTCAACGTCGTTGTGGGGCTCCGGTCCGAGAGGCTGCCACAGGAAATGGGGGGTCATCGCGTATTGCGCTCGCTGCTCCAGGAACGGCATCCGGAGCGGATCGCCGGTCACCCGGAGGTTGTAGACGGCCATGGCCGCCCCGGTGATCCCCAGCACGACCAGGAGCGGCAGGCCTACGCGTTTCAGGACCACGGCCGCCGGCGCCGGCCGGCGGCCTGCCCACCCCACCGCCAGGGCCAGGGCGCACAGAAGACAGAGCACCAGCCCCTCGAAGGGACGGGTGTTGGCCAGGACGGCCGCGCCCAGACCCAGCACCAGGGCGGTCCCCACCCGGGGGCGGCGCAGGATCCTCGGCACCGCGCCCACGGCCAGCGCCCCGCCGAAGACGGCCAGGAGTCCTCCCCAGTAGCTCTGGCTCCAGGTGAAGAGCCGCGGGTGCACCAGGGCCAGGAGTCCGCCCACGAGCGCCCACCGCAGCGGCAGCCACCCCTGGAGCATCCAGACCAGCGCGCCGGCGGCCAGGGCAAAGCTGAGCCAGGCGCCGGCGATCGGCGCGCCGCAGACCACCTGGCCCAGGGCCAGGATCAGGCCCTGGCCCGGCGGATACATGGAGGCGTAGGCCGGCCGCATGAGTTCGTGGAAGGCCTCGAAGTGCCGCCACATCGGATGGGTGGGGTTGGCCAGGCGGCCGTGGGCGAAGGTGTCGGCGGCCAGGAGGTAGCTGAACTCGTCGTGGACGCCGGGCTCCGGGAAGCGCACCAGCAGCGAGACCGAGGCGGCCATCAGAAAGGCCGTCGCGCCGACGAGCAGGATGCAAGCGGTTCGGTGCCGGGCCCAGGACCGGAGCGCCGCATCCGCGCGGGCGAGCAGGCGGCGGCTGCCGGCGGGAACCAGGAAGACCAGGAGCAGCAACAGATCCCGGACGTGGACCGCCGGGAGCAGGCGGAGCGCGCGCTGGACCCAGTGCGGTCCCAGGATCCCGGGGTCCATGGGCTAGTTCACCGTGAAGCGGACCCGGTCGGAGCCCGAGGGGCCCTGCGCGACCAGCACGTGCCGGCCGCGGACCGGGGGCCAGAAGGCGGTCTCCCCGCGGCCCACGTCCCGTCCGTCCAGGATCCAGCGGACATCCGTGGCCCGCCCCAGGGCGGCGAAGCGGATGGCCGCGGACGCGCCCAGGGTCGGGTCCAGGAAGTAGACGCTCCCCTCCTGGGGGGAGAGGATGCGGGGCGAGGCGCCGCGCGGGTCCCCGGATGCGACCGCCGGGAACGCCACGCCGCCCTCCGGCGGCCGGCCCGTGCGCCCGGCCTCCCGCGCCCACGCCGCGTACTGCGGCGGCCATACCGTGACCCGGCGGCCCTCGGCCAGGCGGTGGAACGCGCACCGCTCGCGCCGGGCGTAGTCACGGTCGGTGAACCACTCCAGGATCGTGCCCGAACACGCCGGTCCCGGGACCCCCCCGGATAGCGCACACACCGGGCGCAGGCGCCAGCCCGCGGGGGGCTCCGCCTTCCAGGGCCGGCTTCCGCGCTCGTGCAGCCGGAGCATGACGGCCCGGAAGACCGGCCCCGCGCTCCGGCTTCCCGGAAGCCCGGGGAGCGGGCTCCCGTCGAAGTTGCCGGTCCACACCCCCACCACGTGGTCGCGGTCGAAGCCCACGCACCAGGAGTCGCGATAGCCGGTGGAGGTTCCGGTCTTGACCGCCACCGGGAAGGGCAGGTCCAGCACCGAGCCCTGGCCGAAGCCGGGGATGCGGGCCTCGTCGTCGGCCAGGATGTCCGCGACCAGGAAAGCCGAGGCGGGCTCGCACCATCGCCGGAAGGCCGCCGCCGGCACGGCCAGTTCGTGCCCGCGGGCGTCCTGGGCCGCGCGCAGGAAGACCGGCGGACGGGTGAGGCCGCCTCGGGCCAGGCCGGCGTAGGAGTTGGTGAGATCGAGGAGCGTCACCTCCCCCACCCCCAGGGTGAGCCCCACCCCGTAGCGCGAGGGGTCCTCGCCCAGGGAACCGAGGCCGGCGGCGTGGAGCCCGTCCAGGACCCGGGCGGTTCCGACCCGCTCCTGCAGCCGCACCGCGGGGACGTTGAAGGAGCTGGCCAGGGCCTCGCGCACCCGCACCGGGCCGTGGAAGCGCTGGTCGTAGTTCCGCGGGGCCACGTCCCCGCCGGAGCCGTCGTCGGCGTGGAACGGCACGTCGGCCAGGAGATCCGCGGGGCCGAGGCCGCGGTCCATGCCCATGGCGTACAGGAAAGGCTTGAGCGCCGAGCCGGGCTGGCGGAGGGCGGTGGCGCCGTTCACCTGGCCTTCCACCGGATCTCCCCACGCCGCCGACCCGGTCATGGCCAGCACCTCGCCGCTCGCCGCGTCCAGCACCACCACCGCCATCTGCCGGGAGTCGTTGGGCGCCGCCCCGGACAGCGCCGCGGCCACGGCGCGCTCGACCTCGTCCTGGATGCAGGGATCCAGGGTGGTCACCAGCCGCGCCGCCCCCATGGCCCAGGCCGGCCGCGCCGCCAGCACGTGATCGGCGAAGTGCGGCGCCTCGAAGGCGGACGGCGTGGCGTCCAGGGCCAAGGGCGAGGCCTGGGCCCGCGCCACTTCCGCCGCGGTCAGGCTCCCCCGGGCGGCCATGGTTCGCAGGATGGCGTCCCGCCGGGCGCGGAGCCGCGAGCGCTCCCGCGGATCGGCGAGCCGGCTCGGGGCCTGGGGCAAGGCGGCCAGCGCCGCGGCCTGGGCCGGCGAGAGCGCGGCCGGGGAGCGGTCGAGGTACCGGGCCGCCGCCTCCCCGATCCCCCGGATGCCGTGTCCATAGGGGACCCGGTTCAGGTACTGCTCCAGGATCGCGTCCTTGCTCAAGCGCCGCTCCAGGCGGAACGCGCGCACCGCTTCCCGGAGCTTTCCCGGAAGCGTCCGCGGCTCCGGCCAGAGCAGTCCGGCCAGCTGCTGGGTGAGGGTCGAGCCGCCGCTCACGATCCGCCCGGCGCGAAGATCGGTCCAGGCCGCGCGGGCCACGGCCAGGGGATCCACCCCGGGATGCCGGCGGAAACGGCGGTCCTCGGCGGCCAGGGTGGCCTCCACCACCAGCGGCGACACCGCGGCCAGGGGGGTCCACACCGCGCGGGTCGCGTCCTTCCCCAGCGTGGTGCGCAGCACCGTCCCGTCGCGCGCGGTCTCCACCACCGAGGCCAGGTCGCGATAATCGAGGGCGGCGGGATCGAAGGGGACCGTGGAGGCCCACCACGTCCCCGCGATCGCCGCCAGCACCACCAGCAGCACGCCGCCCCCGAAAGCCCGCGCCCGCCACCGCCGTCTCATCGCGGAGGCTCCGCCTGCCAGGCCCCCGATCCGCTGGCTCCATGGAGTTCCGGGGTGTACATCGCCTCGACCGTGGCCGGAGGCTGGCCGAAGGTCCCCGCGGCCCGAACCCGGGCCAGATAGCGTACCTGGTACACGCCCGGGGCGACCCGACCGGTGAAGAAGCGCACCTCGCGGTCCCGCCGCTCGGTGTAGGCCACCGGGAGCCGCGCGTAGCGGCCGGTGCGGGAAGCCAACCGCGAGGCGGCCTCGGCCGAGTTCACCTGGAAGCCGGTCTCCACCGGCTCCAGGCCGGCGGGGAGCGGATCGCGCAGGGCCAGATAATAGGACTCCCTCGGAAGCACCACGGTCAGGGTGACCACCATGAGGTCGCCCACCCGGACCTTGCCCGGGCCGTCCAGGCGATCCACGCGCCGCATCAGGGTGTAGCCGCCGTCCTCGGGATCCCGGCCCAGGGCGTCCTCCCGCCAGCGCAGCACCGCCTCGTAGACCAGGTCGCCCTTCCCGGTCCGTTCGAAGCGAAGGACCATGGGGAGGGCGGGGGTCGTGGGGGCCGGAAGCACCACCGTGGTCTCGGCCTGGGCCAGGGAGCCGGCGGCGAAGGCGTGCCGCAGGAGCGGGGCCGTCCCGTCGCGCAGGGAGGCGGTGGCGGTGAAGGCGGCGCTCCCCTGCCCCGCCGTCTCCACCCGCTCCCGATACTCGGTTAGGGCGACCATGGCCAGCGCGTCGTCGTGGGTCGTTCCCCAGTGCCCGTGTTCGCGGAGACCCAGGAGGCCGTGGGCCAGCCGGGGGACCATCGGGTCCTCGGCCCGGGCGCGCTCGGCCAGGAGCAAGGTGAGGGCGCTGGCCCGGGTCGGGGTCCGGAACGGCTCGGGCAGGAGCGAGGTCGAGATCGCGGGCGCTGTCGCCCCGGCCGCGGTCACGTTCACCCGGTTCATGGCCCAGGTGACGAGCTTCTTGACCACCTCGGGCCGGGCGTCCAGGCGCTGGAAGGCCAGGGCCAGGAAGAGCCGGTCGTCGGGGGAGAACATCTTGAGATCCCTGGCCACCACGTCCAGGTCCTCGGGGGTCACCAGGTTCGCCTGGTCGGCGGCGGTGAGTTCGGAAGCGGCGAAGAGCACGATGCCCAGGGGAAAGGCCACGTCCCGCCGTCCCACCCGGTGGATGTAGGCGGACCAGGTCGACTGCAGGTAGGCGGCGGCCCCGGCCAGGAGTCCCGGGGGAAGATCCGCCCCGGCCCGCTCGGCGCGGAGCAGGGCGTAGGCCGCGTAGGCGGCCATGGCGGGGGACGCGGAATCCCCATTGGGCCAGAACAGGAAGCCGCCCCACGGAGTCACCAGGGACTGGAGCCGGGTCACCGTCTCCGCCAGCTTCGCGTCCAGATCCAGGGTGTCGATCCAGGTCTCGGCCGATCCGGCGGTGAGTTCCTTGTACAGGGACAACAGCAACAACCGGCTCGCCGTCTGCTCCAGGCAGCCGTACGGGTAGTCCACCACGTGCAGGAACGCCCCCTCGGCCCCCGCGAGCACGCTGGGAGAGAGGCGGAGATCCAGGGTGGCGGTGCCGTCCAGAGCCTCCACCGGGAGCCGGACCTGCTCCTCGACCGAGCCGGTGGCGTGGCCGGCGGCGGCGGCCGCCTGCGGGAGGGTGGCCGGCTCCACGGGGAGGGTGACCCGCACCGCGTCGCCGGCGTCGCCGAAGCGCCCCCGGAAGGCGACCGTGGCATCCCCTTCCCGCTCCGCCCGGACCCCGAAGGCCACCCGCGCCGATCGCCCGGCGTCCAGGCGGAGTTTCTGTTCCGTCTTGCCGTCCGGCAGGAGATCGGTGACCAGGGTCACGGTTCCGGAGATCCGCCGGCCGCTGCGGTTGGTGACCAGGGCCGCCGCCTCGAACCGGTCCCCCACCCGGGCGAACCGGGGCAGGGCCGGGTCCACGGTCACCGGCTTGGTCACCCGGAACCCGCCCTGGCCCCGGCCGAAGAGATCCACGCCGGAGGCCGCGGTGGCCACCACCCGGAAGCGGGTGAGGTTCTCGGGGAGCGGCACCTTCACCGTGGCCCGGCCCCGGGCGTCGGTCATCACCGCCGCATTCCAGGTGGCGGTGGTGGCGAACACCGAGCGGAAGTCCTGCCCCCCGCCTCCCTCGCCGCCTCCGCCCGGTTCCTCCTTCAGTTCCCCGATCTCGTTTTCCGCCCCCAGCCCCAGCCGAAGCCGCGTGTCGTCGTTCATCACCCCCAGCCCGCGGGCCGCGTAGAAGAACCCGTGGGGGTCGGGGTTGGGATGCTGGAGCAGGGCCAGCACCGCCTCGTCCACCACGGCCACGCTCACCCGGGCCGGGACGCCGCGCTCTTGTCGATCCCGCACCCGGAGGCTCAGCCGCGCGGTGTCCCCCGGAGCGTAGGTCTCGCGGTCGGTCCCGACCGCCACCGCCAACCGCCGCGAGGCGGTGTCGAGGGCGAGCGTCACGTAGCCCATCTTGACCTGCGGCAGCCGCGCTTCGGGGGGAAGGTCGGGGGCCTGGGTGGAGTCCAGGCCCGGCTCCACCACCGACAGCCCCACGAAGACGTTGGGCATGTAGGCGTCCCGGATCGGCACCTCGAAGACCGGGGTGCCGGAGTCGAACTCCACCACGCGGGCCTCGCTCACCCCCTCGCGCTCCACGGTCAGAAGGCCGCGGCGGGCGCGGGTCGGTCCGGCCAGGAGGATGCGCGCGGTGTCGCCGGGAGCATAGGTCTCGCGGTCCGTGGTGAGGTCCAGATAGGGCTCGTCCGTGTGGGGCCCGAGGCCCCGCGACCGTCTCCCCGAGGCGTAGAAAGCGAGGGCCGAGCGCACGGTGCGGTTCCGGTCGTCGGTGGCCGTCACCTCCACCCGGTAGGACCCGGCCGAGGGCGGCGTCCAGGTGAGCGGGACCGGACGGACGGCCGACGTCGTGCGCAGCGAATCCACCAGGGTGTCCACCCGCGAGGTCTCGTAGCCCACGCGTCCCCCGACCAGGAGCTTCCGCACCGACCGCCATTCCCGCCGGATGAACCGCACGGTGAGAGGCACGTCGCCCCGGGCCAGGGACGTGTCGCCACGCACCGCCACCAGCCGGAGGTCCAGCGAGTCGCCGGCCGCGAGGAAGCGGCGGCCGGCCGCGATCCCGGGCACTACCCCGGCCGGCAGGTAGAGGACGCCGCCCCGGGCCGAGACCACGTCGCCGGTGGGGTCCTGGATGCCGGCCTCCAGGACCAGGGTCTGGGGCGAGGCGAAGGGCTCCTCGGGAAGGGGTACCGAGACCTCGGCGGTTCCCGCGTCGGAGAGCGCGTCCCGGCCCGAGGCCACCAGCCGGTCGGCCGTCTCGTCGGTCTCGGGATCCCCGAAGGCGAAGTCCTCGAACCCCTCCGGGCGGAACGGGGTCTCCTGGCGCACCAGGGTCCAGCCGACCCCCGCCCCGGCCAGGGGGGCGCCGAAGTAATAGGAACCGGCGACCGCGGCCGCGACCGTGTCCCCGGGAAAGACCGGGCCGCGGCGCGGGGTCACCGAGGCCTTGAAGGTGGGGGCGCGGTAGGCGGCGATCCGCACCGTCCGGGATCCGATCCGGGCCGGGTTGGGTTGGACGAGCCGGAAGACGGCGGCGGTGAGCGAGCCCGGCGGCACCTCGGGGCCGGTGGGCACGTCCAGGGCCAGGCCCCCGAGCGCATCCAGGACCAGCACGGTGTCGGCCAGCACCGCACCCCGGGGGTCGTGCACCGCGACCCGCACGCTGTCCACGCCGGCCGCCACCACCCCGGAGGTCTCCAACCGCCGCACCAGACCGGAGAGATGCACGGTCTCCCCGGGGCGGTAGAGATCGCGGTCGCCGTACAGGAACGCGGTGATACTCGAGGAGACGCCGTAATCGCCGGGAAGGTGGAAGCGCCAGCTCGAGAGACGCCAGTCGCCGGCCGCGTCGTTCAGGGCGGCCCCGGCCTCGGTCTCCGCCGCTACCAGCATTTCCCAACGATCCGTGTCGAAGCTCCGGAGTCCGGGAAGGACCAGACCGCCGTCGGCACCGGTCCGGCCTTCCCAGAGCACGCTGCCGTTCGGATCCCGCAGGCTCACCCGGGCGCCCTCGACCGGTTCGCCGCTCCCCAGATGGGTCACCCAGGCCCGGCCCGGTTGCATGGAGACCTTGGAGGTGAGACCGAGGTCGCTCCAGCGGAGAACCGACCAGCGGGTCCGCACCCGGGGGCGCTCGTCCCGGGTGCCGGGATCGGTGGTCGACACCTCGACCAGGATCGCCCCCACACCGCCGGGGAGCAGCGAGGAGAGATCGAGGGTGGTGTCGGTCATCGCGTCCCGGGGCGGCCCCTCGTAGAGCAGGCGTTCGAATGCCCAGTGAACAGGGGCCGGACGGGTGCCGCGGCGGGAGTGGATCTCGTTGGCCACGGTGTACGGGGTGGCCCGCAGCCGGACCTCGCGGCTCCCCCCGTAGCGGACGATCACCCGGCGGGGCACGTCGGGGGTGAGCACGGAGGTGGACGGGAAGAGGCTCAGGGTGGGAGGGCGATGCGTGGTGGTGAACCGGAACGGAACGTCGTGGTCGAGCACCTGGCCGAACAGATCGGTGAGGCCGGCGCGGAGGGTGCCCGCGTAGGCGGTGCCGAAGGCCAGGCCATCCACCCCCAGTTGAACGCCGCCTCCCCCCACGCTCCACCGCCGCGGCTCCGGATCCAGGACCAGGTAACGCGCCAGGGTGTCGGGATCCACCGGCGTCCGGAGCCGGAGGGTGAGGCTCGCCCTGGCCTTCGCCTCGGCCAGGCCGGGCAGGCCGTAGGTGCGGAAGGGGATCGCGATCTCCCGGCCTATCGGGAGCGGACCGAGCCGGCCGTGCAGGGAGGCCGGGAGCCGCAGGGTGTAGGCGTGGTCCTTCTCCAGAAGCGAGGCGGGGCGGAGCAGCACCGCGCGCTCGGGATCGACGTTCCGGAACCGCCAGCCCAGGTCGGCCAGGAAGACGCTGTCGGGACGGGACGCGTTCAGGGCCCCGGCTCCCTCCAGCACGGCGGCTTCCTCCATCTCCCCGGGGTCCATCGGCTGGTTGAAGACGAGGACCAGGGGATCCTCGGGGCGGAAGAGGCCGTCCTGGGCGGCGGGCACGGACCGCACCAGCTGCGGGCGGGGGGTCGCGAAGTCCCAGGTCACCGCGGCTCCCAGCCGGGTGCCGTCCACCGCTTCCAGTCCGGACGGCACCTCGGCATGGAAGGCGGTGGCCGGAGGCAGCCCGTCCGGCACCACGTAGCTCAGGGTCCGGGTGCCCACCCAGTGGTAGTACCCCTCGGGGCGGGGATCCAGGCGCAGGATCTTCTCGCCGTTCCGGATCGAGGGATCCCCGGCGCCCAGGGCAACCACCGGCCGGTCGAAGACCACGTCCACCGAGGTGCGGATGTCGGTGGAGTCCACGGGGAGCCTGGCGGCCACGGTGAGGGACCCGGGGGTCACCGGCTCGGGCCGGGGGGCGTCTTTCTTGCCGCAGCTCGCGAAGGCGGCGGCGAGGCCAAGAACCGCGCAGACGGCCAGCGCTCGCGCCCGGCGTGTGATTCGTCTCACCGCATCCCTCCCTCGGTGCCCCGGCGTCACCGGAGTATACAAGCGGAGGCGGGAGGCTGCAGGGGCGGCGAGGGGAGCGCGGTTACCCGGCCCCGAGGACCCCGGTCACCGGCCGGACCGGTGCATGGCCATGCGCCAGAGCGCGGTCCAGGTCGCGCCGTCGTCCTTGGAGAAGGCGAGTTCCCAGTCCACCGAGTCGGGAGCGACCCGGGTGAAGGTGATCCGGCCCGTCCGCCGGCCCTGGGGGGACTCCCATTCCCGGAAGAACGTGCCGTGGTCCGCATCCTGGAAACCGCCGGTATAGGGGGTCTGGAAGACGGGGTGCCGGGTGTCCATCCAGTGGATGGCCCACGTGCCGGTCCCGGGATCGTAGGCCCGCACGCTCAATCCCCGCATCGGCTCCGGGGCCTCCATCCCCTCCCAGAAGAACTGCACCGTGCCCTCCCAGTGCTCGATCAGGGCACACCCGCCCAGGGTGGGCGAGACGGAGGTGTGGGCCTCGAACGGTAGCCAGGTGCCGTCGGCCTGCAGGATCTGCTGCCGGATGTCCCAGTCCCCGATCCAGAAGTCGAACTGGTGCGCTTCGGGCGCGGGGCAGGGCCCGGCGTCCCGGGCGAACGAGGCTCCCGGGGTCAGGAGGGCCAGGGAGGCGAGGAGAAGCGGAATTCTCATGGCATCGGCTCCGCGAGTTCCGGGGCGACGGGCCGGGGGGAGGGATTCGCCGAGTGTGTCACAGATCGAGATCGGCTTCCAGCTTCCGCCAGAGCGGCCACACCGCGCTCCCGGTGTTGCCGAGCACGGTGAGCACCACGTCGTCCGTTGGATAGAAGGCCGAGCGCATGGCCACTCCCGGATCCGAGCCCTCGACGAAGCGCTTGCGGACCGCGGTCCCGGGGCGGTCGATCCAGACGCCGTAGCCGTAGTGGGTGTGCGGCGGCCGGAGCCCGGTGGCCACCCGGGGTTCCAGGAGCGTGTCCGTGATCGCCCGCCCCAGAAGGCGGTTTCCGGCCAGCGCCCGCCAGAAAGCGTCCAGGTCCCCGGCCGTGGTGTGGGCGCCCCCGTCCGGCCCGCCGACCGCGGGCACCGCGAAGACGTTGGTGCGCCAGGTGCCGTCGGGATCGCGGATGTAGCCGCGGGCGGTTCGTTCCGGCAGCCGGTCGGCGGGGAAGTAGCCGGAGTCGTCCATGTCCGCGGGCTCGAAGACGGTCTCCGCGATGCAGGCGGGAAAGTCCTTGCCGATCACGCTCTCCACGGCCAGCCCGAGCAGGATGTAGCCCCCGTCGTTGTAGTCGAAACGCTCCCCCGGAGGAAACTTCATCGGCTTGTCCTGGAACAGGGGGAGAAAGTCCCGGGGACGCCGCACCCGGTAGACGGGAAGATCGCGCCACAGGGCTTCGTAGTCCGACGAGACGTCTTCCTCGAAATAGGACGTGATCCCCGAGGTGTGGGTGAGGAGCTGGCCGAGGGTGATGCCCGGATCGTGGTTCGGGAAGGTGTCGCCCACGCAGTCGGCCAGCTTGGTGTCGAAAGCCACGGCGCCCCGTTCCACCAGCCGGCAGACCGCCGTCGCGGTGAAGATCTTGCAGCCGGAGGCGGTCTGGAACCGGGTGCCGGGGGTGTTGGGCACCGCTTCGGATCGGACGGCCGGGCCGCGGGCCGTTTCGAAGAGAACCTCGTCCCCGCGGGAGAGCCGCACCACGCCGGAGAAGGGCTCGGGGTCCTGTTGGGCCTCGATGCAGTCGGAGAGCCGCCCGGGGTCGAGCCGCATCAGCCGGCCTCAGCGTCTCCCGCATCCGGCAACGGGTGCGGCGGCGTCCCCTGGACCATGGAGTACATGAGGAACGGTCCCTTGTCGTCGGTGCCCTCCCGCTCGAAGGTCATCCCGATCTTCTCGGCCACCCGGATGGAGGCCGCGTTGTCGCGGTCGATCAGGCAGATCAGGCGGTTCCGGCCCAGGGTCCCGAAGGCGTGGTCCCGGATCCCGGCCGCCGCCTCGGTGGCCAGCCCCCGACCCCAGTATTCCGTAGCCAGCATGTAGGCGATCTCGACCTCGAACGTGCCGTCGATCATCCAGGGAAGCAGGCCGCAGCGCCCGATGAACCGGCCGTTCTCCTTGAGGACGGTGGCCCAGAGACCCAGTTCCGGGTGCTCGGGGTGGCCGTTCCGGAACCACTCGAACTCATCCTGGGTCTCCTCTCGGCTCAGGGTGCCCTCCGGGAAATAGCGCCGCACGTCCGGGTCGCTGTACAGGGCGGCCAGGTCGTCCAGATCCCGCGGCTCCAGGCGCCGGAGCAGAAGCCTCTCGGTCCCGAGAATGGTCATTCGTCGTGTTCCCCGGGCCGGCGCAGGTAACGGAGCAGGAAGGCCGCGGTCTGCTGGGCCACCGCCGCCGCGCCCGGGGCGGTGTCCGGGGTGGCGTGGGTGACGGTGGCCAGGGTGGGGAACGCGCCCGCGGCGAACCCGTAGGTGGTGAAGTGGACGTGGTGCATGGCGGTGGTGGAGCGCAGGGCCAGACTGCTCGAGTGAAGGCTCTCCAGCAGGCCGAAGTCGGGGGCCATGAACGCATCCAGCTTCTCGTAGAAGTGGAGCATCGGCGGGAGCGGCGCGCTCTCGTCGAACGACGGGGCGGTCCGGAAGGCCTCCACCGCGGTGGCGGTGCCGATTCCTCCGTCCAGGCTCACCAGGGCCCGGAGACCGGGGTGGCTCATGGCGAAGAGCAGGGCGGCGCGGGCCCCGAAGCTGTGGCCGACCGCTCCCAGGCGCAGGGTGTCGGCGCCGGTGAACGCGGCCACCGGGCCGACGGCGGCGGCCAGGTCGGCCGCTTGCCGCTCGGCGAGTTCGCCCACCTGGTCCTCCCGCGTGAGCGGGGTCTGGAGCATGGGAGACGGCGTGGAAGCCACGACCAGCCCCCGGCTGGCCAGGTATTCGCAGAGCACGACCTGGTCCCCGGCGTCCTCCCCGTTCCCCTGGGCCACCAGGACCAGGGGGAAGGCCTCGCGGAGCGGGGCCGGTGACGTCCCGGCGTAGAGGGGGCTTTCCAGAAGGCCGGCGATGGTGGCGGAGTCCACTTTGGTCCCGGCCAGGAACGACGCCAACGCCTCGCCCTCATCCCCCAGGACGTCCCGGAAAGCGAGCGGCCCGCCGCCCGCGGCGGCCGGGTACCAGGCATGGAGGACGCCGTTCGCGGTCTCCAGCCGGTGGTAGCCGACGGGATAGGGGCCGGGAGTCAGACCCGCCCACAGGGCGGGGGCCTCTTCCTTGTGTGCGGAGGGCGCCCCCCCGGATCCGGAGGACGGCCAGACCAGGAACCCGGGTATGAGGATGGCGCCCAGAACCGCCGCCAGGTGAGATCTCATCTGGAAGGATGATAGACGCACTTCAGTCCCGACACCAGCGGCTCCGCCGCGGCCTCAGGGCTTCGCTACATCCACCCATGGGGTTCTCACGCTCCCCAGCTCGCGCCCGAGATCGACATTGAATGCCACCGCCAGGACGCGGGGGTCGAGGCGGATCGTCTCCCTTCGTCCGTAGCTGTATCCGGGGCCCAGGGTCACCGTGCCCCGGTTGTCGGGATCGGTACACATCGGAAGTCCGGCTGCTTGTCCCACCATGTGAGCGTACTTCCAGCAGGGCATGATGTACTGCTCGAGTTCCGCGGGTACGTCGACGGATCCGGAAGATCCGTTCTCCACCACCACCAGGAACGACGCGGAGGACTCCGATCGCCCCAGTAGAACGGCCCGGGCACCGAGGGTCGGTCCCGCCGCGGGATCATCGCCGGTCGAAGTGGAAAGAAGGAGAGCCGTCAGAGTCAAAGGAATGACACCGTACATGAGTTCCTAACCTCAAGCCTGGGAGAGAATCAGCGAGCCCGGCGATCCGTCGCCTGCAAGCGGAAAGGGAGATCTGACCACCTTCACCACAGGGTCGTCTCGGTCCGTTCCGCGGGCGCCAGGACCGCTCCGGTCAAGAGGCCGACGAAGGCCCCGGTCAAGCCGAGAGCGAAGGCCATGCTCGCCTGAGTCAGCAGGGCCCAGGATACGGGCTTGCTCTTCACCCCTCGCATGATGAAGTCCTCCAAGCCCTGGAAATGCTATTCCGGCTCCAGCCGGAAGGTGAACATCACCTGGTTCTGGGCCGCTTCCTTGCCGCTCGCGTGGCGGTAGAGGCGCATGGCCGCGGCGTTGGCGGGATCGGTGACGATCCATGCTTCGCGGCAGCCTTCCTTGCGGGCCGCGGCCAGGAGCGTGTCGAGCAGCGCCTTGCCCAGGCCCTGCCTGCGGTGGGTGGGAGCCACGCCAAGCTCGTTGATCCACATCTCCGGCGCGGGCTTGTCCGGGTGAAGATAGTGGACGCTGGTGGCGGCGCCCACCACCAGTTCGCCGTCGGTGACCACGGCCACGTGGTGCCGGGGGTCGCTCAGGAACTGCGCGGTGGCCTTGGCGTCCAGCGGATCGTCGAAGACGCCGGGGGCCAGATGCTCCAGGAGGCTGGAATCGTCGGGGCCGAGAATTCGGGTCTGGAAGTCCATGGCTACCCGCTTTCGTGTGTCGTGCCCGGTTGCGGCGGGCCGGCGCCCGCCGTGGCTTTCCAGTGTAGCACCGGTTCCCGGGCCGGCTTCAACCGGAGCCGGACACGGTGCCCAGCCGGCGAAGCAGGATCGGGCGTCCGAAGACGGCGAGGAGCACCAGCAGTCCCAGGAAGACCAGGGCCAAGGGGTCGGTGCGAACCAGGCGGACGATGAGGGCCGCCAGGGCCGCCGCCCCGGCCACCGCTCCCCCTCCGGTGACCGCCCGCCTCCCGGCCCCCTGGTGGAAGGCCAGCCCGCACACCGCGGCGAAGGTGAAGAGAAAGGCCAGGCTGGCCGCCTCCACCAAGGTGGTGAGGGTCCCCACCGCGGCCAACCCCGCCGCGGCCACGCCCAGGCCGATCACGGCGCGGTCCGGGATCCCGGACCGGTTCTTGTGGCGGAGGGCCCTGGGCAGTTCCCCGTCCTCGGCCACCTTGTAGGCCAGGCGCGCGGTGGCGAAGAGGGTGGCGTTGATGGCCGACCCGGTCGAGAACGCGGCGGCCACCGTCACCAGCACCAGGCCGAGGGTCCCCAGGGCCTGGCGCCCGGCGATGGCCAGCGCCACCTCCTGGTGCTCCACCAGCTGGTCCGCCCCGATCAGCATGGCCGTCCCCAGCGCCACCACGACGTACACCGCGATCACCACCACGATGGCGGAGAGCACCGCCCGCGGGAGGGTCCTTCGCGGGTTCTCGATGTCCTCGTAGTCGTAGACCAGGAGCTGGAACCCCTCGTAGGCCATGAACACCGAGGCCGCCCCGAAGAGGGCGGCTCCGATGCCGGAGGCCGGCACGCCCCGCGACAGCATCGGGGGATTCCAGTGGGCCAGCCCCCAGCCGGCCAGGCCCACCAGCACCGCGAGCTTGAACCAGACCAGGAACACCTCGACCCCGCCCGCCTCCCCGACCCCCTGCAGGTTCAGGCCGACGAACAGGAGCACGATGGCGATGCCGGCCAGGCGCGGGAACCAGGGCCCCAGGCCCACCACGTGCCCCAGATACTGTCCGAAGGTGAAGGCGTAGACGGCGTTGGTGAGCACGTAGCCCACGATCAGCACCCAGGACAGGCTCCCCGAGAAGCCCTCGGCGTGGATCTCGCGGAGGAAGGTGAAGGCGCCGCCCCCTTCCCCGTACTCCGCGGCCAGCTTCACGTAGCTGTAGCCGGCGGCCAGGGCGATGAGACCGGCGGCGGCGAAGCTGAGCCAGGACCACGCCCCGGCGATGGCCACCACCACCCCCAGGGTGGAGAAGATGCCGCCCCCGACCATGCCTCCCACCGCCATGGACCAGGTCGCGTTGAAGCCGAGCTTGGATCCGTTGGTCTCCCCGCTCACGGGGGTCAGGCGGCCTCGCGGCCCGCTTCACGCCGGACCTCCATCAGGCGTCCCCCCCCAGCTGTTCGGCGATGGACCTGGTCTTCCCGGTGACCACGTCGCCGGTGTGGAGCGTGGACTTGCGCTCCACCAGCAGGAGGTGGCACTCCTCCTCGGCCACCGGATTGTGGCGGACGCCCCTGGGCACCACGAACAGTTCGCCCGGGCCGAGGTCCACCGTCTCGGTCTCCATCTCGATGCGGAGCCGTCCGGCGAGAACCAGGAACATCTCGTCCTCGTGCTCGTGACGGTGCCAGGCCAGGGAGCCCCGGACCTTGGCCACCTTCACGTAGGCGTCGTCCACCTCCGCGATCACGCGCGGGGACCAGAGTTCGGTGAGCGAGGCGGCCAGTTTCGCGGGGGAGATGCCTTGTGACACGGGGTGCATCCTCCGGAGGTTCGAAAGGGGCCGCCGCGAGTGGGGCGGTCCGTCCTGCCAGGCCGGTATGGTAGCAGGTGGAGGGGACGGAAACGGAACGCGATCCCGGCGCGTCAGGCGGGCTCGCCCCCGGCCTGGACCCTCACCCCCGTTCCCAGAAGGACCCTGGACGCGGCGGTGAACGCCACGAACAGGAGGTAGAGGGCGACGGCGGCCGCGCCCAGGGCCGCGGCCCCGGTCCAGGAGGACGGGTGGCTCAGGACCAGGAGCGCCCCCACCCGGGTCACCACGTGGGCCGCCACCACCACGACGGCGATCCCGGCGCTGGCCGCCGCATGGGAGAGGAAGGCCGACACCCCGGCCAGGACGGCGGCGACGCCGGCCCGGTGCAGGAACACGACGGGCAGGACATAGAGGGTGAGGACGGCCACCGCCGCGTTCACCAGGCCGGAGAGGACGACGTACAGGATCAGGGGCGCGTCGAGACCCCGCAGCAGCAGGCCGGCCGCCCCCCCGGGGATGCCGATGATCACCATCGCGACCAGGTAGTGGATCCCGTTCTCCTGGAGGATGGTCAGGACGGCCGGACTCCGGTCCGGGTCCAGGTGCGCGACGAGGCGTCCGTACACCAGGATGGTGAGAACCACCCCGAGAACGAACGCGAGGAGAGTGAGGCCCATCTCCAGGCCGCTGAGCGCGACCATCCGCAGCGCGCTGATGAAGATGATCAGGGGCCAGTACCGGCCCACCACCGCCCAGGATTCACCGAGAAGAGCCTGAGTGATCTCCATGCACCCCCCAACGAACGGCCGGCCTACCGGCGGACGATGCGCGCCTTCGTGATCGCCACCGGGTCCAGGGGCCGGTCCCGGACATCGGTTTCCACCTCCGAGATCGTCGTCACCACCTCCATGCCGGAACTGACGCTGGCGAAGATCGTGTGCTTGTCGTTCAGATGGGAGGCCGCAGCCACGGTGATGAAGAACTGGCTCCCGTTGGTGTCCGGTCCCGCGTTGGCCATACCGACCTGCCCGGGCTTGTCGAACCTGAGGAGGCTGCTGAACTCGTCCGCGAACGACGTCCCCCAGAGGCTCTCCCCCCCGAACCCCGTGCCCGTGGGGTCTCCGCCCTGGATCATGAATCCCGGGATCACCCGGTGGAAGATCACCCCGTCGTAGTACCCCTTGCCGATGAGACCCTTGAAGTTTTCCACCGCCAGCGGAGCCTGGTCGGGATAAAGCGACAGCTCGATGGTACCCAGGCTCGTCTCCAGGACGGCGACCTCGGTGCCCGGGGACTGGTCCTCCCCGCACGAGACGAGGCACAGGCACGCGGCCAGGAGGACGGCGAGCGGCTTCACCGGTCGCCCCCTCCCGCCCCGGGCTCCGGCCGGAAGGTGTAGCACCAGGCTTCGCCCTCCAGGACCGTCTCCCCGTCCTGCCGGCTCACCCGCACCCGGAGTTCGGTGACCGGCTTGGTGGCATGAACGCTCGCCACCTGGGCCCGGGCGGTGATGGTGTCGCCGATGTAGACCGGGGCGGTGAACTTCCAGTTCTGGCTCAGGAACACCGTTCCCGGTCCCGGCAGGTCCATGGCCACCAAGGCGTGCAGGAGCCCGGTAGTGAGCCCTCCCTGCACCACTAATCGGCCGAACTTGGTTCCGGCCGCGAAGGCCTCGTCGAAGTGGAGTGGATTGCGGTCGCCGGACAGTTCCGCGAACGTCCTCACGTGGTCCGCGGTCAGGGTCAGGCTGCGGCTGGCCGTCTGCC
>Ga0307424_1000146_pt1 | contig 34072 bp, 31 predicted proteins | sample SalMarWE160320MG_FD_202157 | JGI IMG/M metagenome (GOLD analysis project Ga0307424, IMG submission 202157) | Salt marsh sediment microbial communities from the Plum Island Ecosystem LTER, Massachusetts, United States - WE1603-20 | ecosystem: Environmental > Aquatic > Marine > Intertidal zone >... | reverse complement strand
AATGTCTCAAATTCCATTATGAGCCCTTCGGTGGATCCATGGCCACCCGTTCTTTGTCGGCACTCGTCCCGCTAGAATTCCCATTTATGGATGGACACTAGTTAGTAGATTTCCCGCGTTGTGGCTTGAGTTACCCTTCCCCCAGATCTAACTTTTTGAAAATACGAAACTGTGGTATCTTGTTTCACATAGGAAATGAAAGGGGCAACGATGAGTACGCTGAAATTGATGGCTTTGATTTTTGGAGTTGTACTGGTGCTGTTAACAATGAATTGTGCTTTCGCGGAAGTTGACAAACATGCTTCCGAGCCAGAGAAAAAGGCCACTGAATCAGAAAAGAAGACTATGACTGTGACTCCACGACCAGAGAAGTCAAAAGGAATGGCAGTCAAGAATGATCGGCTGGATAAGAGAGTTGATGCCTTGTTCCACAGAGTCGATGCTGATAAGGATGGTAAGGTTAGTCACGATGAATATATGATGCCCGACGAACTTTTTTTCAAAAACAGTGATAGTAACCATGATGGGTTTCTGACCAAAGAAGAACTGCAAAATGCCTGGAGAAAAAGCATGAGGAGCAAGCGATACAGAATGATGCGGGAGCAACTCAAGCAAAAAGAGCCTTCTAAGTAATGGGCATTAAATGAATTTGTAAGCCCAATCTTCTTCGCCGCCCCTGTTGCTTTTAATGCCAACATTTAGTATTAACCTTCTCTCCACTCGTTGTCTGTAAACTCTAACCTGTTGAAATAATGGGAAACAGCTGTCCCGCATGATTCTTGCACAAAAACAATAAATGTGTTTCGTTGTAGCGATTACCGTTGTTTGCTCGAATCCTTGGCAAACGGTCCATGTGTTGGATAGTAAGAAGACGTTTGAAGTGTTTCCACGCGAGGAGATATTGGTGTTGGGAGCAATGTGACAATTATTGATCATAGCCATATTTATCTGGTTCGTACAGAGTGAGCTGCGTGCTGGATTCATCTTGATGAGAAAAAGCGGGGCGTTAAGAAACAGCCATGTTTGATGCTTGGTTGCCAACCTGCGATAGGCCGAGAAATCGAGACGGAGGGAACATAACCAAAGTCTTCGAAGTTTTCGTCCACTGCAACAACCGAAGCCTCCCCCGGTCCACGGAGACACGGTGCAGCATATGACGAGAGGAGGAACCATGAATCGAAAAGAGATGCTATTGGCAGGATCACTGGTTACGCTATTGTGTCTTGCCGTTGGCAACATGGTCTGGGCCAGGATCCCGGGGAGCGACTGCCTCCTCTGTCACGACATGCATGGGGGGTCGCCTCCCGCTCTTCTCAGGGCAGAGTATGGAGGCAACCAAGGATGTATTAACTGCCATTCCTCCGACACCTCTTCCACCACTTATGTCTTAAACCCAGGTGGTGACCCAGAAATCACGGTTCCTGTTGTCGTCTATACCGGAGCCACCCCCCCGACCGACTACCTGGCCGGCGGCAATTTTTGGTGGGTCAGTGAGGCTGGAGGCGCTGAGGATGGCCAGGGGCACAATATTTTTTCCGGGGAACCGGACGATTGTTTAAGCTTTCCTCCTGGTCGCATCCAAGGATCTTGCGGGGTGAACTCCTGCCACGACAACCTCCACACAGAAAACACTGGCCTGTATGGCCCCCGTCAGGGCTGCCTTAAATGCCACATGATGGAAGATGATGACGACTACCCCACGGGTTTTCATCACGCCGATGACTCGAACGCCTTGGTGGGAAGCGACTCACCCAGTGCTGACGGGTATTATCGTTTCCTCTCCGGACATATGTCAGGAGAGAGCCTCGGCGTTTGCGGGATCGAAGACGACGACTGGGAGGCCACTTCCAGTTCGACCGATCACAACGAGTATCTTGGCAATCAGACCGATTTGAACATCGCCGCCAGCTTGAGCAACCAGGGCCATACCATTACGGGCTTTTGCGGCGGCTGTCACGGCAATTTTCATAATTCCTCTCTCTCCGCGAGCGGCGGAGACTGGATTCGTCATCCCGCCGGCGCGGTCTTGCCGGATTCGGGCGAGGTTGCCTTATATACCATCTTTGATCCGGATGCCCCGGTGGCTAGGCCGGATCTTACTGGTTGGACTGGCCCAAGCAGCACAGTGAGCCCGGGCGCAGACCTGGTCAACTGCCTGTCCTGTCACCGTGCTCACGGAAGTCCATATCCGAAGATGCTGCGCTGGGACCCCACAGCTACGGACGCTTGTGCTGTCTGCCACACCCTCAAAGTGGCCGAGACTCCAGGGCAGTACCATGTCGCAACCGTGACAGACTGTACGGCATGCCATACTTCGCACGGAGACGGCCCTCCTGATTTCGAGGAAAACAACAATGGCTGTTTGGTAGCAGAGGTTATAACCACACCGAATAGTGGTAACAAGAATGTCACATTTCCGTCAGGCGGAGCCAATGATTTTATTCGTGGGGCCCCTAACTACGACGGTGTCTGCGAGGTTTGCCATACGACGACGAGCTATCACCGCAATGACAGCACCGGAGACCATACCCATTATGCAAACCAGTCCTGCACTGACTGCCACTCCCATGCAGCCGAGTTTGGCGGTGCCATGCCTGACGATGCTCCTCACCATATGCATATGGATGGCACTATACATGGCCCAGATGGACAAGAGTGTAATGACTGCCACGGTGTCGGGGGGGCAAATGAACTTGGTGCGATGGTGGCCGCAGGGGCCTGCGACAACTGCCACAGCCCTGGTGGTGGCTATGATGGAGTGAACGACCCCACTGTCGGTGCTGCCAGCAACTGGTATAGCCTCGTTCGCCAGCCGGATGGCACGCTTACTCCCGGAAAGGAGAAGTGGTGCGCCGGCTGCCACGATTCGGCGCCTGCAAACAGCAAGTCCGACGGCAGCGGCATCGACGCCCCAATGGTGGCGGGCGACGGCTCTACCTGGGGCTTCTATGTCAATGGCCACGGGCGTAGTCCTCTGAACGAGGAATGCATTTACTGCCACGACCCAAGTCTCGATCACATCGATGGGGATCACAGGACGTATGCCTTCGATCCGAGCCAGTACGATCCCGGTGAGTGCGGAAAGGCATACGCCGCAGGGTATCGTCTGAGGTATGTCGGCGGTGAAGTGCCTCTGATGATCCCTAACGACTTCCGAATTACTTTTGGTTACGACTATTCACAGCACGCGGAAAAGGCATACAGACTGTGCATCAATCCTGCTTGCCACACTTTAAACACCATTTTTGACAACACGCCTGTGGGAGATCTCCACGACACAAACTTCATGGCCTCCGGGGGCATTCCCCACAAAGAGTACCCACTGAAGTACTCCCATGTGTGGGGAAATGGCGGGGACATTAATGACCATGTTTCGCACATCTTACATTACATTGGAACATATTGGGATTCTGATTGGGATACCGCCACCACCGGCACAGACGCTGCACCGGGCTCCGGCGCCGATTCTACGATCGCTTGCTCGAGCTGTCACAATGTCCACGGTTCTGAGGGGATTCTGGGTTCGACCAACGAGGCGATGATCAGGAGTGGAAATCTTGCCGGCAGGAGCGGCTACGGATTCAGTTATTTGGTTGAAGATATTGGCGCCGGCGGCCTCCCCATGGTGACATCCGCCGGGGCCACCCGGGCAAGCAGTATCGGCGCCGTTTTCAGGAACGACACCGGCGATATGTGTATTGGCTGTCATGGCAACAAAGTCGTTCCGAGCCAATCATATGATGCCAGCGACGGAGGCGTGCGCTGGGGCTATGACACCTATTTGGAGTACTATCGACCATACCAGTATATCGTGCCTTAGTAATAGCGTGTTCGAGGTTTGGGTCCCATTGCGAAGCCTAGGTTTACTATACGGTTCCACGGAGACGGGGTTGCATCTAAGGAGGCTTACAATGAAAGGGGAGGTCATGAGTCGTAAAATCCTGGTACTGATGGGATGGCTGAGTCTTGCCTTATGCTTTGCCAGCGGGTCAACTGCCTGGGCCATGATCCCAAAAACGCCAACGGGGGACCTTTGTCTCAATTGCCACGAAAGTGGTACCCCAACTCCTGGAGACCCGGCAAATTGGACCCTCCGGTCCGAATACCAAGGCGAGGCGGGATGTATTACGTGCCACTCACACGCTACCTCTTCCACCACGTATGTCATAAACCCGGGAGGTTCACCCGAAATCACGGTTCCTGTTACGGTTTACACAGGAGCAACCGAGCCTACCGAATTTTTGGCCTCAGGCAATTTCTGGTGGGTCAAGGGGCCTGCTGACGGGATCCCCGGCAGCCCAAACAACTGGACTGGTGGCGGCAATGACCAGGGTGGGCACAATATCTTTCCGGGTGAAGTTGACGAGCGATATACATTGGAGGGGGTTTCCGTTGCTCCTGGACACTCGAGTGGATGTCTCAATCCAGACTCCTGCCACAGTAACCTTAACACGGCAGATAATACGTTTGGTAATCGCCAGAGTTGCCTCAAATGCCACATGATGATGAAAGGTACCGACTATCCCGCTGGCTTTCATCATGCTGATGACTCTGCACTGGTGGTAGGGCTGGGGCGCAACGTACCTGGGGACCCTGGTTTTGACGGGTATTATCGATATCTTACGGGCCACATGAGTGGTGAAGGCCACGGTGTGGCCGGGATTGAGGATGACGACTGGGAGGCTACTGTGAGCTCCACCGATCACAATGAATATCTTGGCCTTCAGGGTGCTTTGAACAGCCCTGGGGGTTTTAGGAAGGGTGTCGACCACCATACCAGCACGGCCTTCTGTAGTGGGTGCCACGGGAACTTTCACGTTGCGTCTGAATATGCCACAGGAAAACCTGAAGGTGGGCAGGACTACGAATGGCTGCGTCACCCCGTGGAGATGGTCCTGCCCGACGATGAGGGTTCGGATTATCATCTGTATACGGAGTATAATCCGAATGTCCCGCTAGGGCGGCCGGATCTTAGCTCCTTTACGGGGCCAAGCGACATTGTGACCCCGGGTACAGACGTTATCAATTGCCTCTCCTGCCACCGTTCCCATGGGACTCCGGGGGGGAGCCACCTTCGCTGGGACCCTACCCAGTGGAACGCATGCGCTACCTGTCATTTAACCAAGAGGTCCTCGATTGAAGGGCAGTATATTTGCGATGCAATTGATGACTGTAACGATTGCCATACTTCGCATGGGAGGAGCCTTAGGTTTCAATACGAGGAATCACCCGGGGTATTTAGGGCAGAAGATGAATTTGGGGGTGATCATGACAATAAGGCATTGGTATGGATGAAAATGGACTTCTATGGTCCTGTCGAACACACTGCCGACGAAGTGCTCTTTCCAATACCCGGAGACAGCCCCTATGTTCTCGGTGTAGAGCCGTACAACGGGATCTGTGAGGTATGCCACACGGGAACGCTTTATTGGAAAAACGATGGCACAGGTGATCCTCATTATGGCGGGCCCGGTGCAGAAGAGCAGTGCAATGCTTGCCATTTACACGTGAACGAGTGGCTTGGCGACATGCCCGATGACGCAGCCCACAATGTCCACCATGGAGCTTTTGCCAGGGGGCCAGATGAGGTGGACTGCAGCGTTTGCCATGGCAAAGGCGACACTATTGGAGAAATGGTCGCAGCGGGTGCCTGTGATCCTTGCCACAGCCCGGGTGGTGCCTTTGATGGGGTGAATGATCCGGTTATCGGCGCCAAGAATAACTGGCCCGATGCAGTATATGAGGCCGATGGCACGGCACTCAAGTCCGGAAAACAAGGCTGGTGCGCCGGCTGCCATGATGATGGCAGTTCCATCATAGGTGGCGTGGCCGCTCCTAATGTGATGGGAGATAATCTGTCTTACGGTTTCAATATCTCTGGTCACGGGAGGCCTTCTGCCGGCAAGAATTGCGGAGATTGCCACGATTTTACACGTTTGCATGTTGATAGCCAGGCAAGGACCTACGTGGCCGCAAGTGACAACTATAGAAATGGTTACCGACTGAATGAAGACATGGCTGTTCCCCGCAATGGTGAAATCGATCCACAAGCCTTCAGGCTCTGTACCAATTGCCATGCCTATTTAGCAATTACCGGCCCGACCAGCAACTTCAGGGATGATCAGAAGAGCCAACAGTATCATGAGATGCATCTGAATTGGTGGCCTGACAGGCTGGCATCAGACTCCGACTTTGATGGCACCGGTATCGATTCTGCCTTGACTTGTGTCAACTGTCACAATGTTCATGGATCTCCCGCGGCTGCCATGATTCGCCATGGGGAACTCATCAGTTCACCAGGCACGACGGACAAGGTGCCCGCACTGGACTTCAAATGGTTCGAAGCGGACGGCGTTACACAGACATGGGACTTGTCTGAGAGTCGCTATGGTAGAGCATTTGTGGGAATGCCTGGTGGGATGGAAAACTACGTGTGCACCGGATGCCATACCGGGCCTGAGGGACTATACTTCCGAATTCCAGTCACAGCCACCCAATCCATTATCGATAAGATCAGGGGCACTAAGGAGCCAGGCAAGATAATCAGAATCATCGGCAGCGGTTTCGGAGAACCCCAAGGCGACAGTGAAGTTCATATCGGCCCGAAGGTTTACGGTCCTGGTCACAGAAAGATAAAGCTCTGGACAGACACCAAGATCAAAGTGAAACTTCCGAACTACAAATGCGAATGGTTCAAAGGAAACGACTATAGAAGACGGAAGATTTGGGTAGTGGTTGGTGGTGAGGACGGAGTGTCCAGCAACGTGAAAAGTATCAAGGTTTTCAAACCGGACACTTGCCCATAGGCTTACGTTGAATCAGAAACGCCAAGGCAGGGTCATCGTCAGGGCTCCGTCATAGTCTCCAGTAACTATTTGTAATGACAAGCATGGATGATTTAGCGCCATCGGGGTCGACCGAGGTAACTTGCTGGACATGCGATATAAAGTAATGATTGGTGGTGTGTTTTTAGGGCTTAGGACCTCTTTTTTATAGCCAGAAAAGGGAGTCTAAGGTTTTGGCAATCCCAAAGACACAAAGACCCCAAAGACCACCTGGAAGATATCCGCGTGGAAGAAGGCAACCTTTCCATCAAGCTGTAAGAGTGAGTCCAGCTTGCTCTAGAGAAGTCTCATAGGTCTCAACGGGCTGTTGCCCAAACAGTGAGGCATGGGGTCTACGCTTGACTCTTATTGATTTTTAGCACGAGTCAACCCTAGACCCCATAACCTGACCAAGTCATGCCCCGTGCCTCACATTACCTGCCAGGCAGAATAATGCGTGAATCATCCTGCTGCGGTGCACGACTCTGTTCGGCTTGCATTTTTCTTGCCCTTTCCATCATCTCTTCCATGGCCTGTTGCATCGCATCAGGGAATTTCTTCATGGCTTCTTCCAACTGAGCTGCCTGTATCGGGGCTTGCAGCGGTACCGTGCCCTGGGGTGACATGAGCTGGGTATGACCAACGAACATGGTCTCACGGCTTTCGTCTTTGGTTCCATCTAGCTTGATAGGTATAAAACACCTTATCGACCCCACTTAGAGATCTGTTACAGCCTCTTCACGATACAGATTGTTTATGTTGATTGCAAAATCGAGCTGCTGATTTGGGTCAGTCATTGAAAGCCTCCTTTTCGTAAAATTCATTCAACTTGATAATCGGGCAAAAAGTCATCAATTCGACGGCAGAGAAAAAAAGCTCCAGATGCATGGCGGGCGAATTTTTAGAAATGCGGCGTACATAGAGGTACGCCGCAGTGACTAGAGCTGAACCGCAAAAGCGAGCGCATCTAAAAAAGTCAGCGTTCCTTACGGTCGAAGATTCCCTGTAGCTTGCTACAGGGAGCTTCAATCGCAATCCCGCCACAGGCGGGACAGATGGACTTTTTAGGAAGACGGAAACTATAGGGCTCGCGAAAAAATAACTTCACATTTTGGCATCTCAGCTTCAGCCCATCTTTGACCGATGCCTCATTCGCAAACTCCTCGAAATAGCTCGCTATTCTTCCGGGTTTGCTCAATCGGATCGGCCAAATCTGAACCAAATCTGAGCGCCAATGCTGCGAACTTATTCTTGCGCGAGCCCTTAGATCCTGTTTTGAGCGACTTGTCAATCGTTAAAAATGGCTGGGCCGCTTTCTACAGTGTGGCTACGCAATGAAGGCGGGAATATCTTTGGGGATACTTTGAAGGAACTCCTCGTTGGTGGGATATGACTCAAGGGCCTTGAGCAGCGAGATCATCGCGTCTTTGGGTTGGCGGTCTACAAGGCCTCGCCGAATGGTGGCAAGGCGCTTGATATCGTCAGGGTCATACAGCCTTTCCTCTTTTCGGGTGCCGCTGGCGGCCACGTTGATGGCGGGAAAGATTCTCGATTCGGCAAGCCCGCGATCCAGAACAATCTCGCTGTTGCCGGTGCCCTTGAATTCCTCGAAGATAAGCTGATCCATGCGTGACTCGGTGTCGATGAGGGCTGTGGCGATGATGGTGACGGATCCGCCGTCTTCGATGTTGCGAGCAAGGCCGAAGAAACGGCGAGGAATCTCCAGTGCCCCCGCATCCAAACCACCCGATAGTGTTCGCCCTCTACCCCTACCCTTAAGGTTGAAGACCCTGCCCATGCGCGTCAGGCTGTCAACCAGCACCACGATATCGCGGCCACACTCAAGCTCGGTGCCCACATGGGCCAGCATCAGTTCAGCCAACCCCACGTGTTCTGAGATACTGCGATCGCTGGAACTGGCAATGACTTCTGCATCTACGGCGCGACGGAAGTGGGTGACTTCTTCAGGACGCTCATCAATGAGTAGGACGAGAATGCGCGTTTTGGGATCACCGGCGCGGATGGCCGTGGCCATTTGCTGCAGCAGCGTGGTCTTTCCGGCCTTAGGCGGTGAGACAATCAACCCCCGAGTGCCTTTGCCGATAGGCGCCACGAGATCAACGACGCGCATGCTCATCTCACCTGTGGCGGCCAGTTGGAACCTCTCGGACGGATCGATAGCAACTAGGCGGGTGTAATGCGTTCGTTTTTTGAACTGTTCCGGGCTGAGGCCACAGACCGATTCAATGCCGGCCAGTTGGGGTGCCTTTTTATGTTTCCGCACTGAACCTGTGACGCTGACACCTGGGACAAGAGAGTACGCCCTCACGAGCCTTGGCGATACCACAATTTCACTGGCACCGGCGCCAAAGGGCTGCAAAGGGTCACACAGTACACCACCACCGTTTTTCGTTATTTTCAATATGCCGCTAGCTGTGTCTGGCATGATGATAGGTCTCACCGGTCAAAGGTCTTCCCGCGTGGGCCACACCTGTTTCGTCTTGACTCAAGACAGTATTAGTCTGCCTCGTTCCTGTCTGCAAGGGCAATCTTCACCGACATCGTGAAACTGCTGTTCTTACCACGCCAAACTCCTCCAAGTTGCCTGCGGCCGTCAGGCGCGTCAACGGAATCCAGCAAATCGGGACATGGCGTTTGACAAATGCCGTCATATCAAATACATATTCATCGAAAAATCTATCGAGGAGGAATCTATGCCCGGGGCAAAAAATGATTATAAGGAAGATGTTGACCGTGTCACTGCTGTTTTTGAGACCAGTCTTGGGACTTTTGAAGCTGAACTCTATGCAAAAGAGTGCCCTGAGACGGTATGGAACTTCGTCAACCTTGCAGAAGGAAGACAGGAGACCGAACGGGGAGGGCATTTTTATGACGGTCTGACTTTCCATCGGGTGATTGCAGGTTTTGTTATTCAGGGGGGCTGCCCCATGGGAAACGGAACAGGTGGACCTGGATATCAGTTCGCCGACGAATTTGATCCATCCTTGAAGCATGATCGTGGCGGAGTTTTTTCTATGGCGAATGCCGGGCCAGGGACCAATGGAAGCCAGTTTTTTATTACTCTCGCGGCGACACCGCATCTGGATGGAAGACACTCGGTATTTGGAAAAGTGGTCAATGGAATGGACGTGGTCAAAAAGATTGGTTCTGTAGAAACAGGTCCAATGGACAAGCCCCTCGAGCCGGTGGTGATCAAGGAAGTTGCCATTCGGCGGTAGAGGACACGAGACGCAAAAGCAGGCGTGGCCGTTAAGCTCAACTATATTCCCTGGTCTTGTGGAAGACAATATCCGGAAAAAGCTCCATGGTATGGGATAGCCGCCACTCACTGGCCGCCAGAAAGGAGAGATGCCCCTCAGCATCCAGGGCCAGATTGGCTTTGTTTTTTACCTTGAACTCTTCGAGCTTCTTACGATCATCACAAGTTATCCAACGGGCTGCAGCACAATCCACCCCTTCGTAGACCGCATCCACCCCATATTCTGCCCTGAGCCGTGCCAGGGTCACGTCAAACTGTAGCACCCCTACCGCTCCCAGAATGAAATCGCTGCCCGTGATCGGCCGGAACATTTGGACAGTCCCCTCCTCGGCCATCTGTAACAGACCCTTGTTGAGCTGTTTGACCTTGAACGGGTTCTTTAGCAGGACCCTGCGGAAATGCTCGGGCGCGAAATTGGGAATACCGGTAAACTTGAGCTGCTCCTTGTCAGTGAACGTATCGCCAATCTTGATGGTTCCGTGATTATGGATGCCGATAATGTCGCCTGGATAGGCCTCCTCTACGCTGCTGCGATCCTGGGCCATGAAGATAGTGGCGTTGGCCAAGGCCACCTCTTTGCCGAGCCGGTGGTGACGCACCTTCATGCCGCGGGTGAATTTGCCTGAGCAGATACGGAAAAATGCGATCCGGTCCCGGTGAGCCGGGTTCATATTGGCCTGGATTTTAAAGGCAAAGCCTGTAAAGGATTCCTCTTCCGGGGAGACCGACCGGCTGGTGGTGGAGCGGGGGCCGGGGGCCGGCGCCAGTTGGACAAAGGCATCCAGCAACTCCTTCACGCCGAAATTGTTGATGGCACTGCCAAAGAATACCGGGGTTTGGCTCGCGTTTAGATATTGCTCATGTTCAAAGGGATTGGCAGCCCCCTCCAGCAGCTCGATATCTGCCCGGAGCTTATCCGCCTGGCTACCCAGCAATTCGTCGAGTATCGGGTCGGCAAGCTCCCCGACCACAATACCGTCTTGCGGCCTGGTCTCCTGGCCGGGAGTGAAAAGGTGCAGCTGCCGACGGTAAATGTTGTATACACCTTTGAAGCTCTTGCCCATGCCGATGGGCCAGGAAAGCGGCGCGCACTCAATTTGCAGCTTATCCTCAATATCAGCAAGGATATCCAGTGGGTCCCGTCCCTCTCGGTCAAGCTTGTTGATAAAGGTTATGATTGGCGTATTGCGCATCCGGCACACCTCCATCAGCTTCTCGGTCTGGGCCTCAACCCCCTTGGTGCTGTCAATGACCATCAAACCGCTATCCACTGCGGTCAGCACTCTATACGTATCTTCGGAAAAATCCTGGTGGCCGGGCGTGTCCAGCAGATTGATCTCAAACCCCTGGTAGTTGAATTTCATCACCGAAGTTGTGACCGAAAGCCCACGCTCCTTTTCAATGGACATCCAGTCGCTGACCGCGTGCCTGGCGGCCTTGCGCGATTTCACCGCCCCGGCCATCTGGATGGCCCCGCCAAACAGCAGCAGCTTCTCGGTCAGGGTGGTCTTGCCAGCATCCGGATGGCTGATGATGCCAAAGGTGCGGCGGCGTTGGACTTCTTTCTGATGTTGGCTGCTCAATGGATAACCTTTTCTCCGTATCATTCGTTTCTTAAGAACAACGTTCTTGGTTTTTGCGGCAAAAAGTATTGACCGGTTGCTACCCGCGAGCCCTATCCTTCTTCATCATTGCCCGAAAAAAAAGCCCCGGACGTATTCCGGAGCTTGCGATGTTGTCATCTTCATCCAGGAACAATCGCTATTGTTGTGAAGTCTATCAGCGTCGGAAGAATTCTGTCAAGCAAATTCCCCGTTGCCCCTTTTCTCCTGGCCCAGTTTCTGCCGTAATGCCGATTCACATATAGAAATTGGTGTCAAGATACTAAGGGCTCGCGCAAAAACCACTTCACATCTTGGCATCTCAGCTTCAACCCATCTTTGACCGATGCCTCATTCTCAAACTCATCGAAATAGCTCGCTATTCCTCCGATTTTGCTCAATCGGATCGGCCGAATCTGAACCAAATCTGAGCGCCAACTCTGCGAACTTATTCTTGCGCGAGCCCTAAGGGGTGCTGTGAACAGTTTAGTCGCTGAACTCGGCAAGCAGCGACGAGATTTGAGTAGTAAGCGCGGATCAAGACGCATCGTTGTAAAGTGCAGCTTGAGCGGTTGTGGTATCGGAAGTGAATAGGGTTTTGAAGAACCCGAGAGGGTGTTGGCCTTGACGTTTGGCAGTGAGCAAGAGGCTGGGATAGTATCCCGCGGTCATCGATGCAACACCCTGTCGTCTCAGGGGTGGTTTATGTCTCAGTGGCTCCCTGTTCTTGGCCTCGTGGTTCAGCCCATACGATGTGTTGCTTGTTAAGCACAAGTACTTTCTTCTTGGGCGACCGCAGATGCGTTGCGTCGAATACAACAATAAACGGCTGGTCTGTTTTTGTAAAAAGGTCAGACATTCTGTTTTCGTAACCCAAATTTACTTTTCCTTCTATGACACTTCCGTCCAGAGTCTTGATACTCACATCGGCGGGCTTCAGTATCTTACGCGTATCCACGATCTCCATGTTCGTTGCTCCTCTTTTTTTGATGTCTCTATTCCAATGTGCGATATCCGGCTTGCACAGCATAAGGCCGGGCTTCGCCCCCCAGTTTCTTGGAATGTGGGCGGGAAGAGGACATTGGCACAGCTGGGTATCCTGCCTGCCTATCTCCACGTTTTCACAGAAGCCGTCGATTCCTTGATGACAAACACTCTCTCGTTATTAGTCTTCTTATCAGCGGGGAAAACGAAAAAGCCCTTTCTGTCCGCCGCATAGCCATTAGTCATACCATACATCACTTCTCCGTCAAGGAAGTCCACTCTTACCTTGGGACTGACATCATCGAATTTGAAGTGCTCCATAGAGAAGATCTCATGAGTCGGATGGTTTTTGTCTCCCTTAAAGTTTTTGACGAAGAAGACCGCTTTGAGGAGAGAAGCGGACACCTCAATAACCTTTTTGTGATCTTCGATCTTGGTCACGTGGAAGATGTCTTTCGTTGGCATGAAATCAAAAGTGTGGCCTTTCAGTATGTTGCCGTCTCGAAAATGAACAACCACCTTATGCTCCGTCATCCACGCATCCTCCCATGTCAGGCCGGTCGTCTTCGGCCTGTCTTCTATATATTCGGCCCATTGCTCGTATCCCTTAAATAGAAAAACCGTTTCGCGGGGAGAGGGCTTCCGAGTACACGCCAAGGAGGACACATGGGAAATGTCTATTCCATGACTTCAGGCCTACAGCGGCCAGGAACATGGTAAGGTCGGGGGTACCTGAGACGGACAGCCATGCGGTTGGAAATGCAAACCATAATATGCTCTTCTTAGGGCTCGCGCAAGAATAAGTTCGCAGAGTTGGCGCTCAGATTTGGTTCGGATTTGGCCGATCCGATTGAGCAAAACCGAAGGAATAGCAAGCTATTTCGAGGCGTTTGCGAATGAGGCATCGGTCAAAGATGGGCTGAAGCCGAGATGCCAAAATGTGAAGTTGTTTTTGCGCTAGCCCTCAGCAAGTGCTGATTGTCGGTATTTGGAGACCCAAACAGCATGGAATTTGCACTCCCAATATATGTGTGATAATCTTTATTGGTGGGTTCATAAAAAGTCCAACTGCCGCGTTACGCTTGATTTTTCGTCTGCCTGTGCGTTGCACGCAGACAGGTCATTGCGACGTACGATAAGACGAAATCAGCGCCCGCATAATACTTCAAATTGGCAGCAAAATTCCTCAAAGAGGTGAACTGTCAGAGATGTTTTTTGTTCTATCAAAGCTATTGTCGGTCATCATTTCTCCCATTGTATGGATAGTCGGTTTGCTGGTGTCTTCTTTGTTTTCCGGGGCGCGCGAACAGCGGAGAAAGGCTTCAATAATTGCCACGGTCTTGATTGTCTTTTTTTCGAATTCGTTCATTTTTGATGAATTCATGCGGGTGTGGGAAGTGCCTGTTATAAGAGACGAAGACATCAATAAGACGTACGACTATGGTATTGTCCTCAGCGGGATGTTGGCCTATGATTCCGAGAATGGGCGTATTAATTTCACACGAGGTGTTGATAGGCTTCTTCATGCCGTTGAACTCTATAAAAGGGGAAAGATTAAGAGGTTGTTGATTACTGGTGGCTCAGGCAGTCTCCTTAACCAGGATGAAAGAGAGGCTACACACCTGAGCAAGTATCTACTAACAGTCGGCTTTCCCGAAAAGGATATTCTGATCGAACCCGAGTCCAGAAATACCAGAGAGAATGCTGTTTTTACGTCACAGATCCTCTTACATGCAGGTGAGAACGCCGAGTATTTATTAATCACCTCCGCTTATCACATGAGAAGAGCAATGGGGTGTTTCAACAAGGCTGGCATCCATGCAGACGGGTACCCAACAGACTTTTTTACGGGCCCAAGAAACTATAGTTTTGCGCACCTGTTTGTTCCCTCTGCGGATACGCTTAACGACTGGGCTCTGTTGATTCGCGAAATTGTCGGCTATGTGGTTTATGAAATGGTGGGATACATATGACAGCGGTTGCCGAGAAATCTTCCCTATTGCTCCACTTCCGGGTCAGGCGTATCCGACCGGGGCGGAATCGAAATACTCAGCGGATTGAGTTTTTGAGCATGGCTGTAAAAAAATCACCCTTGGCGGACTACTTGGTGAACTGATTTGCCTTCCGGCCTTGTCTTGAGCGAGGTTTTGTTGAACCGCAAAAGCGAGCGCATGCCCCGCAGATTGCTGCGGGGTTAGCGAGCGTATCCAAAAAGGTCAGCGTTCCTTGCGGTCGAAGATTCCCTGTAGCTTGCCACAGGGAGTTTCAATTCGAATCGGATTCCACGAGGCGGGCCTTAAGTCTTTCCAATACCACCCAGATACTCGTCGACACGCTTCCTATACTTGGGCGACAATTGGACAAACTTGACGCCCATTCCCTTGTTCAACTGCTGAGGGGCAACGTCTTTAAGGATTTGCGCTTCATATATCCATTTTGGATAAGCCTTTGTCTCAATCAGGTTGACCCACACAACCTCACATGTCCCCTTGATCCATTCTTTCTTTTTTGGGAGGTCAATTTCTATGCGAAATTTTCGACCCACATCGAATGGATCTTCTGTCACGAGATAGAGTCCGTCGGAGCTCAGGCTGTGCACAATCGCATCCTGAAATGCCTTTTTCGTTTCAAAACGAACCTTTAGGACGACTTCGTATCGAGGACTTCTTCTTCGTTCTTTCATAGGCCCTGCTTTTTCTTCGGCTATTCATTGTTTGAGAATTCTGAGACTCATTCCTGGCGGCATGGCTGAATCTTCCGATGATGGCTGGACTCACTCAATGATACGATTGGTGCCGAAGGCGGGATTTGAACCCGCACGGGCGTAACCCACTGCCCCCTCAAGACAGCGTGTCTACCAGCTTCCACCACTTCGGCACGCAACGGTCATTTTTTTTCGGCAGGCTTGGGGGCCGGTGCCGGAACAGAGGGCAGTGCGGTTTCGGGTTTGACCGGACCTTCAGCCGGCGCCTTCTGGGCCTCTTGTGTGACTGGGGTCACATCCGACATGACGGAGGTGGTGGGTCGCCGACTCGAAAGATAGGCCAAGCTCAGGGATGTGAGCATGAAGACAACTGCGGCGGCTGTGGTCAATCTACTCAAAAAAGACGAGGCACCCGTGCTTCCAAACAGCGTTTGGCTGGCCCCGCCCCCGAATGCCGCGCCCATGTCGGCGCCTTGGCCTGTCTGCAAGAGAACAATGAGTATCAGGGCAATACAAACGATCACATGAACAAGAATAATGAATGTTGACATAGCAAAAGGGCTCCGTCCTTCAAGTGTGATTCTTGACGGGTTTTACGGCATTGCGAACAATGGCCGCAAAAGATTCGGCATCCAAACTGGCGCCTCCTACCAATGCCCCGTCAATGTCTTCCATGGCGATGAGTTCGGCAATATTTGCAGGCTTCACGCTTCCACCATACAGTATGCGAAGGGCATTTGCAAGCCCCTCTCCAAAACCTTCTTTGATGCGCGTCCGGATAAACTGGTGAACCTCCTGGGCCTGCTCACGCGTAGCGGTTTTGCCTGTCCCAATGGCCCAGACAGGTTCATAGGCAACTGTGACCTGCTCGAGCCCCTCAGCACCGAGATCTGCCAAGCCCTCTTCCAACTGGCCCTTAACCACAGAGAAGGTTTGTCCGGCCTCTCTTTCACCTTCAGACTCACCCACACACAAGACAGGCAACAAGCCTCCAGCAAGAGCCGCTTTCATCCTTCGGTTTACTGTGGCATTGGTTTCCCCAAAATACTGGCGTCTTTCGGAATGGCCGACAATAACGTGGCTGCACCCTACGCTTTTCAGCATGGATGCCGAAACCTGGCCTGTATAGGCCCCTTCCGTCTCCCAAAACAGATCTTGACCGCCCACATGTATGGCAGATTCTTTAAGAATATCGGCCACGACCCCAAGGGCCGTGAATGGAGGGGCCACCATGACATCCACATTTGTCAAGTCATGCAGCAAGGACATCAACCGACTCGCAAGATCTGCAGCCTCCGGAGCGGTCTTGAACATTTTCCAGTTACCAGCAATCAAGGGTCTGCGCTTTCCCATGACCTGTGCCTCCCTCCTATCCCAGGAGCGCGGGCCAAGACCCGCGGTCCCGCTCTTTGCGTTGCCTTTTCTGCCCCAGGGGCTTTGCGTCCTGGAGTCCAACCTTGATGAACTCATAAAAAGTCTTTTGCGCCCAAAATGTTCACGGAGCGAGCAAAATCGACTTTTTACGAGACCGTCAACCTTGGCACCCGCTACAGGTCTCTTCCAACGATAGCTGCCAAATCGATCAGGCGCGTGGCATACCCACGTTCATTGTCGTACCAGGCCAAGGTTTTCACTAAATCATCCATGACGTGCGTCGTTGGAGCATCTACAATACAAGAATACGCGGAACCGTTGAAATCGCTCGAAACCAGGGGAAGATCGCTATATGCCAAGATTCCCTCCAGCGCACCTTCGGCCGCTGTCTTCAATGCCCCGTTCACATCACCTGTCGTCAATCCCTTCTTCTCAACCGTCACCACCAGGTCCACGAGAGACACATTCGGCGTCGGCACTCGTATAGCCAAGCCGTTCAGTTTTCCCTTGAGCTCGGGTAACACCAGGGCGACCGCCCTCGCAGCCCCTGTCGTGGTGGGTATCATGGAAAGGGCGGCTGCCCTTGCGCGCCTGAGGTCCTTGTGGGGAAAATCAAGAAGTCGCTGATCGCCTGTATAGGAGTGGATTGTCGTCATGAGTCCATTCTTTATGCCAAAGTTCTCAGAAAGCACTTTTGCCATCGGGGCCAGGCAATTTGTGGTGCACGAGGCATTTGATATGATGTGATGGTTTTTGGGATCATACAATGAATCATTAACACCTATGACGATAGTGATGTCCGGATCGGCGGCCGGTGCCGAAATGATGACCTTGCGAGCACCTGATGCCAGGTGTTTGCCGGCACTGGCGCGGTCCCGAAAAAATCCCGTACATTCCAATACCACGTCTGCACCAAAGTCTTTCCACCGCAGGCCAGTCGGGTCTCTAATCGCTGTGTACGCCACAGAACGACCGTTGACCTCAACGGCATCATTGCGGGCCACAATGGTCGCATTCAACGGGCCATGAACCGAATCGTAGTGGAGCAAATGCGCCATGGTTGAAGCATCTGTGAGGTCATTGATCCCCACGATCTCCACAGCATTGCTTTCAAGCGCGGCTCTAAAGGCGAGTCGCCCTATGCGGCCAAACCCGTTGATGCCAACGCGAACCTTCATAGATCCTCCTTAGGGCTCGCGTAAAAACAACTTCACATTTTGGCACCTCCGCTTCAGCCCATCTTTGACCGATGCCTCATTCACAAACTCATTGAAATAGCTAGCTATTCCTCCGTTTTTGCTCAATCGGATCGGCCAAGTCTGAACCAAATCTGAGCGCCTATTCTGCAAACTTGTTTTTGCGCGAGCCCTTAACTCCTTTTGTTTCCTTTCAGGAGCCCACTGGCCAATGAAATGCTGTTTTTCCCATAGGCCTGTACGCTTTGTGCCAACTCAGCGAGGTCGCTGTCCTTGCGCATCTTTGCGGCTCGGATCAACACCGGCAGATTCACGCCGGTCAGAACGTCAATCCTGCCCTCCTCAAGAAACGAGAGACTCAAATTAGATGGCGTTCCACCAAACATGTCCGTTAGAATGATGACGCCATCGCCCTCATCAACAGCCTTGATCCCGTCATTGATCTTTTTCCTCAGTTTTTCCGCACTATGCTTCAGATCTACCGAAACAGCCGTTGTGGCTTCCAAAGAGCTTTCCAGGATGCAGTCAGCCGCTTCGATAAGGGCTTCTCCCAAACGGCTGTGGGTCACTATAACTATACCTATCATGAATCTATCCCCGGAAAAGTGATGCTTGTTAAGTTAACTCAATATCTCGGTGTGTCAAGTTGATGCGCTTAATCTTTTCTTTGAGAAAACGAAAGATTTCATTAGCCACCACAATGGAACGATGCCTTCCTCCCGTACAACCGACCGCAATGGTCAAATAGGATTTCCCTTCCTTCTCGTAAAAGGGGATCAGAAAGTCAAGTAGATCCAGGTATTTGTCCAAAAAAAGACCGGTTTCGGCCCATTTCTTCACAAAGGCTTCCACCAGTTGGGATGTCCCGTCCAGTTCTCTTAATTCCCGGACAAAATACGGATTGGGTAAGAAGCGAACGTCGATCACCAAGTCTGCATCGTGGGGAAGGCCGTACTTGAAACCAAAAGACAGGACATGAACCTCAATCTCGCCGGCGTGGATCTCCTTAAGCACATAGCGTGATACGATATGCTTGAGTTCGTGAACATTATAAAGGGATGTGTCAATGACTTTGTCCGCAATGCCTTTAAGGCCTTGCAGCTGCTCTCTTTCAGCACGTATCCTTTCCAGAAGGCTCTCTCCTCCGGCCAAGGGGTGATGCCGTCGTGTTTGACTGTAACGTCTCAGAAGCTCTTCGTCCGAGGCTTCCAGAAAAAAAACCTTGAATTGGTAACCTTGCTTCGTCAGGCCATCCAGCACATTGGCGTAGCCGGAGAGAAATCCCTCTTCCCTAATGTCCATGACCAGGGCCAGCTTTTCAAGCCCCGAAGATTGTTTCCTGCGAAGCTGCAAGAAGTTCGGTAAAAGCACGACCGGCAAGTTATCCACACAGAAAAAGCCCACGTCTTCCAACGCCTTGATGGCTGTACTTTTCCCAGAGCCTGAAAGCCCGGTGACAATGATGATTTTTTGCTGTTTCAATGGTATCCAAAAAGCCTACAGAAAATGGTTGGGCAGGCGCAGACAATCAACGGGAAGCCCTATCTGCTTCAAATACAGAATTAAAAGTCTTCGTCTTCCCTCTGGATCACCGTGTAAAGTTCCCGACCGTCAGCAGCGTTCATCAGACGTTCTCTAAAGGCGCTGTTCTTGAGCGAACGAGATATCCTGGCGAGCATCTTGAGATGAGCGCCCGTGGAATTTTCCGGGGCCAACAATAGAAAAAACAGGTGGGCAGGCTTTCCATCCATGGCATCAAAGTCGACACCCTTGCGGCTCCGCCCGAATGCCATCAACAACGACTGCAAGAGCCTAAGTTTTCCATGAGGGATGGCGATACCACCTCCAATGCCGGTACTACCGAGCCCCTCCCGCTCCAAGAGCACACGAATCATTTCCTCCTGCTTAACCCCAGAGGCCTCTGCAAGCGTACCAGTCAGTTCTTCCAATACTGCTTTCTTGTCAGTCGCATTCAGTTCAGCAATGATGGCCCCTTCCTTGAGGGTGTCCAAAATTTTCATTGGAATCCCTGCTACAACCTAGGTTGAATCAAACCGAAATTGCCGTCCTTGAGGCGATATAGTACATTGATGCGTTGGGTCTGAGCATCTGTAAAAACCAAAAAGCTGTCTTTGATCAAGCGCATTTGCAAAACTGCTTCATCGACATCCATAGGTTTATACTCGATATTCTTGATTTTCATCACTCTGGGCATGGGCTCGTGTTCCAGCTCCGCTGATGATGCCGCTCCGGTCTGCTCATAGGGAAAGGTCTTGAGTTTGGCGGCTGCCGATCTAGATTTCTTGTATTTTTCCTTATTCTTCTTAATTTGCTTATCAAGTTTGTCGAGAGCCATGTCTATGGCTGAATACATATCAGAGGTTTCCTCGTGAGCATTGATCATGAATCCATCTGCACTAATACTGATTTCAGCGATATGTCGAAATTTTTCCACCGTCAGCACCACATTTGCCGTGGCCGGATTTGAAAGATATTTGTCGAAGCGATCAAGCTTTTCGGAGGCGTACGTTTTCAGAGATTCTGACGGGGCAAGGCTGATGAAGGTTACTGATTTTTGCATACTGATGGACCTCCCTGTATCCTCTTGCGTTTGTTGGATGGTAACACACCTAACATCTCCCGGTACTTGGCGACGGTCCTGCGAGCGACATCAATGTTTGAAGCACACAAAATCTCAACCATCTTCCTGTCACTATACGGTTTGGCAGGGTTTTCAGACTGAATGATTTGACGAATTCTTTCCTTCACACTAGCTGAGGCAATGGCCTCTCCATCAATTCGGCTGATGGAACTATTGAAGAAAAACTTCAACTCAAAGGTCCCTTGTGGGGTGTGGACGTACTTATTCGTCGTAACACGGCTTACCGTTGACTCGTGCATGCCGATATCCTCGGCCACATCCCTTAATACCATTGGCTTCAAATGAGCGATTCCTTTTTCCAAAAAAGTCCGTTGAAAACGGACAATACTTTCAACCACCCTGTAAATGGTCCTTTGGCGCTGATGAATACTGCGGATCAGCCAGACCGCAGAGCGGAGCTTACTCTGAATATAATCCTTCGTGTGGCTGGCGAGTGGTCCCCCTTGATTTAGGGCCTGCTTGTAAAAGGCGCTCACGCGAAGTTTTGGCATGCCATCTTCATTCAAAACAATGACGAATTCATCGCCCATCTTGTAGACAAAGATGTCCGGGCTGATGTACTGCGGATCTTCATCACTGAATTCGCGACCCGGCTTTGGCTCCATGCCGGTAATGATTTCCACAGCGGCAAGCACGTCGTCAAAGGAAACGCCCAGGGCGTGTCCGATAGCCTTGTAGTTCTTGTTTTCCAGGTGCTTGAAGTGGTCCTGAATGATGCGAACCACGAGGGAATCTTCCAGCCCTAAAAGCTTGGCCTGAATCAACAAACACTCTTTCAGGTCCCTGGCGCAGACTCCAACGGGGTCAAAGGACTGCATCTGTTCCAGGACTTTTTCCACTTGCGATATGTCGGCTCCCGTCAGGGTGGCAATATCATCTACAGAGGCCTGGAGATAGCCGTCGGGGTTCAGATTGCCGATGATAGCACTGCCGATCGTTTCTTCAGTCTTGGTGGGAAAGGACAAGAGAAGTTGCCACATGAGGTGATCAACCAAGGACTTGCGGCGAGCCAAAAAATTCTCATATTCCGGGGTCTCCCGCTCTTCGGGTTCATAATACACGGGCCCTGAAGCATTATACTCGTCCAAATAGTTGGTCCAGTCAATATCCTCCCGAGCTGTTTCTTCGACGCTGACCGGTTTGAGCGGGTCCTCGTCTGCCGACTCCACGGGTGCGGGTTCAGGCGGATCACTATCGGCCGCCGCCTGCTCCTCGACGGTCTCCTCGAGCAACGGATTCTCAACCATTTCTTCATTGATGACATCCAGCAGCTCGAGACGAGACAACTGCAACAACTTGATCGCCTGCTGAAGCTGCGGCGTCATGACCAACTGTTGGGTCAGGCGCAGCTGTTGTCGAAGTTCCAATGCCATGTCAACTCATCGTGATCACAAACATGAGAGGGTTACTATAATTGAAAACTTTCACCCAGGTAGATCTCCCGCGCCACACTACTGGAGGCGATGACTTCAGGGGTGCCCGATTCCATCAAGACACCCTCGTTCAAGATGTATGCCCGGTCACAAACGCCCAGGGTCTCCCGGACATTATGGTCGGATATGAGCACGCCGATACCGCGTTCCTTGAGGTGTTCTACAATTCTTTGTATGTCCGTGACCGCTATAGGGTCAATTCCAGCGAAGGGCTCATCAAGGAGAATAAAGGAAGGGGCCCTTACCAAGGCCCGCGTGATCTCCACCCGTCGTCGCTCCCCCCCTGACAAGGCATAAGCCTTCTGCTTTGCCAGGTGCTCGATGCCCAGTTCCTGAAGGAGCTCTTTGAGTCGGGCGGTTCGTTCGAATCTGGACATGGGAAGTGTTTCCAAGATCGCCAGGATGTTTTCCTCCACGGTCAGCTTCCGAAAGACCGAAGACTCCTGGGGAAGATACCCGACCCCCTTGCGTGCCCTGAGGTACATAGGAAAGGAAGTCATGTCCTGTCCGTTCAAAAAAACCTTTCCACGATCAGGACGTATTAGTCCCACGATCATGTAAAAGGTCGTCGTTTTTCCAGCGCCATTGGGGCCCAGAAGTCCTACAACACTACCGCTTTGTATCTCCAGACTGACTGCATCGACAACACGCCTGCCGCTATAACTCTTGACCAAGTCCTGTGCGATTAAAGTCGTCATTGATCCCGATTGTCGTAGAATCCGGTTCATTGCCTGAGCCGGAAAAAATTGAACCACAAAAGTGAGCGCGTTCCCCGTAGCTCCCCTCGACCCCGTCCTAAAGGAGGGGGCTTGCGGGGAGCAAGCCGGCCAGCGTTCCTTACGGTCGAAGATTCCATGTGGCTTGCCACAGGGAGCTTCAAATAGCCAAAGGGGGTCAATCGCCCAACGTCATCACGATCGCCTATTTGATCAAACCGCCTTCTCCTTGGGTATGCAAGGTGGCTTTCACCTGTTCTTTCTCATCGCCCTCTACTACAATTCGATCTTCAGCCTGAAAAAGGATAATTTTCTTGCCACGGATGACATTTTTGCCGGACCACACTCTGGGATCCCCTCCGCTCAGGACCAACACGTGTTGCCCCGCCGTATACACCGCTTTTTCCGCCGCCGCCGTCTTCATCTCATGATCAAATAGAATTTTAACGTTGCCTTGGGAAACTATTCTTTCAACCGTGGTCGCCGTCGTTGATGGTGCGCCATCTGATCTGTAGAAAACCTTAATACGATCAGCCGTGACGACTACATCTTCCTGCGTGGCCTTAACGTTTCCCTTAAACTCCACCCAACCCATACTATGGTCTGATTCAACCGCGTCAGAGGTAATGTGGATAGGCCGCCCAAGGTCTGTCTTGTCCTCGGGTGCTGTCTCGCCGGGCCGAGACGAAACAGGACGGATCGTTGCCCACGCCAGACATAAGAGCAGGACTAACATGGGTCCTCTAATGCGCCTTGGGCCTTTCACGATAAAGCACCTGGTTGGTTCACCCTGATTGGGTTCCAGTCCCCGCCAGCGAGCCAAGGGCCAATCTACAGCCAGAGGCGCCAGTTCTCAAACACCGTTTCTACTGCACCCGTCAGCACGGCCCGTTCTGTGTCAAGCGAAAAAAGCATGCTTTTGCCGGTCACGCGTACGCCATTTCCTCTGACAATGATCGGCATATCCGTAGCAATGGACCGACGCTTGTGGTCATAAAAAAGCCGCTGTGTTTCCAATTCATAGGGCCCACTGCGCACAACGACGTCTTTGGAAACTTCCATATCATTGGTGTCCGTCAAGAGCACACCGTGACGACTGGTCAGCTGGATCTTTCGGCCATCCTTGAGGAAAAAGGTGGCAGAAAGATCCTTGAGGATGGTCCTATTTTTCGCCTTGTCATATTGGGCTGATGTCGCGTCAAGCATCCATTCCTTGGCGCCGTCTCGGGTTGCGACCTGGTGAATTCGATTCAGACTCACGTCCTGGTTTTTGGGCAAGATCGATACCAGGTCTTCCGGCCCCTTGCTGACTTGCTGCTCATGAATCAACCCCACTGCGATTCCAGCAAGTATCAATCCAACCAAACAAAGCAGGGCTGCATGTATCTTTGACATATCCTATAACATCATAACCCTTGCGTGGAAACCCTATGACAACGAGACAGCATTTTGTATGGCTTTCAACTGTTTCAGAAGCGCTTTCATCGTTTCCAGTGCCAAGGAATTGGGACCGTCACAAAGGCCACGCTCCGGGTCCTCGTAGGCCTCCATGAATATACCATCTACGCCAGCAGCTACGGCTGCCCGAGCCAGGACCGGCACAAATTCTCTCTGCCCCCCGGAGGCCTTGCCCGCACCTCCCGGAAGCTGCACACTGTGTGTGGCATCGAATATCACCGGCCACCCCAGGGCGCGCATGCTAGCCACGCCGCGGAAGTCAACCACCAGATTGTTATAACCGAAAGAGGCCCCTCTTTCGGTGACCATAATCTGCCGATTGTCTGTAGACAACACTTTTTCTATGACGTGTTGCACATCCCATGGGGCCAAGAATTGTCCCTTCTTAATATTGACTGGCTTTCCTGCTTCAGAGACCGCTGTAACAAAATCCGTTTGGCGACACAAGAAAGCGGGAATTTGGAGCACATCGAGTACCTGGGCGGCCGGGGCAATCTCGCTGAATCGATGCACATCAGAAAGCACCCGGATGCCGAGTTTGTCCTTAATGGTGGCAATAACGTCTAACCCTTTGGAAAGGCCCGGGCCCCGGTAGGAACTCAGTGAGGTGCGGTTTGCCTTATCATAGGAAGTCTTGAATATAAAAGGGATTTGAAGTTCATCCGTAAGATCTTTAAGAAAGGTCGCTACAGCCATGGTCGATTCAAGGGTCTCGATGACACATGGGCCGGCAATCAAGACAAGGTCATTTTCCCTGCCGATGTTGATTCCCCCTACATTAACAACATGTTGCATGCGATATCCGTGCCAACAAGAGCGACTTGTGAGGATTAGAGACGCTAAGGTTAATAAACATATATATATTTTTAACGTACAGCGCTCCAAATGTCAAGGTTCACCGCGCTGGAAGGCGAGCGGATAAATCAATCTTGATTGTTCACACACAAGTTGCTATGGTCCGTCGCAAATTTTCCCGAATCACCCTGATCGCATGGCAAACAAGTCTAGGATTTCAAGGGTCGCTTATTTTCTGGTTGGCGTTGCAGTCTGTGTCCTCGCCGCTGCATCGATATGGCTGGCGATGAAGAGACTGGAAGGCGAACCGCCGGAGTTTCGTTGGCAAGGACCGATTCATGACATCGGTGCGTCTTACACCCTCCATGGGCTCGCCTCTGATCGGAAAAGCGGACTCAAGAAGCTGTGGATCGCCATCGTTCAACAAGGCAAGGAGGTCATTCTCTTTGATCAAACGTTTCCATCCAAAGGATTCTTGATGGGGGGCGCCGTTCGAAAGCAATCGGTTTCAATGGATGTTAAGCCGCATGACCTCGGTTTGACAGACGGAGAGGCCCTTCTCAGGGTAGCCCTTTGGGACTATTCTTGTCGAGGATGGTGGTCCGGCAATCGATTCTATGGAGAACAGAAGCTGGCCATTGACACCAAGCCGCCCATGATTGAAGTGATCACCCGCCATCACAATCTCAATCAGGGCGGCACGGGGCTTGCCGTTTACCGAGTCTCGGAGCCGGTTGCCACAAGTGGCGTGCAGGTGGACGAGCGGTTCTTCCCGGGCTCAAGCGGCCTTTTCGCCGATTCCAGCCTGTTTGTGGGCTTTTTTGCCCTGCCTCACAACAAGGGAACGGGGACACGGCTCTCAGTGATGGCCACTGACAGGGCGGGTAATACCTCGCGGACAGGGCTGGCCCATCACATCAATAACAGAACGTTCAAGCAGGATAGCATCCGTATTTCGGACGCCTTTCTTGAGAGAAAAATGCCTGAATTCGAGGCCCCTCTGGGCGTGGGGCAGCCCCCTGCGTCTCTGCTTGACAAGTTTTTGGCAGTTAACAGGGATCTGCGGCAGGCCAATCACAAGGCCATTCGAGATGCCTGCCGCGACAGTGATGCCAAGCTGTACTGGACGGGTCCACTTCTGAGGCTTCCGGGCTCAGTCCGGAGAGCTGGATTTGCCGAGCGTCGGACCTATCGGTACCATGGCCGAGCCATCGATCATGAAGTACATCTCGGAATAGATCTTGCGTCCACGGCCCATTCGGCGGTGCCTGCGGCCAACAATGGACGTGTTGCGTTTGCCCAGGAACTAGGTATTTATGGTAAGGCGATTATTATAGATCACGGTTGCGGCCTTTTTAGCTTATACGGGCACTTGAGCCGCGTGCAGGTGACTAGAGACCAGATGGTTTCCAAGGGGCAAATCATCGGCTTCACCGGCAGCACGGGTCTGGCTGGAGGGGACCATCTCCACTTTTCGATCCTCATTCATGAGACCTTTGTGAATCCAGTGGAATGGTGGGATCCAGTCTGGATCAAACATAATATTTCAGACAAGCTGGCACGTGCTGGAGGATAAGGAATCTGTATGGACGGGCTTTTTTTACAGCCTTTCAGAGGGGTTGTACGAAGTCATCAACGTCCGACACGACAGGCGCGAAAGAAAGGGGCGAGGCCATGAAGCACCATAAGGTCAGGAAGACCGTCCAGGAAATCAATCAGAGAATCAGAGACGGCAAGGTTGTCGTGGTTACAGCGGAAGAAGTTATTGACATTGTAAGACAAAAAGGCGCTGTTGAAGCAGCTCGGCAGGTGGATGTCGTCACCACGGGGACCTTTTCACCCATGTGTTCCTCGGGGGCGTTCATCAATTTCGGCCATTCAGTGCCTGGCATCAAGGCTGCCAGGGTCTGGCTCAACAATGTCCCAGCATATGCCGGCCTGGCTGCAGTGGATTGCTTCATCGGGGCAACGGAGCCTTGCGAAGAGGACCCCCTTAATAAGGTCCACCCCGGGGAATTCAAGTATGGGGGCGGCCATGTGATTCAGGACCTGGTCGGTGGCAAGACCGTTCACCTTCGGGCCACGGCCTACGGAACGGATTGCTATCCTAACCGAGCCATTGAAAAGGATGTCACCCTGAAGAAGCTTCCTCAGGCGACACTTTGCAATCCCAGAAATGCGTATCAAAACTATAACTGTGCGATCAATTTCACCGACAAGACGATTTACACGTACATGGGAGCCCTCAAACCGAACGGCGGCAATGCCAACTATTGTTCCGCGGGACAGCTGAGCCCCCTCATGAATGATCCTTATTACAGGACGATCGGGATAGGCACAAGAATCTTCCTTGGCGGCGGCCAGGGGTTTGTCGCCTGGCACGGCACCCAGCACAAACCCAAGGTCAAGCGAACCAAGAACGGTCTACCCCTAACCCCGGCAGGCACGCTGTGGGTCATGGGCGACCTGAAAAAAATGAGTCCCAGGTGGCTGGTGGGGGTGAGCATCCAGGGGTACGGGTGCTCATTGGCCGTGGGCCTGGGCGTACCGATTCCGATTTTGAATGAAGAGATAGTGCGATTTACTGCTGTTTCAGACGATGAAATCTTCACCCGGATCGTAGACTATGGATATGACTATCCACATGGCATATCAAAAAGTTATGGCACGGTCAGTTATAGTGAACTTAAGAGCGGCACCATCCGTGCCAATGGCAAAGAGGTGCCCACCGTTCCAATGTCGAGCGTGGTGCGGGCCAGGGAGATTGCAGAGACCTTGAAGAAATGGATACAGAAGGGGAAGTTCACGCTGGGAGAACCGCAGGAATTGCTCCCCTCAGTGTAAGGTAGAAAGGGGCATCGCATTGAAAGAAAACACATCTTCTGAAGGCCCTGTGCAGCCAAAGAAGAGCATCTTTCGGGAATACGCCGAAGCCATACTGGTTGCCATCGTCCTCGCGCTTTTTATTCGAACTTTTGTCGTGCAGGCCTTTAAGATTCCTTCGGGATCGATGAAACCGACCCTCCTGGTGGGAGATCACATCCTCGTCAACAAATTCATATATGGGGTAAAGCTCCCCTTTATCGACAGAACTCTCATCCCGGTCACAGACCCCAAGCGGGGGGACATTGTGGTATTCAAATTCCCTGAAGATCCCAAGAAAGACTTTATAAAACGGGTCATCGGGGTATCCGGCGACATTGTGGAGGTTCGAAACAAGAAGGTATACCTCAATCACAAGCCGATGGTTGATAAGCACGGCGCCTATCTGGACCCGCAGGTTATTCTAGGTTCTGCCAAGCCGCGGGATAACTTCGGGCCGGTCACCGTGCCGGCCGGGGCCCTCTTTGTCATGGGGGACAACCGCGACCACAGCTATGACAGCCGGTTCTGGGGATTTGTCGATCTGTCGATGGTCAAAGGTGAGGCCTTTATTATCTATTGGTCATGGAATAAGGAGACCTCGGGCGTTAGATGGGGACGATTTGGGCATGTGCTCCACTGAGCAGACCGGTCCTTCCCAAACGCCCTTCTTGGCCCACGCTTTGACGCCGGGTGCCAGAAGGCCTTCCGACGTTTGGGGCAGATGTTTTCGCCCTTGACTCGTTTTGGCGCGCGATGCTATAGGATCGTCACTTGCAGTGTCCGGCAGGTATGTGTCATTATGGTCATAGATGCTATGATAGGTCGAATGGGTAAAAGCCTCTTTACCAGTCACGGTAAGGAGGTTTTTTTTTGGAGAATCCATGAGATTCGATAAGAAGGATCTCCTTGACATGGAAAGTCTTTCCGTGGGGGAGATCGAACTCATTCTTGACACAGCGGAATCCCTCAAAGAGATTTCCACCCGTCCCATCAAGAAAGTGCCTACCTTGCGGGGTAAAACCGTTGTCCATTTCTTCTACGAACCGAGTACGAGGACACGAACGTCTTTCGAAATTGCGGCAAAAAGGCTCAGTGCCGACACGGTCAGTATTTCGGCCTCTACGAGTAGCATGGTCAAAGGCGAGACCCTCGTCGACACGGCCAAGAATCTTGAAGCCATGAATCCGGATGCCATCGTCCTGCGCCACAGCGCGGCAGGGGCTCCGCACATGCTGGCCCGGCTCGTTGACGCCTCCGTCATAAACGCAGGAGACGGCATGCATGCCCACCCGACCCAAGCGCTTTTGGACATGTTGACAGTCCGTGAGAAAAAGGGGCGTCTTTCCGGGCTGCGCGTTGCCATCATCGGTGATATTGCCCACAGTCGTGTGGCCCGTTCCAATACCGTTGCCTTTGTCAAGATGGGGGCTCATGTCATTCTGGCGGGTCCGCCAACCATGATCCCTAAAGGCATAGAGACCCTGGGGGCTCCGGTAACGTATCATACCCAGGAGGCGCTAAAGGGTGCTGACGTCATCATCGTGTTGCGTATTCAGAAGGAACGTCAACAGGCGTTTCTGTTTCCTTCCGAAAGAGAATATGCCCAATGCTATGGCTTGACCACGGAGAGTCTTGTGGGTGCGAAGGACGATGTCCTGATCCTGCATCCAGGTCCCATGAACAGGGGCGTTGAGATCGCCCCTGAGGTTGCTGATGGTCCCTACTCGGTCATCCTGGAGCAGGTGGCTAATGGTGTGGCTCTGCGAATGGCGATCTTTTACCTTCTTCTCGGGGGGGCACGGTGACGCCCACACTAATCAAGGGCGGACGCGTCATCGACCCGGAAACGGGTATGGACGGCTTGTTTGATATCCTTGTGGAGGACGGGACCATCGTCAAGATTGAGAAACGCGATGTGTCGCCACCCGGTACCAAGCATATAGGTCAAAGCTCGGAACCCGAAACCCGAAACGCCAAACCCGCCGTCATTGATGCCTCCGGCAAACTTGTCGTCCCCGGCCTCATTGACATGCATACGCATCTGCGGGAACCGGGCCACGAATACAAAGAAACCATTGAAACGGGGTGTTCGGCTGCGGCCCATGGCGGTTTTTCATCCCTTTGCTGCATGCCAAACACAGAGCCGGTCAACGACAATCAGTCCGTCACCGATTATATTCTCAAGAAGGCAAGCATGGCGTGCGGTGTCCGCGTCTATCCCGTGGGTGCCATTAGCCGCGGTCTCCAGGGCAAGAGTCTTGCCGAGCATGGTGAGATGAAAGCCGCCGGCGTGGTGGCAGTGTCTGATGACGGCAATCCAGTCATGGACGCACAGCTGATGCGTCGTGCCATGGAGTATGCCAAGGGGTTTGGCTTACTCGTGATTTCCCACTGCGAGGATCGAAATCTTACGGCAAACGGCGTGATGAACGAAGGGGTCACAGCCACGCGATTGGGGCTTGCTGGCATACCCAATGCCGCGGAAACCGTCATGGTGGCTAGAGACATTGCCCTATGTGAGCTCGCCGGTACTCCACTTCATGTTGCCCATGTTAGCGCTGAAGGGTCTGTGCGCCTCATTCGCGAGGCCAAGGCGCAGGGATTGCCCGTGACAGCGGAGACGGCGCCCCACTATTTTTCCTTAACCGAAGAGGCGGTCATAAACTACGATACGAACGCCAAGGTCCATCCCCCCCTGCGTACGGCCAAGGACCGAGACGCTGTACGAGAAGGGCTCGCTGATGGCACGATCGACGTCATTGCCTCAGACCACGCCCCCCACAGTACGGTGGAAAAAGACCTGGAGTTCGACGCTGCAGCTAACGGCCTGATCGGTCTGGAGACCTCCCTGCCATTGAGCCTGAAGCTCGTAGGGATGGGCCTCCTGAAACTGGGGGATCTTGTTGCCAAGATGTCTGTCAATCCTGCACGAATTCTTAAACTCCGTCATGTCGGCTTGAAGTTGGGCAACCCTGCGGACGTGACCATCATTGACCTTGAAGAAGAGTTCAACGTAGATGCGAACACGTTTCGTTCCAAGAGTCGAAACACACCATTCAATGGCTGGCAACTCAAGGGGAGGGCCATCCTGACCATGGTTGGTGGCAAAATTGTGTTCAGGAAAGACTGATGCCAAACTTGCTCGTTGTAGATGATGATTTGAGCATGCGAGAGATGCTCGAGGTCATGCTTACATCAGAAGGTTACCGTGTGGCGTGTGCGGAGGACGGCACCAAGGCTATCCGAATGCTCGCAAAGAAGAAGTACGATTTGATCATCACGGATATCAGAATGGGCCCGGTTGGAGGTCTGACCGTCCTCCGGGAAGCCAAGAAACACTCACCTGAGACCGTGGTCATCATGATTTCCGCATTTGCAACCACGGAAACGGCTGTCGAAGCCATGAATGAAGGCGCCTATGATTACATTCCAAAGCCGTTTAACGTGGATGAGGTCAAGCACACGATCAGAAACGCCCTGGAAAGAAAAACCCTTGAACACGAAAAAGAAGTCCTCGATGCGGAGCTCAAAGAGACCTACCATTTTGGGCACATTGTTGGCAACAGCCCGGCTATGATGAAGATCTACAATGCGATCAAGCAAGTCGCTGACACCCGAAGCAATGTGCTGATTACCGGAGAAAGTGGCACGGGAAAGGAGTTGATCGCACGGGCCATCCATGAAAATGGTGTAAGGAGGGACAAACCATTCACCGTGATCCACTGCGGGGGTATCCCAGACACCTTGATGGAAAGCGAGCTGTTCGGCCATCGAAAAGGGGCCTTTACCGGGGCCGTGGACACGAAGAAGGGGCTCTTTGAGGTGAGTGACACCGGCACGGTCTTCCTGGACGAGATCGCCGAACTCACCCCGGCCGTCCAGGTCAAACTTCTTCGGGTGGTCCAGGAAAGGGCCTTCAAGCCTGTAGGGGAGACCGAAGATGTTAAGGTGGATATCCGGATCATTTCAGCAACGAACAAGAACCTAGAAAGTGAGGTCATTGCTGGGAATTTCCGAGAGGATCTCTTCTATCGATTAAATGTGATCCACATTGATATGCCTCCCCTCAGAGAGAGGCAGGACGATCTGCCGGCCTTGGCCCAGCACTTCTTGGAAAAGTTTTCCAAAGAGACGGGGAAATCGATCCAGAAACTTTCATCATATGCCCTGAGTATGCTCGCAAGGTATGATTTTCCGGGAAATGTCAGGGAGCTGGAAAATATGATCGAGCGAAGTGTGGCCACGGCCACGACCAACATCATTCTCCCGGACAGCCTTGCCCTTTCCACTTACAAGCGGACCAGAAAAACAGCCGACGAGAGCAGGCCCGTGGCTGTTGACATATCTGCCTCTGACTTTGATTTAGACGCCGTATTGGCCGAGGTGGAACAGGCATATTTGTTGAAGGCGCTGGAAATGTCCGGGGGGATTAAACAAAAGGCGGCAGAACTGCTTGGAATCAGCTTCCGCTCTTTTCGTTATCGTTTGGAGAAGCTCGGCATCGAGAAGGATTGAAGCCGCCATCGCCAGGCCACGGTTTTCCCCGACCGGAAAACATATCGCTTATGGGCTTACAAAGCTTGTCAGGTCATTGACAATTTTTGTAAATATTGGCATGTCCAGACTTTTCCAGTCAGGCCGAGTTATTATTAATATGTTTTATTATCAGTTAGTTATCTAGAATATGTCACCCCCTATTAATTCCGGTATGTTTTTTGCTGATTGCCAGAAGCAGCTTGTTGTTGGAGTCAGATACATTCAGAGAGCGGCTATATCCAACATTCACTAAATGCCAAACCAACATTGAAGGGGGGTGAGTGAACTAAGGAGTTGCTAAGAACCAAAAAGCCGGATTGAACTGTTTTGCTGAGGTACCAAATGCTCAAAAAGGAGGTTTCGAAATGTTGCAGAAACTAATGAAGAAAGATCAAAAAGGTTTTACCCTCATTGAGTTGATGATCGTTATTGCCATCATCGGCATCCTGGCGGCGATCGCTATCCCGAACTTCATACAATACAGGAAGCGGTCCTACAACACGGCAGCGAATTCTGACATTAAGAATGTGTACACGGCATCACAGGCGTATTTCACCGACCATCCAACCGATTCAATCCAGGCCATATTTCATGATGGCTCAGGTGATGAACTCTTTGACTATGGGTTCCGGCCCACCGCTAACGTTACCACGACTGTTGTGGCCAGCCATCAGACGCAGTCGAGTTTCCAGGCTACAGCCTATCACGGTTCCGGGGACAAGACCTATACAGTAGGTGTCGACGGTGGAATCACTCACAACTAATTAGACAAGCTTGTTTAACCGGAGATAGGCCAGAAACTACCTGGCCTATCTCCTTTTTTGTTCAATCTCCCCTGTGTCGATCACTTCACCTTAAAATAATGATTGCTTAAGAAAGCATATCATGGCCGTAATTCAGGAACGTGCCTCTCCTTCGAGCAAGACACTAACAACGCATATTTCGGTCTTTCTTGTATTCGGATTGATGGGCGTGATCCTCTATGGTCATACGCTCCAAGTCCCGCTCTACTTGGACGACTTCATCAACATCAGGGATAATCTATACGCCATTAGGTCCCTGTCTCCCCGTGAGCTTATCAATGCGTCATTTGAGGGTTTTGCCAATCATCGCCCCCTGGCCAACCTCAGTTTTTCCCTGAATTATTATTTTCACGGCCTTCAGCTCCCGGGGTACCACATGGTAAACATTGTCATCCACGTGCTAAACGGCGCACTCCTCTACCTGTTCATATTCAAGACAATCACCCTGCCAGCTCAACGAAATGCCAGTCACCACCCTGTGTGGGTGGCAACTCTGGCCAGTCTGCTATGGTTCGTGAACCCCATGCAAATTCAGTCGGTCACCTACATCGTGCAACGGATGACCAGTATGGCCACCCTGTTCTTCTTGTCTTCGTTTCTTTGCTACTTATACGGCCGGTTGTCCCGGAAAAAACGCGGTTGTATAAGCCTTTTTGCATTATCTGCTGTTTTTTGGATATTATCCATGGCCTCCAAACAAATTTCAGTGACGCTGCCTGTGTTAGTATTTATGTACGAATGGTTTTTCTTTCAAGATTTAGATAAGGTGTGGCTAAAAAGAGCTGGATTCTTTCTTGTGACAGGACTTGGAGGCCTATTGGCGGCTGTTTACCTCGTCTAC